>Ga0233372_1000066_pt1 | contig 46042 bp, 48 predicted proteins | sample ElkDunMinimDraft_4_FD_191538 | JGI IMG/M metagenome (GOLD analysis project Ga0233372, IMG submission 191538) | Fecal eukaryotic communites from dung pellets of Tule Elk in California, USA - Elk Dung D8 | ecosystem: Host-associated > Mammals > Digestive system > Large intestine > Fecal | place... | reverse complement strand
CGTTGCACGTGCGCCTGGCCAAGGAACGCGACGACGCCCTGGTCGCGCGGCGCGCTCTGCAGACGATCCAGCACGAGCCCCGCGACGAGCCCGGCGCCTCGATGACCATCACCGAGCTGTCCGGCGCTCTGGGCGTGCGGCCCTCCACGCTGCGGTTCTGGGAGGACGAAGGCCTCGTCCGCCCCGAGCGGGTCACGTCGCTCAAAGCGCGCCGCTATCCGCCGGACGCCGTGCGCGACGCCCGTGTCGCGGCCGCGCTGCGGGCCGCGGGCTATCGCATCCCCGCCGTCCGGCACGCCATCGACGCGGTCCGCAGGCTCGACGTCGACGACACGCTCGAGGCGCTCAGCGCGCGACTCACCGACATCGGGCAGCGCACGAGTGCGTTGCTCGAGGCAGGGACCGACGTCGTGCGGCTCCTCGTAGGACGGCAGGACGACGCCGCTGCGCCGGGCGCCGGACCGCCCAGCGGCTAGGTTGGGGCACATGCTCGCCGCCACCGTCGCCCGGTTCTCGCCCGACTCACCGCTCGACGGTCTGGAGGTGGGTGACCGGCCCGAGCCGGACGAGCGCGAGCACTGGTCCACGGTCGAGGTGCGGGCCGCGGCGCTCAACCACCACGACCTGTGGTCGCTGCGCGGCGTGGGCCTGCGCCCCGAGCAGCTCCCGATGATCCTCGGCACCGACGCCGCGGGGGTCGCGCCCGACGGCACCGAGGTCGTGGTGCACGGCGTCATCGGGGCGGACGGGCACGGCGTCGGCCCGCGCGAGCAGCGCAGCCTGCTCTCCGAGCGCTACCCCGGCACGCTCGCCGAGCGCGTCGCCGTCCCGACGGCGAACTTGGTACCCAAGCCGTCGGAGCTCACGTTCGTCGAGGCCGCGTGCGTGCCCACCGCGTGGCTCACCGCGTACCGGATGCTGTTCACGACGGCGGCGCTCGCCCCGGGCGACCGGGTGCTGGTGCAGGGCGCGGGCGGCGGAGTGGCGAGCGCCGCGACGATCCTCGGCGCGGCCGCGGGTCTCGAGGTCGTGGTCACGTCCCGGACGCCGGCCAAGCGCACGCGCGCGCTCGGCCTGGGCGCCGCGCACGCCGTCGAGCCGGGCGCCCGCCTGCCGTTCCGCGTCGACGCGGTCATCGAGACGGTCGGGCAGGCCACCTGGGCACACTCGGTGCGGTCGGTCCGGCCGGGCGGCACGATCGTGGTCGCGGGCGCGACCACGGGCGACGCCCCTCCGGCCGAGCTCACGCGCATCTTCTTCACCGAGCTCACCGTGCGGGGCGTGACCATGGGCTCGCGCGAGGACCTCGCGGCGCTGCTCAACTTCCTGGTGCGCAGCGGCGTGCGGCCACCCATCGACCAGGTGATCCCGCTCACCGAGGCGCGCGCGGGCCTGGCCCGGCTGGAGTCCGGCGAGCAGTTCGGCAAGGTCGTGCTCGTCCCCTAGCGCGCCCGTTCCGTCGACGCGCGGTAGCGCTCGGCAAGCTCGGCCGCGGCGTCGCGCAGCTCGGGCGGGCCGACGATCTCGAAGGGAACCTCGAACAGCGCGAGGTGGGACGCCCGGCCCGTCCATGACCACGACCCCATGACGAGCCGGCAGCGTGGGCGGCCGTCGAGCTCGTCGTCGGGCAGCTCCTCGACCGTCCCCCGCTCGCCCACCCACGGTGCGACATCCTGCGCGCGCGCATGCAGCACGGCCTCGCCCTCGACGGGCGATGACGGACGCGAGAAGCGTTGTGCGATGAACGCCGAGACGTCGGGCGCGGGCAGCTCGCGCGGTGCGAAGCGGGGCCCGGTCGGGGTGCGCGGCGCCATCCGGTCGACGCGGAAGGTGCGCCAGTCCTCACGTTCGAGGTCGTAGGCGACCAGGTACCAGCGGCCGCCCCAGGTGACGAGGTGGTACGGCTCGGCCCGGCGCGGCGGACGGAACGCTTGATCGCCCGTGCCCATCACCTCGCCCGAGCCGCCCTCGTAGTCGAAGCGCAGCACCTCGCGCGCGCGGATCGCGGTGCCGACGGCGAGCAGCACGTCAGGAGCGACGTGCGGCAGGTCTCGCTCACGCCGGCCGCGCGGCACCGAGGTCACCTCGAGCGCGTCGAGCCGCGCGCGCAGGCGGGCGGGCATGACTTGGCGGATGGTCGCGAGGGCGCGCACGGCGGCCTCTTCGACGCCCGGTGCCTGGGCCGTGCGCAGGGCGACGGCGACGGCGACGGCCTGCTCGTCGTCGAACAGCAGGGGCGGCAGCTCGCTCCCGGCGTCGAGCCGGTAGCCGCCGTCGGGTCCCTTGGTCGCTTGCACCGGGTACCCGAGCTCGCGCAGCCGGTCGACGTCGCGCCGCACGGTGCGCGGGCTGACGCCGAGGCGGTCGGCGAGCGCGAGACCGGGCCAGTCCCGCCGCGCCTGGAGCAGCGAGAGGAGCGTCAGGAGCCGTCCCGAGGTCTCGAGCATGCGATCAGGATGCCACGAGGTAGAGGACAGAACCTGACCTCTACCGCTGGAAGCGTGGGTCCTGTCAGCACAGGCGGACCGGCACCGCCGGCAGCGCAGGCCGGCCGGCACCGCCGGCCAGGAGGAGGACCCGTGATCAGGACCCGAGGGCTCACGAAGGACTTCGTGACCGGCAAGAACCAGGCCGTGCACGCGGTGCGCGGCATCACGCTCGACGTCGAGCCCGGCGAGCTGGTCGCCGTGCTCGGCCCCAACGGCGCCGGCAAGACGACGACGCTGCGGATGCTCACCACGCTCATCGCTCCGACCTCCGGCACGGCCGAGGTCGCGGGGTACGACGTCCTCGCCTCCCCCGCGCAGGTCCGGCACGCGATCGGATACGTCGGGCAGGGCAACGCCGCGGGCCACGTCCAGCGCGCCCGCGACGAGGTCGTGACCCAGGGCGTGGTCTACGGGCTCGACCGGCAGGCCGCCCGACGCCGGGCCGACGAGCTTCTCGACGCGCTCGACCTGGTCGAGCCGGCCGGGCGCAAGGTGTCCGACCTCTCGGGCGGGCAGCGGCGGCGGCTCGACGTCGCGATGGGCCTCGTCCACGCGCCCGCGCTGCTGTTCCTCGACGAGCCCTCCACGGGCCTCGACCCGCACAACCGCGCCAACCTGTGGGAGCACATCCTGCGGATGCGGGCCGACCGCGCCGCCTCGGGCGCGGCGCCCATGACCATCGTGCTCACGACCCACTATCTCGACGAGGCCGACGCCATGGCCGAGCGGGTCGTCGTCGTCGACCACGGCGAGGTCATCGCGGACGACACGGCCGAGAACCTCAAGGCCGGGCTGGCGGGAGACCGGGTCGTCGCGCGGGTCGCGGAGCCCGACGTGGCCCGGTTCGCCGAGCTCGCGACCAACTCCCCCGGGACCCGCGCCGTGCGGGTGACCGGCAACGTCGTGGACGTCCGCACCACCGACGGCCCGGCCGCCGTGCCCGGGCTGCTGCGCGCGGCCGAGGCCGACGGCCTGTCCGTGGCGACGGTCGCCATCCACCGTCCGACCCTCGACGACGTCTTCCTCGCCCTCACCGGGCGCAGCCTGCGCGAGAACGCGATCCAGACCTCCCCCGACGGCGAGACCGTCTCGACCGGAAAGGCAGCAGCATGAACACCCTCGACACGACCCTCGCCTCCCCGCCGTCCACCTCTGGCACCGCGCCCGCCGTGCCGACGACGGCCGGCCCACGCCGCTCGTTCGCGCGGGACACCGCGATCGTCCTGGCCCGCGAGCTGCGCCCCGTGCTCCACGACCCGTTCTCGGTCGTGTTCGGCCTGGTCCAGCCGTTGTTCTTCCTCGCGCTGTTCGGCCCGCTGCTCGTCGGCTCGATGGGCGGGTCCGGCGGGATCGGCGGCGACGTGTGGCAGTGGTTCGTGCCGTCGATCCTGGTCATGACCACCCTGTTCGGCACGTCGACGACCGGCTCCAACCTGCAGCTCGACCTGCAGACCGGCTCGCACGAACGCATGCTCGTGGCTCCCCTCACGCGGTCGTCGCTGCTGGTGGGGCGGGCGCTCAAGGAGATGGTGCCGATCGTCGCCCAGTCCGTGATCGTGGTGCTCGTGATGATCCCGTTCGGGTTCGAGCTCCACGTCGCGGGGGCCGCGCTCGGGCTCGCCCTGCTCGCGGTGCTCGGCGTCGGTATCGGCTCGCTCTCCTATGCGCTGGCCCTGGCGGTGCGCAAGCAGGAGTGGATGTTCTGGATGGTGCAGCAGACGCTGCTCTTCCCGGCGATGCTGCTCTCGGGCATGCTGCTGCCGCTCGAGACCGGGCCGCGGTGGATGCAGGTGGTCGCCGACGTCAACCCCCTCAAGTACGTGGTCGACGCCGAGCGGGCGCTGTTCGCGGGCGAGCTGGGCACGAGCACCGTCGCGTGGGGATGGGTCGCCGCGGCCGTGACCGCGGCCGTGGGGCTCGCCGTCGGCATCCGGACCATGGTCCGCACGACCGACTGAGGGCCGCCACCCTGCGTCACAGAGGTCGAGCCCGCCGAGACGATCGTCTCGGCGGGCTCGACGGGCTCGACGGGCTCGGCCGGGTCAGGCGAAGCGGTCGCGGAACGCCTCGGTCAGCGTCGGCCCGTCGTGGCCGATGCGCCACACGCTCCAGCCGTCCGCGGTGGGCGAGCCGGACGCCATCGAGGCCGCGAGGTCCGGGTGCCGGTACCGGCTGCCGTCGGTCAGCTCGATCAGACCGTCCGGGTGCAGCGTCGCCTCGTAGTGCTGGCGCCGGCGGGGCCGGGACCACACCAGCGGCACGGAGTGCCCGATGCTGCTCGCGAGCGCGATCAGGTCGGGGTCGACCTCCTCGTCCACGGGCATGGGCACGGCCGTGGTCGGCGTCGTCCAGGGCTCCGGCTCGTAGGACGACGCCGGTGCGTCGTAGTGCCCGGCATAGCCCGACCCGTGGTCCGTGTGCCCGTAGCCGCCCGAGAGGTCGTCGTCGGGCACGGTCCGGTAGGTCGGCGGCCGGTAGGCCGCGTCATGGTCGGTGAGCGGGTCGGTGAGCGGGTCGGCGAGCGGGTCCGTCAGCGGGTCGTAGCCGTACCGGGTCGGCTCGTGCGAGTCGTACGCCGGCGGGTCCCACGGTGCCGGCGACGGGCGGTCGAAGGCCGCCGAGCTCGTGCTCGCGAACGTCTCCGCCAGCGTCGGGCCACCGGTCGTCCCAGCGGTCGTCGCTTCTTCGCGCTCGGTGAAGCGCTCGGCGCGCGAGCGGCGCCGGATCGGGGGCGCCGGCGGCTCCGGGACCGGAGGCAGGAAGCTGTCGTGGGCCGGCTCCGGCGGCTCCGGCATCGGGGCCGGCATACCGGGCAGCGGCAGCCCGGTGGCCGCGTTCGACGACCGGTCCGCCGCGGACCGCGTGGCCCGCAGCGGCTCCGCCCGGCCCGGCGTACCGCTCGCGCGCGAGCCCCGGTTCGCCCCGTCCGACGACGAGCCGCGCGGTGCCTGCACCACGGCGGGCATGCGGCCCGTGAGCGCGAGGCCCACCGCGACGCCCTCCGCGAAGACCTCGGGCTCGACGTCGGGCACCGGCACCGACCGGCGGAACGTCCGCTCGATCGGCGGCGGCTCGGGCGTGGGCCGCTCAGGGTCCGCCGACGTCAGGCGCGGCGCGCCCGGGTCGGACGCCGGGTGCACCACGAGCGGCGAGACGTCGACGAACCGTCGCCCGTCCGCCGAGTGCAGCACGCCCAGCTTGAGCACCTCGACGGGCATCGTGGGCTGCCGCAGGAAGTCGACGGCGTTGAGGATGTCGTCGCTCGCCTCCTGACAGATCACGATCAGGCGGGCGCCGCTGCGCCCGGGCTGGGAGCGGGTCACGGGCACGCTGTCGTAGAACGACGCGATGTCCCGCTGGAACGCCGACGAGCCGCCGATGTACCGATCGGCGAGCTCGCCGCGCGTCATCCGGCCGGCCGCGCCGGCGTGGTCGAGCGCCCGCGTCAGCGCGGCCTCGTCGAGCTCGGCCACGAGCTCGACGACGACGGGCGACCCGGTCGCGTCGAGCGCGAGCAGGTGCGGCTCGTCGGGTCCGCGACCTTGCGCGACCGGAAAGATCTGCTCACCGAGCAGACCGTCGATGTGCGTCTCGACGACCTGGTGGGCACTCGTCCCGACACCTGGCTCCCGAGCCGCGCGGGGCCGGCCGGACTGCACGAGCAGTGGCCGCTGGGCGTCGACCTCGAACAGTGGCATGCGCTGAACTCTCCCCCTGCCTCGGTTCTCGACCGCGTCCGGTCGCGCATAGCCTACGACGCGCCAGGTGCCGGCCTGACCCGTCCAGCCGGCGCCCAGCACGCGTCCAACCTGCGCGTACGCGCTGGCCATCGACTCCGGGGGATGGCAGCGGCACGGCCCGGGCGTAGCATGATCCGCCACCATGACTGCCGCGCTGCTCGCGGGTGTCGTCGCCGGTTACGCCATCGCGCTGCCCGTCGGCGCCGTCGCGACCTACCTCGTCGGGCTCGCCGCCCGTCACCCGTGGCGGGTCGGGGCGGCGGGCGCGCTCGGGATCGCGACGGTGGACGGGACCTACGGGCTGCTCGCGGCCCTGGGCGGCGCCGCCGTCGCCGGGCTCGTCGCCCCGGTCGCGACGCCGCTGCGCATCGTCTCCGCCGTCGTCCTGGTCGGGTTCGCCGCGGTCACCGCTCGCCAGGCCTGGGGCGAGTGGCGCACGCACCGGGCCGGCGGCAGCGCCGGGGACGCCGCCGCCCCGACGTCGGCGTGGCGCACCTACGCCAGGCTCGTGGCGATCACTGCCGTCAACCCGGCCACCGTGCTGTTCTTCGTGGTCGTGGTCGCCGGGTGGCACGTGCCCGACGGCGGAGCCGGGCGCGCGACCGCCGCGGTGCTGTTCGGGCTCGGGGCGTTCGTCTCGTCGGCGTCGTGGCAGCTCGTGCTCGTGACCGCGGGCACGGCGCTGGGGCGCGTGCTGAGCGGCCCGCGGGGCCGGCTCGGGACGGCCCTCGCCTCAGCCGGGCTCATGGTCGTGCTCGCGGCAGTGATGCTGATGCAGGGCTGACCGCACCGGTCAGGAGTGGCCGCCGTCCAGCTCGTCGGCGGCAAGGCGCTCCTCGACCCGGGCGACCTTGGCGTCGAGCTGGCCCGTGTAGCCCGGCCGGATGTCGGCCTTGAGCACGAGCGAGACGCGGTGGCCGCCCGCGCCGGCGGCCTCCGTCGCCCGCTTCACCACGGCCATGACCTCGTCCCACTCCCCTTCGAGCTCGGTGAACATCGCGCTCGTGCGGTTGGGCAGCCCGGACTCGCGGACGATGCGGACGGCCTCGGCGACGGAGTCCGTGACGGACTCCCCCGTACCGAGCGGGGCGACGGAGAAGGCGAAGACGGCCATGGCCCCATCCTGCCCTGCGGGAGCCGTAGGCTCGACGACGTGAGCCCTTCCTCTGTGCCGCCCCGGGTCACGGTCCTGGCCGGTGGTGTCGGCGGCGCCCGTCTCGCCCACGGCTTCGCGCTCGCCCTGCCGGACGGCGGTGCCTCGCTGACGGTCGTCGTCAACGTGGGTGACGACGCCGAGCTGCACGGCCTGGCGATCTCCCCCGACCTCGACACCGTGATGTACACGCTCGCCGAGGTCAGCGACGAGGCGCGCGGCTGGGGCCTGCAGCACGAGACCTACGCGACGCTCGACCAGCTCGGCCGCCTCGGCGAGGACACCTGGTTCACGCTGGGCGACCGGGACCTGGCGACGCACATCGTGCGCACGGCCCGGCTCCGGGAAGGGCTGCCGCTCAGTGCGGTCACCGCGCGCCTCGCGACCGCGCTCGGCGTCCGTGCGCGGCTGCTGCCCGTGACCGACGACCGCGTGCGCACGCTCGTCGACACCCCGTCGGGGCGGGTCGCGTTCCAGGAGTACTTCGTGCACCGCCGGCACGCCGACGCCGTGCTCGGCCTGGCCTTCGAGGGGATCGGCTCCGCCGCGCCGGCCCCGGGCGTCCTCGACGCCGTCGCGGCGGCCGACCTCGTGGTCGTCGCGCCGTCGAACCCGTTCCTGTCGGTCGAGCCCGTCCTCGCCGTGCCCGGCGTGCGCGACGCCGTCCGCGACGCCGCCGCGCCGACCCTCGCGGTCAGCCCCATCGTCGGCGGGCGGGCGATCAAGGGCCCGGCCGCGCAGATCCTCGAGACGCTCGGCCACGAGGTCTCCGCGCTGGGCGTGGCACGCCTGTACGCCGGCCTGGTGGACGTGATGTGCATCGACCAGGCGGACGCCGGGCTGGCCCCGGCGATCGAGCGGCTGGGCCTGGACGTCGTCGTGACCGACACCGTGATGGGTGGCCCGGGAGGGCGCGAACGGCTCGCGCGCTCGCTGCTCGACGTCGCACGCCCGTGACGGGCGAGGCCGGGGCCGTCGCCGTCGTCCCCCTGCGGGACGGTGTGTCCGGGAAGTCGCGGCTCGCGCACGCGCTCGACGGCGCCGCCCGGCGGCGCGTGGTCGGGACGCTCGCACGCCACGTCGTGGGAACGCTTCTGGACAGTGCCGGTGTGGCGCGCGTCGTGGTCGTGACGGCCGACGTCGCGTTCGCCCGGGAGGTGCTGGCGGGCGTGGTCGGGACGCGCGGCGAGGGATCACCGCGCGAGGCCGAGCTGCTCGAGCAGCCCGCCGACGCGCCGGGCCTCAACGCCGCCCTGGACCTCGCCCGCGACCATGTCCGGGTCGGCGCCGCCGCGCAGATGCTCGTGGCGCACGCCGACCTCCCCGCGCTCGCGACCGACGACGTCGAAGCCGTCCTGGCCGCGGCCGAGGAGGCCGACGTGGTGGTGGCGACCGACCGCCACGACGTGGGGACGAACCTGCTCCTGGTCCCCCTCGCCCCGCCGAGGGACTTCGAGTTCCGGTTCGGGCCCGCCTCCCGTGCCGCCCACGTCGCCGAGGCCGGACGCCACGGCCTGCGGGCCGTCGTCGTGCGACGTCCCGGCACGGTGGCCGACCTCGACACGATCGACGACTGGGCCGACCTCCCGCCCGGCGTGCGGGACCGCGTGCGCGCGGCCGTCGGACCAGCCCTTCCCTGAGCTCGCGCCGCTCAGATATCCCGCGCCGGCCGGTCTGACGACCATGAGCATCCAGCTGATCGAGCAGTCGGCCCTGCCGGGCACGAGCTTCGAGGGCGGCGCATACGGGTCGGCCGTGTCCGTGATCTTCAGCCGTACCGACCGCGACGGCGCCGGCCCGAGGCTGCACCGGCACCCGTACTCCGAGACGTTCGTCATCCGGTCCGGACGCGCGCTGTTCCGCGTGGGCGACGACGAGATCGTCGCCACGGGTGGGCAGATCCTCGTCGCGCCGCCCCACGTGCCGCACAAGTTCACGGTCCTGGGGCCCGAGCTCTACGAAGCCGTGCACATCCACAGCAGCGACACGTTCGTCACCGAGTGGCTGGAGTGAGCGCGAGCGAGCGGACTACACCGCGTCGAGGCGTGCCCGCACGTCCTCGTCGAGCTCGAGGTCGGCGGCCGCCAGCAGCTCGTCGAGCTGCTCGACCGTGCTGGCCCCGATCACGGGGATGACCGGCACCTTGCCCCCCAGCAGCCAGGCGAGGACGACCTGGTTCGGGGTCGCTCCCAGCTCGCCGGCGACCTCATGCAGCACGCGCAGGCGCTCGCGCGTCGTGGCGTGGTCGAGCCAGTCCCACAACGGCTTGTCCTGCCGGACGTAGGCGCCCTGCAGGATCGGCGAGTAGGCGACGACCGCGAGCGACGGCCGGTCGGGCGTGCCGGTGGACCGGGCGTAGTCGAGCAGCTCGGCCGAGGCGAAGTTGATCCGGTCCGGGTCGGGTGTCGGGTACACGTACGAGTAGCTCTGCTGCACCAGGCTGTACGGCGCGATGCCCTGGCGCACGGCCTCCTCCCGAGCCTCGACCACGCGCCACAGCGGCACGTTGGAGATGCCCGTGAGGGAGACGACGCCCTCGGCCTGGAGCTTGCCGAAGGCGGCGACCGTCTCGGCGATCGCGGTGTCGCGGTCGTCCACGTGCCCGTAGAGGACGTCGATCCGGTCGACGCCCAGGTGGCGCAGGCTCTCGTGCGCCTCGCGGTCGACCGTCTCGGCCGCCAGGCCCTGGTAGTTGGTCGGCGGCGTGTTCGACAGCGGCTGGTCCGGGTCCTTCTTCGCGGCGCCGAGCTTGGTCGCGATGCGGACCTGGTCGCGCACGCCCCTGCTCGCGAGCCAGCGCCCGATGACGTCCTCGCTGTCGCGCCCGTAGCCGCCGACCCACGCGTTGTAGTTGTTCGCCGTGTCGATGAAGGTGCCGCCGGCCTCGACGTACCGGTCGAGGATGGCGAACGACGTCTCCTCGTCGGTGCGCGTGCCCATGAACATGGTCCCCAGGCAGAGGGTCGAGACCTCCATCGCCCGGTCGCCGTCTCCGATCGTGCGGTACTGCATGGTTCCTCCGTGTGGCGTGGTTCTGCGTGGTGGTGTGGTTCTGCGTGCGGTTCTGGGTGCGGACGACCTAGGAGCTGGTCGGTTCGGGTTCACGGTCCGGCACGATGGCCAGCAGCAAGGCCGCCTCGCGACCGCTGAACATGGTGGCCAGGCAGAGGGCCGAGACCGTGCTCGCCCGGTCGTCGTCTCCGATGGTGCTGTCGCGCATGGTTCCTCCGTGTGGATCGCGGCTGCGATACCCACCAACCTAGGAACGGAACGGTCTGGGTGTACGGTCCAATTCGATGGCACACCACCAGACCGCTTCCGACCCACGGCTCGCGTGGGAGGCGCTGTTCGACGTCGGTGACGAGCCTGGTCCCCTCGTCGAGCGCCTCGAGCGAGCCGTGCGCGACGCCGTGCGCACCGGGCGCGTGCCTGCGGGAGCGGCGCTGCCGGCGAGCCGGCGCCTCGCCGAGGCCCTCGGCGTGTCCCGATGGGTCGTGACGGAGGTCTACGGGCAGCTCACGGCCGAAGGTGTGCTCGAGGCACGCTCCGGGTCCGCCACGCGCGTCGCTGCGGGCGTCGCGTGGGCGTCGCCGGGCGCGACGGCGACCGTGCCGGCCGCGATGCCCCTGCCGGCCGCTCCCTCCCGGGCCTCGTTCGACCTCGCGCCGGGCGTCCCCGACCTGCGGCACGTACCGCGCGACGCCTGGCTGCGCGCCGCACGGGAGGCGCTCGCCGTGGCCTCCCGCGAGGACCTCGGCGCCCAGCCCTGGCCCGGGCACCCGCAGGCACGGGCGACCGTCGCGGGTCACCTCCGCCGAGCCCGGCTCATCGCGGGCACGGACGACGGCGTCGTCCTCACGCACGGCGCGACGCACGGGATGGCGCGCGCGGGCACCGCGCTGGTCGAGGCAGGGCACACCCACCTCCTGGTCGAGGACCCGAGCTGGCAGGTGCTGCACGAGGTCGCGCGGCAGACAGGACTCGAGACCGTCCCGGTCCCCGTCGACGACGGCGGGGTCGACGTCGACGCGCTGGTCGCGATCGCGCGGCGGACCGGCGCGCGGGCCGCCCTGCTCACCCCCGCCCACCAGTTCCCCACGGGCGTGCCGCTCGCTCCCGAGCGACGCCACCGGGTCGCGGCGTGGGCACGCGACGTGGACGGGCTCGTGATCGAGGACGACTACGACGCCGAGTTCCGCTACGACCGCCGGCCCGTCGCCGCCCTGCAGCGCTTGGACCCTGAGCGGGTCCTGCTGCTGGGCTCGGTGAGCAAGACGCTCTCGCCGGCCTTCGGGACGGGCTGGATGGTCGTGCCGACCCGGTGGCGCGCGTCGATGGTCTCGACGGGATCGAGCCCCGGCACGGCGTGGACGACCGGAGCGCCGTCGGTCGTCGACCAGCTCGCCTTCGCCCGGTTCGTCGCGTCGGGCGCGTACGACCGGCACCTGCGCGCCACCCGCACGCGGTACCGACGGAGGCGGGACGCCGTGCTCACGGCACTGAGCAGAGAGCTGCCGGGGGCGCGCGTGCGCGGCATCGCGGCCGGGATGCACCTGCTGCTCGACCTTCCCGCGGGCGCCGGGCCGGCTCCCGACGCCGCCGACGTGGCCCGCGAGGCGGCCGCGCGCGACGTCGCCGTCGTCGACCTGCGGCGCTACCAGGGGCGGCCCGCCGCACGGTCGACCACGCTCGTGCTCGGCTACGGGAACCTCGCCGACGCACGGGTCGACGAGGCGGTCGCGCGGCTCGCGGCAGCGGTCCGCGCGACCGCCTCGATCAGGGTCTCGTCAGGCCGTCAGAGGCCGAACTCGGCCAGCCAGTCCTGAACCACAGCGATGTCGACGCGCTGGTAGCCGCCGAGGTACCGGCAGTTCTCCGTGTACCCATAGCTCGTCACGGCGACGACCTCACCCTGGTAGAACACCGGGCCGCCCGAGTCACCGAAGCACGTGCCTCCGGTGCCGCGCGTGTCGTTGATGTTGCCGTTCGTCTGGAGGATCTGCGGCGTCAGCTTCTGCCCCGGCATGTCGGCGACCCGCCGGATGAGCGGGTACGTCATGGGCGTGGGCTTCTGGGGGCCCTCGTCGGGCTTGCGCACCTCGGTGCCGTACCCGACGGCGGTGAACAGCGTGTGCGCGAGGTCGCGCCGGGCGACCGTGTCGAGCGTCCCGAGCGCCGCGATCTCGGCGGGCTCGATGCCGGTGACGGGCTCGTCGAGCACGATGACGCCGACGTCGTTCCAGTTGTCCTGGTCGGTGAAGTCGGAGTAGTCGGGGTGCGTGTACGCCGTGCCGGACAGGTAGCCGGCCGCTTCCAGCTCCTCGGGCGTGTAGCCCTCGGACGGGTCGGCGGCCACGGGGAACCCGCTCGGCGCCTCCTCGGCGATGACGGAGTCGAACGTGACGAGCGTGCTGCCGAGCGCGCCGTCGGTGCAGTGCGCGGCCGTGAGCAGAACCGTCGGTGACACCAGCGTCGCCGAGCAGCGGAACCGGCCGTCCTCGGTGTAGTAGAGGATCAGGCCGACGTTGGGGTGGCCTTCCCCGTCGGGCTCCCCGCCGGTGATGGCGGCCGCGGGCATCGCGGCGCCCGCGGCCAGCCCGATCGTCAGGGCGGCGGCGGCGAGGGTGGAGCGAATTCGTCCCATGGAGGGTCCTTCCCGGGATGTCCCTGGGTGTGACGCGAAACACGTGGATACCCACGTGCGCGGCACTCTAGGGCCGCCGGTCACCGCACGCCAGGGATCTGGTCCGCTCCGGTCAGGCCGGCGGCCAGTCCGCCAGGACGCCCGCGGTGACCGTCACGTCGCGGACGTCGGTGACGACGTCGAGCGGGACCGGACCGCCGTAGACGTGCGGGTACGGCTCGGGGTCGCCCGGGTCGCCCGGCTCACGGCGGACCTCGAAGCCACGCTCGGCGAGCAGCTCGGGCGAGAGGCCCAGGGCCACCATCGGGCCCGTGACGTCCGCGTAGACGACGCTCGTCACCCGAGCGAGCTGGTCGGCGTCGGAGCAGTGGATGAAGCCGACCTCGCTGACGGTCGCACCGCGCGTCGACTCGTCGAAGGTGCCGGCTGCCCGCGCAGCCTCCCAGGTGCCGGGGTCGGTGAGGTGCCAGATCGTCGTCATCGTCGTCGTCATCGTCGTTGTCATCGTCGTCACCATCCCCCGCGGTGCACGACGTCGTCCATCGCCTTGCGCTTGCGGCGCGCGGGCGACCCGACGGCGCCGCCGTCGGCGGGGTGACCGACCGCGACCACGCCGGTCTGCACCCACTCGTCGGGGATCCCGAACTCCTGGCGGAAGGCGGGGATCTCCGGGGCCCCGATGCCGAAGAAGCATGCGCCGAGACCTTCGTCGACGGCGGTCTGCAGGATGAGCAGCGCGGCCATGCCGGCGTCCACGTGCCAGTACGGCACGGGCCAGCGGGCCTCGTCGCGATCGGTCCAGCCCTTGTCCGGCTCGGCGTAGCGGCCGAGGTAGGCGGCCTGGGAGCACAGGGCCACGATGAGGACCGGTGCGGTGCGCATGCCGGCCAGCCACCCGCCCATGTCGCGCTCCGACGACGCGGGCGTCGTGGCGACCCAGAACCGCTCGCGGTCCGCGGGGTTGTCGAGGACGAGGAACGCCCAGCCCTGGGAGAAGCCCGCGCTCGGGGCACGCACCGCGTTGCGGAGCATGCGGTCGACCGTCTCCGGTGCGACCGGTTCATGGGTGAAGCTGCGCACCATCCGGCGCTTGCGCACGACGTCCTGGAACTCCATGGGCGTCATGCTCCCAGGTCCGCCGTCGAAAACCGGCGACAGTGCTTCCGGAGATCCTCGCCCTCGGGCATGATGCGAGCGTGGCCGACGACGTGAACGGCGCCCGCGCCGTGGAGTCCACCTGGGAGCCGACACGTCGCGACCTCGGACGGGCGATGGCCTACTTCCTGGGCGGCCGCGGCTACTACCTCTTCGCGGCTCTCATCCTGGTCGTCGGCCTGCCGGGACCGATCCTGCTGATGACCACCGGATCACCGCTCAGCCTCGGGGCCGCGGCGGCCTCCGCGGTGGTCGTCCTGTACTTCGCCGTCACCGTCGCGCTCTACCCGCGCAACGCCGGCAGGTCCGCCTGGAAGGTGAACCCGCTCGCACGGGTGACGGAGCGGGTCCGCGTCGACGCCGGCGGGGTCACCACGACGTCGGAGCTGGCGACCTTCCACCTCGAGTGGAAGGCGGTGGCAGCCACGGTCGAGACCGAACGGTTCGTCGCGTTCACCACCGTCCAGGGACCGGGCGCCACGGTCGTGTGCCTGTCGAAGGCCGGGCTGACGCCGGCGGACCTCGCCACCGTCCGGGCGCTCATCGCGCAGAACGTGGGGCCGCTCCGCTGAGGTGACGCTGCCGCACCGGCGGGGGCGAGACTAGTGGTGCCCCGCGCGCCAGGGCCGCTTGGGCGGTTCGGGCTGGGGCAGCCGCTCGGCGATGACCTCGACCAGGGCCTTGCCCTCGACCCCCTCGAGCTGGAGCGCCTGCGTCCGGCACGAGAAGCCGTCCGCGAGGAACGTGTCACCCTCCGCACGCTCGCGCAACGCGGGCAGCAGCGCGTTCTCGGCGACGGCGACCGACACGTCGTAGTGGCCCTTCTGCATGCCGAAGTTCCCCGCCAGACCGCAGCACCCGGCGAGGACCTTGACCTGCGCGCCGGCCGACCGCAGCAGGTCCTCGTCCGCGCGAAAACCCATGACGGAGTGGTGGTGGCAGTGGGGCTGCACGACGGCGGTCAGGTCCGAGAGGTCGGGCATCGTCCACCCCGCCTCGGGCCGCGGCGCGGTCTCGGGCGACGTCAGCAGCTCGGCGAGCGTGCGGGTGGCACCCGCGACCGCGTGCGCGCGCGGGTCGTCCGGGAACAGGTCGAGCAGGTCCGACCGCAGCACGGCGGTGCACGACGGCTCCAGACCGAGGATCGGGATCCCGTTGACGGCGTACGGGCCCAGGACGCCCAGCAGGGACTCGAGCCGGCGACGAGCGCCGTCGAGCTGGCCCGTGGAGATCCAGGTCAGGCCGCAGCAGGCCTGCTGGTCAGGCACGATGACGTCGTACCCGGCGGCCGCGAGCACGCGCAGCGCGGCCTGGGGCACGGACGGTGACATCGCGTCGCTGAACGAGTCGGTCCAGAGCACGACGGGCACGCGGCTCCGGGCCGGCTTGCCCGGCACCTGCCCCAGGCTCAGGCCCGGCACGCCGTGGGTCGCGAACCCGCGGCGCCACCACGTGCGGAACGGCGTCTCCGCGAACGTGACCATGCTCCGTCGCGTGTCCATGCCGCCCGCCCACAGCACCGACCTGGCGATCCACGGCACACCCAGCAGGCCGTTGACCAGCCGCGGCATGGTGCCGGCCAGCCTGGCCCATCGCGGCAGCCACCCGAGCGCGTAGTGGTCGACAGGCCGCAGCCGGCCCTTGTAGGTGCGGTAGAGCACCTCGGACTTGTACTGCGCCATGTCCACGCCCGCGGGGCAGTCGGACGAGCACGCCTTGCAGCTCAGGCACAGGTCGAGCGACTCGTGCACCTCCGGCGCGGTGAGCCCGCCCACGAGGGTGCCGTTGACGGCCTCCTGCAGCACACGGGCGCGGCCCCGCGTGACGTCCTTCTCGTCCTTGGTCGCCTGGTAGCTCGGGCACATGAACCCGCCCGCGGCCGAGGTGTCCGCCCGGCACTTGCCGACGCCGACGCACCGGTGCACCGCCGTCGTCAGGTCGTGGTGGTCGTGCGCAAAGCTGAAGCCTGCGGAGCCCGCACGCCTGGCGATGCCGTGCAGCGGCCCGGAGCCCGCGCGGCCACCCTCCCCCACGGGCGACCGCGAGGGCACGGCGGCGGCGGCCGGCCGCCGCAGGTCGGCGTCGACCGCGTTCGGGCGCACCACGACGCCCGGGTTGAGCACGTCGTCCGGGTCGAACAGCGCCTTGAACCGCTCCAGGAGCCGCAACGCCTCGGGCGAGTACATGAGCGGGAGCAGCTCCGAGCGGGCGCGCCCGTCGCCGTGCTCACCGGACAGCGAGCCGCCGTACCGGGCGACCAGCTCGGCCGCCTCGATCATGAACGTGCGCAGGACCGAGCCCGACGCCTCGAGCGGCAGGTCGATGCGCAGGTGGACGCAGCCGTCGCCGAAGTGCCCGTAGGGCAGGCCGTCGACGCCGTAGCGCTTCATGAGCGTCGAGAGGTCGCGCAGGTAGTCGCCCAGGCGCTCGGGCGGCACGGCGGAGTCCTCCCAGCCCGGCCAGGCCTGCTCCCCCGCGGGCGTCCGGCCAGCGAGCCCCGCGCCGTCGGCCCGGATCTGCCACATCGCGCTGGCGGCTGGGCCGGCGGGCAGGATCTCGGAGGACAGGGCGGACGACGCCTTGACGATGCGCTCCGCACGCTCGAACGCGTCGGCCTGCGTCTGGCCGCCGACCTCGATCATGAGCCAGCCGCCGCCGTCGGGGAGCGGGGGCACCGCGGCGTCGCCGTTGGCCGCGCGCACGACGTCGACGAGCCGCGCGTCGAGCCCTTCGACCGCGAGCGGGTCGTGGCCCAGCAGCGCGGGGACGTCGTCGGCCGCCGCGTGCATGTCGGCGTAGCCGAGCACCACGAGCGTGGGCGCGCTCGGCACGGGCACGAGCGCGAGCGTCACGCCGAGCACCGTGACGACCGTGCCCTCGGTGCCGACGAGCGCCTTGGCGAGGTCCGACCCGTTCTCGGGCAGCAGGTGCTCGAGCGAGTAGCCGGACACCTGGCGGCCGAAGCGGCCGAACTCGGTGCGGATGAGCGCGAGGTTCTCGCACACGAGCTCGGCCAGCCCCGGGACGGCCGCGAACGTCGGGTCCCCCGAGCCCGCGGTGAACCGGCGGCCCCGTCCGTCCACGACGTCGAGCGCGATCACGTTGTCGGCCGTGCGCCCGTACGCCACGGCGTGCGGGCCGCAGGCGTTGTTGCCGATCATCCCGCCGAGCGTCGCGCGGTTCTGCGTCGAGGGGTCGGGCCCGAACCGCAGGCCGAGCGGGGCCGCGGCCTTCTGCAGCGTCGTCATGATCGTGCCTGGCTGGACGACGGCGGTGCGCGCCTCGGCGTCGATCTCGACGACCTGGTTCAGGTGCTGGGAGAAGTCGAGCACGACCCCGGGCCCGACGGCGTTGCCCGCGACCGACGTCCCCGCGCCGCGTGCGGTCACCGGGACCTCGAGCTCGCGCAGCACCTCGAGCGCGCGCACGACGTCGTCCGTGGTCCGCGGGTACACCACGACCTCCGGCATCACGCGGTAGTTCGAGGCGTCGGTCGAGTACTCGGCGCGCCGTCGCGCGCTCGCGTCGACCTCACCGGTGACCACGGTGCGCAACGCCGCGGCGACCGCGTTCCTGGCCTCGTCGGCAGCCCGTTCAGCGGCACGTTCAGCGGCACGACGGGCCTCGCGCACGTCGCTGGTACGCTCGGGCGGCTGGGGCGTCCGGGTCTGTGCAGGCACGGGGCGATTCTCGCATCGTCGCCCCGAGCATGCTGGTAGGTCCGCCCCGCGAGCGAGACGGCGGTCGCCCGGCTACCGTCGGTGGCGTGCGCGTGGTCGTGGTCGGAGCCAGCGGAAATGTCGGTACGTCCGTGCTGCGCGCCCTGGTGCGCGAGCCGGCGGTGACGTCGGTCGTGGGCGTCGCCCGCCGCGTGCCCCGGCCCGACGGGTCGAGCACCGTGACTTTCCCCCACAGCGAGGCCGAATGGGTCCGGGTCGATCTGACCGACACCGCCGACGTCGTGGTGCGCGGGCTCGACCGCGCGCTCGCCGGCGCCGACGCCGTCGTCCACCTCGCGTGGGCCGTGCAGCCGAGCCACGACCAGGGCTACCTGCGGCGGGTCAACGTGGACGGCAGCCGCGCGGTGATCGACGCGGTCGTCCGCAACCGCGTCGCGCACCTCGTCGTGGCGTCCTCCGTGGGCACCTACTCGGCCGGCCCGGCGGACGGCCACCGCGTCGACGAGACGTGGCCCACCCAGGGCGTGCCGACGTCGTCGTACTCGGTGCACAAGGCGGCTGTCGAGCGCCTGCTCGACTCGCTCGAGTCCGCGCACCCCGGAGTCGTCGTGACCCGCCTGCGGCCCGCGCTGATGTTCCAGCACGACGCCGGGAGCGAGATCGCCGGCCTGTTCCTCGGCGGCCCCGCGACCCTCGCGCTGCGTGCCGCGGGCCGGACGCCGGGCAAGGTGGTCGGTGGGCTCATCCGCGGCTGGAACTCGGTGGGCGGTCCGCCGCCGGGCCCCGAGGACGACGGCGCCCGCTTCCCGTTCCTGCCCTTCCCGGCCGGCGTCCGGGTGCAGGCCCTGCACACGGACGACGCCGGCGAGGCGTTCCGGGCCGCGATCGTCGGCCGGCACCCGGGCGCGTTCAACCTCGCCCCCGACGACGTGCTCACCGCCCAGGACATGGCCGACCTCCTCGCGGGCGGACGGCTGGTCGAGGTGTCGCGCGGTGCGCTGCGGGCCGCGCTGGCCGCCGCCTGGAGGGTCCGGCTGGCGGCGATCGACGAGGGCTGGTTCGACCTGGGCACCTCGATCCCCATGCTCGACGCGTCGCGCGCACGGTCGGTCCTGCGCTGGGCTCCCACCCGCACCACGAGCCAGGCGGTGCTGGAGGTCGTCGACGCGATCGTCGACCGCGCGCGGACGTCGACGCCGCCGCTGAATCCGTCGTCCCGGGGGAAGTAGCCCGTCGCACAGAACGGGACCTGCCCCCTCGGAAGGGGGCAGGTCCCGTTGTCGATGCTGCGGCGGAGGTCAGCCCTCGTAGGTCACGTCGAGGGTCAGCTCGCCGACGCCCGACAGCGCCTTGGAGACGGGGCACCCTGCCTTGGCCGCCTCGGCCGCGGTCCGGAACGCCGCCTCGTCGAGGCCGGTCGCGTAGCCGCGCACGGTCAGGGCGATCTTCGAGATCTGGAAGCCGCCGGCCGGGTCGGGCGAGAGGGTCACGTCGCCGCTGACCTCGACCTGCTCGGGGGTGCCGCCGGCGTTGGCGAGCTCACCCGCGAACGCCATCGCGAAGCACGACGTGTGCGCCGCGGCGATCAGCTCCTCGGGGCTCGTGACGCCACCGGCCTCGTCGGCGGCGCGGCGCGGGAACGAGACGTCGAACGTCGCGGCGCCCGAGCTCGTGAGCTCGACCTGCCCCGAGCCATCCTGCAGGGTGCCGTTCCAGGCGGTGCGTGCGGTGCGGGTGGGCATAGGTCGCTCCTTCATGCTCGACGGACGGGTCACTCCGACCGTATCGCCAGGTTTGCCCGCCCGACACTCGCCCCGGCATGTTCGCTCAGGACGCGAAGTCGAGGGAGTCCTCGGCGACCGCGATGACCGACCACGCGTTGTCCTGGGCGTCGCGCAGCTCGTAGGTCGGGACGAGCAGCACGGCGCCGTCCTCCTGGCGGTGCTGTGCGAGCCCGAGCCTCGCCTCGGTGATCGTCACGTCCGACACCGGCCAGGTGATCGCGCTGCCGGACGACGGCGGTGCAGGTGCGGGCGTCGGCGTGCCCGGGCCGGGGTCGACCGGCTCGTCGATGCGTGCCGGCTCGGCGAGCGCGATCGGGTAGACCGAGCTCGCGAACCGCGGGTCGCCCAGGCGTTCGACGGCCTCCGCCTCGCTCACGACCGGATACGTGCCGATGCTCGTGGGCATGGCGAGCGTGCCGTCGGCCCACACGATGCCCGAGGGGCCCACGGTCGCCGACACCGTCACGCCCGACCGGGTGCCGTCGACCACCTGGTGGGCGACGACCCAGCGCGCCGGGTCACCTTCGGACGCCTTCTGGAGCTCGATCTCGTACCCGTCGGCATCCACCCCGATGCGGGTGAGCAGCTCGCGCAGACCGAGCCGTGCTTCGCGGTCGGAGACCTCCGAGGCCGACGCCGTCGGGCACTCCATGCCCTGGATCGCGGGCTCGTCCTGGCCGTCCTCGGTCGCGTCGACACCGTCGCCGCCGCCGCCCTCGCACCGCCACGGGTCGGCCGCGGGGTCGCTGTAGCTGAAGGACGCCGTGCCGTCGGCCGAGAGCCACAGGGTCCGGGAGGTGCCGTCCTGGCTCCCGACCGACCAGGAGCCGTAGCTCCAGCTCGGCTCCCCTTCGACGCCCAGCGCCTCGGCGAGCCGCCGGACCGCGTCCTCGGTCGTCGCCTCGCGCGCGTCGAGCGCGTACGCCTCGGCCACACCGCGCGCGGTCCCGAGGCCGTCGGCCGTGAAGAGCGCCCGGCCGGAGTACCAGCCCGGGTAGGCGATGTCCGCGGCCGCGCTCGACTGGGCCGCCGTCCCCGCGTCGCTCGCCGCTCCCGCGCTGTTCTCGGCCCCGCCCATTTCCCCGCCCATCGCCCCGGGCACCCCGGACCGCGCCGACGGCCCGCCGAGCGTGATCGCGGGCTCCGCGGCACTGGTCGACTCCGGATCGTGCAGCGCACCGACGTCGGCCAGCGGTGTACCCGCGGTGGCGCCGCCGAGCACGTAGCCTCCGGCACCGACCGCCACCGCACCCGCCACGCCCGCGGCGACGAGCCACGAGCCACGACGGCGCCGCGCCGCGCGGCGGACCGCGAGGTCGTCCTCGTCGGTCCCGGCCGTGTCCGCACGCGGTCCGTCCGCACGCGCTTCGTCCGCACGCGGTCCGTCCGCACGCGCTTCGTCCGCACGCGCTTCATCTGCAGCGGTGCCGCCCGCGGCCCGCAGGTCGTCGACCTTGGCCCGGAGCACTCCCGGTCGCGGCGCGGCACCCGCTGCCGGGTCGGCTGCCTGCAGCCTCGCGAACGCCTCGTCCGGGCCTTCCGCCGGCTGGGCTGCGTCGTCACCGGTGATGTTCTTCCGGTCGTCCATCTCGTCCTCCTGGTGCGGGCCGCGGCCGCCCCGCGGCCCGCACCCCTTCTGTGTGCTCAGCGAGGCTCGGCTTGCGCGTCTCCCGCAGGCAGCGCCGATGCCCCGTCGTCGGCGTCGGCGTCCGAGTGCGCGCCGACCGCCTCCCATGCCGCCCTCAGCCGCGCCCGCGCCCGGGACAGCGCGGCGTCCGCGCCGCCGCGCGAGACGCCGAGCACCTCGGCGAGCGCCGCACCGTCGAGCCCGTCCCACGCCACGAGGAGGAGCACCCGGCGGTCGCGAGCCGACAGGCGCTCGAGCACCCGCCGGACCCGGTCGTCGTCGAGCGCGAGGGTCGCGGGGTCGACGTCGTCCGGCTCGTCGGGCACGATCGCCACGGGCAGCGCCCGCACCTTGCGCCGGTGGTTGGCCAGCACGAACCCCGCCGTGCGGTAGAGCCACGGCAGCTCGGCGCCGGCCGGGATGTCCTGACGCCGCCGCCATGCCGTCGCGAGGACGTCCGCGGCGAGATCCTCGGCGTCGTCGGCCCGCGCCCCGAGCCCGACCGGCAGGCGGCGCAGGAAGTACCGCTGGACCGTGCCGGCGTGCTCGGCGAACAGCGCGTCGAACCACGCGTCGTCGCGCAGGGCCACCTCACCTGTGGTCACCGAGCCTCCTGCCATCTCCAGCGATGGAGCATGGGTCGCGTCCGCGGGCGCGCGAACGCACACCTCACTGTCCCTGTGTCGTGCGCAAACGCGTCCTTGCAGGAACTCACCCGCGGATTCACCCCCACTTTGCCGCTCGAGGCACTTACCGTGCGGTCATGCCCACGAACATCGTGCCGCCGACCACCGTGCCCTCAGCCGGCGCCGGCGACGAACCGAGGGCCACGCGCGCCGGCGGCGCCGGGCCGGGACCGAGGCGCCGGCGGCGCACGGCCCGCTGGCTCCTGGTCGCGCTGCTCACGCTGCTGGCCGTCCTGGGCGTGTGCGCCGGGCTGCTGCTCCGCGACGCGCTCGCGGCGCGCGACGCTCTCGTCCAGGCCGCCGAGGACGTCCCGGCGGTCGAGCAGGCCATCCTCGACGGCGTCGTCGAGCCGGGCACGTCGGGCAAGATCACCGACCTCCCCGAGCTCGCGGCCCTCCAGGAGCACACGACCGTCGCGCGGGCGAGCACCGACGGGCTGCTGTGGGAGCTCGCCGGACGCCTGCCCGTGATCGGTCCGACCGCGGCCGCCGCGACGACGGTCTCCACGGTGCTCGACGACGTGAGCGACGTCGTCATCCCCGCGCTCGCCGGCACGGGCGACGCGGTGGCCGCGACCCAGCGCACGGCCGACGGCGGGCTCGACCTCGCGCCGTTGCAGAACGCGGCGGGGCCCGTCGCCGTCGCGAACGCCACGCTCGCGGACGCGCGCGAGCGGCTGGACGCCCTGGACCCCGCGACGCTGCGGCCCGAGCTCGCCGACTCCGTGTCCGCGCTGCAGGACAGGCTCGCGGACCTCGACGGCGTCCTCGCGACCGCCGACCGGGCCACCACCGTCCTGCCCACGCTCCTCGGCGCCGACGAGCCTCGCACCTTCCTGCTGCTGGCCCTGACCAACGCCGAGCTGCGGGCTGCCGGCGGCATCCCCGGCGCACTGGTGCTGCTGCGCGTCGAGGACGGGCGGGCGCAGGTCGTGCGCCAGGTGCCCTCGTCGGCCCTCGGGCGGTTCCCCGAGCCGGTGCTGCCGCTCGACCCCGACGACGTCGCGGTGCACTCGGAGCGCCTGGGCACCTTCGTCCAGGACGTGACGGCGACCCCGGACTTCCCGACGACCGCACGGCTCGCGGCCGCGATGTGGGCGCAGCGGCAGGGCGAGCAGGTCGACGGCGTGCTCGCCACGGACCCGGTCGCGCTCGCGTACCTGCTGCGTGCCACCGGGCCCGTCCGCGTCGACCTCGACCCCGACCTCGCCGCGGGGATGGGTTCCGACCGGATCCGCGTGACCGACCGGAACGTCGTCGACCTGGTGCTCCGGCACGTCTACGACCATCTCGACGCCGAGCAGGCCGACCGCTTCTTCGCTGTCGTCGCGTCGACGGTCATGGACCGGGTCATGGGCGAGGACGTCGACGCCCGCGGGCTCGTCCCCGCGCTGCGCGCCGCGTCCGCCGAGCACCGCGTGCGCGTGTGGTCCGCGGACCCCGGCGAGCAGGCACGGCTCGAGGGCACGGTGCTCGCGGGCACCTTCACCGAGGCGCCGCAGGCCGCCGACGCCGTCGGCGTCTTCTTCGCCGACGGGGTGGCGGGCAAGATGTCGTCGTACCTCGACGCGAACCTCGAGCACGTCCGCTCGCAGTGCGCCGCGGAAGGGCGCGTCGACGAGCTCGAGCTGCGGCTCCGGTCGGCCGCACCGGCCGACGCCGCCACCTCGCTGCCCGCCTACGTCGCGGGCCGGCCGGGCGGCGCGAGCCCGCCGGGCACGATCCGCCTCAACGTCGACGTCGCGGGCCCGCGCGACGGGGCCATGCCGCGGCTCGAGCGCGACGGCAACGCGTTCGGCGGCGAGAGCGCCACGGCGCACGGCCGGCCGGTCACGAGCTTCACGGTGGTGCTCGCGCCGGGCGAGTCGACGACGGTTCGGGTGCGGGTCGCGGCGGCCGAAGGGTCCACGGCCGAGGCGGGCACGGTCGACCTCTGGTCCACCCCGACCACGACCCTGGGCGGCCTCCAGACCTTCAAGGTACCGGCCTGCGGCTGACGAGAGCCGTACCACACCGCCGGTGCCCGACCCCGGGTGATATTGGTGCGTACCTGCAGTTTCACCCGGGTGAGGGTGATTCTTCCGAGACGATTCGTCGCTAGCGTGAACGCGCACGAGTAGTCGACCGTCGATCAAGGGGCACCACCATGGTTACCGCACGACGCGCGTTCACCCGCGCCACGCTCGCAGTCAGCGTCGGAGCCGGTGTTGCGCTCGCGCTCGCCGCACCGGTGTCCGCCACGACGTCCACGTCGGTCAGCACCGACGTCTCTCCGTCGCCGAGCCCGAGCGACTACCAGCCGCCGGAGGTCCCGACGCTCACGGCCGAGATCTTCCAGCCGGTCTGTGACGGCAACGTGCCGTACCTGCAGTACTCGGTCGTCGCGACCGGCACCACGAGCAACACGGTCACGATCACGTGGATCAACCCCACGGGCGACGACGTCGTCTACGCCGACCTGCCCCTGTCGGGCCGGGTGCTGTGGCCCGGGGCCAAGGTCGACGCCAACGGCAACCCGCTCGACTGGCCAGGCTGGCGCTTCGAGAACGGCGAGTGGGTCGAGGGCGACGAGTTCGACTGGGTGCGCCCGTCGGTCGACGTCCGCATGGAGGTCAACCCCGAGCTGACCCTCGCCGCCGACTACCCGCCGTCGTCGCCGAACTGCGCCGGCAACCCGCCCGGCAGCCCCGAGCCGGGCCCGTCCCCGTCCTCCGACGTCCCCGGCACGCCCGAGGGCCTCGCGGTGACCGGCTCCGACGTGGGCACGATCGCGGCCGTCGGGCTGGGTCTGCTCGCGGTGGGTGGCGTGGCGGTCGGCGTCGCGCGCCGGCGCAAGGCCTGACAGACGCGCAAGGCCTGACAGACGACGGGGGCCGGCGGCGGAAGCTCCGCCGCCGGCCCCCGCATGTCAGGAGGGCTCACGCCTCCAGGACGAGCGTGACCGGTCCGTCGTTGACGAGCTCGACGGCCATGTCGGCCCCGAACCGCCCCGTCGCCACCTCGACCCCGCGGGCGCGCAACGCGGCCACGACGTCGTCGACCAGCGGCTCGGCGACCGGACCGGGCGCAGCCGCGATCCAGGTGGGACGGCGACCCTTGCGGGCGTCGCCGTAGAGCGTGAACTGGCTGATCACGAGCACGGGAGCGCCCTCGTCCACGACCGAGCGCTCGTCACGCAGGATGCGCAGCTCGGCGACCTTGCGAGCGATCGTCGCGACCTGCTCCGGACCGTCGTCGTGCGTCACGCCCACGAGCACCACGAGGCCGGGGCGGTCGATCGCCCCGACGAGCTCGCCGTCGACCGTGACGCTCGCCCGCGTGACGCGCTGGAGCACCGCTCTCATGCCGCCGCTCCGAGCGGCGTGCGCACCTCTCCCACGGGCTGGCCGCCGCCCAGGACTGGGACGCGCCCGAGCGCGTCGAGCGCCTCGTGGTCCACGCCCGCGACGCTGCCGGCCCCGGCGGCGAGCAGCGCGGCCGCGAGGATCGCGGGCCGCGCCCGTCCGCCGCCGTCGAGCACCTTGAACGCGACCGCGGCGCCGCTCGGCAGGGCCGCGGCGTAGACGCCCTCGGCGCCGTCCTTGGCCACGAGGCCGGGGACGGCCCGGATGGCGAGCGTGACGTCACGGTCGGTGCCGCCGACCATGTCGGGGTGGCCCGCGACGGCCGCCGCGACCCGGGCCAGGTGCGGGTCGTCGCCGGCGGCCAGGCGCCCGAAGGCGCGCGCGAGGCCCACGAGCGAGGTGGAGAAGAGCGGCGCGCCGCACCCGTCGACCGTGCTCAGCGCGGGGTCGGCGCCCGTCAGCTCGGCGATGGTCCCGCGGATCGCGAGCTGCAGCGGGTGCTCCGGGTCGAGGTAGGACTCGGTGTCCCAGCCCGCGGCGACGCACGTGGCGAGCATCGCGGCGTGCTTGCCCGAGCAGTTCTGCGTGAGGCTGTCGGGGCCGTGGCCCGCGTGCTGCCAGGCCTGGGCCGACGGCGCGTGCAGCGGCAGGTCGGGCGTGTTGCGCAGGTGCTCGGGCCCCAGGCCCGCCGACTCGAGGATCTCGCGGACGCCCGCCACGTGCTGCGGCTCGCCGTTGTGGCTCGACGACGCGAGCGCGAGCAGCCGGTCGGGCAGCGTGAGCCCGTGGCGCAGCATCGCGACCGCCTGGAGCGGCTTGACCGACGACCGCGGCCAGATCGTCGTCGTCGGCTCGCCCACGCTCAGGATCACGGCTCCGTCGGGGTCGAGCACCACGAGGTGCCCGAGGTGCGCGGACTCCACGACGCCGCCGCGCACGACCTCCGCCAGCGTCCCGGCAGCCTGCACGACGGAGCCGGCCGGGGCGCTCACCAGCCGCCCTGCGGGCCGCGCGGACGCCGTCCGCCCGTGCCGTAGGGCTGGAGGCGCGGACGCACGTCGGCCCAGTAGATGATCGCGGGCGCGACCGCGATCAGGTTGAGGAACGAGATCGACGTCAGGCGGGCGGGCGGCAGGCCCAGGAGTCCGATGACGGCGGCGACGCCGAGGATGATCAGCCACAGGTTCTTGGTGAGCTTCCCCTCGGCGGTGTAGGCGCTGGCCGGGCGGCGTACGGCGTCGACGAAGGCGACGACCTGCACCGCGAACACCGCGATCGCCAGGAGCGTGAGGATGAAGAGCTGGATCGATCCGAAGAGCACGCCCCGAGCCTACGGGACCACCGCCCTGCCGAGCATGTGGTTGTTCGGGTTTCCGGGTCCGGAAACCCGAACAACCACATGCTCGACGGCGGGCTACCGCATGCTCACGACGCGCGGCGGTAGGTCCGGAACGCCGCCGCCGCGAGCGACGTCATGACGACGACCGCGGCGGCGAGCAGGCCGAGCCGCGACCAGACCAGCCCGGGGTCGGGGACGCCCGCGAGCGCCTGGCGCCCGACGACCACGGCCCAGTCGAACGGGTTGAACCGCGCGGCTGTCTCGACCCAGCCGGCGGCCAGCCGGGTGTCCATGATCGCGGACGACAGGAACATCAGCGGCAGGATGATGAGCTGCGAGACGCCGATGAGCGCCTCCTGCTGACGCGTCACGAGCGCGACGGCGTCGGACAGCGCCGCGAACAGCGCCGAGAGCAGCACGACCGCGACAAGCAGGAGCAGCACCCCCGCCCAGCCACCGCTGAACCGCGCACCGCTGAGCCACGCCACGCCGAGCACGACGAGCGCCTGGGCCGAGCCGAGCATCGCGTACCAGGCCATCGTGGCGGTGACGAGCGCTCCCCTGCTCGTGGGTGACGCGCGGAAGCGGTCCATGACGCCCCGCTCCATGTCCTGGACGAACGTGGTGCCGGCCCACGCCGCGCCGCCCATGGCCGTCATCATCACGACGCCGGGGGTGATGAACTCGAGGTAGGTGGCGTCCGAGCCGCCGGCGAAACCCGGGATCTCGACGACCGACCGGAAGAGCTGGCCGAACAGGACCAGCCAGACCATCGGCTGGACGAGGTTCATGACCAGGAAGACCGGGATCCGGACGCCCTGGCGCGCCTGGCGAGCGGTCAGAGCGACCGTGTGCGACACGGTCTGGGCGACGGCGCTCATGCTGCCACCCCCGCCCCGGCGACGCCGTCGCGCTCGGCGGCCGCCATGCTGCGACCCGTGTGCCGCAGGTAGACGTCGTCGAGGCTGGGCCGTGACAGCACTGCCGACCGCACGGACACTCCCGCGCCCTCGAGCGCGACGAGCAGCGCGGGCAAGGCAGTCGCGCCCGACGTCGCGCGGGCGCGCAGGCCGCGGCCGTCCGGGACCACCTCGCGGACCCCGGGTACGGCCGTCGCGACGTCGGCGGCCCGCGCGACGCTCGCGGCGTCGGCGAGCTCGACGACGACGCCGTCGCCGTGGAGCTGGTCCTTGAGCTCATCCGGGGTACCGCGCGTGACGATCCGCCCGCGGTCCACGATCGCCAGGTCGTCGGCCAGACGGTCAGCCTCGTCGAGGTAGTGGGTCGTGAGCAGGATGGTCACGCCGTCGGCGCCGAGCCGGGCGATCTCGGCCCACATCTCGGTCCGCGCCTCGGGGTCGAGTCCCGTGGTGGGCTCGTCGAGGAACAGCACGCGCGGCCGGTGGACGAGGCCGACGGCCACGTCCAGCTTGCGCGCCATGCCGCCCGAGTAGGTCTTCACGAGCCGGTCGGCGGCCTCGGTCAGGCCGAACCGGTCGAGCAGCTGTGCCGCACGGGCCTTGGCGTCACGCGAGCTGAGGCCCTGCATGCGCCCGGCGAGCACGATGTTCTCGCGGCCCGTGTCCATCGGGTCGGTGACGGGCTTCTGGGCCACGTACCCGATGGCCCGGCGCACCGAGGCGGCCTGCGTGACGACGTCGTAGCCCGCGACGCGCGCGGTCCCGGCGTCGGGCTCCGACAGCGTCGCGAGGATCTTGACGGTCGTGGACTTGCCGGCGCCGTTGGGCCCGAGCAGCCCGAGCACCGCACCGGGCCGGACCTCGAGGTCGATGCCGTCCAGTGCGCGCACCTCGCGGTCGCGGCTGCGGTAGGTCTTGGTGAGTCCGGCGACGTGGATCGCCGGGTCCCAGCGTGTCGTAGCAGTCATGGTGACGCTCCTTGCGGTCGGGGTCCTGCGTTGGTACCCGCCGCACGCCGTAGCCTGGTGATGCATCCGTTCCGAGGTGCACCACCGGAGCCGGCGGACGCGGGCGCGGTGGTCCGGTCTCCGGGCGATGCCAGTCGCCCGGGGGCCGGTCTTTCAGTCCCGGTGAGAGCCCCGGTCCTGGTCCTTGCGCTCGCCGAACAGCAGCCGGGCGAGCACGAGCATCATGAGGGCGAACCCGCCCACGAAGGCGAGCCAGGACCATGCCCAGCCCGCGGTGAAGCCGAGGACGAGGAACGCCGCGAACGCGACGATCCAGATCACGGCCGTGTAGACGCCGAACCGTGCGGCGGCGTCGGGATCCTCCTCGAAGCGGTTGCCCGCGGCCATCTGCTCGGCCGCGATCTCGCGCACCCACGCCTTCTTGCGGTTGGTCTGCGTCGCGCCGAGCCAGCTCAGGACGACGACTCCGGTCACGAGCGCGACCCCGGCGGGGACGAACCAGGCGACGAGCGCGTCCCCCAGCCCCAGGCCCGAGGCGACCAGTGCCAGGCCGAGGACCACGGCCGCGCTGCCGAGGCCGTAGCCGAGCGCGCGTCCGGACGGGAGCGGGTGGTTCGACGACGTCTCCTGCAGCAGCGACGTCGTGACGATCCAGCCGGCAGCGAGCGCGGCGCCGGCCGCGGCGCACAGCGGGAGCGCGGCCCCCGTGACGACGCCGGCGACCGTCAGCGCGAGCACGGTGGCCGCGCCCAGTGCCAGCAGGCCGGCGAGGACGACGCCGACGACGAAGCCGGGGTGCGGACGGACCTTGTTGCGCTGCGCCGCCGCGGCGACGGACTGCGCAGGGCGGGCCGGCGCCGATCGCGGCGTCGGCGCAGACGCCGGCCCAGACGTCGGCGCAGACGCAGACGCCGGCGACCCGGCATCCGGGCCGAGACCGGACTCCGTCTCGATGAGCGCCTGGACGTCGCCGAGCTCGTCGAACGCGCGGCGCGCCGACTCGGCCGGCGGGACGCCCACCGCCTCGAGCTCGGCGACCCGGGCGAGCAGGTTGGCCCGCATCTCCTCCTTGAGGTCCTGCAGCTCAGGTGTGAGCACGACGCCGGAGAAGGCGCCGTCGAGCAGACGGTGGACGGTGGTCATGAGCGGCCTTCCGGGCGGAGGAGAGAGTCGATGACGTCGCGCGTGGCGACCCACGCCTCGACGTTGCGCCGGTACACGGCGCGACCGGCGTCGGTGATGCGGTAGTACTTGCGCCGGCCGCCCTGCGACTCGTCGCCCCAGTACGCCTCGACGAGCCCGTCGCGCACCAGGCGCCGGTAGGTGGCGTAGAGGGTGGCTTCCTTGATCTCGTGCACCCCGCCCGTGGCGTCACGGATGTCGCGGTAGATCTCGAAGCCGTACTTGTCACCGCCGCGCAGCGCGCCGAGCACGATCGTGTCGGTGTGCCCGCGCAGCAGATCGGCCGCGAACGCATCGTCGGCCGTGGAGGCGTCGGTGGACTGGATCACACCAAGTACTGTATGTGATCAACTACTGGATGACAACAACTTCGCGGATCTCTCTGCTCTGGCAGGCGGCCGGGCTACAGCTCGGGCAGCGCCGCGCGAGCGTCGGCCGGGCCCATGCCCGCGGCCTCGAGGGTGTCGACCAACGGAGAGCGCAGCAGCACCACCAGCGCCTGGACCTGCCACTCCCCGTCGCCCATCGCTCGCGGGTCGGCCTCCGCCGCGGCCTCCGCGAGCACGCGCCGCGCGTCGACCGGGTCCTGCCCCGCGGTGATCGCGGACGCGAGCAGCCGCACCCCGGCGGCGTACCTGTCGACCAGGTCGGCGAGCGGCTCGACGTCGGGGGCCTCCGCCAGCCGGACGACGGGCGGTGAGCGGCGCGCCAGGACCCGCACGCTGCGCATCGCGCGGTCGAGCAGCACGGACTGCTCCTCGAGCCGCCCGATCTGCGAGCGGAACGTCCGGTTGACGCTCACCCTGGCGATCTCGCCGGCGTTGCGTGCGGCGTCGTGCCACTCCTCCAGGGCGGGCTCGCTGGCCCGCCCGCGCACGAGGGCCCGCGCCAGCTCGTCCTCGTCCCGCGTGCGCAGCCCGCGCGCGACCGTCTCGAGCGTGCGCGCGAGCTCGACCGTGGCGTCCGTGGCGAGCGCGCGGAGCCTGCGACGCGGGTCACCCGGCGTGAGGAGCGCGACGGCGAGCGCGACCGCGCCGCCCGCGATCGCGTCGGTCCAGCGGCCCAGGGCGTCACCGGACACGGCCGGCAGGCCGACGACGACGATCGCCTGCACCCCCGCCTGCGTGGCGAGCAGCGCGCCCCGGTCGATGAACCGGCCCAGCAGGGCCGAGAAGAGCAGGACGACCGTGAGCTGCCACCAGCCCGAGCCGATGACGTGCACGATCAGGTCGCCCATGCCGACGCCGACGGCCACGCCCACGGCGACCTCGGCGACCCGGCGGACCTGGCGGTCGAACGTGAAACCGAGGCAGACCCAGGCGGCGACCGCCGCGAAGAACGGCTGCTCGTGACCGAGCACGTAGTAGCCGATGGCGTAGGCGGCACCGGCCGCGAGCGACGCCTGCACGATCGGCCAGAACGAGGTCCGCGTCCGCGCGAAGCCCTGGCGCACGCGCGTGCGGATCACCAGCGAGCGCAACGCCCGACGTGCGACGTCGGTGGCCGGGCGCGCGGTGGTCACGGCCGCTAGCTCACAGCAGGCTCTGGGGCGTGCCCGAGCCGCGGGGGGCCAGGCCACGGGCGAGCGGCCCGTGCGAGCCGGGCCGGTCCACCGAGAGACCGTCCCCGGCGACGACGACCTCCTGCGTCGCCGCCACCTCGAGCGGCGTGCCGCCGGCCGAACCGGCGACCACCACCTCGGCGTCCTCGGGCAGCGACCGCTTGACCACGGCCAGCCCGATGGGCCCGAGCTCGTGGTGCCTCGCGACCGACGTCAGTGTGCCCACCGCTCGGCCGCCGGGACCGTCCAGGACCTGGGCACCCACATCGGGCACCACGTGCTGCGACCCGTCGAGGTGCAGCATCACCAGCCGCCGCGGCGGGCGGCCCAGGTTGTGCACGCGAGCGATCGTCTCCTGGCCGCGGTAGCAGCCCTTCTGCAGGTGCACGGCGGTGCGCAGCCAGTCGAGCTCGTGCGGGATCGAGCGGTGGTCGACCTCGAACGCGAGCCGCGGCCGCCACGCCTCCACGCGCAGCGCCTCGGTGGCCCACGTGCCGGCGAGCCGCCAGCCGGCCGCCTCCCGCTCGCGCACGGCGTCGACCAGCGCGGCCCGCGGGACCAGGACGAGCCGCCAGGGCCGCTGCATGCCCGGGTGCTCTGCCTCGGCAGGGCCGTAGCGCGTACCGCCCTCCGCGATGCGCGGCCAGGTGTCCCACCAGGTGACGGGCTCGCCCTCCGCACCCTCGGCGGCGACCGGCTCGCCGAGCGCGGCGTACTCGCTCGTCACGTCCGCGACCTCGACGCGCATCATGAACTTCATGCGATCGAGCCACCCGGCGAGCGGCGCGGCGTGGTCGCGCTCGGTGATCAGCCAGGTGGCCTCGCCGTCGTCCACCACGCCTGCCGCGTGCTCGACGTGCCCCTGAGGCGAGAGCACGAGCAGCTCGGTCGACCGCCGCGGCGGCAGGGCCTGCACGTCCTGGGACGTGATCGAGTGGAGCCAGGTCAGGCGGTCCGGCCCCGCGACCCGCACGACCCCTAGGTGGGACTGGTCGACGACCGCTCCGCCGCGGGCGAGCGCGCGCTGCTCCGCGACCGGCTCGCCGTAGTGCCAGGCGATCCCCGCGTCCGGGCCGGTCGCGGCCACGGCGCCGGAGCGCGACAACAACGGGCTGGCGTAGACCTGGTCGTCACTCATGGGTGCTCTCTCAGACCCGCCCGAGCCGGGCGGAGGCGTAGGAACGCAGGGAGTGGCCGAAGGCGGCGAGCTCTTCGACCCACATGAGCTCGCCGTCGACCAGGCCGTAGAGGCGCTTGGACGCCGTCACCTCGGCCGCCGTCGACGTGCGTGCCACGAAGTCGGTCGCGAGGTCGATCCGGCCGTTGCCCACGGCGCCCAGGTACAGGGCGAGGCGGCCCGACGCGTCGGTCAGCAGCACCTCGAGCACATGGCGGTCGTCCTCGAGCCCGTCCGGCCGGTCGGTCGACACGCGCCAGTACCCCGTCTCGGTCGACCAGACGCGGCCCTGCTCACCGGCGGGCCACTCGTCCTCGTCGGGAACCGTCTCGGGGACGGAGTCGTCGAGGACCCGCAGCGTCGACTCGAAGCGCAGGTAGGGCCCGCCGTCGTGGTCGAAGACGAGATCCTGGACGAACGGCGTGGTGTCGATGCCCGGGTACTCGATCACGCCTTCGCCCCGCCACCGGCCCACGAGCCAGGCGAGCGGGTACACCTCGGGCGCGAGGCCCTCGGGGAAGGCGAAGGGCATCAGCGCTGACCCTGGAACAGCTTGTAGACGACGTAGCCGGCGAACCAGACGATGGTCACGGTGGCGGCCACCAGCAGGCCGATGAAGACGGCCTCGAGAGCTTCGTAGGACATGCGGCGATCCTACCTAGGGGTCGCCCCGCCGTGCCCCGGGGCGTAACGAGTGTCACAACGCGTGGCGGATAAGGTCGCGTGCATGTCGGACGCACCCGCCCAGCCAGCACCCGGAGCCGCAGCCCTGCGCAGCCTCGTCGTCAAGACGACGTCGGGCCTCGACCGGCCTGAGGCGGCCAACCAGGCGCTCACCGTCGCCGCTGCAGCCGTCGCAGGCGGGGCGCGCGTGAGCCTGTGGCTCACGGGCGAGTCCGCCTGGTTCGCGGTTCCAGGGCGGGCGGACGAGCTCGCGCTCGATCACGCCGCCCCCGCGTCGGACCTGCTCGCGGCCATCCTGGCAGCGGGCACGGTCACGCTCTGCACGCAGTGCGCCGCCCGGCGCGACATCACGGCCGACGACGTGCTGCCGGGCGTGCGCATCGCGGGCGCGGCGGCGTTCGCCGAGGAGGTGCTCCAGCCCGGAGCGCAGGCGCTCGTCTACTGAGCCTCGCGCTCAGCGCCGCGCGCGACGCCGGCGCGCCCGCTGCAGCACCAGGTAGAGCTCGCAGCCCAGGCACAGGCTGATGGTCGCGTTGAGCGCCGCGGCGACGAACGCGATCCCGGCCGCCCAGGGCACCGCCACGAGCGCCCCGGCCGCTCCGAGCCCGACGCCGACCGCCGTCACGACCAGCCCGACCGCCTGCGCGAAGCGCGGCGGCCGAGGGTCCTCGAGCTCGATGGGAGCGCTGAGCCGTGGGCGGACGATGGTCCTGAACACGAGGCCCTGCCACGTGCCCTGCGTCCCGAAGGCCGTGCCTAGCAGGAAGCTGAAGGCCACGAAGGCCAGCAACGCGAGCCCGGCTCTGCTCGGCCCCAGCAGCACGACCACGGCAAGCAGGGCCGCCGTCAGGCCCGCGCCGAAACGCGGGCCACGCGCGTCGATCCCGGGCTTCGTCGGTGCCTCCGTGGCCGCCGGCGCGGGCGGATCCGTCGCCGCCGACCTCGGCGGCTCCGTGGGTGCCGGCACACCGGCAGCCACCGCCTGGACCTCCGAGGTGCTCGGGTCCGGCCTCGTCATGCGTTCCTCCCTGCGTCGACCGTGCGGGTGGACACGGTACCGGTCGCGAGCTCGAGCGCCCGGCGCGCCTGGGCCGGCGTCATGGCGCCGCTCGCCCGTACGACCTCGGCACCGGTCGCGTCGAGCACGAGGACGGTGGGCGCGCGCAGCACCCGGGACTCGCGGGCGAGGTCGGGGTGCTCCTCGACGTCGATCTCGGTATGGACCACGCCGGGCTCGCCGGCGGCCAGCGCGCTCAGCACGCGCGAGGTCGCGCGGCAGGGTGTGCACACCGGTGCGGAGAACTGGACGAAGGTGGCCCGGGAGCCCGGACCGACGCCCAGGTCCGACAGCCGCGGAGCCCAGTCCGCTGTGGCGTCCGACACCGCGTGCGGCCGCAGCCGGCCCTGCCGGGACCGCCAGACCAGCCCGAGCAGCGCCGTCACGAGCAGCAGGACGATCAGGGCGACCACCTGTGGACCCATGGATGCTCCCTGTTGCCGTGCGTCGTGATCGAGGCATCGCCTCGCCTCTCCGGGCCACATCCTGGCTCGCGTGCTGCTCGCAGGGCACACGTGACCGCATGGCGGACCCGTCGCTCGGAGCGCCTCGACGTGGCTGGCATGCACCGGACGCGCGGCGCAGCACGGGTCGCGGCACAGCGGCGCCCTCGTATTACCGTGATCCCAAACTAGTTGACGGCTCAACTACCTCCCGCAACCCAAAGGATCGTGCCGATGACTGAAGCGACGCCCACGAGAACCTGGAACGACCTCGTCATACCCGCGGCGGGCACGTACGTGCTCGACGCCGCGCACAAGCGCCTCGGGTTCCTCGCCATGCACATGATGGTCAGCCCGGTGCGGGGAGAGTTCGGCGAGGGCACCGCGACCATCCAGGTCGCGGAGGACCCGATGCAGTCGTCGGTCACGGCAAGCATCGAGACGGCCACCATCACGACCCACCACCCCGAGCGGGACGCGCACCTCAAGAGCCCCGACTTCCTCGACGTCGAGGCGTTCCCGACGATCGACTTCCGCAGCACCTGGATCGAGTGGCACACCGCGGTCGACCCGATCTTCTCCTGGGCCCGGCTCAAGGGCCGCACACCGGGCCGCAGCGCACCGTCCCCCGAGGCGGCCACGGCGACGTCGGCCACGTTCGTGCTGCACGGCGAGCTCACGATCCGCGGCGTCACGCACCCGGTCGCGCTCGACGCCACGTTCGGCGGTGCGGGGCGCGACCCCTACGGCCGCGACATCTTCGGGTTCAGCGCGACGGCCGACGTCGAGCGCGAGCGGTACGGCCTGGTGTGGAACGTCGCGCTCGAGACGGGTGGCGTCCTGGTGGCCAAGACCGTGCGGATCGAGCTGGCCGGCGAGGCGATCCGCCAGAGCTGACGACGTCGTCGCCGCACGCGCGGCCGGGCGTCAGCCCTGGACGACCCGGCCGACGACGAAAACCATCATCCCCGCGACGGCGACGGGGACCGCCAGGGCGGCTATCCCCGCCCGACGGCGCGACAGCGCGGGCTGCTGCTCGAAGAGGAGCCGCAGCGACGCGACCACCAGGCCGCCGACCGCACCCGCGACGAGCCCGGTCACCGGCTCGATCGTCGGCACCGCGAAGGCCGTCCCGGCGCCCGCGGCACCGGCGAGGGCCACGCCCACGAGCGAGCCCGCCCACCGGGCCGCGATCGGCAGCGCGGACACCGCCGAGGCGACCGCCAGCCCGACGGCACTGGTCACGACGAGCGCCGCACCCGCCTCGGAGCGCCCCGCGGCGACCCATCCCGCACACGCGACGGCGACGACGACCCCCGTGACCGTCCCGCTGACCGACTCGACGAGCCGTGTCCGCCCGCCCCGGCGCAGCATCTCGGACAAGAACGCCAGCACCAGGCCCATGGCGATGACGAGCGGCAGGTACCGCAGCACCGGCTCGTCCGGCGTCGCCCAGGCGACGGCGACCCCGCCGAGCCCGGTGAGCGCGATCACGAGCGTCGGTCCACCGCGGGCCGGCAGCCGCAGGAGCGAGACCCACCCGACCGCCAGGAGCAGGACCAGCACCGCCGCGACCGCCGTCAGGTACAGCGTCCCGGCGTAGGCCGCGGCGGCGACACCTGCGGACAGGACGGCGGTCGTCACGGCACGGGAGCTCACGGTCACGACGACGAGTGTCCCAGACCCGCGGGGTGGTCGGCCTCGCCATGTCCCCCTCAGGTAAATGGTCGTTAACCTGCGCGCAACACGAAACAAGGCACACTGCCCGGGATCACACAGTCGTGTCGGCTGGTGTGAACCCACGGTTGTGGCGCGGTACCTTGTCGAGAACGTCCCTCCGGACGCCTCCCGGCCCCCGCGCCTGGCTCGGCGCACGGACCGACGTACCGGGAGGAGGTGCCAGTGGCAGAGCTGTTGATCCTCACGCCCGCGACCGGCGGGTCGGTCGAGGTGCTACCCGCGCTCGGGCTGCTCAGCCACAAGGTGCGCGTCCTGCCGATGGAGCCCTCCGCTCTCGTGGACGCACCGGACTCCGACGTCGTGCTGCTCGACGCGAGGCGCGACCTGGTCGCAGCACGCACCACGTGCCGGCTGCTGCACGCCACCGGGCTCACCGTCCCCCTCGTGCTCGTCCTCACCGAAGGCGGTCTCACCGTGGTCACGCACGAATGGGGCGCCGACGACCTCCTGCTGGAGACGGCCTCGCCCGCGGAGGTCGAGGCTCGCCTGCGGCTCGTCGTCGAACGGTCGGCGCGAGGGCCCGCCGAGGACAGCCCGCAGGAGATCTCGGCCGGCGAGCTCGCGATCGACGCCGGCGGCTACACCGCGCGTCTCCGCGGCCGGCCGATCGACCTCACGTACAAGGAGTTCGAGCTCCTGAAGTATCTCGTGCAGCACCCGGGCCGGGTCTTCACCCGGGCGCAGCTGCTGCAGGAGGTGTGGGGGTACGACTACTACGGCGGCACCCGCACGGTCGACGTCCACGTGCGCCGTCTGCGCGCGAAGCTCGGGCCCGAGCACGAGCAGCTCATCGGGACGGTGCGCAACGTCGGCTACCGGTTCGACCCGCCCAAGGAGCAGCGCAGCGCTCCGGACGTCGACGCCGCTGCCGACCCGGCGAACGCCGGCTGAAACCAGCGCCGATGTGCCACCGAGCGCCGTCGGACGGGTAGTTTTCACCAGGTGACTTTTCCCGCGGGGACCAGCGACTACACGGCCGCACTCGTGGACGGCCCGTGGCGCCACGAGTTCGTGCCGGCCAACGGCGCACGCTTCCACGTCGCGAGCGCAGGGCCGTCGTGGTCGCGCGACGACCGCCAGCCGCTCGTGCTCCTCCTGCACGGGTTCCCGCAGTTCTGGTGGGCGTGGCGGCACCAGCTCGAGGCGCTGGCCGACGCCGGGCTGCGGGTCGCTGCGATGGACCTGCGCGGCGTCGGCGGGTCCGACAAGCCGCCGACCGGCTACGACGCACCGACCCGGACTCGTGACGTGGCAGGCGTCGTCCGTTCCCTCGGCCACGAGCGCGCGGTCGTCGTGGGCCACGGCACCGGTGGTGCCATCGCCTGGGCCATGGCCGCGCTCCAGCCTGCGGTGACCGCCGGGGTCGCCGCGGTCAGCGCACCCCACCCGGCGCGGATGCACGCCTCCTTCCGGCAGCTCCTCACGCCCGCCGCCCGGCGACTGCTCGGGTTCTACCAGCTGCCGACCCTCCCCGAGCGCGCGCTCACCGACCGCGACCTGGTCGAACGGGTGCTCACCACCGGCGCCGCGGGGCCCTACCCGCACGACGTCGCCGAGCGCTATCACGCGGTCATGAGGATCCCGTTCGCCGCGCACACCGCCATGGAGTCGCTGCGCTGGACGGTGCGCTCCTCGCCTCGACCGGACGGGCGCCGCTACCTCGCCGCGCTGCGCCGGCCGATCGGCGTCCCGGCGCTGCAGGTGCACGCGAGCGGCGACGGGCTGCTCCAGCGCGACCTGGCCGACGCCGACGGCGCCGCTCTCGCCCGGGACTTCCGCTTCGACGTCGTCGACGGCGCGGGGCACTACCTCCCCGAGGAGGCGCCGGAGGCACTCACCGACCTGCTCCTCGACTGGCTCCCCCGCGTGCTCAAGGCCTGACCAGGGCCAGGCCGTCGCTCAGGCCGTCGGCGGCTGCGGCGCCGTCGGCGGCTGCGGCGTCGTGGAAGCGGGCGTCGGCCCCGGCTTGACGAGGGTGCGCGCGACGTCGGGGTCCACCTCACCGATGCCGTACGACGGGCACCAGCGCGCGACCGGGCAGGCGCCGCACGCGGGCCGGCGCGCGTGGCAGACCCGGCGGCCGTGCCAGACCAGGTGGTGGCTCAGCATGGTCCAGTCCCGCTTGGGGAACAGCTCGCCCACCTCGTGCTCGACCTTGACCGGGTCCTCCGACGTCGTCCACCCGAACCGGCGGGCGAGACGGCCGAAGTGCGTGTCCACGGTGATGCCCGGCACCCCGAACGCGTTGCCCAGCACCACGTTCGCCGTCTTGCGACCGACGCCCGGGAGGGTCACGAGGTCCTTCATCCGCGACGGCACCTCGCCTTCGAACCGCTCGACGAGCGCCTGCCCCAGGCCGATCACGGCGCGCGTCTTGGCCCGGAAGAAGCCGAGCGGCTTGAGGATCTCCTCGAGGTCCGCCGGGTCCGCCGAGGCGTACGCGGCGGCGTCCGGATAGCGCGCGAAGAGGATCGGGGTCGTCGCGTTGACCCGGACGTCGGTGGTCTGGGCGGACAGGACCGTCGCGATCAGCAGCTCGAGCGGGGTCGTGAAGTCGAGCTCGGCACGAGCGTCGGGGTACGCGACCGCGAGCTCGCGGTCGATGCGGCGTGCACGGCGAACCAGCGCGAGCCGGGACTCACCGGTCGGAACGGTCTGCTGCGTGGTCGTCGGCGTCGGCACACAGGCAGCGTATCCAGAGCGTCCGACAGGACGAGCGACGCGCGTCACCGCACGACGGGATTTGGTGCGGTGGGGCAGACTGAGAACTGGAACACACCTGTAAGACCTGGACGAACCGTGCCGTAGAACGGCGCGGTCGGCCCTGATCACGTGAGGAATGCTGTGGACGACACCGTCGTGCTCTCCGCCCCCCTCTTCGCGGACATGGACAGCGAAGAGACCCGTGCGCTCTTCGAGTCGATGGTCCCTGTGGAGCTCACCCGGGGAGATGTCCTCTTCAGGGAGGGCGAGCCGGGCGATCGCCTGTACGTCATCGCGCAGGGGAAGATCAAGCTCGGCCGCCGGTCCAGCGACGGGCGCGAGAACCTGCTGTCGATCCTCGGACCGGGCGAGATGTTCGGCGAGCTCTCGCTGTTCGACCCGGGCCCTCGCACGGCGACCGCCTCGTCGGTCTCCGACGCGCTGGTCTACGAGCTGCGCCACCAGGCGCTCGTGCAGTGGATCTCCGCTCACCCCAACGTCGCGACGACGCTGCTCGGCGCGCTGGCCCGCCGCCTGCGCCGCACCAACGAGACGCTCGCCGACCTCGTCTTCTCCGACGTCCCCGGCCGCGTCGCCAAGGCGCTGCTCGACCTGTCGAGCCGGTTCGGCGAGCCCAACGACGACGGCATCCGCGTGGCGCACGACCTGACGCAGGAGGAGCTCGCCCAGCTCGTCGGCGCATCGCGCGAGACCGTCAACAAGGCGCTCGCCGACTTCGCGACCCGCGGTTGGGTGCGGCGTGAGGGGCGCGCGGTCGTGCTGCTCGACATCGACCGGCTCGAGCGGCGCGCGCGCTAGCTCTCGGTTCTGCTCACAGACGACGAGGGACCTTCGAGGTCCCCCGTCGTCTGTTGTATCTGGGCCTGGCGGGTGCGAGCGGGAGCTCCTCCTCGCACCTCCTCGGACGTACTCCGGCGCCCACCCCTCCCCCGACTCGGCCGACGGCTAGAGATGTTCACGAAAAGCCGGTTGGATTCGTGAACATCTCTAGCCGTCGGCGCGACCGTCCACGGGGGTTCGTGGCGCAGATCCTGCAGGGCGGCTCTACTCGGCCAGCTCCACGATGAGCTCGACCTCGACCGGGGCGTCCAGCGGGAGCACGGCCACGCCGACGGCGCTGCGAGCGTGGATGCCCGCGTCGCCGAAGATCTCGCCCAGGAGGTTCGAGGCACCGTTGACGACGCCGGGCTGGCCCGTGAAGGACGGGTCGCTCGCGACGAAGCCCACGACCTTCACGACGCGCGCCACGGCGTCGAGCGAGCCGGCGACGTCGCGGACCGCGGCGAGGGCGTTGAGCGCGCAGATGCGGGCGTAGCCGGCCGCCGTGGCGGGGTCGACCATGCCGTCACCGAGACCGACCTTGCCGGCCTCGGGCAAGGCGCCGTCGACGAACGGGAGCTGACCCGCGGTGTAGACGTAGCGGCCCGAGCGGACCGCCGGGACGTACGACGCGACCGGCGCGGCGACGTCGGGCAGCTCGATCCCGAGCTCCGCCAGCCGTGCCTCGGCGCCCGGTCCCCTCGATGCGCCCATCACTGGCCGCCGCTGGGCCGCTTGAGGTAGGCGACCAGCCCGGTGCCGTCCGGTCCGGGCACGACCTGAACGAGCTCCCAGCCGTCGGCGCCCCACTGGTCGAGGATCGCCTTGGTGTTGTGGATGAGCAGGGGGATCGTCGCGTACTCCCAGGTGTTAGCCATGCGGCGATCGTAGACCGGGCCGACGTCGCGCACCGTCCACAGGACCTGCACACGGCCCGACGCCTTGATCGGCGCTTGCGAGCGGTCACCCCGTAGGCTTGCGCCATGGCGAATCCTGAGTCCCGCCGCATCACGCGCACGATGTCGGCCACCCAGCTCGTCGCACTCCTGCTCGCCTTTGTGCTGGCAGCGGGTGCGGGTGGCGTCCTCGCGGCCGGGCTGGTCATCCCGCTCGTCGCGGGCGCCAACGCTGCCGCCGACGCGACCGTCCAGCTGTTCGACGAGTTGCCCGACGAGCTCGAGCCCGGGCCGCTGTCGCAGCAGTCGCGGATCTACGCCGCCGACGGCAAGCTCCTGGCGATCTTCTACGCGCAGAACCGCATCGTGGTGCCGCTCGAGAAGGTGTCCCAGCCGATGCAGGACGCGGTCATCGCGATCGAGGACGAGCGCTTCTGGGAGCACGGCGGCGTGGACGTGCGCGGCATCACCCGCGCGGTCGCCAACAACATCGGCAAGAACGAGACGCAGGGCGCGTCCACCATCACCCAGCAGTACGTGAAGAACGTCCTCATCGAGCAGGCACTGGTCGCCGACGACCCGTTCGGCGTGCTCGAGGCCAAGGAGGACTCGGTCTCGCGCAAGCTGCGGGAGGCCAAGCTCGCCATCGCGCTCGAGAAGCAGATGAAGAAGCCCGAGATCCTCCAGGGCTACCTCAACGTGGCGCAGTTCGGTTCACGGAGCATCTACGGCGTCGAAACCGCCGCCCGCTACTACTTCTCCAAGAGCGCCAGCGAGCTCACCTCGATCGAGGCGGCCACGATCGCCGGCGTCACCAAGGCTCCTGGCACGTTCGACCCCACGGTCAACCCCGAGATGGCCGAGAAGCGCCGCAACGCGGTGCTCGACAAGATGTGGCAGCTCGGCTACCTCGAGACCGAGGAGTGGGAGCAGGCGAAGGCCACGCCCATCGAAGACACGCTCAAGGTGCGCCGGATCGAGATCGGCTGCCAGGCGGCGAAGGCGGCGGCCTTCTTCTGCGACTACGTGATCAAGGAGATCATGGGCAGCCCGTCGTTCGGGGAGACCCGGGACGAGCGCCAGAAGCTGCTCTACCGTGGCGGGCTCACGATCCGCACGACTCTCGACACGAAGATGCAGCGTGCCGCGCAGGAGGCGATCTCCGGCGCCGTGCCCACCAACGACTCGAGCGGCCTGGAGGCGGCGATCGCCTCGGTCGAGCCCGGCACCGGCCAGATCAAGGCCATGGCGCAGAACGTGCCGTACAAGTCCCCGCAGGACGACAAGGGCGCTCGTACGACGTCGGTCAACTACTCCGCGGGCCCCGAGCACGGCGCGTCCAAGGGCTTCCAGGTGGGCTCGAACTTCAAGCCGGTCGTGCTTGCCGAGTGGTTGCGCTCGGGGCACACGCTCAACGACTACGTCAGCGGCAACAAGGTCACGTACAACGTCAGCAACTTCCAGACGCCGTGCCTGCCGTACGGGCTCTCCAACGAGGGCTGGTCACCGGCAAACTCGGAGGGCGTGCAGTTCGGTCCGATGTCGGTGCTCAAGGCCACGTACCTCTCCATCAACACGGCCTACGCCGCCATGGGCTACAAGCTCAACCTCTGCGAGCTGCGGGACACCGCCTGGGACATGGGCTTCCGGCCGACGAACTCCGGCGTGCAGAAGAAGACGATCACCAACCCCAAGAAGTCCGACATCGACGTCCAGGCGCCGATGGTCGTCGGCACGCAGGAGTCGACGCCGCTCAACATGGCGGCGATGTACGCGACCCTGGCTTCCGGCGGGACGTACTGCGAGCCCATCGCGATCACCGCGGTGACCGGGCCCGGCGGCAAGGAGTACGAGGTGCCGTCCGCGAACTGCGACAAGAACGCACTTCCCAGCAACATCGCCAACACCGTGGTCGACGCCATGAAGAACGTGCTGACCATCGGCACCGCTGCTGGGCAGGGTCTCGACGGGGGGCGTCCGGCGGCCGGCAAGACGGGAACGTCACAGCTTTCCTGGCACACCTGGTTCACGGGGTTCACGCGCCAGCTGTCGACCTCGGTCTGGGTCGGTGACTCGGCCGGGAACGTCGACCACACCACGGGCATCGTGGTGAACGGGAGGTACCACGACCCGCTGTACGGCTCCGACGTCGCGGCGCCGGCGTGGAACCAGTTCATGAACGAGGCGAGCAAGGGCATGCCGGTCATCGGGTTCGGCCCGCCCGATCCCTCGCTCATCGGGACCCCGCCCGCACCTCCCGCGCCCACCACGCCCGACCCGGGTGGTGACGGCGGCGGCGGTGACAACGGCGGCGGTGGCGGCGGTGGCGACAACGGCAGCGGTGACGGCGGCGGTGGCGGCGGCGGCGGTGGCGGCGGCGACAACGACCAGGGTCCTGCGGTCCTCAACCCGCCGCCCGGCGGTCGCGGTGGAGACGGCAAGGGCGGCGGCGGCGGAGGCGACAACTGAGCCGCGGCGGCGTGCGCGCCCTCAGCGTCGTCGGAGGGCTGGCCGCAGCCGGCGCTGCCGGCATCGCGTATGCGCACGTCGAGACCAAGCTGTTCACGGTCCGGCAGGTCACCGTGCCGGTCCTGGCGCCCCATGAGCCGGACCTGCGCGTCCTGCACATCTCCGACCTGCACCTGACTCCGACCCAGCAACGGAAGATCGCGTGGGTCCGCTCACTGGCAGCCCTCGAGCCGGACCTCGTCGTCGACACGGGCGACAACATGGCCCACCCGGAGGCCCTCGACCCTCTGCTGCACGCGCTCGAGCCCTTGCTCGAGTCCGTTCCCGGGGCGTTCGTCATGGGTTCGAACGACTACTTCGCGCCCAGCTTCAAGAATCCGGCGCGCTACCTGCTTCCCGACGCGCGGGTGATGAGACCCGACCCGCCGCGCCTGCCTGCCGACCGGCTTGCCGCGGAGTTCGCCAGGGCCGGGTGGAAGGACCTCACGAACAGACGCGACTCCGTGGTCGCCGACGGCCGGCACATCGACCTGGTGGGAGTCGACGACCCCCACCTCGACCTGGACAAGTTCCCTGACCGCGACCTCGCCGCCCCTGTCACGGCTGACGCGCCCTCGCTACGGCTCGGCGTCACGCACGCACCGTATGTGCGCGTGCTGGACGCCATGCACGGCGACGACGTCGATGCGGTGCTCGCCGGTCACACGCACGGCGGCCAGCTCTGCCTGCCGTTCTACGGCGCGCTCGTGACCAACTGCGACGTCGACCGGCGTCGCGCCAAGGGCCTGCACGGGTGGCCCGGATCGCGTCCTGACATGCCCGGTGGAGAGCAGTCCACGTGGCTCCATGTGTCTGCGGGAGCGGGCACGTCCCCGTACGCACCGGTGCGTTTCGCGTGCCGCCCGGAGGCCACGCTCGTGACCTTCACCGCTCGGTGACGATCTCGTTTTCGTCCTGGGCGCGTCGTCGGCTATTCTGAGCAGGCTTCCGAGCGAGCATGGAAGCAAGTCCATCGGGGTGTGGCGCAGCTTGGTAGCGCGCTTCGTTCGGGACGAAGAGGTCGCAGGTTCAAATCCTGTCACCCCGACCAGCCGAAAAGGGCCGCTGACCTGGGCAAATGCTCAGGGCAGCGGCCCTTTCGCGTTGCGCGCAGGGGACCTCTTCGGCCCTACTGGGGGCTTATCTGGGGCCTTGTGCGGTGCTACCGACCTCTTCGTGCGCACCTGACCTCGCCGCGTCTGGCGAGGTCAGGTGGTCGCAAAGCAGCATCTGACCTCTTCGTTCGACCACTCCTTCAAGAGCAGACGAGCGGGACGTGGCCACGCGGTGGCCGCAGTGCGCCATGGTGCGAATACTGGCGCCCGCCCGCCACGGGGTAGGGAAGAATCACGCCGTGCTCCTGACCTTGTCAACGACCCACCAGCCGGCCTCGGATCTGGGGTATCTGCTGTTCAAGCACCCCGACCGGGTACAGGAGTTCAAGCAGTCGTTCGGCAAGGTCACGGTCTTCTATCCCGAGGCGACCAACGAGCGCTGCACCGTGGCGGTACTGCTGGAGATCGACCCGGTGCGCTTGGCGCGGGCGGCGGGCAAGGGCGCCCCGGACTTCTCCCTCGCGCAGTACGTGAACGACCGCTCGTACGCGGCGTCGTCCTTGCTCGGAGTGGCGGTCGCGGACGTCTTCAGCACGGCGCGCAGCGGGCGTGGCGACTCCCGTCAGGCTGTCGCGGACGCTGCGATTCCGCTGGAAATCACCATCCCGGTCCTCCCCTGCCGGGGCGGCCCGGAGATCGCTCGCCGGATCTTCGAGCCGCTCGGCTGGACCGTCGATGCCGATCCGATCCCGCTAGACGAACGGTTCCCAGACTGGGGCGAGTCGAGGTACGTGCGCCTGACGTTGACGGGCACGCTCCGTCTCGCTGACGCCTTGAACCAGCTTCACGTGCTGCTGCCCGCGATGGACGAGGCGAAGCACTACTGGCAGGGCGACGACGAGGTGGACAAGTTGCTGCGCTCGGGTGAGGGCTGGCTCGCCACGCACCCGGACCGCGAGCTCATCACGCGCCGCTACCTGGGTCGTCGGTCGTCGTTGACCCGCGCGGCGCTGGAGCGCCTGGCCGAGCTGGGTGATGACGTCGCCGAGGATCTCGAGCCTGCCGAGGACGAGGAGATCACGCAGCCGGCCGAGAAGCGCGCCTCGCTCAACACCCAGCGCCACAACGCAGTCCTCGCCGCACTCTTGGAGTTGCAGGCGCGAACGGTGATCGACCTGGGGTGTGGACCTGGAGCGTTCCTCGACAAGCTCGTGCACGAGCCGTCGTTCACCAAGATCACTGGGGTCGACGTGTCGACCCGTTCGCTGCAGATTGCGGCGCGCCGGCTGCACGTCGAGCGGATGAGCGAGCGGCAGTCCGAGCGCATCGAGCTGTTCCAGGGTGCGCTGACGTATGAGGACTCCCGGTTCTCGGGGTTCGACGCCGCGGTGCTGATGGAGGTTGTCGAGCACGTCGACCCGCCACGGCTCGCCGCGCTGGAACGGGTCGTCTTCGGCGCGGCGCGCCCCGGTGCAGTCCTGGTGACGACGCCGAACTCCGAGTACAACCCGAACTACGAAGGATTGACCGGCATGCGCCACCCGGACCATCGCTTCGAGTGGACACGCGCCGAGTTTCAGGACTGGGCCGGCCGCGTCGCCGCCGAGCACGGCTACACCGTCGAGTTCCGCGGCATCGGCGAGGCAGACCCCGAGCGCGGCACCGGC
>Ga0233372_1000052_pt1 | contig 51204 bp, 30 predicted proteins | sample ElkDunMinimDraft_4_FD_191538 | JGI IMG/M metagenome (GOLD analysis project Ga0233372, IMG submission 191538) | Fecal eukaryotic communites from dung pellets of Tule Elk in California, USA - Elk Dung D8 | ecosystem: Host-associated > Mammals > Digestive system > Large intestine > Fecal | place... | reverse complement strand
TGGTGCGGACGAAGTTGCCGCCGTCACCGATCACCCAGCTCGTCCGCACGATGTAGTGGCGCGCGATCGTCGAGACGACCGCGTCGCCGGCGGCCTTGGTCTGCCCGTAGACGCCGAGCGGGGAGAACGGCTCCGCCTCGTCGTGGACCTCACGGGTGCCGTCGAACACGTAGTCGCTGGACACGTGGACGACAGTCAGCCGGTGGCGTGCGGCGGTCGCCGCGAGGTGCACGAGCGCGCTGGCGTTGGCCGCCCACGCGGCGACGCGCCCCTCGGAGGTCTCGGCGACGTCGACCGCCGTGTAGGCGGCGGCGTTGACCACGGTGTCGTAGCGCGACCAATCGACCGCCTCGTACGCGGCAGGGTCGGTCATGTCGAAGGTGTCGAGGTCGACGGCGTCGGCCTCGGGAATCACCGCGCGCAGGGCACGCCCGAGCTGACCGTACGCGCCGAGGACGAGCGTGCGACGAGGCTCCATCGGAGTGACGTCGGCCAGGAGGGGGTTGGCGCGGTCCTTGTCGGAGACCTCCGCGTCGGCGAGCGGGATCGGCCAATCGATCGCCAGTGCCGGATCGCCGAGGGCGACCGCCGTGTAGGCGACGTCGGGACGCCAGTGCTCGTTCACGAGGTAGGCGTAGGTCGTGCCGTCCTCGAGCGCCTGGTAGGAGTTGCCGACGCCGCGGGGGACGAAGACCGCCACGCCGGGGTGCAGGTCGACGGTGACGGTGGTCCCGAAGCCCGGACCCGGACGCAGGTCGACCCACGCCCCGAAAGCCTTACCAGTCATCAGCGACACGAGCTTGTCCCACGGCTCGGCGTGGATGCCGCGGGTCGCGCCCGCATGCGCGTTGTACGAGACATTGTTCTGGACGGGGCCGAAGTCGGGCAGGCCGAGCGCGAGCATCTTCTCGCGCTGCCAGTTCTCCTTGAACCACCCGCGGCTGTCGCCGTGGAGCGGGAGATCGACGACGAGCAGACCCTCGATCGAGGTGCTCCGGACGGCGGGACCCGCGCTCACTGGCCGGCCTCGGCGTAGCGCGCCTCGACGGCTTCCTTCTTGGGACGCCACCAGGCCTCGTTGTCGCGGTACCAGGCGATCGTCGCCTCGAGGCCCGCGCGGAAGTCGGTGAACTGCGGTGCCCACCCCAGCTCGGTGCGCAGCTTGGTCGAGTCGATCGCGTAGCGCATGTCGTGACCCGCACGGTCCGTGACGAGGTCGTACGCGTCGGCCGGCTGACCCATGAGCTCGAGGATCGTCTCGATGACCTCGCGGTTGTTCTTCTCGCCGTCGGCGCCGATCAGGTACGTCTCGCCGATCTTGCCGTTCTCGAGGATTGTGCGGACGGCGCTCGAGTGGTCCTCGGTGTGGATCCAGTCGCGGACGTTCAGCCCTTGTCCGTACAGCTTGGGGCGCCGTCCGTCGAGCACGTTGGTGATCTGGCGCGGGATGAATTTCTCGACGTGCTGGTACGGCCCGTAGTTGTTGGAGCAGTTGCTCAGCGTCGCCGGGACGCCGAAGGACCGCACCCAGGCGCGCACGAGGAGATCCGAGCCTGCCTTCGTGGAGGAGTAAGGGCTCGACGGGTTGTACGGCGTCGACTCGGTGAAGCGTGCCGGGTCGTCGAGCTCGAGGTCGCCGTACACCTCGTCGGTCGACACGTGGTGGAAGCGCGTGCCGTGACGGCGGACGGCCTCGAGCAGCGTGAAGGTGCCGATGAGGTTCGTGTGCACGAACGGGCTCGGGTCCGACAGCGAGTTGTCGTTGTGCGACTCAGCGGCGAAGTGGACGACCGCGTCGTGGTCGGCGACCAGCGGGTCGACCGCGTCGGCGTCGGCGATGTCACCGACGACCAGGCTCACCCGGTCGGAGGGGAGCGCGTCGATCGCCTCGCGGTTGGCGGCGTACGTCATCTTGTCGAGAACGGTCACCGTCGCGTCCGTCGTCTCGACGAGGTGCTGGACGAAGTTGGAACCGATGAACCCGGCACCGCCGGTGACGAGAATCCTGCGCATCGGACCACGGTAGCGAGGGCGTGGGCAGGGCGGTGACCATATACCCCACCTTCAGGACACCCTCTCGAGCGAGAGCCGGTCCTCCGTGGTGTGACCGCGCGCGACGTCCGCCATCCAGCACGCGTTGTGCCAGACGACGTTCAGGCGCACGCGCACCGGTTGTGCGCCGAGCGTCGTGGCGACCGTCGCATGATCGAAGGGTGCGGTGATCCGGAACCCGTCCGCGCGGGGCGACACCAGCGGTCTGCCGATGTTCGCGGGGACCTGCACCACCTCGCCCGTCGTCTCGCCGACGACGTCGAGGGTGGCCGTGAGCGCATCGACGTCAGAGGCGCCGTGCCCCGTGGCAGCGGTCCGGAGCCGCGCCGCGAACCGCCGACGGCCGAGACGGACGCCGTGCAGCCGCGTGCGCTGGAGCGTGAGCCGTGATCCCGCCTGCGCCCGGACCTGGCGGAACACCTCCGCCCAGTCGTCGGCGAAGCGCCGGGGTGAGTGCTCCGACGCCTTCATGCAGGCGGCGGCGCTCATCCGGGCGATGCGGTCGGGGTCGGAGGTGAGGTCGAGGATCCGTGCGGCGAAGGTCTCGACGTCCCCCGACGGGACGAGATACCCGTCCACCCCGTCGTCGATCTGCTCGCGCGGGCCGAACCGGACGTCGTAGCTGATCACCGGACAGCCGCGGCTCATCGCCTCGAGCGTGGCGAGGGGATAGCCCTCGTGGTTGCTGGTGAGCAGGAACGCGGCCGCGGTCGAGATCGCGTCACGCGCGCGGGGGTCGTACCCGTGGAACGTCACGGCACCGTCGAGCTCCAGGTCGCGAGCCGTCGCCTCGAGCACCCCGCGGCTGCTGCCGTCGCCGTACACGTCGAGGCGGAGCGCGGGGTCCGTGCGCCGGGCGATCTCCAGTGCGCGCAGGGCGTGGGAGACCCGCTTCTGCCCTTCCAGACGGGCGACGGTCACCAGGCGAGCCCGGTCGCGCGGCGGCGGAGGGTCGGGGAGCTCGGGCGGCTCCACGGCGTTGGGCACGACGAAGAGGTTGGCCGTCGCGCCCGCTCGAAGGGCGATCTCGTCCCTGTGCCGCTCGGTGAGCAGCACGAGTCCGTCGAGGTCGTGGAGGCGCTCCAGCACCTTGACGTACGGTCCCTTGAGCGGCGAGTCCCACCGGGCGTCGCCCACCGTGTGCGGGTTGTGGAAGGTGGCGACCACGTGCATGCCGGACCCGCTGAGCCCGAACAGGAGCGGCAGGGTCCGGCGGGAGTCGGCGATGACGAACCCGTCGTCGGGACCGACCAGCTCGCGCAACCACTGCTGGACGAAGCTCGCACGGCTCTTGTGGCGCCGCACGACCCGCCCGTCGCGATCGACCAGCTCGAACCGCTGCGGCGACAGGTGTCGCCGGACGGACACCGTCCCGTCTGCCCGCAGGTAGTCGACCACCTCCGGCTCGGCGCCGGGCGCCACGTCGGGCTGCCGGTAGGAGATCCGGTACGGGGTGCCGTCGTCGCGGTTGTCGGGCGTCGCGACCAGGTCGAGCACGGCGAGCGCGTCCGTTCCGCTGTCGGCCGCCGCGACCTCACGGGTCGCGTAGTCGTCGTAGATGTTCGTGACGGCGACGTCCTCGGTGAGCGCGCCACGTCCTCTCAGGACGTCGTCGGTGCGGGCCAGGTCGGGGACGTCGCCGACGGTGGCGATCACGCTGCGGACGCCGCGGTGCTCGGCGAGCATCCGCGCCCGCATGAGCATCACCGCCGTGCGCCCGCCCTTGTCGAGCCTCAGGGCGCTCGCGAACGAGAGGTATGTGCCGTCGGGAGGGCGAGAGCGGGGGCGGGGTGGATGCACAGCCGTACCATACCCGCGCGGGCGGGCGGCATGCGGGGTCGAGATGTCAGCGGAACAGGCGGCGCAGGGCCCACCGGTGGCGGGTCATGTTGAACGTGAAGTCGTCACCGAAGGCGATCTTGCGCATCGTGGGGTCGCGCTCCTGCGGGATGCTCCGGCCCCAGAAGTAGTGGATGTCGTTGCCGTTGACGGCGGCGATGAGCGCCTCGTTCTGTGCGCGGTAGCCGTCTCCAGAGATGAGGATGACCCGAGCCTGCGGGGCGTGCATCATCGTGAACATCCCGCTTCCCCCGTACCCCGCGATGATCCGCGCCCTCGCGAACAGCTGGACCTGCTCCCCGTACGAGTACTGCTCGGGCCGCACGATCGCGAACCCGTGCTTCGCGAAGAGCTGCTCGATCGCGGGACCCTGCCGACACAGCCGCCGGCCACCGCGGGTGATGAAGATCTTGTCGGCGTGCACGGGCGGTTCGACGTCGGCGAACGCGTCGCGGATGGTCCTCCAGGTCTCGGCGATCGCCGGCGAGACGTAGCGCGGGTTCTCGAACTCCGGGTCGGCGGCGACGAGGTTCTCCACGTCGAGCACCTCGTCTCCGTACTGGGTGACGACGCTCGACCGCGGGATGCCGTACGCGGTCAAGATGGCGTGGACGAACTCCGGCACGCGCGACTGCCCCGGGCGCAGACTGACGAGCGGCCGGATGTCGGGGTGCTCCTCGCGGGCACGCTCCCACCCCCACAGCCGCGAGATCACCTCGGTGGACACATGGCCGAAGTGGCCGGGGTACTCGGTGTCCAGGTAGTAGAGCGGGCCGTCCCACGTCCGGCGCTGGTCCGGACGCCACCGCGCGCGCATCAGCGCCATGTCGTCGCTGGAGCGGACGAGCCCGGGGTGCCGCAGGCGCGGGGCGTGCTGGTGGCGGAACGAGTCGGGGAGCCAGTAGTCGCCGTAGGAGACGAGCTGGCGGGGGTACGTCTGGGCCTGGGTGTAGTGGCGCAGGGCGAGCGGAGGGACGGTGAGCTCGCCCGTGACGACGTCGGGCCCCTTCCCATGCGTGGTGACCTCGGCCCGTCCGGTGAACCTGGTGCCAGGCCGCTCGAGAAGGCTCGTCACCGGCGAGCCCTCGCCGTACCGGGCCTCGAGAACCGGCACGGTCTCGGCGGTGTGCAGCATCCGCAAGAGCGTGTGCCGCTTGGTCACGAACGCGAGGTCACGGTCGTACGAGACACTCTCGATCGAGTGGGCGAACGCGTCGAGCCAGCTCGACCAGCCGTGTGCGGCCGGCGGCTCGGTGGCGCGGCGTTCGGCCTCCTCGATGACGGCTCTGACCGATTCTCCGGCGTCGGCGACGGTCCTGTCGCCGGGGGACCGGTCGATGTGCTCGACCGCGAGCACCCCGCCCGCCTCCACGTAGCCGTGGAGCTTGCGGAGCGCCGTCACCTGGCCCAGGGTCTTGCGGTGCAGCGCGATGACGAGCAGCTGCGGGCGCGGCAGCACCGACAAGATGTCGCTGAACGTCCCGCTGCCGTGCCACGGGTGGCGGCGCACGTTGTCGAGCGGCCCCTGGGCAGACACGCCTTCTGGCGGCCTCCACGGCGCTCCGAGCACGTGCACGGTCGCCTCCGGATAACGCTCCGCGAACGTGTTTCCGAGCGCGGTCGCGTACGCGCGCGCCACGATCACCACGTCGGTCAGCGGCACCGTCATCCGGTCGATGGCCGCCTCGTACGCCCGCAGGTGGTCGAGGTCGCCGGAGGCCTGCGGGACCCCCCGTCGCAGGCCGATGGCGTCGAGGGACTTCTCCGTCATGCAGCCATCGTGCCGGTCTTGCTGGCTCGCGCCACTCGCGTTGCGGCCGGGACGTCTCTAGCATGGCCCGATGCGTGGCATCATCTTGGCCGGTGGGACGGGGTCTCGGCTTCACCCGATCACCCTCGGCACCAGCAAGCAGCTCGTGCCGGTCTACGACAAGCCGATGATCTACTACCCCCTGTCAACGCTCGTGCTCGCCGGAATCCGCGACATCCTCGTGATCACGACGCCCGAGGACGCACCCCAGTTCGCGCGTCTCCTCGGCGACGGGTCGCGTTTCGGCATCTCGCTGTCGTACGTCGAGCAGCCCAGCCCCGACGGGCTCGCGCAGGCCTTCATCCTCGGCGCGGACCACCTCGACGGGGGCGCGGCGGCGCTCGTCCTGGGCGACAACATCTTCTACGGACCCGGCATGGGCGGTCAGCTGACCCGGTTCGGCGCGCTCGACGGCGCGGCCATCTTCGGCTACCAGGTCCGCGACCCGACCGCGTACGGCGTCGTCGAGTTCGACGAGTCCGGCAAGGCGCTCTCGCTGGAGGAGAAGCCTGCCGAGCCACGGAGCAGCTTCGCCGTGCCCGGCCTCTACTTCTACGACTCCGACGTGGTGGAGATCGCCCGGTCGCTCACGCCGTCGGCCCGCGGAGAGCTGGAGATCACCGACCTCAACCGGGTCTACCTCGACGAGGGGCGGCTCCAGGTCGAGATCCTGCCGCGGGGCACCGCGTGGCTCGACACCGGGACCTTCGACTCCCTCAACGACGCCTCCAACTTCGTCCGGACCATCGAGAGTCGCCAGGGTCTCAAGATCGGGTGCCCGGAGGAGGTTGCCTGGCGGGCCGGGTTCCTCACCGACGACGAGCTGCGCGAGCGCGCCGAGCCGTTGGTCAAGAGCGGGTACGGCTCCTACCTGCTGGGCCTGCTGCCACGCTGAGGCCTTCTCCTCGGACAGTCGAGCGGCTTACTATCGGCGCGTGACACCGACGCCCCCTTCTCAGCAGCCCTCGGCGGCGCGCAAGCTCGCTCGCCGTCTTCCCGCGCCGATCCGCCGTGCTGGTCGCTCGCTCCTGTCCGATCGTTCCGAGACCGCTGAGGTGCTCCGGCCGTCGCTCGACGAGATCGGCATCCGCACGGGCACCGACAAGTCCTCGGAGCTCCACGACTACCTGGCGACGTACGAGTCGGCCTTCCGTCACCTCCGTGACGAGCCGATCCAGCTGCTCGAGATCGGTGTGCACAAGGGGTCGTCGATCCGGATGTGGGAGGAGTACTTCCCCCGTGCGCAGCTCTTCGGCGTCGACATCAGCCCGGCGTGCCGGCAGTACGCGAGCGACCGCATCTCCATCCTCATCGGTGACCAGTCGCGCACGGCATTCTTGGAGCGCCTCGCGAAGAAGCTTCGGCCCACGATCGTGATCGATGACGGGTCGCACGTCTGGAGCCATCAGATCGAGACGCTGCAGAAGCTGCTCCCGGTGGTGCGCCCTGGCGGGTTCTTCGTCGTCGAGGACATCCACACGAGCTTCGGCGAGGACTATGCGAAGGTCTACGGGCGCGGCTCGGGCGAGACCGCATTCGACTACGTGAGCCGCATCGCCGAGTCGATCACTGCCGGCACACGTGCGGGGGCGCCGAGCGACGACTTCGACGCCTACTGCCGTCGGACGGTGGAGTCCGTCCAGTTCATCAAGAACTCCGCGATCTTCCGTAAGAAGGCGTTCCCGCAGCGCAAGTATCGGGTCCGCTCGGTCGCCGAGCTGAGCGACGCCGCGAAGACCCGCGACGCGGGTGGTTCGTACTCGCGTCGCGACGCCGAGCTCGTCGACGCCTCCCCTGAGATCCTCGCCGCGTTCGAGGCGCTCCGCGGCGAGGGAGTGGTGAGTGTTCCCCAGGCGGTCAGTGCGGAGCTCGCGGACGTCCGGGTCGTCGGCAACGGTCTGGCCCTGACACGTGACGGCAAGATCGTCGACGAGACCTTGAACTGTGCACGCAACCTCACGCGCGGCTCCGGCATGTTCCAGGTCGTCAAGGACCAGTTGTGGGTCAACGAGGTCCCGATCGAGGTGCACGAGCGGGTCCCCGCTCAGGACGGCCGGCACCACGTGCTGCTCAAGCAGACGTGGGATGCCAACTACGGCCACTGGATGATCGACACGCTCCCGAAGGTCGGACTGCTGCGCGACGTCGCCGACCTGTCCACCTGCACCTTCGTGCTCAACGAGCAGTCGACGCCGGCGATGCGGCGCGTCGTCGAGGACTCGCTCGGACTCTTCGGGATCACCCCGGACCAGCTCATGTTCCTCGACCGGGCGACGTACGAGTTCGAGCGGCTGATCGTCCTCGGCCATCTGACCCGCCACCCGGTGTCGAAGTCACCCTTGGCGATCGAGGTGCTCGAGGAGGCCGCCTCCGCGGTCGAGCCGCGCGAGGGTGCCCGCCGGATCTACCTCACCCGCCACGGGGTCTCACGACGTCGGCTCGTCAACGAGCCTGAGGTCCTCGAGGCGCTCGCGGAGCACGGCTACGAGGTCGTGGCGACCGAGGACCTGTCGGTGCGCGACCAGATTGCCACCTTCCGGTCGGCGAGCCACGTGATCGGTGTGATGGGAGCGGCGATGAGCAACCTCGCGTTCTCGCCGCGCGGAGTCTCGGTGCTCGCGCTCGCCACCGAAGCCATGAAGCACGACTTCTTCTACGACATCGTCTCCCTCAAGGAGGGGCGATACCGAGGCCTTCAAGGAGCCGCAGTCGCGCCGCCTGCAGACATCGCGGCCGACTTCACCGTCGACATCGCTCATCTGCACGACAGCCTCGCGTGGCTTCACGGCGACGCGCGCTGAGGGTCGCCGAGGGCGTCGTTGCACGGGTGCGCCGTGCGCGGGAGCCCGACGGGGTCCTCGGTGTGGCGGTCGACGACGAGCAGACTGCGGTTCTCACGTTGACCGATGCCCGTTGGGTGGGGCCGACGACGCTGCGCCTGGCGGGGTGGGCCGACGACCCTGGTGGTGCACCCCTGACGGCGACTGCCCTTCAGGTCGTCGGCCCTGACGGCCGTCTTGTGGCAGAGGCGCAGGTGCACGCGGCGCGCGATCTCGACGCAGACACCGAGCCTGGGGACGCGACCCGCAGTCGCGCGGACGACGCCTTCGTCGCCGAGGTAGAGCTCGGAGGGCTCGTGGAACGTCGGGTGGTCCCGCGCGCCACGGTCCGTGTCCTCGCAGCGCAGACGCCTGGGGCACTTCGGTGGACGGACCGGCGCCCGCGATCGTGGGCCCGACGACTGCGGACATCGACCATCGACGCCGAGCGCAACCTTCGGCTGTCGTGGTCCGACGACGAAGGGCTCCAGGTGCGGGTCGAGCGCGTCGGCTCGCGTCTGGAGCTGGCGGAGGAAACGCGCGGGGGCCTCGGGGTGACCGTGTCCGGGGCCGACCTCGTCGGCCTCGTCCTCGTCGAGCGAGACGGTGGCGCCGAGCACCGACTTCGTACGGTCACCTGCACGCGCACCGGCCTGACCGCCGAGGCGTTCGACTCCGTTCAGCTGGTGGAGGACGCCGACCTCGTCGCGGAGCGGTCCGACGGCAGCCGAGCTCCCGTGTGCTGGCCTGCAGGGGACGGGGCCGCTGTCGCGTTCGCGGCGTCCGTGTTCCGTCGACCGTCCGGTCGGGTCGGGGTGTCCACCCGTGCCGCCGCCCGTGTCGAGGAGCTGGCCGTGCGCGACGACGGCCTCGTGCTGCGCGGGAGCCTCGCAGGCGACGTCGCCGAGCTGCGGATCGGGCTGAGCAGTCCACGCCGGTCCTTCCCGTGCGTGGTCTCCGTCGACGGAGACCGTTTCGAGGCGCTCGTCCCCTTCGCGGCGGACGAGTGGTGCGGGACCCGACCGCTGCCGTCCGACCGCTTCACGGTCCGGGGATACGGCGACGAGGGCGACGGTGAGGTCGCACTGCGGCTGGACGATTCCGTCGAGCGCGAGATCCCGTTCACGGTCGACGCCTCGGGCATCCGTGTCCGGGTCGCGGTGACCGCCGGCGGCCGACTCCTCCTGGAGACCACGCCGGATCTCGACGCGGACGAGCGTGGACCGTTCCCTCAAGAACGGCTCAGGCGGCGCTACGTCTCCGCACCGAGTGCGCCGGCGCGGGTCGCGTACTTCGAGTGCTACTACGGCGCCAGCGCCACCGACAGCGGCAGGGCGATCCACGACGAGCTGGTCCGCCGGGGGACCGACCTCGACCTCGTCTGGGGAGTCGCCGACCGGTCCGTCCCCGTGCCGCCGGGAGGGCGGGGCGTCGTGAGGGGCTCGCAGGAGTGGTGGGAGGTGCTCGCGCACGCGTCCTTCCTGACGTTCAATGCGGGCCTGCCGCCGGCGCTCGTCCGTCGGCCCGGGCAGCGCGTGGTCCAGACGTGGCACGGAACCCCGCTCAAGCTCCTCGGTGGAGATCGGACCGCCGTGCGCGGCGGGACCCCTGAGTGGGACGCGTGGACGCGCCGGTCCGTCGCGCGCTGGGACGCCCTCCTCGCGCCGAACCCGTACAGCGCCGAGATCTTCCCTCGGGCCTGGGCGTACGAGGGTGAGGTGCTCCAGCTGGGATACCCCCGCAACGATGCGCTGGTGCGACCCGATCCGGCAGCCTCCGCACGGCTGCGGCGCAGGCTCGCGATCCCCTCGGACCACCTCGTCGTCCTGTATGCGCCGACCTGGCGCGACGGCGACCGCGTGATGCCGGCCCTGCTCGACGTCGAGGCCCTCGTCCGCGCGATGGGTGACAGGTTCACGCTGCTCGTGCGCGGTCACATGAACATCACGGGGTGGGAGTCGTCAGTGCGCGGGGGAGCCGTTCGGGACGTGACCTCGTACCCGGAGATCAACGATCTCTACCTCGTGGCCGACGCCGTGGTCACGGACTACTCGTCGATCATGTTCGACTTCTCCGTCACCGGGAAGCCGATGGTGTTCTTCGTCCCGGACCTCGACGACTACCGCGACCGGCGCCGTGGGCTCTACTTCGACCTCGAGGCGACCGCGCCCGGACCCGTCGTGCGCGAGACCACCGACGTGGTCGAGGCACTGCGACGGCTGGACACGCTCGGGGCCGCGTACGCGCGGCGGTACGAGGCCTGGGTGGCCACGTACAACCCGCGCGATGACGGGCAGGCAGCCGTCCGGGCCGTTGACGCGCTGTTCGGTGGGGGCTGACCGGCCACCTATCATCGACGAGAACGCGCAGGAACCCGACGAGACTCCGAGGAACGAACGACGTGAGCAGCAGGTCCCTGGTCGAGCGCTCGCCACGAGCACACGAAGAGCGGGCAGCATCGGGGACCCGCACCGACATCCAGGCTCTGCGGGCGATCGCGGTCTCGCTCGTGCTGGTCTACCACCTGTGGCCCCACCGGCTCACCGGCGGTTTCACCGGGGTCGACGTCTTCTTCGTGATCTCCGGGTTCCTCATCACGTCGCACCTTCTCGGCAAACCGCCTCGTGGCGGACGCGACCTCACCGTGTTCTGGAGCCGGCGGATCCGCCGGCTCCTCCCTGCCTCGCTCCTCGTCCTCGCCGTCACCCTCGTCGCGTCCCGGCTCTTCGCGCCCGAGACCCAGTGGGCGGCGACGGCCAAGCAGGCCGGCGCCTCGGCGCTGTACGTCGTCAACTGGCTCCTCGCCTCGGACGCGGTGGACTACCTGGCGGCCGAGAACGCGCCGTCGCCGGTCCAGCACTTCTGGTCGCTGTCGGTGGAGGAGCAGTTCTACATCGTCTGGCCGCTCCTCATCCTGGTCCTGGTCGCGGTGGCAGCGAGGGTCCGCCGTTCCCCGGCCGTCGTCGTCGCCGTCGGCCTCGGCGCGGTGGTGGCTGCGTCCTTCGCCTACTCGGTCCACGAGACCGCCACCGAGCCGGCCCGCGCCTACTTCGTGACCCCGACCCGCGTGTGGGAGCTCGGGGTCGGCGGTCTGCTGGCGGTCCTGGTCGGCAAGTACGGGTTCGGCCGCGGCCGTGCGGTGGAGGCCGTCGCGTGGCCTGCGACTGCACGGGTCGTCCTCGCCTGGGTGGGCCTGGCCGCGATCGTCTGGACGGGCTTCACCTACACGGGCGCAACTCCGTTCCCGGGCTGGCAGGCGGCCGTGCCTGTGCTGGGCGCTGCGGCCGTGATCGCTGCCAACGCGCCCGCCGCTGCGGGATCGCCGGCCGGGCTGATGGCGATGCGGCCCGTCCAGTGGCTCGGCGACGTCTCGTACTCGGTCTACCTGTGGCACTGGCCGCTCATCGTCCTCGCCCCGTACGCCACCGGCTCGGAGCTGGGCCTGCTCGGCAAGCTCGCAGTCCTGGGGATCTCCCTGATCCTCGCCGCGCTGACGAAGCGGTACGTCGAGGATCGCTTCCGGACGCCTCAGTGGGGACGCCCCCTTCGCAAGCCGTACCTTCTCGGCCTTGCCGGGATGGCAGTCGTGGTCGCGATGGCAGCCGTGCAGCTGGTCGAGGTCGACCGCAAGGAGGCCGACGCACGCGAGCAGCTCGCGGCGGCGATCTCCGGTGAGGACCCCTGCTTCGGCGCGGCAGCGCTCGCGCCTGACGCGGACTGCCCGCGCACCACGTCAGGCCCGATCGTCCCGGCCCCGGCCCAGGCGCTCAACGACAAGTCCGACGCGTACGCGGACGTCTCCGGCGGCAAGGACTGCTGGTCCAGCCCGCCGCGGTTCCGCGTGACCGAGTGCGCGTTCGGAGATCCCGAGGGGGAGACGTCGGTTGCGCTGGTCGGCAACTCCCACGCCGGCCAGTGGCTGCCCGCGCTGCAGGAGATCGCAAAGACGCGTGGCTGGAAGATCACCACCTACCTTGCATCCCAGTGCGCCCTGGCCGACACCGAGCAGGAGTTCGACGCTGCCTCCAAGACGCAGCGCTGCTCGACCTGGGGACGACGCGTGACCCGCGAGGTCGCGGCCGGCGACTTCGACCTCGTCGTCTACACCAACCGCATCTCCGTCCCCGCCGTGGGCGAGGACGTCGCAGGCAGCCAGGACGACTACCTCCGCGGCTACGAGAGCACCCTCGCGACCCTGCGCGAGTCGGACGTCCCTGTCGCGGTCATCCGCGACACCCCCGCGCCCGACGACATCATCCCCGACTGCCTAGCCGAGAACGCCGACGACCTCACCCGCTGCTCGGCGCCGCGTGCGCAGTGGGAGCCGGCCGAGCCGGTGGTCGCGGCCGTCCGCAACCTCGACGACCCGGGCATCGTGCTCACCGACCTGAACGACCGCATCTGCGGTCCAGAGGTCTGCGACGGCGCGGTGGGTGGCGTCGTCGTCTACTTCGACGGCTCGCACCTCACCGCCACGTACGCCCGGACCCTCGCGCCGGCGCTCGAGCGGCCCTTGGTGAAGGCGATCAGCGGGGAGTGACCTCGGTGTCCTCGTGGTCGCGGATCATCGCACGCAACGCCTCGACGGCGCCTGCGACGTCGCCGAGCGACGAGCGGTACGCCGTCTCGAGTCCCGAGAGCGTGCTTCCGTCCTCGACGATCGCCCAGACGTCGCTGCCGCTGCCTGAGTAGTCCGACCACTTCGAGGGAAGGTACGGGTTGCGGTCATAGACGTGGGCGGTCCGCGCGTCGTTGATCAGCAGGACATCCATCCGCGTCGTGAGGTTGAGGAACTCGAAGAACGGGACGAACGGGTTGGCGACGACCACGTCGTCGAGCCCCTCCTCCGTCAGCTGGGTGGCGAGCTTGTCTGGGTCGGCGGTGAAGACGTGCAGCCGCAGTCGCGCACGCTCGGCGGGGGTCACCGACTTGAGTGCGTCCACGACCTCGGTGAGTCCCCGGGTCGAGTAGAAGACTCCGAAGTATCCGATGTTGACGACCGAGGCGTCGAGCGCGTACGACGAGATGCTGCGGTGGTAGTAGTCGCGGGGGAGCGTCGGGTGGTGCGAGACCACGGAACGGTCCCGCACGCTCTGCACGAGCTCCGCGGACTCGGGAAGTCGTTCGAGCATGAACTCGAGCTGGTGCCGGTTGGTGAAGATCAGCTCGTCGGCGAGCACGAAGGCGAGGAGCTCGACGAGATGCGGCACGTTGAGGTCGGCCGGGGCCTCGAACCCGGCTTCGCGCAGCCCTTCGGCGAGCCTCTGCCACAACGGGTTGGGGTAGGCGCTGCCGACGCGTCGCTCGCCGTACGCGTTCCAGAGCTGCGGGTCGGAGAACTCCGCGATCCAGCGCGTCTGAGGGTTCTCGAGCTTCACGAGCGCGGCGAGGACGTGCGACGCGGGCCACATCGCGCGGCTGTACACCGAGTCGTACGGCCCCTTCTCGTCGACCCACTCGCGCACGCGCTTGTCGCCTGCGAGCACGAACTGCGTGAGGTAGTACCAGAAATAGGTGGTCGGCGGCGCATGCACCTCGTACGTGCGGTCGATGAACTCGTGGGCGATCGCGTGCCCGGAGTCGTCGCGGTCCCGGATCTTCGCCATCGAGTTCGAGATGACGTCCAAGGGGACCGCGCGGTCGTGGATCCGACGTGCAGCCACGAGCGCGCTGGTGTCCGCGTACGGGGTGAAGGCGTAGAGGATCGCGAGGTCTCTCGCGATCCCGCGGTTGAGCTCGCGGTAGGGAACGGCCTCGACCAGACCGCGTCGTCGGATGTCCGCGATCACGCGGGGATGCTCCTCAGGATGGGCTCGCAGGTAGCGGTTGATGAATCCGGTCTGCCCGCGGGCCAACCCTGCGCGGACCTTCTCTGCCGCAGCGTGGCTGGGCGCCGCCTCATGGAGCGCGGCGATCACGTCGAGGCGTTGCGAGACGGCGAAGTCGAAGTCGAGGTGGCGGCGCGAGATCGTGCCTTCTCGGACTGCGCGTCGATAGACGGCGTGGGAGTCGAGCGTGACCGCGGCGAACCTGAACGGTGCGCGGTCGAACATCTCGTACCAGTAGACGACGTCCTCACCGTTGCGGAGGTCGGTGCGGAAGGCGACTGCGGCCGCGTGCGCGCGCAGTGCCAGCTTCGACGTCGTGAACCCCAGGAGTCCCGGTGCCTTCGTCGGCGAGAACGTCGTGCCCTCGCGGGCGAGGATGTGGACGTTCAGGTAGGTGTCGAGCGTGCTCGTCTCCTCGACCTCGTCAACGTCGCGCACGGGCGCGATCGGGACTATCCCTGGGGCAGCGTCGGCAAGAAGCCCGGCGAGGAACTCGGGGGTGATGTCGTCGTCGTCGTCGACGAAGGTCACCCACTGCCCGCATGCCGCCGCGACCCCGAGGTTGCGGGCGTTGCCGACGCCGCGAGCTGCTGTCCGGACCAGACGCGTGCGGAGCGACGGCAGGGTGGTCCGCAGCTTCTCGACGACCGTGCCGGTGCCGTCGTCGGGCCCGTTGTGCACCACGACGACCTCGAACCGCGCAGCGTCGAGTGTCTGTCCTGCCAGCGCGCCCAGCACCCGCGGGAGCCGATCAGCGCCGAGGTGGGTGGGGACGACCACCGATATCTCGACCGAGGTCTCGGCCCCGGCGCGGAAGGGTCCACTCGTCGCCATCGTTCCTCCGGCCTAGGATGTGGAGCCGCGACCTTCGTCGCGACGTTGCAGGGCTCGCAGAGGAGTGTACGAGTTGACTGAGTCGACCGAGGGCGCTGTGCTCGCCCTCCCGCAGCGTGTCGCCGTCCTTTCGTCGTCGGTCGGCGAGGTGCTGCGGCGTCTCGCGGGAGCCTTCGAGGACGTCGAGGTTCTGGATGACGGCGCTGTGAGGACGGCCGCCCCGGGAACATGGATCATCCTGTCCGGTGATCTCGACGACGCCGACGTGGACGAGGTGGTCACGCTCGCGCTGGCAGGCACGGTGATCCTCGTCGTCGACGCCGAGGCGCCGCCCGAGGCATTCACCGGCCGCCGGGTCCGCGGGCTGTCGGCCAGCGGACTCCTCTGGCTCGGCAGCGTCCCAGCCCTCGTGATGTCGCCCGCGCCCGGTGCGGCCGGGATCGCTGTCCCAGGCCGGCCGCTTGCGACCGAGCAGGCCGACGAGCAGACCCTCGTGACACAGGCGCAGACCGAGCTGTTCCTCGCCCGTGAGGCACTCGAGGTGTCCACGGCGCAGGTCGCTGATCTCGAGCGGAAGCTCACCCGCGCGCGGGAGCGGACGAGCGAGGCGCGTGCCGCGAGGAAGAAGGCGGCCGAGGCACTGACAAAGGTCGAGCAGTCGACGGTGGCCCGAGCTGCACGGGGCCTTCAGCGCGTGGGCGCGCGCGGACGACGGCTTCTGGGGTCGAGGCGCGCGACGCTGCTGTTCACCGTGACCACGCTTGCACTGGTCACCCTCGCCCTCGTCGCCGCGATGACCCTCGCAGGCTCAGTCGTGGCGGCAGCGGCCGCCCTGGTCGTCACCCTCCTCGTCTGCGCGACCACCGTGGTGACGGGTCTCGTCGTCCTCGGTTCCGTCGCTGAGCTCCCGCGGGAGGGCTTTGCTGCCACGGGCGAAGGGTTCCGGCGAGTCGGCCAGCGACAGCAGCGCCTGACGGATGAGGTTCATGCGCTGCGCACGCTGGCGGAGGCGATCGACGCCCGTCTCGTCCGTGTCGACGGCGAGGTCGTCGACCTGCGGTATGCGCAGCGCAGCGCACGCGTTCGTGATTGATCGTCACGAGTCGTGACGAGAGGGTCTCAGGCGAGGAAGGTGGCGATGTCGCCGGCGATTCGCTCGCCGGCGTGCCCGTCCCACAGCGGAGGCACCGGCCACGTCGCCGGACGACCTGCGGCGAGCGCCGCCGAGGCACGTGCCGGGAGGTCGGCCGGCGTCACGAGCTGGTTCGTCCCGTCGGTGATGGTGACCGGTCGCTCGGTGTTGGGTCTCAGCGTCAGGCAGGGGACACCGAGCACCGTCGTCTCCTCCTGGATGCCGCCCGAGTCCGTGACGACGAATGCGGACCGGTCCACGAGGCCGAGGAACTCGGTGTAGCCGACGGGCTCAACCGGGTGGATCCGAGGATGGGCGAGGAGCCCTGACCGTTCGAGGTTGGCTGCACCGCGGGGGTGCACAGGGAGCACGAGGTCGATCTGGTCGGCGACCTGGGACATCGCTGCCGTCAAGGCATCCAGCGACTCCGGCGAGTCGACGTTCGCGGGACGGTGGAGCGTGGCGACCGCGTACGTCTCGCCCAGCCCGAGGGCGGCCCTGACCCGGCTGCCGTCGAAGGCGTCGCGGTGCTTCAGGAGCGTGTCGATCATCGGATTGCCGACGAGGCGGATGCGGTCGACCGCGACCCCCTCGCTGCCGAGGTGGGCGACGGCGTCGGCCGAGGTGGCGTAGAGACGGTCCGACAGCCTGTCGGTCACGACGCGGTTGACCTCCTCGGGCATCGTCCAGTCGCCGCTGCGCAGACCGGCTTCGACGTGCGCGATCGGGATCCCCAGCTTGGAGGTGACCAGAGCCGCTGCGAGGGTCGAGTTGACATCCCCGTAGACGATGACGAGGGAAGGCCGGGCGGCCAGCATCTCCTTCTCGAGCGCGACCATGATGGCCGCCGTCTGCTCCGCGTGGCTGCCCGAACCGACACCGAGGTTCACGTCGGGCGAGGGGAGTTGGAGCTCGCGGAAGAAGACCGCCGACATGTTGTCGTCGTAGTGCTGGCCCGTGTGGACGAGCCGCTGCGCGAAGCCGCGGTCGTCGAGCGCGGCGATCACAGGAGCCGCCTTGGGGAAGTTCGGTCGCGCGCCGGTGACGTGAAGCAGCAGGTCAGACATCAATCACACTCGTTCGCGGTATCGGGCTCGGCGGTCGCACGTGTGCCACACTGGCTCGTCCAAGATCGTGAAGGGGATGAAACAGGTGACCACTGTAGTCATCGTCGGGATGGGCTACGTCGGCCTCCCCCTCGGACAGCAAGCAGCGCGGCGCGGGTTCAGGGTGATCGGCCTCGAGGCCGCGCCAGCAATCGTTGAAAGCCTCAACCGCGGTCTCTCCCACGTCGACGACCTCTCCGATGGCGAGGTTCAGGCGATGGTCGACGCGGGCTTCGTGGCGACCACGGACGCGGCTGCCGTCAAGGACGCGGACGTGGTCGTCATCTGTGTGCCGACCCCGCTCAGCCCTTCCGGTGGTCCTGATCTCGGCGCTGTCGTCGCCGCGGGCCGGGCCGTCGCCGAGCATCTCGTGCCCGGGACGCTCGTGATCCTCGAGTCGACCACCTACCCCGGCACCACCGACGAGCTCCTCCGCCCGATCCTCGAGGAAGGCTCCGGGCTCGTCGCCGGCACTGACTTCGCACTGGCGTTCTCCCCCGAGCGTGTCGACCCGGGCAACGCGACCTTCACCATCGAGAACACCCCGAAGGTCGTCGGTGGCTACACGGAGATGTGCGGCTCTCGGGCTGCGGCGTTCTACGAGCAGCTCGTCGACCAGGTGGCCGTGGGCCGCGGCACCCGCGAGGCGGAGATGGCGAAGCTGCTCGAGAACACGTACCGGCACGTCAACATCGCGCTGGTGAACGAGATGGCGCGCTTCTCCAACGAGCTCGGTATCGACTTCTGGGACGTCATCGATCTCGCGTCGACCAAGCCCTTCGGTTTCCAGGCCTTCCGCCCGGGTCCGGGGGTGGGTGGTCACTGCATCCCGATCGACCCCAACTACCTCTCCCACCGTGTGAAGGAGAAGCTCGGCTATCCCTTCCGGTTCGTCGAGCTCGCCCAGGAGATCAACGCGTCGATGCCGGCGTACGTCGTCCAGCGGATCCAGCAGATCCTCAACGAGGACCGCCGTGCGCTCAACGGGTCCGCGGTCCTCCTGCTCGGGGTGACCTACAAGCCTGACATCGCCGACCAGCGGGAGTCGCCGGCGAAGCCGCTCGCGCAGAACCTCGTCGCTGCCGGCGCCGCGGTCTCCTTCCACGACCCCTATGTGCGCGTGTGGAGCGTCGAGGGTGCGGTGGCCGTCGCGGCGGACGGTCTCGATCGTGCGGTGGGCGAGTCCGACATCGTCGTCCTTGTCCAGAACCACTCGGCGTTCGACGTCGACGGCCTCGCGAAGGGCGCCCGCCGGTTCTTCGACCTGCGCGGCGTCACGTCCCCCGCGCCGCACGTCGTGCGCCTCTGACCGGACGCGAGGCGCGGGGCTAGCGCTCGTCCAGCAGTCGAGCCGCGACGCGTGCCGCGGCACCGCCGTCGGCGAGCTCGTTGTAGGTCGCGTTGACACGCGCGACCGCGTCGGCGTACGCCGACGCGAGCCCGACGGGGTCTCCGAGCGCCCGCGCCGCCTCCTTCGTCGTGGTGACGGTCGGGCCGATCGCCGAGTCCTCCCACGGCACGACCTGGGGATGGTGCGCGGCATAGGTGTCGAGGTCCGGCACGTGCAGGACCGCCGGCTTGCCGGTGAGGGCCCAGGTGAGCCGAAGGGAGGTGTAGTCGAGCACCGCAGCGTCGGCCGCCACGACGAGATCGGCCTCCTCCGGGTAGTCCGTGACGTCGATGACGCCGGGCTCACCGAGGATCCGGCGTTCGCCGTGAGCGACCGCGGCACCACCGCGTACGAGGATCACCGACGACGGTCCCAGCGCCGCGCGGAGCTCGCGCACGTCGAGAAGCCGGGTCAGGCGTGCGCTGCTGGCACCCGTCGCGCGGTCGGGGCGATCGGCGGGTGCATAGAGGACGACGAAGGCGTCCGAGCCGAGACCGAGGCGCGCCCGTACGCGGCGGCGTGCCTCGTCGTCGGCAGACACGACCAGGTCGCTCGCCGGGTCCCCGAGCACGGCGACCTCCCCGGAGTACCCCAGATCCGTCGCGATGACCTCGGCGGCTCGCGACCCCCCGGCGACGAGGACGTCCCACCTGGCGAGGCGCTGCTCCTGCTCGCGGACGTGCGCTGGGGAGAAACCGTCGGCCTGCCAGCGGGCGTGGCCTGCCGAGGTGAGCGTCTGAACGAACGCGAGGTTCATCCACCGTCGGTCGGCGGGAGGGAGCAGCCCGTCGACGGGGCCGTCGGCGACGACGAACCGGGAGCGTCGGACCGCCTGGGCCCACTCCTGCGTGCCGACGACGACGCGCCGAGCGCCGTCGGGCACGGCGACCGAACGGTCGGTCGTCGACCAGACGAGGTCGAGGTCGGGTCGGCGTGCGGCGACGGCGCGCGCGACCGCTGCGGGCGCGCCACCGGCGGCCAGTCCGCCGCGGGAGTGGAAGAGGACCTGGTCGACGGCCCCGTCCTCAGAACGCTCGTACCGGTGCACCACCTGGCGGCGTGCCCACTTGCTGCGCTCGGCGGGGCGCGGCCCCGACATCACCGTCAGACGGGCCTCGCCTCGCCGTGTGAACGTCCACCGGGCCGTGACATCGCCGGTCGTCTGCTCGAGGGGGAACTGCGAACGGAAGGACAGCGCTGCGCTGACGGGTGTTCCGTCGGCCAGCCTGAGCGAGTAGCCGCCGGTCGGGAGCGGGAGCACCGGCCCCCCGAGGATCGATGCGCGCAGCGGGAGGACGACCTCGTGACCACGGGGCCCCGACGTGGGCCGTCCCAGCGGGACGACGACACGGTCGCCGACCAGCTCGAGAGACGCGCCGTCCGGAAGCCCCGTCAGTTCCAGGACAAGGGCGTCGTCCACAGTGCCGGCGTGGTGGATCTCCGGTCTGTCGGTGGTTTCGGGCTCGGCGGGCTCGGCGTCGTGGACCGGTGCGACGTCGAGGACGAAGCCGCCGTCCGCCTGCCACACGGGTGTCACGAGATGCCCCTGTGTCCTCGTCGAGGAGAGCGACTGCGCTGCCGCGGAGCCGCCGGCGACCGGCCCGGAGAAGGCTCCTGCTCGCCTCACCCCGTCGACGCTGACGTCCGCCTCGAGGGCCCACCGGCCGGCAGGGGTGCCCGTCACGCGCAGGAGCGACTCGACGTCCACCACCACCTCGAAGCCCGCGGGTGCGTGGTCCGCCTCAGCCTCGGCGATCGTGGAGTTCGCCCGTGGCTCGTCGACCGAGGAAGGGGTGAGCGTGAGGGTCTCGTCGCCGTCGAGCCGGCGCAGCGACAGGGTCAGGTGGTGGTCGCGACCGCCCGCGCCGACCGCGCGTACGCTCGCCCAGCCGCGCAGCCGCAGACGGGTCGTGTCGTCCCAACGCGCACGCAGGAGCCGGGCGTCGAGCGCGGTCTCGCTGTCGGCGAGCTCGAAGAGCTCGGGCGGGGTGTCGGGGTCCAGCTCCTCGGCGATCTCGAGGTCGGCGAACACCCTGCCGTCTCGCACGACGCACCGCGGTGGGCGGCCGTGGTTGCGGACCTCCTGCTGGATCAGGTCGACCACGTCCCACCGGTGCGTCGCGGCATGCCACGCCCGGAGCTTGTGGAAGACCCGGACCGAGCGCCAGGCGTGGGGGGTGGCCATCGCGACGTGCCGGAGGTATGCCTCGGACAGGAGTTCGCGGTACTCGTCGTCGGCGACGAGCGCGTGCTTCACGTAGGGAGGCAGGTCGAGGTCGAGGACGCGGCCGAGCCAGGTGGAGAAGACCTGTTCCGACGCCTCACGCTCCAGGAGGTCCTGTGCCTCGGCCTTCACCGCGACGCGGTCACGAAGGTTTTCGAGCTGGTGCTTCTGCTGGCCCGTCGACGTCCTGTTCTCGCGGATCCGCCAGTAGTAGGTGACCCGCTTGAGGACGTCGAACTGCCTCGCGCGGACGTACGCCTTGACCATCGGGACGTGGTCCTCGTACGCGCCGCGGCCCTCGAACCCGCCGACCTCGTCCACCCAGAACTGGCGGCGCAGGACCCGGTTGCAGGCGATCACGTCCTGGAGCGCCTCGGGGAAGTCGTCGATCGTGACGCCGAGACGGTCGCGCTCGTGGACCACAGCGGCCCAGGGCGGTGGCGACTGGGTGTCGTTGCGCACCCGCTTGACCTCGCCGACGGCGAAGTCGGACCCCGTGCGGCGCAACGTCTGGACCGCGTGCTGGTAGGCGCCAGGTGGGAGGGTGTCGTCTGCGTCGAGGAACGTGAGGAACGTGCCGCGGGCGAGGGAGACGCCCAGGTTCCGTGCCGCACCCTGACCGGCGTTCTCCTGGCGGACGACCTTGAGGCGGGCGTCCTGCTGCGCGCGGCGGGCGAGGATCTCTGCCGAGCCGTCGGTGGATCCGTCGTCGACCGCGATCACCTCGATCTCGCGCAGCTGCTGACCGAGGACGCTCGTCAGGCACTCGTCGAGGTACGGCGCGACGTTGTACACGGGGACGACCACACTCAGCACGGGCCGCTCGCGCCCGCGGCCCGTGGCCTTGCGGACAGCGTGGACGAGACGGCGGACCGGTCCGGGCGAGCGGTCCGCACGGGGGTTCAGAGGAGGTCCTCGCGGCCAGCGCCCCGCCAGTGGTCGACGAGTCGTTTGACCTCTTGCGCGCGCGCCCGGGTCGTCACGAGGACGGCGTCCGGGGTGTCGACCACCACCACGTCCTCCAGGCCGATGACCGAGACCGTCCGGCCGGAGGTGACGACCAGGCCGCTCGTGTCCACCGCGGCGACCGCAGACGGGTCGCCGAGCACGCTGACGTCGCCGTCACTGCTCTGCATCGCGTCCGCCACGGCGGCGAAGTCACCGATGTCGCTCCAGCCGAACGAGGCGGGGACGACGGCGACGCCACCGGACGCGGCCACGGGCTCGGCGATCGCGTGGTCGATGGCGATCTTGGTGAGTGTGGGCCACGTCTGCTCCAGCACCGCGTCGCGATCCGGGCGGTCCCAGGCGTCGGCGATCGAGACGACCCCCTCGTAGAGACGCGGCTGCTCGCGACGGAGATGGTCGAGCAGCACGCCCGCACGGACGACGAACATCCCCGCGTTCCAGCGGTAGCGGCCAGAGCCGACGTACTCCTCGGCGACCTCGACGGGCGGCTTCTCGACGAACCGCCGGACGGCGAGCGCATCCGGCGCCCCCGCGATGTCCGACAGCGAGTCCCCAGCCTCGATGTAGCCGTACGCCGTGGACGGGGCGTCCGGCTCGATCCCGATCGTCACGACGTAGCCCTCGAGCGCGGCCTCCGTGGCCTGGCGGACAGCGTCGTGGAAGGCGGCGACGTCCTCGACGAGGTGGTCGCTCGCGAAGGACGCCACGACCGCGTCGGGATCGCGTCGGTGCACGAGCGCCGCCATGAGTGCGATCGCCGGCATCGAGTCACGGGGGGACGGCTCGGCCACGACCTGGTCGCCGGAGAGGTCGGGGAGCTGACGCCGGACGGCGTCTGCGTGGCGGACGCCGGTGATCACATGGATCCCCTCGGCGCCGACGAGGGGCAGCAGCCGATCGTAGGTCTGTTGGAGGAGGGTACGGCCGTTCCCGGTCAGGTCGAGAAGAAACTTCGGGTGCCCGGCCCGCGAGACCGGCCACAGTCGTGTGCCGGAGCCCCCGGCGGGGATGATGGCGTGCAGCGAGGGCACGTGCGAGCCCATGGCGTCCTTCCGTTCAGGTACAGCGGTCCCAGGGTAGTCGGCGGGCGGAGCGCCGTCTCGACGGCGCTAACCTCGCCCCCTTGTACCATCGCCAGGGGCGCGGACCTTCGGTACGCCTCGTCCCACCCACCCCGAGGTCAGGAACACTTCTTCACCATGCTTGACGCGAACGACGGACCACGACAGATCGAGTTCTCGCTCGTTTCCGCGGTCTACAACGTCGCGAGGTACCTCGACGACTTCATCGCCTCTGTCGAGGCGCAGACGTTCGACCTCTCCCGGGTCGAGGTGATCATGGTCGACGACGGCTCAACGGACGAGACGCCGCAGGTGCTCAAGGACTGGCAGGCGCGCCGGCCCGACCTGGTGACGGTGCTCACGAAGGAGAACGGCGGCCAGGCCTCGGCGCGCAACCTCGGGTTGGAGCGGGCGCAGGGGCGGTGGGTGTCCTTCCCGGACCCCGATGACGTGCTCGCGCCGAACTACCTCGAGCGGGTCGCCGGGTTCATCCAGGCCGAGCCTGACGTGGACCTCGTCGGCTGCGCCCGGTGGCTCTTGGACGACGCCACGGGCGCACTCACCGACACGCACCCGCTCCGTCAGCACTTCGCAGGCGGCGACCGTCTTCGCAGCCTTGCCGAGTACCCGCAGCACTTTTACGGGAGTGCGCCCGTCGCCTTCTTCCGGCGGGAGCGACTCGACGACCTCGGGCTGCGGTTCGACACCGAGCTGCGGCCGAACTTCGAGGACGGCGCCCTGTGCGTGCGATACCTCCTCGGGTCGTCGAACCAGCCGACTGTCGGGTTCGTCGGGACGGCGCATTACCACTACCGCAAGCGCAGCGACTCGTCGTCGACCCTGCAGACGAGCCTTTCCCACCCAGGCCGCTACACCCGGGTCCTCCGCGACGGCTATCTGGCGGTCCTCCGTGAGGCGGCCGAAGGCACCGGAGTCGCCCCGGAGTGGCTTCAGAACCACATCCTCTACGAGCTCTCCTGGTTCTTCAGCAGCCAGGACGGGGCGTCTTCGCGCGGCAGTGCCGAGAGTGCCGGCGTCTCCGACGAGTACCACGAGCTTCTCGGTCAGATCCGACGGTTCCTCGAGGACGACGTGATCGAGGCCTTCACCGTGCGCGGGATGAGGCGGATCTGGAAGGACGTCCTGCTCCACTCCTACGACGATCAGCCCTGGCGGATGCCGTACGCCCGCGTCGACCGCCTCGACGCCGACCAGGCCCTCACCCGCATCGTCTACCAGTACACCGGCGATGCTCCCTCCGAGCGCATCTTCGTGAACGGGGTCGAGACGGCACCGCGCCATGCCAAGGTCCGTGACATCGCGTACCACGGGCGCGTCGTCATGCGGGAGCGCGTGCTGTGGGTGACAGCGCGTGCCAACCTGCGCATCCTCCTGGACGGACGACGGCTGCCGTTCCGGTTCGACCAACCGCCGTCGGCGATCACCTGGCTCAAGCCCGGCCGTGTCCGCTCCGAGATCCTCGCCCACGAGCAGCCGCACCCGATGGACCCGGCGCCGACGCCTCCAGTCGAGGTGTCGGGTGCCGACCGGACGCTGATCCGGCTCGCCCGTTCTCGGCTGTTCCGCAAGTACAGCAAGGCCTGGGTGCTCATGGACAGGATCCACGACGCCGACGACTCCGGCGAGCGCCTCTTCCGCCATCTGCGTGACGAGCGCCCCGACATCAACGCCTGGTTCGTGCTGGAGAAGGGGACGCCCGACTGGCAACGGCTCAACGCGGACGGGTACGGCGACCGGCTGGTGGCCCACGGGTCTCGCGACTGGAAGCTGCTGATGCTCAACTGCCGCCACCTGATCTCGTCGCATGCCGACCATCCGGTCGTACGGCCGCCGGAGATCATGCGCCTGACCCGACAGCGCTGGCGGTTCACCTTCCTGCAGCACGGCGTGATCAAGGACGACCTCTCGGGCTGGCTGAACCCGAAGCAGATCGACCTCTTCGTCACCAGCACGCCGCAGGAGCACGCCTCGATCGCCGGGGACCACACGCCGTACGTCTTCACCACCAAGGAGACGGTGCTCACGGGCCTTCCTCGCTTCGATCGCCTCCGCGAGATCGGCCAGCGGGTCGAACCCGACGACCGCGATCTCGTGCTCGTCGTCCCGACCTGGCGCAATTGGCTCCAGCCGCCGTTGGAGAACGGGTCGCAGCGTCGCTCGGTCCACCCGGAGCTGTTCGAGTCGGAGTTCATGACGAGCTGGCGTGCGGTCCTCGAGTCCGAGGAGCTCGCTCAGGCATGCGCCGAGCAGGGTCTGAAGATCGGCTTCCTGCCGCACCCGAACCTCCAGCCCGCGCTCGACGCGATGCAGCTCCCGTCCCACGTGGTGCCGCTCTCGTACCACGGCCACGATGTTCAGGAGCTCTTCGCGCGCGCAGCAGTCCTCCTCACCGACTACTCGTCGATCGCGTTCAACGCGGCGTACATCGACCGGCCGGTCGTCTACTTCCAGTTCGATCAGGAACGGGTCCTCAACGGGGGCCACGTCGGGCGCAAGGGCTACTTCACGTACGAGCGTGACGGCTTCGGACCCGTCACGTACGACGCCGAGACGGCGGTCGCCGAGACGATCGCGTCGCTGGAGCACGGTCGTGACCCGCGACCGGAGTACGCCGCGCGCAACGCGGCCACCTTCCCCGAGCGGGACGGACGGTGCTGCGAGAGGGTGACTGCGGCGATCGAAGCCTCGACGAAGCGGCTCACCGTCGACCAGGCGGCCGAGCCGGTGCCGACGCCCGTTCAGCAGTCATGAGCGACGTGCTCTCGATCGCGCTGTTCGGCAGCTGCATGACGCGCGACAACTTCAACTCGCGCTTCAACCCGGACTACAAGGCGTCGTACCGCTGCGACCTAGCCCAGAACCAGATGTCGATCCTCAGTCTCATGTCGGCGCCCGTCACAGAGCCTTGGGAGACGACCAAGGCGATGTCGGACTACGACGTCTGGAACATCCGGACGGAGTTCGACAAGGCATTTCTCAGCGAGCTCGCCGCGTCGCAGACCGACTACCTGCTGCTGGACTTCTTCGGCGACGCGCACTTCGGCGTGCTCCAGCTGGACGACGGCCGGATCATCACCGACAACCGGTGGAAGGTCCACGCGACCGACATCTACCAGCGGCTGCGGGACGAGGGGCGACTGACGCGCCTCCACCCGACGAGCGATCCTGACGCCTACTTCGCGCTCTGGCGCGAGGCGATGGACCGTTTCGCAGAGCACGTGCGTCGAGTCGCTCCCCAGCTTCGGGTGGTCGTCCACTTCGGGCACCACACCAACTTGCTGACGCTGCCCGACCGACCTCGACCGGCAAGGCTGCAGAAGCACCGAAGCATCGCGCGGATCGATGTCGAGGCCGCGAACGCGCAGTGGAGACGGATGGACGAGTATGCCGTCGAGGTCTTCGGTGCTCGAGCGATCGACCTGACAGCCGAGCCGTTCCCCACGTACGACGAGCATCCGTGGGGACCGTTCTACGTCCACTACCGGCAGGACTACTACCACCGGTTCCTCGCCGAGCTGCACAAGATCGTCATCGCGGACGGCGGCGCACCCACGCCTCAGATGGTCGCTGACATCGAGTTCGCCGCACGCGAGACCTCGGCTCTCACACAGACGATGCTCGCGCAGGAGCTGGCGTTGACGAAGGAGCGTCTGGCCGCACGCAAGGCCGAGGTGGCGACGCTTCGCGGCCGTGTCGCGCAGCTTCAGCGGACCCCGTGGCGCCGTGCGATCTCTCGTGCCCGCCGTACCCGCGTGTTTCGCTCACCACGAAAGTAACCTCCGGTTCCGGCCGGCCCGACCGCTCGGCGGAGCCACCTGATCGAGAGCGTCGGCGCTGCGGTTAGTATCGGCCGCGATGTCCGCGACCGTTCAGAGCCGACGCGCTCTCCCCACGGTCGGGACACCTGCGTCCGCGAGCAGCTACCTCCGCCCCGAGATCCAAGGGCTGCGCGCGATCGCGGTCGGGCTGGTCGTGATCTTCCACCTGTGGCCCAACCGGCTACCTGGCGGCTATCTCGGCGTCGACGTCTTCTTCGTCATCTCCGGCTACCTGATCACGGCCCACATCCTGCGCGAGTCCGACCGGACTGGGCGGATCGCGCTCGGCAAGTTCTGGGCGCGCCGGGCACGGCGGCTGCTGCCTGCGGCCTACCTCGTGCTCGGGGTGTCGCTGATCGCGGTCTTCCTGTGGGTTCCCCGGATGCTGTGGCAGCAGTTCGTCCGCGAGATCGGCGCCGCCGCGCTGTACGTCGAGAACTGGGCGCTGGCCGCCGACGCCGTCGACTACCTCGCCGCCGACAACGTGGCGTCGCCCGCGCAGCACTACTGGACCTTGTCGGCGGAGGAGCAGTTCTACATCGTCTGGCCGGTGCTGGTGATCGCCGCCCTGTGGTGCGCGCCGATCCTGTCGCCGCGGCTGGGCCAGCGCCGTCAGCACATCACCATCTTCACCGTTCTGGCGACCGTCACGGTCGCGTCGTTCGCGTACTCACTCCACCTGACCGCGACCGATCCTGCGACGTCCTACTTCGTCACCACGACGCGGGCGTGGGAGTTCGGCGCCGGCGCCCTGCTCGCGTTCGTGCCCGTGCTCGCCGGACGCGCGAGCCTACGGGCGCTCGTCTCGTTGCTCGGCCTGGTGACCCTCACGCTGTGCGCACTGCGCATGGACAGCTCCACCCCGATGCCGGGCACGGCGGCCGTGTGGGTGGTGCTCGGCACCGTGGCTCTGCTGTGGGCGGGGCACCCGTCGTCCGTCCGCTGGTCACCGACGCACGCGTTGGCCTGGCGGCCCGCACAGTTCGTCGGCGACATCTCGTACTCGATGTACCTGTGGCACTGGCCCCTCATCGTGATCCTGCCGTACGCGACGGGCTCGTCGCTCGGCACGCTGGACAAGGTCTCCATCGCGGTGGCGACGATCCTCCTCTCCTGGGCGACCAAGGTGTGGGTCGAGGACCCGGTGCGGACCAGCGCCCGCTTCGGCCTCCGGCGTTCGCCGGTGACGTTCGGTCTCGTCGGGGTGAGCGCGGGCGCTCTCGTCGCGGGGTGCTTCGTCGCGTCGACCCTCGTCGAGCGCGACAACGCCGCCCGTGCGGAGGCGGCGGAGTCCCTCCTCAAGCAGCACGGCAACTGCTTCGGCGCGGCCTCGCGGGACCCCAAGCTCTCCGAGAGCTGCCCGGACCCGGCGCTCGACAAGGTGGTGATCCCGGACCCGTCGGAGGTCAAGAAGGACCACGCCTCGTACAAGAGGTGCAACAAGCACCTCCGCGGCAAGGACTTCGAGGGCTGTCCCTTCGGGACGCCTCGACGCGGGCTCCCGCACATCGCGGTCGTCGGCGACTCCCATGCCCGTGCCCTGATGCCGATGTTCGAGATCCTCGTCGACCAGGGCGTGCTCACCGCCGAGATGTTCGCGGCGCCGAGCTGCGGATGGTCCACGGTGCCCCCGGCTGCGGGCAACCCCGAGTCGCGCAAGGTCGTCTGCGCGGAGATGAAGGCCAACCTCGACAAGCTGCTCAAAGCCGAGCCGGACCGCTTCGACTTCATCGTCACCACGGGCCGTGCCTCCAGCCAGCGGGCGAGCGAGGAGGAACGCATCCAGGGTCTGCTCGACGTCTGGGAGCCCGCGCTTCGCGCCAAGACCCCGATCGTGGCGATCCGCGACAACCCTGAGGGGGGCAGGCGGGCGGAGGACGATCCCAACATCTGCCTCGGAGACGTGGGGGTCGAGCGCGCCGACGAGTGCGCCCTCTCGCGCAAGGCCTCGGTCACCGACATCTACGACCCGTACAAGGAAGCGGTCGAGCGGACCAAGCGGACCACGTACATCGACATGACGAGGTGGTACTGCGACGAGGACGAGTGCCCGGTCGTGATCGGCGGCGCCAACGTCTACCGCGACAGCAACCACGTCACCATCACGTACGCCCGCACCCTGGCGCCGTACTACCGGGCCCACCTCAAGAACGCCGGGCTCGTCGACTGAGCGTGTGACCCGCCCCACAAGCCGGTTACAGGGGTGTTTCGTGCACGTAGACTCAAAGCGTCCGTTTGTCTGGTACCCCGTACGGGGACTGGAACGAAAGGCACGACCCATGAAGTCACTCCGTGTCGGTGTGATCGGCGCAGGACGCGTCGGAGCGGTGCTCGCCGCCCGGCTGCGCGACGCCGGCCACGAGATCGTCGCCGTCAGTGGCCGATCCCCCGCCTCGCGCACCCGCATCGACACGCTGGTCCCCGGCGCCGAGGTGCTGCCGCCGGCCGAGGTCGCCGCCCGTGCCGACGTGCTCCTCCTCGCCGTCCCTGACGACTCGCTGCCGACGCTCGTCGCCGAGCTCGCTCTCGACGGCCACCTCCGGCGAGGCCAGGTGGTCGCCCACACCAGCGGCCGCCACGGTCTCGGAGTGCTGGCCGCGGCCGCGCACGTCGGGGCCCGTCCGCTCGCGCTCCACCCCGCCATGACGTTCACCGGCACCGACGTCGACCTCGACCGCCTGAGCGGCTGCGTCTTCGGTCTGACGGCCGGCGAGGACGAGCGGGACATCGCCGAGGCGCTGGTTGCCGACCTCGGTGGTCGCCCGATGTGGATCCGCGACGAGGACCGCACCACCTATCACGCAGCGCTCGCCCACGGTGCCAACCATCTCGTCACGCTGGTGTCCCAGGCGATGCAGATCCTTCGGCGTGCCGGGGCCGACGACCCGGCTGCCGTCCTCCGTCCGCTCCTGACCGCCGCGCTCGAGAACGCACTCGTCTACGAGGACGCCGCCCTCACGGGCCCGGTCGTCCGTGGCGACGTCGAGACGGTGCGCGCTCACCTCGCCGCCATGGAGGCCCAGCCGGTCCCGACGATGGACGCGTACGTCGCCATGGCCCGCGCCACCTCGGCCCACGCCGTCGCCGACGGCCGGCTCGAGCCTCGCGACGCGGTGGAGATCCGGCGGGTCCTGCGTGAGTCGGAGTGGGACGTGCTGGCGAGGATGGTGGCCGACGAGGGCACCCGGACCCGCGCGTGAGCACGCCTGTCGTCGCGACGACGCGTGCGGAGCTCGACGCGGCACTGGCTGAGCCTCGCCGCGCCGGACGCACCGTCGCGCTGGTCCCCACGATGGGGGCGCTGCACGAGGGGCACCTGAGCCTCGTCTCGTACGCCAAGGAGCGTGCCGACCTCGTGGTGGTGTCGATCTTCGTCAACCCGACCCAGTTCGGCGCGGGCGAGGACCTCGCCCGCTATCCGCGGACCTTCGACGCCGACCTCGAGAGCCTGACGTCGGCGGGTGCCGGGGTCGTCTTCCACCCCACCGTCTCGGAGATGTACCCGGACGGCCCAGGGGCGGGCGGTGTCACCGTCGATCCGGGGCCTCTGGGCGCCGAGCTCGAGGGCGCGGTACGCCAGACCCACTTCCGAGGAGTACTGACCGTCGTCGCCAAGCTGTTCGGACTGGTGCGCCCTGACGTCGCGGTGTTCGGCGAGAAGGACTACCAGCAGCTCGTGCTGATCCGGCAGATGGTGCGCTCGCTCTGCATGCCGGTCGTCGTCGAGGGATGTCCGACCGTCCGGGAGGCCGACGGGCTGGCGATGTCCTCGCGCAACCGCTACCTCGACGAGCTGCAGCGCACTCTCGCCGTCACCCTGTCGCGCGCGCTGGCCGCGGGCCGGGACGCAGCACCCCGCGGGCCCGAGTGTGCGCTCGCTGGCGCCCAGAAGGTCCTGGACGCCGAGGACGACGTGGTCGTCGACTACCTGGCCCTGCGCGCTCCGGACCTGAGTTCACCTGTCCCCGGGCACGACGCGCGCCTGCTCGTCGCCGCCAGGGTGGGCGAGACCCGGCTGATCGACAACCTCGCCCTCACCCTCGGGCCCCTGGAGGACCACTGATGCTCCGTACGATGATGAAGTCCAAGATCCACCGCGCCACCGTGACCCAGGCGGACCTGCACTACGTCGGCTCGGTGACGGTCGACGCCGATCTGCTCGAGGCGGCCGACATCCTGCCCGGCGAGCTCGTGCACATCGTCGACATCGACAACGGCGCGCGGCTCGAGACGTACACGATCGCGGGGGAGCGAGGTTCGGGCGTCATCGGGATCAACGGCGCTGCCGCGCGGCTGGTCCACCCCGGCGACCTCGTGATCCTGATCGCCTACGCCCAGGTGAGCGACGCGGAGGCCCGCGCTCTGGCGCCGCGAGTCGTCTTCGTCGACACCGAGAACCGAATCGTCGGCACCAGTTCCGACCCCGCCGAGCCCGTCCCGGGGTCGGCGACCGTACGGGGCGACATCACTGCAGCCCGGCCGGCCTGAGGGGCCTGCGCCATGATGGAGCGGTGAGCCTGCTCTGTCTCGACGTCCGCAACAGCCAGACCGTCGTCGGCGTGTTCGACGGACCTCGGCTGGACGCGAGCTGGCGGGTCGCCTCCGTCGACACCCGTACGGCCGACGAGTGGCACCTGATGATCAGAGGGCTCCTCGCCGAGCGGGGGATCGCGCAGATCGACGCGGTCGCCCTGTCCTGCACCGTCCCAGCCATCCTGCACGAGATGCGTGCCCTGCTCGAGCGCCACTTCGGCGACTGCGCCGTCTCGATCGTCGAGCCCGGCACCCGTACGGGGGTCTCGATCCTCATGGACAACCCGCGTGAGGTCGGTGCCGACCGCATCGTCAATGCCGCCGCCGCCGGCGAGCTCTACGGCGGACCGTGCGTCGTGGTCGACCTCGGGACCGCGACGACCTTCGACGTCGTCGACGCACGCGGTCGCTACGTCGGCGGCTCGATCTCGGCCGGCATCGGCATCTCGCTCGAGGCACTGGCGCGCCGCGGGGCGCAGCTGCGGTCCGTCGAGCTCACGCGACCGCGCGGCGTGATCGCCAAGAACACCGTCGAGGCGATCCAGTCAGGCATGGTGTTCGGGTTCGCCGGGCTCGTCGACGGGATCGTGTCGCGGATGGTGCGCGCGCTCGACCACGACGACGTCACGGTGGTCGCGACGGGGAGCCACGCCGACGTCGTCCTGGGGGAGTGCGCGACGATCACCCGGCACGAGCCCGACCTCACGCTCATCGGCCTGCGGATCGTCGCGGAGCGCAACGCCTAGCGCGTCGTCACTCGAGCACGCGGCGCAGCCCCGGCAGGTCGTCGGTGATGGTCGCGTCGACACCGAGATCAGCGAAGTCCAGGGCAGTGCTCGGGCTGTTGACCGTCCACACGTCCACGCCCGCGCCCGACGCGCGCACGCGGGCCAGCAACGACGCGTCGACAGCACGCTGGTTGACCACCCACTGGTCGGCCCACCGGTACGGAGTGAGGTCGGAAGGGGGCGCCGCCAGCGCGAGCAGCCCTGTCTCCGCGTCCGGCTCCGCCAGCGCGATCCGGTGTGCCGCCGTCCAGTCGAAGCAGTCGAACCTCACCAGATCGCCCTCGCCCGGGCGTACCAGGCCGCGTGCCTGCGCCGTCTCGAGCACCTCGAGCTCGATACGGGGATAGAGGTCGGGACGCTTCACGTCCAGCACGACGCGTACGCCCGTCTTGTCGACAGCGCGCAACAGCTCGTCCAACGACGGCACCGGTGTGGGCGACGTCGAACGCCCTGCGGCGGCGTCGAGCCGGCGGACCTCCGCCCAGGAGAAGGAGCCGACGGGGTCGTCCTCGCGGCCGGGGAAGACGGCGGCGACATCGGTCGTACGGGCGAAGGTCTCGTCATGGGTCAGGAAGAGGACGCCGTCGCTCGTACGGCGGACGTCGGCCTCGACCGCGTCGGCTCCGAGCGCCGCCGCTCGCGTGAAGGCCGGGACGGTGTTCTCCGCGGTCGGGCCGGTGAGCCCGCGGTGCGAGACCACCGCGGGTCGAGGCCGGGGCACGACGCGGAGCCGGCGGTGGATGGTCGTGGCGGAGGCGCCGCGATAGCGCCTGGCGGTGATCTCCACCCGCACCGCACCGGAGCGGGCGAACGTGGTCCTCGTCCGCACCGTCCCGTCGGCCCGGGTGCGAAGCGTCACCCGTCGCGTGCCCAGACGCGGGTGGCGCAGCACGAACGTCACCTTGCGTCCGGCGCGCGCGGGCAGTGGTCGGGCCCGCAGCGTCACGCTCGCGCGGCGAGCCGCCACGTGCGGGACGGTCGCGACGAGGCGCTGCGGTCGTGGCACGAGGCGGGCGGACCTGCTGCGGACACGGGGCAGGCCGCGGGCCTTGCGCCGGGGAGCGACCACCCGGAGGCGTGTCCGCGTCGCGGCGACCCGGAACCGGTAGGACCCGTCGCGGCGCGTGTACGTACGCGCGACCGGGCGCCATGCCCCCTTGTGCCGCCGATGGAGCAGCACGAGCCGCCGGTGTCTCGAGGGCATCCTGCCGCGCAGCGTCGTCGTCTCCCCGAACATCGGACGCGCAGGCACCGCACGCGGAGCCCGGGCGACGCGGGCGATGGCGCCGCGGGTCGTTGCCGGGTCGTCCGCCCGCTGGCGCTCCGCTGTCGCGACCGCGGCGGTGGGGTCGGACACGAGCAGGCTCGCCGCGACGAGAAGTGCGGCGATGGTCGCGATCATCGAGCGGCCCACCACAGGACGGTAACGAATCCTCCGTGCCGGGGGCAGCGAACTCGACGATAATCACCGCCATGAGGCCGAGCGGAGAGCGGGCGGCCGCGGCGCTGAACGCGGCGCTCACCGTCGACGACGGCCCGCCGCGCGGTGACGTCGTCGTGTGGGAGCGGGCGTGCGAGGCCGGGACGCTCCGCGATCTCGGCCGGCGTCTCGCCCCACGTCGCGTCCACGTGCTCGCGGCTGCGCGTCCTTCCTCGCCCCTCGTCGACGCACTCCCCGAGAACGTACGGATCGAGCAGGCGACGACGGTCGAGGAGGTGCTGGATGCCCTCCTCGTCATCGACGAGGTCGCGGCATTCGTCGACGCGCGGGTCGAGACTCCCGAGGCGGTCGACGCTGCGCTGCGCTGCCTGGCGTTCGCTGTCGCGGAGGGGGGAACCTACTCCGTCGTCACCGAGGCCGCCGACGCGACCGGCGCTGCGGGACTGCTAGAGCGGGCCTGCGCGGCGTCCGAGGTCGCCGCACTCCCTCACCAGCCTCCGCAGGGCCTCGGCCCCGACGGCGACGAGGTGCGGCTGGCCCTGCAGCCGAGGGACGAGACGACCCTCGGCGACATCGTCGTCCACCGCTTCCGGAAACGGCTGCCCCACCTGCGAAAGCTCTGGCACGTCGATCCCCACCGCGTTCTCGATCGCCGGCTCGGTCGCGGGACGTGGGGAGCGGTGCTGGAGAGCCAGCCAGCCCAGGCGTTCCGCAGCCGGGCGACGGTCCACCACAACCGCGACGCGGAGCGCGACCGATACCCCCGCGAGCTCGAGGTCCCGCAGACCAACCTCGTTCGCTACGACCTCGCAGAGTGCTGGCCGCGGCAGGTCGCCCGGGTCCGCCATGCCGCGATCCCGGAGACCTTCCGCCACTTCACCGGCGGCCATCTCCACAACGTCTTCCTCCACTGGGCGAGCCGCGAGTACGGTCGCCGACCTGGGGGGAGCGCCGTCGAGACGCTGGAGGGGGAGTACTTCTTCCTCGTCTCGGAGTTCCCTCACCACTTCGGCCACGTCATCACCGAGGTCCTCTCGAGGCTGTGGGGCTGGTGGCGGCTGAAGGAGCAGCGGCGGGACCTGAAGGCGCTCGTCGGGGTGGAACGGGGCGGGACCGCACCTCGGTCGTTCGTACGCACGCTGCTCAACGCAGCGGGGATCGACGACGACGACATCGTGCCGTGCGGGCAGCCGTTCGTCGTGGAGCACCTGTACGCCGCGACGCCGCAGTTCGCGAACCCGCGCTTCGCCCACCCCGAGCTGGGAGCGACGTGGAGCCGGGTCGGGGAGGCGTTGCGCGAGCTCGCGGACCCGCCGCACACCCCGTACGCGGACCGGATCTTCGTGGGGCGGCCGGCGGATCTGAAGCGTCGCTGCCACAACGCGGACGCGGTGGAGGAGGAGTTCCGTGCGCGCGGTTTCGCGACGCTTCGGCCCGAGACGATGCCGATGGCCGAGCAGGCGTCCGCGTTCTGGCACGCGTCGGTGGTGGCGGGCTACGGGGGCAGCGCGATGTGCAACGCCGTCTTCAGTCGCCCGGGGGCCAAGATCATCATCAACTCGGCGGCGTACACGGCGGCCAACGAGTACCTGCACTCGTCGGTCCTCGGCGACGACCTGCACATGGTCTGGGCGGCTGCGGACGTCGAGCACCCCCCAGGAGGGTGGTCGGCGGACGCCGTCAACGCGGGATTCACCGTCGACCTCGAGGACCGGCCGGGAGTGCGTGGGCTGCGCCGCGTCCTGGACGACGCACTCGGGTGAGCCGGGTCACGCCGAGAAGCGGGCCCGCGCCCTGGTGAGTGCTCGCGCCAGCCACCGGCGCAGCCGGTGCATCGAGGCGACGTCGCGCTCGAGACGTCGGATGCGGCGGGCATGGCGCTCGCGCACCCGGTCCAGGCGACCGGCGATCCTGTCGAGGCGGCGAGCGGCGCGGACGTTGCGGCGTTCGAGCGCCGAGATCCGCAGGTCGCGGTACGCCAGCTCCTCCTGCCTCATGGCCGACTCCCGCCGGATCAGGTCGGAGAGCTCGACGAGCGAGGCGCGCTGGGCGGTGACGACGTCGGTGAGCCGGGACAGGAGGGCGGCCAGGACGACGACGCGGTCGGCGTCGGTCAGGTCTCCGAAAGCGCGCTCGGCCGCGGCGGCTGCCGCCTCGAGAGGCTGGCCCGATCGGCGGACGTGCCCCGTGAACGGTCCAGGCGGGCCTTCTCCCAGGAGGAGCGCCGGCACCGCCACGGCGGCGAGCGGCAGCCTGTAGGTGAGCTCCTCCCACGCAGACGTGTCCGAGAGGACCAGGAGACCGGCCTGGGAGACCACCGCCTCGACCGCGCTTGCCGGACCGTCGAGGTCGACGTGGAGCATGCCTGTCCGTGCGGCTGCTGCAGCGAGCGAGGAGGGTGCCACCACGACGGCCGCACCAGCTGTGAGCCCCGCGACCTCGCGCAGGAGCGGGTCCACGGACTCCGGACGGTCGTCCGCGGACGCGCAGACCAGGACGACGGTGTGACTCTCGTGCACCGCGACCTCCCGCCTGCACGCCTGCCCGCGGTCGGCGCGCGTCCGAACCCATCCTGCCGTACGCATCGACTGCCTGCGTGGTCGTCGGCGCCCGGTCCGCCCACAGGTGGGGCAGAGGCCCAGATACCCTGGGACGCATGACCGACGCCGTCCCCGCCGTGCCCGCCGACGATCTCCCGGAGCAGATGCGCGTCCGGCGCGAGAAGCGTCAGCGGCTGCTCGACAAGGGCGTCTCGCCGTACCCGCTCACCGTGCCCTACACCCACACGATCCGCGAGATCGTCGCGGCGCACGATGCCGAGGCCCTCGGGCCCGACGCGCACACCGGCGAGGAGGTGGCGACGGCCGGGCGGGTGATCTTCCTGCGCAACACCGGCAAGCTCTGCTTCGTGCGGCTGCGCGAGGGTGACGGCTCCGAGATCCAGGGCATGCTCTCTCTTGCCGAGGTCGGAGAGGAGTCGCTCGCGGAGTTCAAGGCGTTCGTCGACATCGGCGACCACCTCGCGGTCGAGGGCGAGGTCGTCACCAGCCGTCGCGGCGAGCTCTCGATCCAGGTGCGTGGCTGGCAGATCGCCGCCAAGACGCTGCGGCCGCTGCCCAACGAGCACAACCCGCTGTCCGAGGAGCTGCGGGCGACGATGCGCTACGTCGACCTCGTCGTGCGGCCCGAGGCGCGCGAGGTCGTCCGCGCAAAGGCGACGATTCTCCAGTCGCTGCGCCGCACGCTGGACACCCGTGGATTCATCGAGGTCGAGACCCCGGTGCTGCAGTTCACCAACGGCGGCGCTGCAGCGCGTCCCTTCGCCACCCACATGAATGCCTTCGATCAGGAGATGCTGCTCCGCATTGCACTCGAGCTGCACCTGAAGCGCGCACTGGTCGGTGGTGTGGATCGTGTCTACGAGATCGCGAAGACCTTCCGAAACGAAGGCGTCGACAACACGCACAATGTCGAGTTCGCGATGCTGGAGGCATATCAGGCGTACGGCGATTACCACACGATGGCCGAACTTCTTCGCGACCTTGTCCGCGACGCCGCTCGCGCCGTCGGTCGAACGGTCGTCACCGGGCGCGACGGCAGCGAGATCGATCTCGAGGCCGAGTGGCGCTGGGCCAGCATTCACGAGCTCGTCTCCGAGGCCGTCGGTGCGGACATTACGCTCGGCACCGACGAGCAGACGCTGCGCAAGCTCTCCGCCGAGCACGAGGTCTCCCTGCGTGACGGGTGGGGCCCCGGTGAGATCGTCCTGGAGCTGTTCGAGAAGCTGGTCGAGCACACGCTCATCCAGCCGACGTTCGTGGCCGACTACCCCCAGTCCGTGCGCCCGTTGGCCAAGCCCCACCGCAGCAAGCCCGGTCTCGCCGAGGCGTTCGACCTGATCATCAACGGCGTCGAGCTTGCGCCCGCCTACTCCGAGCTCAACGATCCTGTGCTGCAGCGCGAGCTCCTCACCGAGCAGGCTGCGCTCGCCGCTGCCGGTGACCCGGAGGCGATGGAGGTCGACGAGGACTTCTTGCGCGCATTGGAGTTCGGCATGCCGCCGGCGGGTGGAATGGGCCTTGGCGTCGATCGTCTCGTGATGCTTCTCATGGGCGTCGGTATTCGCGAGGCAATTCTTTTCCCCGCGTCGCGCGAGGCCTGATTTCCTCGTAACCCGTGGCGGTCATTGTCGGGATTCCTTGCGAGGCGTATTGTGCCGAGCATGGCCCAAAAAATTCAGGTGATCCTGGTCGACGATATCGACGGCGGCACTGCAGAAGAGACCGTTTCGTTCGCGCTTGACGGTGTTTCGTACGAGATTGATCTCTCTGCGAAGAATTCCAAGAAGCTTCGCGACGCCTTTGCCCCGTACGTGGCCGAGGCACGCAAGTCGCGAGGAGGGCGCCGCAGGTCGGCGGCCGGTGGCTCGGCTCGTCGTCGCAGCAGCGGGGCCGGCAGTGCGTCCGAGATCCGTGCGTGGGCACGCGAGAACGGCTACGACGTGTCCGAGCGCGGACGTGTCTCAGAAGAGGTACGGGCTGCCTACGAGGCGGCGCACTAGCGAGGAGCCCCACCCTCGAGGAGCTCGACGACGACCGTGGCGAGCCGTGCGGCGGCGTCGCCGTGCTCACGATCGAGGTAGTCGGCCCTCACCCGACGGCGCTCAGCCGCATATCGCGGGTCGGTGGCCTGCCCCCAAGCCTGCTCTAGTGCGCTGAGGTCGGTCGCCCGCGGTCCGGGGGCCGTGTCGCTTTCGTCGACGGCGAACCCATGGGCCAGGGCGAACTGCGCCAGGTCAGGAACGAGGAAGACCATCGGCTTGTCCTGGAGCAGGTAGTCGAACCGCAGCGGCGAGTAGTCGAGCAAGGCGGCGTCGGAGGCGAGCGCGAGCACAGTGAGGTCGCTCCCGGTGAGGTCGTACGTCCGCTCGCCACGCAGCGGCGCTGGGTCGTCCGCCGCGTGGCCGCATGCCAGCACGACGGTCTCCGGGCCGAGCGCAGCGGCGATCCTCGCCGGATCCAGCTCGCGGGTCGCCGGATCGGTGGCGGTGAGCCATCGCCGGCGCGCGGGCGCGTGCAGGACGGCGAGCGTGCTGTCCGAGAGCCCGAGCGCTGCGCGCGTCCGCGCGCGCAGCGCCCGCGCGTGTTCGCTGAGCACGAGGTCGTTGTGCGCAGAGCCCACCTCCAGGATCCGCGCCCGCGCGCCGGCGGGCGCGAGCACCTGCGTGGTCAGCAGCGTCGTCGCGAACGACGCGGGCGAGGCCACGACGTCCCAGTCCCGGACGCGCGCGTCAACGGCGGGCAACGCCTCGGGTGCGTGGTGCGCTGCCTGGATGTCGTGGCCCCACGGGGTGACGGGGTAGCCGACCCCGACCTGAACGACCCGTTGGTCGTCGGTCGTGGCCATCCACGGCTCGGCCGGCCCGTCGAGGACGACGACCCGACTGCTCGTGAAGGCTTCGTACCACTGCCTGGTGCCCTCGACGACGACGCACGCGCCAGCTGGCACGGGCGCTGAGAGGTCGGGCACCGACCACCACCTCACGGCGGAGGTCCGGCCGCTCAGCGCGTCGTGGACCGCCCACAGGTCGGCGCTGCGACCGCCGGGCGCACGCAGGAAGATCTGGTCGATCACCGGGCGGCGCCCGAGGGTGGTCTCGCGCAGCAGCCGTTGGGCGCGGGCGCCGACCTCGTCCGGTGCGAGCGGAGGGCGCAGCCGCACCGTGAGACCACCCTTGCGCCCCACCCCGAAACGCACCTGGTGCGCGCCGGTGGTGCTGGTGGACGGGAGGAGGTCGAGAACGCGGGCGGAGAGCGGCGCGAGACGCGCGGGGCCGTCGGGGGATCGTTGCAGAAGGAAGCGATAGACGCCAGGAGGGGGCTCGACCGGTGCGGCCGCCGTCCCGCGGAGTGACATGTCGTCGTCACGGGAGGTGGCGAAAGTCAGCCGCAACATCCCCGGCGCGCCCGCCTCCGCCCTGGCCCGGAGCTCCACGCCCTGCCGGACCAGCACCCCGGTCGCCTCGCCGCCGTCGAGGTCGTCGCCGGCGACCTCGACGACCACGCGGTCGGCGTCGACGGCGAAACCGGTGACCTCGGCCGGCCGCTCCGGCGTCACCTCGTCGCCCTCCACCGTGGCGCGGTCCAGGACGAGCAGGCCATCCAGCGAACGGCTGACGAACGGGGGAGTGCCGGGCGGGCTGTGCCGTGCGAGCGTGGCGGAGCCGAATGACGCCACCCCCGTCAGCGGACCGGTGCGCCGGACGCCGTCCACGTCGAGCGTCAGCGCGAACGTCCACCTGTCGACGGTCGGCGGGAGCGTGCGGATGTCGAGGGCCGCCCGGAAGCCGCCGGGCCGGTAGTCGCAGTACGCATCAGAGCTGACCTCGTCGAGACGAGGGCTCGTGAACGTGGTGACCTCGAGCGGGACCTGCCGACCGTCCGGTGCGGTCGCGGCGAGCTCCAGCCGAGGCGTGGAGGAGGCCATGTCGACGAACCGCACGAAGGCCCATCCCTCGATCTCCAGCACGTGGCCGGACCAGCGGACGCGGTCGACGCCGCTGCGAAGGGTGAGCAGCCGGTCCCCGAGGCGAAGCTCCTGCGGGCCGAGACCGGATGCAGGGTCGTCGTGCATCGGCAGCAGGCACCGCAGGTCGCCGTCCTCACGCACCACGGGGTAGTGGCCCGACTCGCGGCCGGCCGCGAGAAGCGCCTCCGTGCGGGCGCGATCGCCGCGCGCGACGAAGAGGTTGAGCGCCTTGTCGTACGGAGCGGTGTTGTCCGCGTACTCCTCGGGATCCACCCGCGAGAGGAGCAGGCCGATGCTCTGGCGGAGCACCTCGAACACCCCGTTCTCCGCGATCGGCAGCTGCCGGGTGAAGAACCACATGTTGTGGCGCAGCAGCTGGAAGGCGCGGGGCGCGACCGCGTATGGGGCCACCTCGGCGAGCTCGGCGAACGACGCCTCCACCGCGGCCGTGTGGGCGAGGACGTTGCGCAGGGACATCGCCTGCTGCGAGATCGAGGTCCGGTCCTCGCGGACCCGCCACGTCACGCCCATCAGCGGGAGGACGTCGAAGGACCGTGCTCTCGCGTACGCACGAGAGGAGACGGGCTGGTCCTCGAAGAGTGCGCCCTCGGGGAAGTGGAGCGCGGCCTCGTCGTAGAACGCGCGGCGGTAGACCTTGCTCCAAGCGACGGCGTTCGCCTGGACCTCGGGGAAGTCGCGCAGCGTCGTCCGCCGCCGCTCGCGGTCGTGCACGGCGCGGATCCACGGCGCCGCGTCGCGGCGGGAGCCGTCCTCCCACCTGTCGTAGCCGGTGACGGCCAGGTCGGACCCGGTCTCCTCGAGCGTCGCGATCACCCGGGCGTAGAGCTCGGGGTCGGAGACCATGTCGTCGGAGTCGACGAACGTGAGGTACGCGCCGCGGGCGGCCTCCGCCCCCGTGTTGCGGGCGGCACTGAGGCCGCCGTTCGCCCGGTGGACGACGCGGATGAACGGGTCGCGCCGCGCGTGGCCCGCGACGATCGCCATGCTGGCGTCGCGGGAGCCGTCGTCGACCACGACGATCTCGGTCTTCCGGTACGTCTGACGGCGCAGGCTCGTCAGGCAGGCATCGACGTAGCGCTCGACCTGGTACACGGGGACGACGATGCTCAGCAGCCCCGGGACCCGGTGACGCCCAGTGCGCGCAACCCTGCGCGTGGCGGCCGCCACCCACCTCCCAGCATGTGACACCCGGGCGGGCGGGCTCCCCGTCACGTCGGCTCGCTCGCGGCTGGAGCCTGGCGCATATCGCGATGATAAGTGCGCTGACCGGGCCTCGCCACGGGACCGGTCCCCGCGCCGACTCCCGGTAGAATCGCCAGTCCGCCCCACCAGCCCGACGACTTCGGGAGGGACGATCGTGCGTGTGAGCACGCTCATCCGGAAGCGAGCGCTCTACCGACGCCTTCGGTCGCGGCTCCGCCGACGATCGGGACGCCGGGTGGAGCCGCTGCTGAGCGTGGTCCTGCCTGTCTACAACATCGAGCACTATCTCGAGCCGTGCATCGAGAGCATCCTCGGGCAGTCGTTCACCCGTCTGGAGCTGGTCGTGGTCGACGACGGTTCCACCGACAGATCGCCGCAGATCGCGCGGCGATTCGCCGAGCGCGACCGTCGTGTCCGGATCGTCCGCAAGGACAACGCCGGTCTCGGCGCAGCCCGCAACACCGGCCTCGCCCACGCCCGCGCGAGGTACGTGGCGTTCGCTGACTCCGACGACGTCGTCCTCCCGCACGCCTACCGCGACATGGTCAAGATGCTCGAGAAGACCGGCTCGGACTTCGTCGTCGGCGGCTTCCGCAGGGGGGACGAGGAGCGCTTCCACGTCCCGGACTGGGTCCAGCGGGTGCACGCCAGCACCCGTACCGGTCTCACGATCGAGGACCACCCGGAGATGCTCCTCGACATCACCGCCTGGAACAAGGTCTTCCGCCGGTCGTTCTGGGACGCCACGGGCTTGGAGTTCCCCGAGGGCGTCCGGTATGAGGACCAGGTCCCGATGACGGAGGCCTTCCTCCGCGCCCGGACCTTCGACGTCCTCAAGTCGCCGGTCTATCTCTGGCGCACGCGCGGTGACGGCAGCTCGATCACGCAGCAGAAGGCAACGCGCGCCGACATCCGCGACCGGCTCGCCTCGCAGACCCTTTCGTACGACCTCGTCCGTGAGCACGGGTCGGAGGCCGTGCGTCGTGCCTGGCTCGTCAAGCTCTTCGGATACGACTTCCCCGGCTACTTCCAGGCGGCACTGAGCGCCTCCGACGACTACTGGGCGCTGCTGCGCGAGCAGATGACGCGGATCCGGGCCGAGATGAGCGACGACGCACTCGCCGCGGTGACCGTCTATCCGCGCATCATGTCGGCGCTGCTCGCCGACGGCCTGCGCGAGGCGGCCGAGGATGTCTTCGTGTTCAACCAGCGGCACCCGTCGGGCTGGCCGACGGAGGAACGAGACGGCGTCCGTCACGTGGTAGCGCCGCTGGAGGCCGCAGGTGACGTCGCGCCGGTGCTGACCACGCTGACGCCCGCCGACCGGCACCCGCGTTCCCGGCTCGTCGGCGCGGTCTGGGAGGGCAGCACGCTGGTGCTGCACGGCTTCGCCTTCCTGATGTACGTCGACGACGTCGACCGCGCTCTCGCCGTACGGCTGGTCGACGACGCCAGCGGCGACGTGGTGGAGGCGCACGTGACTCCGGAGGAGGCCCCGGCCGCGGAGTTGCGGCCCGGCCGTGAGTTCGAGGATCACCGCCGGAGCGGATTCACGGCGCGAGTCGAGGGCGCGGACCTGGCCCGGCGCAGCGTCGAGCCGACGGTGATGTGGCGGGTCGAGGTCGTCCAGACCTACGGGGGCGTGGCCCGTGCGGCTGGCTTCACCACCCTCGACAACGCCGGTTCCGTCGGCGTGCGTCAGACACGGATCATCGACGGCCACGCCGTGCGTCTGCACGGCACGGTGGCACGTGGGATCGCCGTCCGGGTCGCCGCGCACTGGGCCATCGCCACCGAGGTGACGTCGATCGGCTCCGGCGCCGTACGGCTGGTCGTCGACGGTCCTGCGGACGATCCCGTCGTCGGCCTCCAGGCCGAAGGCGGCGAGTCGCGGATCAACCTCGAGCACTCCGACGGGACGACCGTCGCCGCGCGGCTGGAGGCGTGCGCAGGAGACGCAGGTCCGCTGCGCGCGCTGCACCGGTCGGGCGCGAGGTCTCCCGTGGTGCTCGGCAGCGGGGTCGAGGTGGACGGTGACCCGGCCGCCGGCTCACCTCTCTCGTTGGGGGGTGGTCGGGCCGTCCTCGTCGGGCGACCCACGGGCGCCGTCCTGGTGGACACCGTGCGGGCCGAGGAGGATGCACTCGTCGTCGAGGGAACGGCCTGGGGCGTCAGCGCGTCGACGTTGGAGATCACAGGCCCTCGCGCCAGCACGGCGAGCGAGGCCCGATTGGGCCAAGGTCGGTTCAGCGTGCGGGTTCGGCTGGTCGCGGACCCCTGGGGTACGGGCGACGCGCCTCTCCCCACCAACCGGTACGTCCTCGCGGTGCGTGACGACCCGGAGGCGCCGGTGACCCTGACGGCGGCGCTGCGGCACGCGCTCCCAGCCCCGATGGAGGTCGCCGGCTACCGGTGGCAGCTCAGTGGTCGCCAGCACGGGGTCGACCTGCGACCGATCGCGCTGGCCGACGACGAGCGCGGGGCGTTCCAGCAGGGACGGCTGCAGACGGCGTACACGTCGAGGCGATCGGCCGAGCGTCTCGACGTGGTGCTGTTCGAGTGCTTCGCCGGCCGCACCGTCGGTGACTCACCGCTGGCGATCTGCCGGGAGCTGCGCGAGCGTCGTCCCGATCTCGAGCGGGTGTGGAGCGTCGAGGACCGTTCGGCAGCCACCCCCGCAGGCACCCGTACGGTCGTCCGCTGGTCCCGTGAGTGGTACGAGCTGCTCGCCCGCGCGAAGTACCTCGTCAACAACAACAACTTCCCGGCGTTCTTCGCCAAGGCGCAGGGCCAGATCCACCTCCAGACGTGGCACGGGACACCGCTGAAGAAGATCGGCCACGACATCCACGACGCAGGGCTGATGAGCCGTTCGTACATGCGGATGATGGAGGCAGAGGCCGGTTCGTGGGACTTCCTCGTCTCGCCGAGCCCGTACTGCTCGCAGATCTTCCCGGGCGCATTCGGCTACGACGGCCCGTTGCTGGAGGTCGGCTACCCCCGTAACGACGTGCTGCTCGCGGCCGACCGCGGCGACTCGCGTGCGCGGGTGCGCAAGGGTCTGGGGCTCTCACCCGATCAGCGGGTGATCCTGTACGCGCCGACCTGGCGGGAGAACGTCCGCGACGGGGGGCACCCGGCGAAGGTCCTCTATATGGACGTCGAGGCGGTGGTCCGTCAGGTCCCGGACGCGGTTGTGCTGGTGCGCGGCCACGCCAACACCGCGGCCTCGGCGAGCGCCGCGCATGCCGGCGTCGTCGATGTCACGCTGTACCCGGACGTGGCCGACCTTTTCTTGGCAGCCGACGTCCTCGTCACCGACTACTCGTCGGTGATGTTCGACTTCGCAGTGCTCGACCGGCCGATCCACCTGCTCGCACCGGACCTGGACGACTACCGCGACCGTGTCCGCGGCTTCTACGTCGACCTGGACGAGGTCGCGCCCGGCCCGGTGCACCGCGAGACCGGCTCTCTGATCGCTGCGCTCGTCGGCGGGGACGACGTACGGTGGGCGCTGCGGCGGGCCGCGTTCCGCGACAGGTTCGCCCCGCTCGACGACGGATCTGCTGCCGCACGTGTCGTCGATGCGGTCTTCGGCAGCGCCGAGGAGGGCCGTTGACCTGGGTGCTCGGGGTCCCTAGGCTCCCGCGCATGCACTACGTCCCCTTCTTGACCGCCCTCCACGAGCGGTTGGCGCCCGAGACCTATCTCGAGATCGGCGTCGCCATCGGCAGGAGCCTCCAGCTCTCCCGGTGCAGGTCGGTGGGGGTCGATCCGCTCTTCCACATCCAGTACCCGCTCGACGGAGACTTCGCGCTCGTACGCTCGACGAGCGACGAGTTCTTCTCTCGTCCGGACCCCTTGGCGCTCACGTCCGGACGCCCGTTCGACCTCGCGTTCATCGACGGTCTGCACATCCTCGAGTTCGCGCTGCGCGACTTCATCAACGCCGAGCGCCACAGCAGCCCGCACGGGCTGATCGTCTTCGACGACGTCCTCCCACGGACCATCGACGAGGCGGCACGTGACCGGCACACCGGACCGTGGACGGGCGACGTCTATCCCATGCTCGAGATCCTCGCGCGTTACCGCCCGGACCTCGTCGTGGTCCCGGTCGACACCCAGCCGACCGGCCTGCTGCTCGTCTTCGGGCTCGACCCGCAGAGCACGGCGCTCAGCGACAGCTTTGTCGAGATCCTTGCCGAGTTCCGCAGGCCCGACCCTCAGCCTGTGCCCGAGGACGTGCTGGACCGCCTCACCGTGGTCCCCGCCCAGCGGGTGCTCGAGGCGCAGATCCCCGAGCTGCTCGCGGATCTGAGGGGAGCCACCCCTGATGAGGTTCGCACGAGGCTCGTCGACGTGATGGAGTCCCGTCTCGGGCGCGCCTTCGTCCCCGGCTCGAGCTCGCGCGCGGCCTGACGCACGGGGCGGTCAGCGACGGGTCAACCGCTGGTAGGCCGCGCGCAGGCCGGGGACGTCCGCCAGCGCCCGGACCACCGGATCCGGGGTGCGACGGCGTACGCGCCGGACGAGGCCGGTGGCGGGAGGGCGCTCGTCCTTGGCCGGGCCGGGTGCACGTGGCGTCTTCTTCTTCTTCGGCTTCGCAGGTGGGGTCGGTGCGAGCGACATGCTGCCCAGCCCGTCGATGACGAGGTCGTAGCCCAGCGGTGTGGGAGTCGGCCCGAACGTGGTCGAGAGCGCGTAACGCCCTGGCATGCCGCTCAGGAAGGCGGTGAGGACTGTCCGTCCGTCGGACTCCACGATCTCTGCCGGCACCGAGATCGGGTCGATGACCAGCTCGCCCCGCGCCGACGGCGCGACGGCGTGGATCCCGGTCAGGGGGAGCGACATGCGGGTTCCGACCGAGCTCTCGTCGAAGGCGACGCCGGCCGCGTCGGCTCGGAGAACCGGTCCACGGGCCTCGCCGACGATCACGGCGAGGCCCCTCGGGTGGTCGACGAGCGCGACGACGACGTCGCCGAGCACGGCCGAGGTCGCCTCGGCGGTGCGTACCGGGAGAGAGACGAGCTGGCGGGGACCGACCAGCTCCACGCGCAGGTGCCAGGGGCCCGACTCCGACGACAGCGGGCTGTCCACCGACGCGGGGGCGAACCTGCCGGTGAGCGAGACGCGGACGGTGCCTTCGTCCTCGGCGAGCGTCGCCGCCGACTCCAGCCGGACCTGCCGGCCGGTACCTGCGTGCCGGGCGATGAGGCGGATCTGAGGGGGCAAGGGCTCCGTGTCCTCGAGCGGTACCGCGCCTTCGGCCACGAGGGTGAGCGTGTCGCCGCCCCAGCCGACGGATGTGGCCATGACAGTCGCCTCGTTGCGCCACGGATGGGTGGCTCGCAGCGCGGGATCGGCGAGCGCGACGACGCCCGGCGAGGCTGCGGCGGCCTTGACTGCGAGGTCGGGGTCGAAGGGCGACAGTCCTGCCCTGCGGAGGAAGTCGGCCCGGAAAGCGGCCGCGGGAGCGCTCCGTAGCAGGTCGACCTCGCTCTCCTCCGGCCCGCCGCCCGGCTCGTCGACCCGGGACAGAGCCACCGCGTCAGCGTCGGCCGCCGCCGAGCCCACACGCGCGAGGGCGTCGGGGAGCGGGACGTCGGTGTCAGCGAGGGGGAGGACAACGTCGCACGTGAGATCGAGCGCCGCTGCCTGATCCTCGGACAGCACCTGCACGTGGGGGCGACGGTCGGCGAGCCGACGCAGCCGCTCCTGGGTGCGGTCGTCGAGGCCGCTGTCGAGGAAGAGCACATCGAAAGAGGACACGGGGAGGGACTGGCCGTCCAAGGCCGCCACGAGGTCCCCCACGGCGGGGCTTGCGGACGCCAAGCGAACCACGATGCACAGACGAGCGTCCACCGGTACTCCTCGGGTCGGGTTGCGCGCCACCCTACTCGTCGCCGACCGTCACGACGAGCCTTCCGCGACGGTGGCCAGCACCGTCTCCAGACCCGCCCGGTTGCGTGCGAAGTCGAACTCCCAGCCCGAGTAGTACGCCTCTTCTGACCACCCGCCCTCCGGGTGGCTGACGTCCGGCGAGCTCCAGAAGTAGTGCACGTCGCCGCCGAGGAGTGCGGTGTAGAGGTGCTCGTTGCGTGCGGTGTACGCCTCGTGGTTCAGCAGGATCAGCGTCCGCAGCTTCGTCGAGAACAAGATGTTGAAGACGGCCGATCCGCCGAAGCCCGCGACCACCTCGGCATCGGCGAAGATGGCCGCCTGCTCGCCGAGGTCGAACAGCTCCGGGTAGAGCACGTCGAACCCGTGGTCGGCGAAGAACGCCTCGACCTCACGGGTGTTGCGGCACGAGCGGTTCCCGGTGTCATCGCGGCGTGAGACGAAGATCTTGCGTGACGGTGGTGTGGAGAGCGGGCGGCGGAGGTTCTCGCGCAACCTGCTCCAGGTGCCCGCGAGGTCGGGATGGACGTAGTAGGGGAACTGGTTGTGCCACATCGGGGTCGCAGCGACGACGTCTTCGAGCCAGACCGGCTCGTCGACCCAGACGACGTCCTCGCGTGAGATGCCCAGGGCCTCGAAGACACGCAGCTCCAGCTCGGGACGCCGCTCGTTGGCAAAGCGGATCCGGAAGAGGGCCTTGAGGTCAGGGATCGCTTCCTTCGCCGCTGGCCATCCCCAGGCACGGCTGATCACCTCGGTCATCAGGTGCCCGTAGTGGCCGGAGTTCTCCGAGTCCAGGTGGTAGTAGGTGCCGGTGAGCTCCTTGGTCGGTCGCAGGTTCGCGGGGACGCGGGCGAAGTCGCCGTTCGCGTCGACGAGGCGCGGGTTGCTCAGGTTCGCGCGGTGGTGCCGGAAGGAGTCGGGGAGTGCCGAGAACCGGTGGTGCAGGAGGGCGTTGGAGGCCATGGCGATCCTGCCTGTGTAGCGGCGCAGATGGAGCACCGGATACTCCATGGCCTCCGGAAGCCCGGTGATCTGCACCGACGCCTCGTGCGAGACGACGTTCGCCCGGACGTCGAGGGTGCCTGCCGGCATCGACCGAAGGACCTCCAGGCCGAGCGCGGGCTCGCGGGAGGGAAGGATCCGCCCGGCGTCGGCCTCACGGACCTTGAGGACGTGCTTGTTGCGCTTGACGGCCGCCACGTGGTCGGCCCCGACGGTGACGGTCGACGTCGCGAGGGCGAGCTCACGGTCGGATGCCGAGCGTCCGGACTGCGCCTTGGCCGGCGCTCCGACCCACGGCGCGACCGCGAGGAACGACCCCGGCACTGTGCCGTCGCTGACTGCACCGCGGCGCAGGAGGTAGAGCCCGTTCGGCCGCAGGTGGAAGAAGAGCTTGCGCCACGTCGCGTCGTGGTCCGCGGCGCTCGCGTGCGCGAGGTCGATCATGACGTCGACCGGTCCGACGAACCGCAGCTGCCAGTTCACCTCGAGAATGTTCGCTGCGGCGCGGTGCTGCACGTCGCGCTCGTCGAGCTCCCACTCCGGCGCGACCTCCGGCGAGATCACGATGACGGTGTCGGCGGGGCGGTGGGTGAGGTACGGGAGGATCTCGGTGCCCGTACGCGCGTCGGCCAGGACGACGACCACTCGGCGCGCGCGCTCGGGCAGCAGGCCCGCGTAGCGTGCGGGCAGGCCGGTCTCCTGTGCGTCGTCGAGGCCCAGGGTGGCGCGCTGCTCGTGATCCGCGCGACGACGTGTCCTGCGCATGACACCTCACTTCTCGTCCGGGAGCTGGCCACCGGATGGATCTGAGTCTAGGACTGCCGGCCCCTCGCGCCCGGACCTCTGACTCCCGGCTCCACGCCCTTCGCGTTCGCTGTCGGCGAACATCGCCCTCCCTAGTGTTCGCCCTGCGTGAACACTGGAAGGCTGGAGCGCCTAGATCCCTTGTAATCAGGCGTAACCGCCCCCGTCGGGCGGTCCACTGCCGTTGTTCGCTCCCACTAGCATGGAGTGGACAGAGACCCGACTTGCACAAGGTCTCGGATCAAGGGGAGTTGCATGTTCGAGAGGTTTACCGACCGCGCCCGTCGTGTTGTCGTGCTCGCCCAGGAAGAGGCGCGCATGCTCAGCCACAACTACATCGGCACCGAGCACATCCTTCTTGGTCTCATCCACGAGGGTGAGGGAGTCGCCGCCAAGGCGCTCGAGAACCTCGGCATCTCGCTCGAGGCCGTGCGCGAGCAGGTCGAGGAGATCATCGGCCAGGGCCAGCAGGCCCCGAGCGGACACATCCCCTTCACCCCTCGCGCCAAGAAGGTCCTCGAGCTGAGCCTCCGCGAGGCCCTCCAGCTCGGACACAGCTACATCGGCACCGAGCACATCCTTCTCGGCCTCATCCGTGAGGGCGAAGGCGTCGCCGCCCAGGTCCTCGTGAAGCTGGGTGCCGACCTCAACCGCGTGCGCCAGCAGGTCATCCAGCTGCTGTCGGGCTACCAGGGCAAGGAGACCGCCTCGTCCGGAGCGCCGGCCGGCGAGTCCGCGCCGAGCAGCTCGCTGGTGCTCGACCAGTTCGGTCGCAATCTCACGCAGGCTGCCCGCGAGGGCAAGCTCGACCCGGTGATCGGGCGTGAGAAGGAGATCGAGCGCGTGATGCAGGTGCTCTCGCGCCGCACCAAGAACAACCCGGTCCTCATCGGCGAGCCCGGCGTCGGCAAGACGACGGTCGTCGAGGGTCTTGCGCAGGACATCGTCCGTGGCGACGTCCCCGAGACGCTGCGCGACAAGCAGATCTACACGCTCGACCTCGGTGCGCTGGTCGCCGGCTCGCGCTACCGCGGCGACTTCGAGGAGCGCCTCAAGAAGGTGCTCAAGGAGATCCGCACCCGCGGTGACATCGTGCTGTTCATCGACGAGATCCACACGCTCGTCGGTGCCGGCGCGGCCGAGGGCGCGATCGACGCCGCCAGCATCCTCAAGCCGATGCTGGCCCGCGGCGAGCTGCAGACGATCGGCGCCACCACGCTCGACGAGTACCGCAAGCACTTCGAGAAGGACGCCGCGCTGGAGCGCCGGTTCCAGCCGATCCAGGTCGCCGAGCCGTCGATCGCTCACACGATCGAGATGCTCAAGGGCCTGCGTGACCGCTACGAGGCGCACCACCGCGTGACCATCACGGACGAGGCGCTGGTCTCGGCCGCGACGCTCGCCGACCGCTACATCTCCGACCGCTTCCTCCCGGACAAGGCGATCGACCTCGTCGACGAGGCCGGTTCGCGGCTGCGCATCCGTCGGATGACCGCTCCGCCGGACCTGCGCGACTTCGACGACAAGATCTCCGACGTCCGCCGCCGCAAGGAGAACGCGATCGACGTCCAGGACTTCGAGTCCGCAGCGTCGCTCCGCAACGAGGAGCGCGAGCTCCTGACCGCCAAGACCGACCGCGAGAAGCAGTGGCGCGCCGGTGACATGGACGAGGTCGCCGAGGTCGATGACGAGCTCATCGCCGAGGTCCTCGCCCTCGCGACCGGCATCCCGATCGTGAAGCTCTCCGAGGAGGAGTCGACCCGACTGCTCAACATGGAGGACGAGCTCCACAAGCGGGTCATCGGTCAGGAAGAGGCCATCAAGGCACTCTCCCGGGCGATCCGGCGCACGCGTGCGGGCCTCAAGGACCCGCGCCGTCCCGGTGGGTCGTTCATCTTCGCCGGACCCTCGGGCGTCGGCAAGACGTGGCTGTCCAAGGCGCTCGCCAACTTCCTGTTCGGCGACGACGACGCGCTCATCCAGCTCGACATGAGCGAGTTCTCCGAGAAGCACACCGTCTCGCGGCTGTTCGGCTCGCCTCCGGGCTACGTCGGCTACGAGGAGGGCGGCCAGCTCACCG
>Ga0233372_1000051_pt1 | contig 51240 bp, 38 predicted proteins | sample ElkDunMinimDraft_4_FD_191538 | JGI IMG/M metagenome (GOLD analysis project Ga0233372, IMG submission 191538) | Fecal eukaryotic communites from dung pellets of Tule Elk in California, USA - Elk Dung D8 | ecosystem: Host-associated > Mammals > Digestive system > Large intestine > Fecal | place... | reverse complement strand
CGCGAGCGCGCCGAGGACGATCGGCACGGCCGGCGAGACGACCGGCGTGTGGCGCGCCGCCTCGCCGATGCTCGACAGCCCGTAGACGAGGCCGCCGAACGCGAACGCCGCGAGGACGAGCGAGAGTGGGTCGAGGCGCGAGTGCGTACGGTCGGCGACGTCCCGGATGTACAGGAAGCCCAGGACCAGCGCCACGAGCCCGATCGGGAGGACGATCCCGAACACCCACCGCCAGCTCAGCGAGTTGAGGATGAGTCCGGAGAGCGACGGGCCGAGGGCCGGGGCGGCGGCCATGACGATCGAGATGTTGCCCATGACCTTGCCGCGGATCGCCGGCGGGACGAGCGTCATGATCGTCGTCATGAGCAGCGGCATCATGATCGCGGTGCCCGACGCCTGCACGACGCGGCCGCCGAGCAGCCACGCGAAGGACGGCGAGACGGCGGCGAGCAGCGTGCCCGCGCTGAACAGCGACATGGCGAGCAGGTAGGCGCCGCGCGTCCCGAGGCGCTGGAGCAGGAAGCCCGTGGCCGGGATGACGACGGCCATCGTCAGCATGAACGCCGTCGTGAGCCACTGGCCGGTGCTCGCGGTGATGCCGAGGTCCGCCATGAGCGGCGCGAGCGCGACGCTCATGGTCGTCTCGTTGAGGATCACGACGAACGCCGAGGCGAGCAGCAGGGCGATGACGAGGAAGTCGCCGCGGGGGAGCCGTTCGACGACGCGCGTGGCCGGGACCGGACTGGCCGTCGTGTCGGGGGAGGGGGATGCTGGCACGGGATGTCTCCGCTCGCGTCGGGGGGTTGTCACCGGGGGTCGTCGACCCGGGTCCGGTCGGGGCAGGGGCTGGGCGGGCTGCCGGGGCAGCACGGGAGTCGCGTGCGAGGGCACGCGACGACGGTGTCGGGGGTCGGTCGGCGAGGGCCACGCAGAGCGCGGCCCGGGCGGTCCGCGCGGCGACCGCCCCGAGGATCCGTACCCTGTACGACCATTCGCCATCCTGCGTTATTCCCGCCGGGCGTGGCGACTCCTTTTCCGCCCCGGACTCGTCGGCGACGCTCGCGGCAGAACCCACCGCCCCGCCGCTGCCGGAAGAGGGCGCGTCCTGACCTCCACCCGGCTGGAGCTCGCCGCGGAGCTCGACCGGCTCGCGGACCCGGCCGGCCGGTCAGGCGCGCGGGGTGCCCGACGTCGTCGCGGCGTCGGGCACGGCGGAGTCCCCGACGGGAGCGGGCGAGCGGGCACCGCGCGTCCACAGGACGAGCGCGGCGAGCACGTACGCCACGGCGAGGGCGACGAAGACCGGGCGCGACCAGCCCGTGTCGGGGAGGGTGAACGCGGCCAGCGCGGCGGCGCCGACGAACGCCGCGTTGTAGAGGACGTCGTAGAACGCGAACGCGCGACCGCGGAACTCGTCGTCGGTGTCGCGCTGCACGATCGTGTCGACGGCGATCTTGGTGCCCTGCGCGGCGAGACCGAGCAGGGCCGCGCCCGTGTAGACGACGGCGCGCGACGGCGTCGTGACGAGCAGGAGCTGGCTCGCCGCGGCGAGCAGCAGCATGATCGCGATCCACACCTGCGGCCCCGTGTAGCGCGAGAGCGTGGGCGTGAGGACCATCGCGGCGGCCCCGCCGGCACCCGTGAGGCCGACGACGAGCGCGAACGTCGCGAAGCCCGCGCCCTGGTTCCCGGGGCTCAGCAGGTTGCGCGAGATGAGGATCGACGCGATGAAGACCACGCCGTAGAAGAAGCGGTGCGTCGCCATGGCGAGCAGCGCCTGACCCGGGGTCCGGCGCGCGACGAGGTACCGCGCGCCGTCGGTCAGCCCTCGGGCCACCCGCGCGATCTCCGACGTGATCGCGGACTCCGCAGGACGCTCCGGGCCGAGCTGCGTGCGTCCGAGGCGCAGCGCGAGGAGCGAGGCGACACCGAACACGAGCGCCGCGCACACGAGCGCGGAGGAGTCCTTGACGCGCCCCGGCTCGAACGCCAGGCCGAGCACGACGCCGATGCCGCCCCCGACGAACGCCGCGCCCGCGCCGAGGGTCGGGGTGAGGGAGTTCGCCGTGAGCAGGAGCGGCCCGTCGACGACCCGCGGCAGCCCCGCGGACAGGCCTGCGAGGAGGAAGCGGTTGACCGACAGGGCCGCGAGGCCGAGAGCGTAGATCCATCCGCTCACGCCGCCGGACAGCATGAGCACCGCCATGCCGAGCGTGATGACCACCCGGACGGCGTTGCCCCACGCGAGGACCTGCCGGCGCTGCCAGCGGTCGAGGAACACGCCCGCGAACGGGCCGACGATCGTGAACGGGGCGAGCATCACGGCGAACGCGCCCGCGATGGCCGCGGCCGTGCCCTGCGACTCGGGCGAGAAGAACAGCAGCGACGCCAGGCCGACCTGGAACATCCCGTCGCCCGCCTGGGAGACGAGCCGGACGGCGAACAGCTTGCGGAAGCCGTCCAGGCGCAGCAGCGCCCGCAGCTCGGAGATGACACCCACGCGTTCACCCTACGTTCGTCGTGCCGCGCCCGGTCAGGGGGCTGTCCCCCGCGCCCGACGGCGGCGTCTCACCCTCTCGGGCCCGCCGCACCGGCGGTGGTCCCGTCGCGCGGGAAGAGCCCTGGCGTCCCGGACGGGACGGGCCAGGGCTCTTCCGCGGCAGGTCAGCGCTCGATGTCGCCGGCGATGAAGGCCTCGAGCCGGGCGCGGCCCTTCGTGTCCTCCATCTGGACCGGCGGGGACTTCATGAAGTACGTCGACGCCGAGAGGATCGGGCCGCCGACGCCGCGGTCCTTGGCGATCTTCGCGGCGCGCACGGCGTCGATGATGATGCCGGCCGAGTTGGGGGAGTCCCAGACCTCGAGCTTGTACTCCAGGTTCAGCGGGACCTCGCCGAACGCGCGGCCCTCGAGGCGGACGTACGCCCACTTGCGGTCGTCGAGCCACGCGACGTAGTCCGACGGGCCGATGTGGACGTTGCGGTCCTCCTTCTTGCCGGCCAGCGGGCCGTCCTCGAGGTTGGACGTGACGGCCTGGGTCTTGGAGAGCTTCTTGGACTCCAGGCGCTCGCGCTCGAGCATGTTCTTGAAGTCCATGTTGCCGCCGACGTTGAGCTGGTAGGTGCGGTCCAGCACGACGCCGCGGTCCTCGAAGAGCTTGGCGAGCACGCGGTGCGTGATCGTCGCGCCGACCTGCGACTTGATGTCGTCGCCGACGATCGGCACGCCGGCCTCCTCGAACTTCGCGGCCCACTCCGGGTCGGACGCGATGAAGACGGGGAGCGCGTTGACGAACGCCACGCCGGCGTCGATCGCGGCCTGCGCGTAGAACTTCGCGGCCTGCTCCGAGCCGACGGGCAGGTAGCAGACGAGCACGTCGGCCTGCGCCTCGCGCAGCGCCGCGACCACGTCGACCGCCTCGACGTCGGACTCCTCGATCGTCTCGGCGTAGTACTTGCCGATGCCGTCGAGCGTCGGGCCGCGCTGGACCGTCACGCCGAGCGGCGGGACGTCCGCGATCTTGATGGTGTTGTTCTCGGATGCGTTGATCGCCTCGGAGAGGTCGAAGCCGACCTTCTTCGCGTCGACGTCGAACGCCGCCACGAACTCGAGGCTCGACACGTGGTAGTCGCCGAACTGCACGTGCATGAGGCCCGGGACCTTGCTGCCCGGGTCGGCGTCACGGTAGAAGTGCACGCCCTGGACGAGTGACGATGCGCAGTTGCCTACGCCGACGATGGCGACGCGGATGGAGGTCATCCTCGCTCCTTGGTGTTCGAAGTTCCAGGGTCCTCGGGACGCCTCGCGCCGTCGGGCTCCTGCTCGGAAGGTTCCGCAGGATGCGGGGTGCTGCTGCTGGTCCGCGCGCGGGCGGCGCCCCGGGCGTGCCCGAAGCTCCGGTCGCGCTCGGTGGTGATGAGACCGTCGAGCCAGCGCACCTCGCGCTCGACCTGCTCGAGTCCGTGGCGCTGCAGCTCGAGCGTGTACTCGTCGAGCCGCTCGCGGGTGCGAGCCGCGGACTCCCTGACCGCCTCCAGCCTCTCCGTGAGCCGGCTACGCCGGCCCTCGAGGATGCGGATGCGGGTGTCGGCGTCGGTCTGCGCGAAGAACGCGAACCGGACGTCGAAGCTCTCGTCCTCCCATGCGGCCGGCCCGGACGAGGCCAGCACGCTCTGGAGGTGCTCCTTGCCCTCCGCCGTCAGCTCGTAGACGATACGCGCGCGCCGGCCGGAGAGGGCGGGTGCGAGCGTCGACTGAGCGGCGGACTGCTCGGTGCCGGTGATGAGCCCGCGGGCCACCAACGACTTGAGGGCGGGGTAGAGCGAGCCGTAGGACAGCACCCGGAACGACCCGAGCATGATGTTGAGCCGCTTGCGCAGCTCGTACCCGTGCAGCGGGGACTCGTTGAGCAGGCCGAGGATGGCGGTCTCGAGCACCGGCGTCCTGCTGCGCACGTCCCACCTCCTGGCATCGCTCCGGGCCGTCCTGGCCGGCTGACTCGGACTCGATGTATCGAGTCGATACATCGACAGGTTAGGTCCGATCGACGCGTCGCGCAATCTTCGGTGAGGTCGTACGTCCGGCGACAGATGTGAAGGACCCGCGGAGGCGGCGGGACGCCGGGGCGAAACAATGGCGCACGATCGCGGGGAGGAGCCCTTCAGGCCCTTGTGGTGACAGGACGGGGCCCTATTGTTCAGGGTGGTCCGGCGTGTGCCACCCGGGCCCGACGACGTCCGGCGCCCCAGGCGAGGACCCGCCGTCGGGCACGTGGTCGCCGCGACGGGCCGTGAGCGGGACCGCTACCCACGTGGCTCCCGTTCTCCCGTGCCCCCCAGAGGAAGGTAGACCGTGGCGCGATCCACGAGGACGAACGGACGGAGGAGCCCGCGCGGGCGCCGTCGGTTCTTCGACTACCCGCGCTCGCGCGTCAAGGGCTTCCGCCGCTGGCTGCCGTCGTGGCGCGTGGTCGTCGGGACGATGCTGACGGGTCTCGCGCTCGTCGCGGGCGTCGTCGTCGCCGCCTGGTACACGACCGACGTGCCGGAGACGCTCCCCGAGGTCGAGAACCAGACCTCCACGGTCTACTGGGGAGACGGCGCGAAGCAGATGGGCACGTACGCCGCCGAGAACCGCGAGATCGTCGAGTACGACACGCTGCCGGAGTACGTCGGCAACGCGGTCGTGGCCTCGGAGGACCGCACGTTCTGGACGAACACCGGCGTCGACTTCCTCGGGATCGGGCGCGCGCTCCTCAACAACCTCCAGGGCGGCGGCCGTCAGGGCGCGTCGACCCTCACGCAGCAGTACGTGGAGCGCTACTACACGAGCACGGTCACCGACTACGCGGGCAAGGCACGTGAGGCGATCCTCGCGCTGAAGATCACGCAGCAGCAGGACAAGTCCGAGATCCTCGGCAACTACCTCAACACGATCTACTTCGGCCGTGGGGCCTACGGCATCCAGGCGGCCGCCCAGAAGTACTACGGCGTGAACGCCGCGGACCTCACGGTCTCGCAGTCGGCCATGATCGCGGGCGTCGTGCCGAACCCGACCAACTGGGACCCGGCGAACAACCACGACCAGGCCGCGTACCGCTGGGACCGCACCCTGGGCTTCATGCTCGAGGACGGGCACATCGACAAGGCGCAGTACGACGAGGCCATCGCGGCCGGGTTCCCCGAGACCGTCGAGTACGTCAAGTCGCAGAAGTACGCCGGTCCGACGGGCTACCTCCTCCGCATGGTCGAGGAGGAGCTCGCGGCGAGCGAGCTCCAGATCGACCTGGACAGCCTGTCCCGAGGTGGGTACACGGTCGTCACGACGATCGACGAGGCCATGCAGACCGCCGCCGCCACGACGGCGGACTCGCTGCCGCGCGAGGCCCGGGGCGACGAGAACCCCGTCTCGGAGAACATCCGTGCCGCCATCGTGTCGATCGACCCGAACGACGGGTCGATCCGCGCGCTCTACGGTGGGCCCGACTTCGTGACGAACGAGTACAACAACGCGACGCGCGGAGCGGCGCAGGGCGGCTCGACGTTCAAGCCGTTCACGCTCATCGCCGCGCTCGAGGACGGGCACACGCTCGACGAGAGGTACGACGGCAACCAGCCCAAGACGTTCCCCAAGGCCAACGACGGCGCGGACTGGAAGGTGCGCAACTTCGGCGACGCGTCGTACGGGACCATCGACCTCGTCAAGGCGACCGCGAACTCGGTGAACACGGTCTACGCGGAGCTCAACATCGAGACGGGGCCGGCGAAGACGGCCGAGGTCGCGACGCGACTGGGCATCGGGGAAGGGAAGGTCGCCCCGAACGCCGCGAACGTGCTCGGCACCGCGACCGTGACGCCCCTCGAGCTCACCAACGCCTACGCGACCATCGCCGCGGGCGGACAGAAGGCGACGCCGCACATCGTCGCGCAGGTCCTCGACTCGCGCGGCAACCTCATCTACCAGGCACCGGGCGCGGACAAGCGCACGCCGGTGTTCGACACCGACACCATGGCCGCGACGCAGTACGCGTTGTCCCAGGTCGTCGAGCAGGGATCGGGTGAGCCCGCGCAGGCGCTCGGCCGTCCGGCGGCCGGCAAGACCGGAACGTCCAACGAGAACAAGTCGGCATGGTTCGCGGGCTTCACGCCGGGGCTCGCCACGGTCGTGGGGCTCTACCAGTCCGGTCCGAACGGCGAGGAGGAGCAGATCACGCCGTTCGGCAAGTGGGCCGACATGCGCAACCCGGAGATCACGGGTGGTTCGTGGCCCGTCGAGGCATGGACGACGTACATGCAGTCGGCGACGGCGAACCTGCCTGTCGGCGAGTTCCTGCCGTACACCCCGCCGAAGGTCACCCCGACGGAGACCCCGACGGAGACCCCGACGGAGGCCCCGACCGAGGAGACGCCCCCGGAGCAGCCGGAGGAGCCCCAGCAGCCGGAGAACGTCACGGTGCCGGGAGACCTCGTGGGGAGGTCGGTGGACGACGCGAAGGGCGCGCTCCAGCGGCTGGGCCTCAGGTGGCAGATCACCGAGGAGTTCTCCGACCAGCCGCGCGGCGTCGTCATCAGCTCCGGGTCGGCCGGTGCGCAGGTCCCGCCGGGGTCGACGATCGCTCTCGTCGTCTCCAAGGGGGTCGACCCGGGCGAGCAGCCCGACCCCGACCCGACCGACCCGACCGATCCGCCCACGGACCCGGGCGGTGGCCCCGGTGGCGGTGGCCCCGGGGGCGGCGGTGGCGGGGGCAACCCCTGACCTCCGCGCCGGTCCCGCAGATTTCCGGGGGCTCGCGCCGAGCGGGTACCCTGGGGAGCCGCTGTCCGCGCGTCGGGCAGCAGCACGAATGCATGAACCCTCCTGTCACGGAGAGACCGTGACCGCGAAGACCAGAGGAGGTGGGTTATCCGCATGCGTCAGTACGAACTGATGATCATCCTCGACCCCGAGATCGAGGAGCGCACCGTCGCCCCGTCGCTCGACAAGTACCTGTCGGTCATCAAGACCGACGGCGGCTCCGTCGACAAGGTGGACATCTGGGGTCGTCGCCGCCTGGCGTACGACATCAACAAGAAGTCCGAGGGCATCTACGCGGTCGTCGACTTCACGTCGACGTCCGACACCGCCAAGGAGCTGGACCGTCAGCTCGGCCTCAACGAGGTCGTCCTGCGGACCAAGATCCTGCGCACGGACGCTCGCTGACCTTCCCCGCGTCCCCTCTCGGCTCGTCCCCCACAGGCTCGCCGCACGCCGTAGCGCGTGTGGGCGCCGCGTGATGGGATGGCCGACGCGAGACCGTTACGAGCACGAACGCGACGATGCTGACGACACACGAAGGAGCAGGCCATGGCAGGTGACACCGTCATCACGGTGATCGGGAACCTCACGGGCGACCCGGAGCTGCGCTTCACCCCCTCGGGTGCGGCGGTGGCCAACTTCACGGTGGCGTCGACGCCGCGGACCTTCGACCGCCAGTCGAACGAGTGGAAGGACGGGGACACCCTGTTCATGCGCTGCTCGATCTGGCGTGAGGCCGCGGAGAACGTCGCGGAGTCGCTGACGAAGGGCATGCGCGTCATCGCGCAGGGCCGCCTCGTCCAGCGCTCGTACGAGACCCGCGAGGGGGAGAAGCGCACCGTCGTCGAGCTGCAGGTGGACGAGATCGGTCCTTCCCTGCGCTACGCCTCCGCGAAGGTCACCCGGGCCCAGCGCTCGGGTGGCGGTGGCGGCGGCTTCGGCGGCGGTGGCGGCAACTTCGGAGGTGGCGCCGGTTCCGGCGGCGCCTCCGGCGGTGGATTCAGCTCCGGCGGCGGTCAGCAGAGCGAGGACCCGTGGGCCACGGCAGGCCCCGCGTCGTCCGGTGGTTCGTTCTCGGACGAGCCCCCGTTCTGATCGCCAGCCACTCCCAGAACACACACCCGTCCCCGTGGGTCTCGCGCCGCCCGTCGGCGTGGCCCGTACGCGGGGATCGCACCTTGTAGAGGAGCAACACCATGGCGAAGCCTGTGGTGCGCAAGCCCAAGAAGAAGTCCAACCCGCTGAAGTCGGCCAAGATCGAGTCGGTCGACTACAAGGACACGGCGCTGCTGCGCAAGTTCATCTCCGACCGCGGCAAGATCCGTGCGCGTCGCGTGACCGGCGTCTCCGTCCAGGAGCAGCGCCAGATCGCCCGTGCGGTGAAGAACGCGCGCGAGATGGCGCTGCTGCCGTACACGTCGACGGCACGCTGAGCGGGAAGGGAGACAACTCATGGCCAAGCTGATCCTGACCCACGAGGTCACCGGTCTCGGTGAGCCCGGCGACATCGTCGAGGTGAAGGACGGGTACGCCCGTAACTACCTCGTCCCGCGCAAGCTCGCCACGCCGTGGTCCAAGGGCGCCGAGTCCGAGATCACCGCGATCCGGAAGGCGCGCAAGGCTCGCGAGATCGCGTCGCTCGACGACGCGAAGGCGATCCGTGACTCGCTGCAGTCGAAGGCGGTCGTCGTCCAGGCGAAGTCCGGTGCTGCCGGTCGCCTCTTCGGCGCCGTGACGACGGCGGACATCGCGTCCGCGGTCGCCGCTGCCGAGGGCCCCGCGGTCGACAAGCGCAAGATCGAGATCGGTCAGCCGATCAAGTCGACGGGCGACTACACGGTCTCCGTCCGCCTGCACCCCGAGGTCTCCGCGACCGTCGCGGTGAAGGTCGTCGCTGCCTGACCCGAGCAGTCCTCGAAGGCCCGGCTCCTCTGCGGAGGAGCCGGGCCTTCGTGCGTCCGGGACCGCGTCCCGCGGCGGCCGACAGCACGGTGCCACCCGCCCGAGGTGCCGGGTTCAGACGTCGGGTTCAGGTGCCGGTGACCATCCACGAGGTGCCGCGGGCGCGGAGTCCGGTGGTGACGGCGCGCGCCGCCATGAAGACCCCCGCGAAGGCGAGCCACAGCCACGCGAGGCCTGCTGCGCCGTCGGGCGCCCAGTGCCGCACGGCGAGCGCGAACGGTGCGTAGACGACGAGCGTGACCATGCCCGCCCACGCGAGGAACCGGCCGTCGCCAGCACCGATGAGGACGCCGTCGAGCACGAACACCCAGCCCGCCATGGGCAGGAGGAGACCGCAGACGGCCATGCCGACGGCGACGGCCGCGCGCACGTCCGGGTCGGTCGTGAAGAGGAGCGCGAACCACCAGCCGCCCGCGGCCATGGCGACGCCGATCGCGGCGCCGGCGGCCACGCCCCACTGCAGCGTGCGGCGCAGGACCGCCCGGACGCGCGGGACGTCGTCGGCCCCGAGCCCGTGCCCGACGAGCGCCTGGGCGGCGATGGCGAGCGCGTCGAGCGCGAACGCGGCCAGTCCCCAGACCGAGGTCACGACCTGGTAGCCGGCGAGCGTGACCTCGCCGAGGCCGGTCGCGACGAACACCGTGAGGAGGATCGCGAGGCGCAGCGACAGCGTGCGGACGAAGAGCGGGGCGCCGGCGCGTGCGTTCGCCCAGATCCCACCGGCCGCGGGGCGCAGAGACGCGCCGCGGCGCCGGGCGCCGCGGACGACGACGACCCCGAGGACGGCGCCCATCGTGAGCTGTGCGACGGCCGTCCCGATGCCGGAGCCCGCGATGCCGAGACCGGCACCGTAGACGAGCACGACGTTGAGGACCGCGTTGAAGGTGGCGCCTCCGGCGGCGACCCACAGGGGCGTGCGCGTGTCCTGCATGCCGCGCAGCACGCCCGTCGACGCCAGGACGAGGAGCATGCCCGGCAGCCCGAGCGCGGACCAGCGCAGGTAGACGACGGCGTGCTCGGAGACGGCACCGGAGCCGCCCATCGCGTCGACGGCCCACGGAGCGGTCGTCCACAGCACGGCGGCGAGCAGGACGCCCAGCCCGAGGGCGAGCCACAGCCCGTCCACGCCGGACTGGAGCGCCTCGCGCACGTGCCCGGCACCGATGCGGCGCGCGACGGCGGCCGTGGTCGCGTAGGCGAGGAAGACGCACAGGCCGACGATGGTGACCAGGAGCGTCGACGCGAGCGAGAGCCCCGCGAGCTGGGCCGTGCCGAGGTGGCCGACGACGGCGCTGTCGACGAGGACGAACAGCGGCTCCGCGACGAGCGCGCCCAGCGCGGGGACGGCGAGGGCGAGGATCTCGCGGTCGAGACGGGAGCGTGCGCGCCGGCCTGTGGACGACGTCGTGGACGACGGCGACGCCCCGGGGGCCGCGCGTGACGCCCGGGTGTCGTCGGGCTGACCGGAGGGTGTCCGGCGTGTCGTCGGCGTGTCGCCGGACTTTCTTTCGTCCACACCCCTGAGGGTAGTAACGAGGCTGGTCACGGACCGCTCAGGTCGATGTACACCGCGAGATTGGTCGGTTGTCCACATCGTTATCCACCGGGTGTGCACAGCATGGGCGGACGTGTCCACAGGATCGGGGGTGCCTGTCCACCACGGGTGCACAGGGTCGTTTGCAGGGTGCTCGGCGGGGATCTAGTGTCGCGGGGTCGTGCCTGTCGGAGGCGAGGGGTGCGGCCACCGGGACAGTCGTGTGGGTGGCCCGCTGTAGAACACGTGTACGACGAGAAGTTTGTCCCGGCCGTGCGACCCGTGGGGTCGTGAGGGCCCGGGGGAGCGAGGGGCGCATGTCGATCGAGGAGCTCGAGGAGAGCTACAGAGGACCAGGGCCGTCGGGCTTCGACCGGACGCCGCCCCAGGACGTCGCAGCCGAGATGAGCGTGCTCGGCGGCATGCTGCTGTCCAAGGACGCCATCGCGGACGTCATCGAGCAGATCCGCGGCTCCGACTTCTACCGGCCGGCGCACGAGATCGTGTACGAGTCGATCATCGACCTCTACGGCCGCGGCGAGCCCGCCGACGCCATCACGGTCGTCGCCGAGCTGACCAAGCGCGGCGAGCTCGCGCGCATCGGCGGTGCCCCGTACATCCACGACCTCATGGCCGGCGTCCCGACCGCCGCCAACGCCGGCTACTACGCGCGCATCGTGCGCGAGCGTGCCGTGCTGCGGCGCCTCGTCGAGGCGGGCACGCGCATCGTGCAGCTCGGCTACGCGACCGACGGCGGCGACGTCGACGAGATCGTCAACAACGCGCAGGCCGAGGTGTACGCCGTCACGGAGCGGCGGACGACGGAGGACTACCTGCCGCTGTCCGAGATCCTCGGCCCGACGTTCGACGAGATCGAGGCCGCGCAGGGACGCGGTGAGGGCATGACCGGCGTCCCTACCGGCTACTCCGACTTCGACCGCCTCACCAACGGCCTCCACGCCGGCCAGATGGTCGTCGTGGCCGCGCGACCGGCCATCGGCAAGGCCCTCGCCCTGGACACACCGCTCCCGACGCCGTCCGGCTGGACGACCATGGGGGAGGTGGCCGTGGGCGACCTGCTCGTCGCGGCCGACGGGACGCCGACGCGCGTCCTCGCCGCGACCGAGGTGATGGTCGACCGCCCCTGCTACGAGGTCGAGCTCGACGACGGCACGGTGATCGTCGCGGACGCCCAGCACCAGTGGGTGACCTCGACCCGTGCCCAGCGCCGGGCCGTGCACGGCGGCAAGACACCGGAGTCGTCGGTGCGGACGACCGAGGAGCTCGCGGCCACGGTCCGGTGCGCGACGGCGGACGGTCGCGTGAACCACTCGATCGCCACGGCTGCGCCCCTCGCGCTTCCCGACGCCGACCTGCCCGTCCATCCGTACGCGCTCGGCGTCTGGCTGGGCGACGGGAGCTCACGTCGCGCCGAGTTCACGTCGGCGGACCCCGAGATCGCCATGCGGATCGAGGGCCTGGGCTATGTCGCGCAGCCGAAGGGCAGTGCGCAGGGACGCGCACGGGCGTACAACATGCTTCTCCCCGTCACCGAGCCGTTGGTCGGATCCAGCGTCGTCTGTGGCACCGAGTTCACTGCCCAGCGGGCGACGCTTGCGGAGAACGGCACCATGGGGGGACGCCTCCGGGCGCTGGGTGTGCTGGCGAACAAGCACGTCCCGGCCTCTTATCTGCGGGCGAGCGAGAGCCAGCGGCGAGAGCTGCTGGCAGGTCTGCTCGACACGGACGGCACCGTCACGCCGCAGGGCAGCGTGCAGATCAGCCTGACGAGCGAGCGCCTCGCGCTCGACACGCGCGAGCTGATCCTGTCGCTCGGGTACCGCACCGGCTGGTCGACGAAGACGGTCAAGGGACGGAGCGAGGCGTCGTCCACGGCGTACACGATCACCTTCACCACGAGCGACGACGTCTTCTGGCTCGAGCGCAAGCGCCTCGTCCACAAGGAGCGCCGTCGCCCGGGTACCGCGAGGCTCACGTCGCGGTACGTCGTCGACGTGCGTCGCATCGAGTCGGTGCCGGTGCGCTGCGTGGAGGTCGAGCACCCCTCGCACCTGTATCTCGCGGGTCGGTCCATGGTGCCCACGCACAACTCCGTCCTCGGCATCAACGTTGCGACGCACGCCGCGGTGCACCACCAGATGGCGTCCGTCATCTTCTCCCTGGAGATGAGCCGCAACGAGATCACCATGCGTCTTCTCGCGGCCGAGGCGAGGGTTCCGCTCACGCGGATGCGTTCCGGGAAGATGGACGACCAGGACTGGCAGAAGCTCGCGGCGACGATGGGCAAGGTCGCCGAGGCGCCGCTGTTCATCGACGACTCGCCGAACATGTCGCTCATGGAGATCCGGGCCAAGTGCCGCCGCCTCAAGCAGCGGCACGACCTCAAGCTCGTCGTGATCGACTACCTCCAGCTCATGAGCTCCGGCAAGCGCGTCGAGTCGCGCCAGCAGGAGGTCTCCGAGTTCTCGCGTGCGCTCAAGCTGCTCGCCAAGGAGCTCGAGGTCCCGGTCATCGCAATCTCGCAGCTGAACCGCGGTCCCGAGCAGCGTGGTGACAAAAAGCCGCAGATGAGTGATTTGCGCGAAAGTGGCTCTATCGAGCAAGATGCGGACGTTGTGATCCTTTTGCACCGTGAGGATGCGTACGAGAAGGAGTCACCCCGCGCGGGCGAGGCCGACCTCATCGTGGCCAAGCACCGAAACGGCCCGACCGACACCATCACCGTCGCGTTCCAGGGGCACTACCAGCGGTTCGCCGACATGCAGATGTGATCGGTCCTTGTCGTCGTTGTTGTCGAGATGCAGGCTACTTTGACCGATCCTTCGTCTAGTTAACCCGCACGCCGCTCTGAATCGCGCTGGGTTTCGTTCCGTCCGAACTGTAAGGATGGAACCTGATGGCCAAGTACACACCCGAGATGCGGGAGCGGGCGTTGCGGATGCTCGCCGAGGCCCGCGGTGATCACCCGACCGCGGCGGCGAGGCATGTCGCGGGCCTGCTCGGGATGAGTCCGGAGACGCTGCGGTTGTGGCAGCGGCGCGCGCAGGTCGACGCGGGCGAACGGCCCGGGGTCACGACCGAGGCCGCGCAGGAGATCAAGCGTCTCAAGAGCGAGGTCGCCGAGCTTCGTCGCGCGAACGAGATTCTCAAGGCGGCGAGCGCGTTTTCGCCAAGGAGCTCGACCGCCCCACGACGAGATGATCCGGTTCATCGGCGAGCACAAGGATCGCTTCGGGGTCGAGGCCGTCTGCCGGGTGCTGCGCCCGGCAGTTCGTGGGTTCATCACCTCTCGCGGGTATGGTGCCGCGAAGACCAGACCGGCATCGGCACGATCGTTGAAGGACGACCTGCTGGTGCCCGAGATCGTCCGCCTGCACGCGGAGAACTACAGCGTCTACGGCGTGCGGAAGATGCACGCCCTGCTGCGACGTCAGGGCTGGGACATCGGCCGCGACCAGACCGCCAGGTTGATGAAGATCGCCGACGTCCGCGGGGTGAAGCGCTCGAAGAAGGTGTTCACCACCAAGCCCGATCCGGCCGCCGTGAAGCTGGCCGACCTGGTGCAACGACGCTTCCACGCGTCCGCGCCGCGGTGTCTGTGGGTTGCTGACATCACCTACGTCGCGACATGGTCCGGCTTCGCCTACGTCGCGTTCGTGACCGACGTGTACTCCCGACGGATCGTGGGCTGGAACGTCGCCGCCACGTTGAAGGCCGACATCCTCCCGATGCAGGCACTCGACATGGCTGCCTGGGACGCCCAGCGCGAGGGCGCGGTCGATCTGACCGGGCTGGTCCACCACGCCGACCACGGGTCGAACTACCTCTCGATCGTCTACACCGACCGCATCGCACAGCTCGGCGCGAAGCCGTCGACCGGGACCGTGGGTGACAGCTACGACAATGCCCTCGCCGAGGCCGTCAACGGGCTCTACAAGACCGAGCTGATCCGCCGACGTGGGCCGTGGCGCACGATCGAACAGGTCGAGCTCGCCACCTTGGAGTACGTGTGGTGGTGGAACAACCAGCGCCTTCACGGCGAGCTCAACATGCGCACCCCGCTCGAGGTCGAGGCGGCGTACTACGCTGCCCAAGAATCACCCCGGCCAACACTCGCTGGCCAAGGGAAAGCATAGGAACGAAACCCAGCGCGATTCAGATCCACGCCGCGGTCGACGCAACGGGCGACCGCTCGCGGTGCTCGTGGGACCAGGCCAGGGCGGTGACGCCCCGATGTGCCTGCCCCTGCTGGACGCGATCCGAGTCTCTCGAGCAGGGGCGGGACGCCCGCGCACCACCCCGGATGCCGTGTTGGGCGACAAGGCGTACTCCTCGCGCGCGATCCGGTCAGAGCTGCGCCGGCGCGGCATCGTCGCGGTCATCCCCGAGCCGCGCGACCAGGCCCACCGGCGCAGGCGTGGGTCACGAGGCGGACGGCCCGTGACTTACGACCCCGTCGCTTACCGGGGCCGCAACACGGTCGAGCGGTTCTTCAACCGCATCAAGCAATGGCGGGCACTCGCGACCCGCTACGACAAGCACGCGCTCGTCTACCGCGGTGGCGCCGTTCTCGCAGCGATCGTGCTCTGGGCGTCGAGCACACGGTGATTAGCGAGTCGGCGCCACGATCCGAGGCAGGTGCTGCTCGATGATCTCGGCTGCCGCTCCGTCCAGGACGAGTTCGACCAGGTTGGGCAGCTCGAGTACTCCGGCTGCCTCAGCGTCCAGTTCGAGCGCAAGGACGTCGCCCTGCACGTCGAACCGCACAAGCCCGCCGTAGTGCACGGCTGCACCACCACGCACGATCGCGTAGGTATCCATGCCCAGCCCCACGTCTTGCGGGTCGTGGTCAAGCGAGCGTTGAAACTCGATCGTGTCTCCCGACTCCACGTCCAGCAGCACGATCGCCTCGTAGTTGTCCTCGATGCTGCGCGTGAAGCCAACCCTGATCACAGCCGAGATTCTGCCGCATGGGACTGCTGCTGGCGGGGGATCCTGCGCCGCAGAGCGCGGCACCCCGTTGTCCCGGTGACGGAGGCCGTGCCCGACGGGCTCACGGCGGTGCTCACGGCGGCGGTCGGCGTCGAGCGCTGCGCCCAGCCGACCGCCGCCTCGAGCGGTCAGGACGCCTGGGCGTACGTCTGGATGCGGTCGATGCGCAGCGGCGGCGTCTTCTCGCCGGCAGTCACGGCGACGGGGAGCCGGTTCTGGGGCGGTGCGAGCGGGCACGTGACGAAGTTGGTGAACGCGCACGGGAAGGAGAACGCGCGGTTGAAGTCGACCACGGTGTCGCCGTCGGTCTCGATGTCGGGGACGCGCACGAGGCGACCGTTGCCGTAGGTCTCACGGCCGCTCGTCGTGTCGGTGAAGTGCGCGTTGCCGCGCTCGATGCCCGTGTCGTCGTCGGGGCGCCCCGCGACGGCCAGCGAGTACTGTGTGCCGTCGATCTCGAACGTCACGGTGCCGATGACGCGCTGCTCCTCGAAGACGCCGCGCTCGACCGTGGGGTAGTCCGACGCCTGCTCGGGCGTGCGCGTGAAGCGTGCGGGCAGCACCCAGCGCTCGTCGAGCGGAAAGGTCTCGATGTCGTCGAGGCGCTTGCGCGCGGCCTCGCGCGGGTCGCGCACGCGGACCCCGAAGATGTGCCGCCCGGTCGCGTCGGTGCGCTTGATCGTCTCGATGCGCAGGTCACCGTAGTACGCGGGCACCAGCGAGTACTTGTGGCCGGTGGAGACCGGCGTCGGCACGGTGACGGGCGCGCCGTCGAGCGTGACGGTCTCGCCGCCGTCGTCCGGCGTGTGCACGACGTCGCCGTCCTGCACCGTCCACGTGCCCGGGATCCCCTCGACGCGCAGCGGCTCGCCCTCGACCAGCCAGTCCTGGCTGACCATGGACATCCAGCCGTGCGGGCTCCTGAGCTCGTCGAGCCGGGCGCGGTGCCACCGCTCCCACTCCTGGCGGTACTCCTCGGTCACTGCGGTCATGGCGGTCCTTTCGTCGGTGGGGCGTGAGGTCTCTGAGGTCTCGGGGGTCGCTGCGGTCGCGGGTCGTCAGGCCGTGCGCGCTCAGGGGAGCGGCGCGGGGGCGGCCCGTGTCGCGCGCTCGACGAACGCGCGCACCTGCGCGAACGAGTCGGCGTCGGCGTGCGCGTTCCCCGTCGGCGTGCCGCCGGTCGTGTACTCGATCCCGGACACGGGATGGCGGGTCGGTCCCTGGGCGACGGGCAGGTGCGGCAGCGCGATCGAGTGGCCGGCGTCGGGGTAGTCGAGCAGGAGGGTCTCGTGCGCGTGGCCGGCCTCGCGCAGGGTCTCCACGACCTGGCGCGAGTACATGCTCGACGGCCACAGGCCGTCGGCCGTCCCCGCCACGCATGCGACCGGTCCGGCGATGCGCTCCACGGGGATTCGCGAGGCGGCCGAGAAACCGCGGTCCCGCAGACCGTCGACGTACACGTTCCGGTGCCGGTCCGGCGGCGGGCCCCCGGTCCACGGCTGCCACGTCACACCGGGGTTGTCGTGCCAGAGGTGCTCGAGGGGCTGCCCGCCGAGCGTCCAGGTCGGCGAGTCCCAGCCCTGCGCGGGGTCGGCGGCGCCCTGCGCGCCGTGCACGTAGGCGCCCGGCACGTACGCGACGACGGCCCCGACGAGCTCCGGGTAGGTCGCGCCCAGCAGCAGGGCGAGCTCGCCGCCGCGGGACTGCCCGCTCACGACGACGACGCCCGCGCGCGGCGCGAGGTCGCGGTGCACGCGACGCAGGGCCTTCTCGAAGTACTCGAGCGGCGTACGGGTGATGTGGTCCGGGAGCCCGGGAACGCCGAAGTAGCCGAGCGCGAGCGCCTGGATCCCGTGCGAGGCGTACAGCGCGCCGCGCTGCTCGTTGATCCCGCCGCCGGAGCCGTTGAGCACGACGACCGTCGGGTGCGGCCCGTCGCCAGGCGGTGTGAAGAGCGTGCCGACGAGGCCCTCCTCGCGGACCTCGGTCCGCCGGACGCCCGGCCCGGTCCAGCGCTGGACCAGCTCGGCGCGGGCGCGGCGCGCGGCGTCGTGCTCGTCCCACGCGTCGAGTCGCGTCACGAGCTGCGCCGTCACGTCTGTCGCGCCAGGGCGCCCCGGCCGCTCCGGTCGCTGGCAGGTGAGGAGCGCCATCCCGTCGACGCGGCCGTAGTCGCCGAAGGCCGGCGGGTCGCGGTCGAGCCGGACGACGCCCGCGCGGTCGGCGCGGTACGTCGCCTGCGCGGACCACGGCACGCCTCCGCGCACGGTGGTCGCGCGCACCGTGACGAGCGCGCCGGGGTCGGCGCCGGTGACCTCGACGACGCGGGTGACGTCGAGCAGGTCGTCGGCGGGGGTGACGGTGAGCCGGAGCGTCATGCGGGGTCGCCCCCGAGCTCGCCGAGCGCGTCCCAGGCGTCGCGGTCGACGTCGACCTCGTCCGCGTCCGGTCGCGACCCGGGGACGTGACCCCCGGCGTCCGACCACTCCCGGCTCAGCCGTTCCGCGCGCTCCGGGAGGTCGTCGGTGCCGAACGCGCGCGGGTCGAGGGCGAGCACCCACAGCCCTCGCCCCTCGGCGTCGCCGCGCGCGCCGGTGACGAGTCCCGCGAGGGTCTCGACCGTGAGTCCGAGCAGCGAGCCGAGCAGCCCGGCGGGCAGGATCGCGGCGATCTGGCCCGGGTCGCGCGTGGGGAGGCCGGCCGCGTCGACGGCGGCGCCCTCGGGCAGCGGAGAGCCGTCGCGCCCATGGCGGCGGACGCCGGCGAGGGTGAGCGCGCTCGTCGCGGCGTCGAGGACGAGCGCACGGTGCGTCCCACCGGCCGCGCGGGGGACCGCGACGGCGAGGGGGTTCGTGCCGACGACGGCCGCGGAGCCGCCGTACGGGGCGACCGTCGGGCCGGAGTGCGCGAGCGCGACGCCGACGAGGCCGTCCTCGGCGAGCGCGCGCACGTACGCGCCGACGCGCCCGGTGCCGCCCGCGTGGCGCACGGCCACGACCCCGACGCCCTGCCGACGCGCGCGGTCGCCCGCGAGGCGGGTTGCCGCGGCGAGCGCGACCGGGCCGGGGAGGTCGCGTGCGTCGACGGTCGCGGTCGCACCGGTCGAGAGCACGGGCTCGGCGCCCTGAGCTCCCGCGGGGGCTGGCGCCCCGGCGTGCGCGCGCAGCTCGCGGACGAGCAGCGCGACGCCGAACTCGGGCCACCCGGACGCGTCCCCGGCGATCACGGCACGTGCGGCCAGGTCGGCGTCGGCGGTACCGAAGGGCGCGAGGGCGGCACGCGCCCGGTCGAGGGCGGCGGCCGTCGTGACGCGCACGGCGCGGCTCGGAGGCACGGGGGTCCTTTCGTCGGGCGGTCAGGAGTCGCCGAAGAACGCGCCCGAGGCGATGGCGAGCCCCATGACGACGTCGCGGCCACGGCGGATGTGCTCGAGCTCGAGCTGCGCCGCCCGCTCCCCGTCGCCGGCCCGGAGCGCGGCGATGAGGTGGCGGTGGTCGTCGAGCGGCGGCCCTGGCTCGAGCGGCTGGCGGCCGCTGAGCCGGAACGCGCGCTCGAGGTCCTCCAGCGCGAGCTCGGTGATCGAGTGCAGTCGCTGGTTGCGCGAGTACTTCGCGACGCGGCAGTGGAACAGGTGCGACGCGGAGAGGATCGACTGCACGTCCTGCGCTCCCGAATAGCTGCCCTCGGCGATCGCCTCGAGCTCGTCGATCTCCGCGGGGCTCGCGTGCGCCGCAGCGAGCCGTGTCGCCATGGGACCGGTCGCCTCGCGGACGTCGAGGACGTCGACGAGCGTCTTGAGGGTCACCGGGGAGACCCGGCACAGGGCGCGCGGCCGCACGTCGACGAGGCCGTCGTGGTCGAGCCTGTGCAGGGCGTCGCGCACCGGTGTGCGCGACGTCCCGAACTCGGACGCCGTCTCGTTGACGTCGATCTCCTCGCCGGGCCGCAGCTCGGTGAAGATGATCCGGCGCCGCAGCTCGTGGTAGATCCGGTCGGCGGCGGGCACGACGCTCATGCGACGGATCCCCGGCGGGTGGTGGTCTCGGACGGCTTCATTGCTCCTCCTACTGGCGGGACCAGGGCACGAGTCGACGTTCGAGCAGCGTGACCAGGGTCGTGGAGAGATATCCCAGCACGGAGATGGTGACGATGCCCACAAACATCTTCGCCACGGCGAACGTCGTCCAAGAGCTCCAGATGAGGTAGCCCAGGCCGTTGCGCGACCCGACGAACTCCGACGCCGCGATGATGACGAACGCGCCGCCGACCGCGAGCTTGAGCCCGGTGAAGATGCTCGGCAGCGCCGCGGGCAGGGCGACGGTCCGCCACCGCTGGAGGCGGCCCGCCCCGTTGGCGGAGGCGACGTCGAAGTAGATCTGCGGGGTCTGCAGCACGCCGCCCATCGCGTTGTAGAAGACGTAGAAGAACACGCCGATCGCGACGATCACGTACTTGCTCGCCTCGCCGAGCCCGAACACGAGGAGCAGCAGCGGGAAGATCGCGACCTTGGGCACGGGGAGCAGGCTCGCGAAGATCGGCCCGAGCAGCGTGCGCAGCGTCGCGACCGACCCGAGCGCGATGCCCAGGACGAGGCCCGGCACCGCACCGAGCACGAAGCCCACCGCGATGCGCGTCAGCGTGATGCCCGCGTGCTCGAACAGCTCGCCGCTCGCGGCGAGCCGGCCGAACGTCTCGGCGATCGACGACGGCGGCGGGAAGAACCGCGCGTCCAGCAGGTTCGCGCGGCTCGCGACCTCCCAGACCGCGAGCAGCAGCAGGGGGGTGAACGGGCCGACGATCGCGACGACGCGGCCCTTGCGCGAGCGGCGCAGCTTCTCGGTGAGCTCGCGCGTGACGGACTCGGTCGACGCGTCGGCGGCCGGCCGGGGCGGGGCACCGGGCGTGCCGGCGTCCGGGGTCGCGTCCGCGGGGATCCTGGACGAGTCCGCGGAGGGCTGCCCAGGCGTGCGGTCGTCGGTCACGGCCTTCATGCGATCGCCTCCTCGGCGGCCCGGGGGTCCTGCGCCTCGGCGTCGCGCAGGAGCCGCCAGAGCTCGTACGTGATCTCCGCGTGCCGCGGGTCGCGCCGCAGCTCGAGGATGTCGCGCGGCCGCTCGAACGGGATCCGAACGTCCGCGAGGATCCGGCCCGGGCGAGCCGACATGACGATCACCCGGTCGGCCAGGACGAGAGCCTCGTCGACGCTGTGGGTGATGAACAGCACCGACTTCGACGTGTGCGTCCAGATCTTCAGGAGCTCCTGCTGCAGGACCACGCGGGTCTGCTCGTCGAGCGCGCCGAAGGGCTCGTCCATGAGGAGCGTCGATCCGTCGTCGGCGAGGGCGCGCGCGACCGACGTGCGCTGGCGCATCCCGCCCGAGAGCTGGTGCGGGTAGAAGCCGCGGAACTCCTCGAGCCCCACCATCTCCAGCAGCGGCGCGACGCGGTCGCGGCGCTCGGCGCGCCGTACGCCCTGCAGCCGCAGCGGGTACTCGACGTTCTGCTCGACCGTCATCCACGGCAGCACGCCGTGGTCCTGGAAGACGACCGACGGGCGCGCGGTCATCGTGGTCGTCCCGCGGTCGGCCTCCTCGAGCCCGGCGAGGATGCGCAGCAGCGTGCTCTTGCCGCACCCCGAGGGCCCGAGGACGCACACGAACTCGTGGTCCTCGATGGTCAGCGACACGTCCTGGAGCGCGACGAGCACGTCGTCGCGACGACGGTCGTAGAACCCCTTCCACAGGCCCTCGACGGCGACGGCCGTCACGAGCCGAGCTCCGCGGCCTTCTCCTGCGCCTGCTCGAGCAGGTCGGAGCGGAAGATGCCCTCGACGTCGGCCACGCCCTCGTACTCGAGCGTGCCGCGGTCACGGAAGAACTGCTCCTGCGCGTGCACGTCAGCCCAGTCGATCTCGCCCGTGGGGTCCTGCTCCGTCAGCGCGAGCGAGGTGAGCGTCTCGAGCGGCAGCTCGGTGTACCTCGCGATGATCTCCTGGTTGGCCGGGTCGTCCCAGCCCCCGTCCTGGAGCTCGGCCGCCGCGCGCAGGTAGGCGGCGGTGAACGCGACGACGGCGTCGGGGTGCGCGTCGACGTACTCGGTGCTGAACACGAGCGCGCCCAGCTCGGTGCCGGCGTGGTAGTCGATCGGCAGGATCTCGTGAGCGATGTCCTCGCTCGCGAGGGACGAGGAGATGGGCTCGATGGACCACGCGGCGTCGATCGAGCCGCCGACGAGCGCGGGGCCCGTCTCGGGCGGGCCGACGTTGACGAGCTCGACGTCGTCGAGGTCGAGGCCGCCGGCCCCGAGCGCCTTCGCGACGGAGTAGACGCCGAAGCCGCCGTCGCCCGGGATGCCGACGCGCTTGCCCGCGAGCTGCTCGACCGAGGTGATCCCCGAGTCCGCCGCGACGACGAAGGGCGCCGGGTTGGGGCCGGACGCGGGCACCCGCGAGACGCTCGCGATCACGGAGAGCGACGCGCCGGCCTCGGTCGCGTTGAACAGCCCGGCTCCCCACGTGGCGCCCCCGGCGGTGACGTTGTTGGTGCTGACGAGCTGGTAGGTTTCGCCGGACGTCCCGCCCTTCGCGAGGAGCTCGACGTCGACCCCGGCGTCCTCGAAGTACCCCTTGTCCTCCGCGAGGAAGAACGGCGCGTAGTCCGCGTAGGGCGAGAAGAGGAACGAGATCTCGGGCGCGGCGCTCTCCCCGTCCGCGCCGCCCGGCGCGCCCTCCGCCGCACAGCCGGACAGGATCGCCGCGGTCGCGACGAGCGAGACGGTGACCGACGAGCGGCGTGAGATGGTCATGAGTCCTCCGAGCGTGCGACACAGGAGCAGGGCGCCCTGTGATGTGCTTGTCACTATGCGCTAGTGCATCAGTCGCGCCCATTCTGACACGGATCGTCTCGTTATTCGGGACGACGTAACGAAGCGCCGCCGGTGCCGTCGGACGAGCGTGCTGGCACCTGTCACCACCCACCGACCCCCGCGTGCGGGTTCGCGTGCTCGTTGGTGGTGACCGTCGTCGGCGGCTGGAGCCGGAGGGCCGGCGCGACGCTCGCCTCGACCTGTGCGCGGGAGCTACGACCGAGGACGCAGGACCGCGCGTCCCGGCAGCGTGACGGCGGCGAGGGCGAGGCCGACTGCGGCGGCCACGAAGGATCCGTAGATCAGCGGCGGCACGTAGGGCGCCGCGCTGGTCGCTCCCTGCATCATCGGGAAGAGCGTTGCGGCGGCGATCGCGGACCCGAGGATCACGCCGATCGTCGCGACCAGCAGGCCTTCCCAGCGGAGCATCTTCAGCACCTGGAGCCGAGTGGCACCCAGGAGGCGCAGCGAGCCCAGCTCGCGGCGGCGGTCGAGGACCGTCATCACCAGGGTGTTGATGGCGGCGACAGCGGCGAACCCGCCGAGGACCGCGGCCATGGTGGCGTTCATCCAGGCGCCCAGTGCAGCCTCTCCGTTCCGCGCGGTGGCGTAGCCGGAGGCGTCGGTGACGTCGCCCAGCGTGGCGAGCGCTTTCGCCGAGCCGCCGCTGACCAGCACGGTGCTGTCGAATCCCGAGGTGACGTGCCCGTCGAGGTCGGCCCGGTCCATGGTCACGGTCCCGAGCCCCAGACCGCGCCCGTAGATCGCGACGACCTCCGGGCTCTCCTCCGTACCGTCAGGCAGGTACAGCGGCAGCTGGTCGCCGACGCCGACCTCGGCCGAGGCGGCGAGGGTCTGGTCGATGGCGATCCGGTTCGCGCCGAGCCGGTCGAGGTCGCCGTCGAGCACGTCCAGGTCCTGCACCTGCGCGAGCTCGGCGCCCGAGCCTGTGACCCCCTGCGTTCCCGCGCCCATCAGCGAGGAGAGCTCCCCTGAGCCGACCGGCACGAGCACCTGCGTGCTCAGGATCCCCACGGTGCCCGCCACGCCGGGAGTCTCCGCGGCGCGCTCCACGGCGTCGACCGGAAGCCCGGCAGCATCGGTGATCACGTGGTCCGCGGTGATGCCGGCGCGCAGCTGCTCGTCGGCGGCGTGGTTCTCGCTGGAGTGCATGAACACGAGGGTGGATGCGAACGCCATGGCCAGCACGATCGGGGTGGTGGCCGACGCGAGGCGCCGGGCGTTCGTGCGGGAGTTGGCGGCCGCGAGCGACGCGGCGGCACCGGCGCCGCGCAGCGGGAGGCCGAAGAGGCTCGCACCCACGCGGGCGATCAGCGGCCCCAGCAGCCCGACGGCGAGCATGAAGAGCATGACGACGCCGAGGGCCGCGCCGGCCGCGTCGTCCCCGGTGGAGCTGGCGGAGACGCCGGTCAGCGATGCGCCGCCGGCGAGGGCGGCCAGACCGAGGACCGTCCGGAGCTTGTCCGGGCGGAGTCGTTCGACCGAGGCCTCGGACAGCGCCTGGCTCGGCTTGGCCCTGGCGGGTCGGCGCCCGGCCATCCAGCCGGCGCCGAGTGCGGTGAGCAGCCCGACGGCGACGGCGGCCAGCAGCGGGTACACGCTGATCCGCAGCTGCACTCCGTCGGGGACCGCGCCGCGGTCTTGCAGCTGCCCGAACCACCAGTGGGCGAGCCCGAGGCCCGGCAGGGTCCCGAGGACGCCGGCGAGGGGGGCGACGAGCATGGCCTCGGCGGCGACGGCGCGGCGGATCTGCCGTGGTGTGGCGCCGACGGCGCGGAGGAGGGCGAACTCGCGGGCACGCTGTGAGACGGACAGGGCCACGGTTCCGGCCGCGGTGAAGACGGCGACGATGGCGGCGATGCCGCCGAAGGAGCCGCCGATGCCGAAGAGCGTCTGCTTGGCCGTGGCGAGCCCGCGCTCCTCGACGGCGCCGCGCTCGTCGCCCACGAGCACCTGCGCACCGGTGCCGGCTAGTGCTTCCCGCACGGAGGCGGCGAGCGTGCCGGTGTCGGTGCCGGGCTCCGCCAGCACGGCGATCGCGTCCGCCGTGCCGGGGTGGCCGGCGAGCGCGGGGGCCTCGGTGTCGGCGAACCAGGCGATGCCGTCCGCGGTGTCCGCGGTGCGTGCGGCGTCTGCCGACCCGGCCTCTGCCAGGCCCGCGACGCGGAAGTCCTGCTGCCCGGAGGCGGTCAGGATCGCGACGGAGTCCCCGACCGCGAAGCCAGCGGCGTCCGCCGCTGCTGCACTGAGCACCACCTCTCCAGCCTCCGGCGCGTCCCCGGAGGTCAGGGCGGCACCGGTGAACGCGTGCGAGCCCCAGCCGTGCGCGATGAGCGCGGTCTCCTCGGTCCGCACCGGGAACGTGAAGTCAGCGACGGCGTCCGCCACGCCCGGAGCGTGCGCGGCCCGCGCCGCCAGCCCGGTGTCGACCCGTGCCGTGTCCGGGAGCGGGACAGGTTCCGCCTCGCGGTCCTCACCGGAGCCGGTGACGACGTACTCGTTCTGGTCCGCAGCCGCGATGACCGGCGCACTCGCGTACCGCTCGGGCGCGACGGAGGCGCTCAGGCTCGTCACGAGCAACGTCCCGCACGCCGCGACGATCAGTGCGGACATCAGCAACGCGACGAAGGTTCCCGCGAAGGACGCGGGCTTGGCGCGGACAGCCGCGCGGGCCAGGCCGGTGCTGCGCATCAGGCCGCCACTCCTGCCGTCGCACGCGGGCGGGCGGCACCGGCCGCGACCGCGGTGAGGGCCGTCATCCGGGTCGCGATCTGCTCGGCGGTCCCGCCGCTCAGGTCGCCGGCGAAGGAACCGTCGGCGAGGAAGAGCACCCGGTCGGCCCAGGCCGCCGCGGCGGGGTCGTGCGTGACCATGACGACCGTGGCACCGAGTGCGTCGACGGCGTTCCGCAGCAGTCCGAGGACGTCCGCGGCCGTGCGGGTGTCCAGGGCGCCGGTGGGCTCGTCGGCGAAGATCACGTCGGGGACCGTGACCAGGGCGCGTGCGATGGCTACGCGCTGCTGCTGACCGCCGGAGAGCTCGCTCGGGCGTCGCCGCCCCTTGTCGGCGAGGCCGACCTGGGCGAGGACGGCGGCCGCGCGCCGGCGGTCCTGGCGCTGCCCCGCCAGGCGCGTGGGCAGCAGGACGTTCTGCTCCACGGTGAGCGACGGCAGCAGGTTGAACGACTGGAAGACGAACCCGATGCGGTCGCGCCTGAGCTCGGTGAGCTCGTCCTCGTTCATTCCCGTGATGTCGGTCCCGCCGAGGAGGACCGATCCAGCCGTCGCCCGGTCGAGCCCGGCCGCGGACTGCAAGAAGGTTGACTTCCCGGACCCGGACGGGCCCATGATCGCGGTGAACGTGCCCCGCGGGAGGGCGGCGTCCACGCCCGCGAGGGCGTGCACCGTATTTCCGCCGCGCCCGTACTGCCGCCGGACGCCCCGGAGCTCGACGGCGATGCCGGCCGTGCCGGCCGTCGCCCTCGGTCGTGCGTCCGGCGTCCCGCGCTTGCTGGTGCTGGCCCTCATGTGTCCGGTCCTCTCGCCATCGTCGTGTTCCGACGCGACCCACGATCGAGGGACGGTGGCGAACGGCGCATCACACGCGAGAGCCAACCCGGGGGGTACTGCGGTACGGGGGCGGGCCCGGTGGAGAGCTAGTCGGGCAGCGGGTCGCCGGGGCGTACGAGCCCGGCCTCGTAGCCGAGCACGACGGCCTGTACCCGGTCGGGCAGGCCGAGCTTGGCGAGGATGCGGCTCACATGCGTCTTCGTCGTCTGCTCGGCGATGAACAGGCGGCGCGCGATCTGGCCGTTCGACATGCCGCGGGCCATGAGCATGAACACGTCGCGCTCGCGCTCGGTCAGCTCGACGAGCACGTCACGCGTCGGTGCCGGGGCGGGGCGGTCCAGCAGCTCCTCGACGAGCATGCGGGTCACCCGCGGCGCGAGCAGCGCCTCGCCCGCGTGCACGGTCCGGACGGCGGCGACGAGGTCGTCGGGCGAGGCGTCCTTGAGCAGGAACCCGCTGGCTCCGGCGCGCAGCGCGGCGAAGACGTAGTCGTCGATGTCGAACGTCGTGAGCATGACGATCCGGGGCCGGTGCGCCGAGATCTTGTCGCCCAGGATCGCTGCGGTCGCGTCGATGCCGTTCATGTTCGGCATGCGCACGTCCATGAGGACGACGTCCGGCCGCAGGCTGCGCGCACGCGCCAGGGCCTGCGTCCCGTCCTCGGCCTCGCCGGCCACCGTGATGTCGGTCTGGGCCTGGAGGATCGCGGCCAGACCGACGCGGAACATGGCCTGGTCGTCGACGACCAGCACGCGGATCATGCGGTGCCGCGGGGAGCCACCGCGATGACCTCGAAGCCGCCCGGGACTGGCCCGGCCGTGAGCGTGCCGCCGATCGCAGTCATGCGCTCGATCATGCCGCGGATTCCCGACCCTCCGCGATCCAGGGCTTCGACGGGCGCGCCGCCACGGCTCGTGACCGTCAGGACGAGGTGCTCGCCCGCCTCGAGGGTGAGGCACGCGGCCGCGTCCGGTGCGTGCCTGACGACGTTCGCGACGGCCTCCTGCGCGACGCGGTACAACGCCAGCTGTACCGACTCCGGCGGCACGGGCTCGATGACGTCGACGTGTGCCGAGAGATCGATGTCGGCTGCCCGGGCGCCGTCGACCAGCTCCTGCAGCTGTGCGAGCCCGGGCTGCGGGGCCAGCTGCGCCGCGTCGTCGCCGCGGAGCACGCCGAGGACGCCCCGCATCTCTCCGAGTGCTTCGCGTGCTTGCGTCGCGATGCCGTCGAGCTCCGCGACGGCAGCGTCGGGAAGGCCAGGGATGCGGTAACGCGCCGAGGTCGCGCGCATGTGCACGATCGACATCGAGTGTGCGACGACGTCGTGCATCTCGCGCGCGACGCGGGCACGTTCCTCGGCCCACTCGCGTGCTGCGTGCTCCTGCTGCGCCTCGACGCGCGCCTCGCCCAGGTCCGTGGTCGCACGCCACCAGAGCACCAGGAGCAGCCCGATCGACAGGGCGGCGAACGTCACGCTCGCCGTGACGATCAGGTTGCCCACGGCTTCGTCGGAGGGCGGGCTCGAGGTCGTCGCGATGACGACCAGGCCGATGCACGCGGCCGCCCAGGTGGCGACGCCCACCCACCAGCGCGCCGAGGTGGCGAGCACGAGCAGCATGACGATGAGGGCGAGGATCGTCACGACCGGCGCCGGCCAGGGTTCGCCGGTCGAGTACAGTGCGGTCGCGTAGACGCCCGCCAGGTGCAGCAGCGCACCGGTCACGGGCCGCGCGAGAGCGACGACGATCGAGCCGGTCAACAACAGCGTGGCGATGAGCGCCGCGCCCAAGGGCATCGCGTGGACGAACGATCCGACGGCGAGTCCGACGACGAACAGAGCGAGCAGGACCACGCTCGCGATCGCCCACGCCCACAGACCCAGGCCGCGCAACGGAGCCGGCAGGGCGGCACGGGCGGTGTCGGTGGCCCGGGTCACGACGCGATCCGCGACGGCCTGCCGATGAGACTCGGGTCGAGGGGCGGCTCCATACAGGCGACGGTAGACCGCACCGCGGGCCGCCCGCGTACCGCTCGAGGACCACCCGCCCCCTACCGTGGAGTGACATCGCACCGGCGCACGGTGCCGACGACCCAGGCAGTACCCGGGTAGGGGCGAGATGGCTCTCGGGCGTGATGTGGCCGGTGACAGCGGCTCCCTACCTTCCCTCCCATGACGACGATCCGACTCGCGCCGAGGGCTCAGCGGCACTTCTCCCTCACCCATGGCTGCCGCGACGGGCACGACGGTGCCACCGCGCCGTGCACGGCGAAGCCGTCCACCAGGGCCTTCGCGAACCGCACCGGCGACGACGCGTCATGACCGTCACGACACCGCTGCGCGTGGCACCCAGCCCCGGGGCGTTGCGGTACAGATCCCAGGAGATCGACGACCGGACGATCCTGGCGTGCGACCCGCCCGGAGGTTCTCGCATCGTGGAGGCCCTGGGAGACGTCGCCACCGCCGACCACATCGCGGTCGTCGTGCCGGGGAACGGTCACCACCTCGGGAACTATTTCATCGAGGAAGGGCCGAACAGCCCTCGGGCGCGCGGCGAGCTCCTGCTCCGCACGATGCAGGCCCTCGAACCCGACGCCCACGTGGCCGTCGTGGTGTGGGTGGGCTACCGCACGCCACCGGACCTGGCCGCAGCGGTGTCCAACACTCCCGCCTACGAGGGCGCCCCGGAGCTGGCCCGTGCCATGGCCTTCGGCATCGGCATCGGCATCACCACCATCGCGGTGGCCGCCGACGCGCGGGACGGCGTCCTGGACCGGATGCGGACGCTGCCCATGTCTCCCGTGGCGATGCTCGCCGGGCGGTCGCTCGCCGACGTCCTCACCGCCCTGATCGAGCTGACGATCCTCATGTGTCTGGGACGGCTGTTCGGCTGGCAGTGGCATGCCGGCGCCGGTGCCGGCCTCGCCGCGCTCGGTCTCCTGCTGCTGCTGCGCACAGCCTTCTCCTGGACCGGCATCCTGCTGGGGCTGCTGGTCAGCGGCCCGGAGGCGGCGATGAAGTACTTCTCGCTCGTCTTTCCCCTGGCCATGGTGGCGGACACCGTCGTGCCCACCTCCTTCATGCCGGGATGGCTGGCTGGGCCCGCCGGGTGGAACCCGCTGTCGGCCACGGTGATCGCCACGCGCGAGCTGTTCGGCAACCCCACAGGCCCCGGGATGTCGTGGCCTGCCGAGCACGCTCTGCTCCTCGCCGTGGTCTGGCCGCTCGCGATCACGACGGTGTGCACGGCGCTCGCCCTGGGTCGTCTGCGTCGCCTGAGCCGCTGACGGCTGACCGTGCACCTGCTCGGCCGGTTGGGCCTGACAGGTGTCGACCGTCGTCGAGAGGCAGGCACCGGAGTCCGGGGAACGTGCGTGCGCAGTGGCCACCGCTCATGGTGGTCTCATCCACCGACGGAAGGAGCGTCTTGTGGCCCAGGGCGACGTGTCCCGACGGGGATTCCTCGGCTTCGGGGTGCTGGGGCTGGCAGCCGGTGTGGTGGGCTGCTCACCGGGTGGGCGTGAGTCTCCCTCCCCCACCTCGTCGCGTGTGCAGACCTCCACGGACGGGTGGACGGTCGTGTGGGAGGACGACTTCACCAGGGGTCTGCAGACGGCGGTGTGGACGCCTGCGGACTACGGCGGCAACCGTGACCTCGGCGAGCTGCAGTACAACGACCCCGCGCTGGTGTCGGTCGAGAACGGGAACCTCGTCCTGCGTGCGCGCGCGTCCGAGCGCGACGGCTACCAGTACGTCGCCGGGAGCGTGTCGTCGAAGGACAAGCTGACCGTCGGTCCCTACGGACGTCTCACCACGCGCCAGCTCCTGGGACCTGGCACCGGCATCGGGTTCGCCGTCGCCCTGTACGGGGAGGACATCGACGCGGTCGGCTGGCCGGCGTGCGGCGAGATCGACGCCACCGAGATCGCGCTGGCCCGGCCGGGCTCGCCCTTCGCGTCGATCCACGGCCCCGGCTACTCGGGGGGCTCGCCCATCTCCGCCACCGGGAGCGTCCCGTCGCTCGTGAACCGGTGGGCGGAGCACACGCTGGAGTGGGAGCCGTCGCGCATCTCGTGGGCGATCGACGGGCAGGTGTACCACGTCGCCGAGGAGTACGACCCGCGGGCGGCGGGGGGCTGGCCGTTCGATCAGCCGTTCTTCATCACCCTCGTCCTGACGGTCGGATCCAACCTGTCCGGACCGGTCGACGTCTCGACCTGGCCGCGTGACTCCGCCGGCGAGCCTACCGATCCCTACGCCGCCGTGGACTTCGTGCGGTTCGAGCAGCGGACGAGATCCTGACTCCTCCTGCCTTGTGAGGCCCCCCGGGGCCTTGTAGCGTCGACAGGTAGCACCCAAGCACCCACGCTCTGAACCGGTCAACGACGGTCGGGCCGAGCACCGCTTCCGGGTTGACGACACCGCGCGATGATGCCGCCGCCTCCAGACGATCTGGACGAGCCATGAAGACGCACACCCTGACTTCGAAGCTGATGGCCGCACTCATGGTGACGGGGGTGATGAGCTTTGGCCTGGCGGCGCCGGCGGGCGCAGCGGTCGAGGACCCTCCCTGGATGGACACCTCTCTCTCGCCGGACGAGCGTGCCGACCTCCTGGTGGCCGAGCTGACCCTGGAGGAGAAGGCGACGCTGCTCATCCAGTCCGGAGGGCCGGGCCTGCCCGACTACGGCGTGCCCGCCATCCGGGGCAAGGACGGCTGCTGCGGCGTCGCGACGACCGACACGGAGTCGACGGCGTTGCCCGTCGGTATCGCCCTCGCCTCCACCTTCAACACCGAGGTGGCGGACGCCTACGGCGCCGTCGCGGGCAGCGAGACGAGGTACTTCGGCTTCAACGGCCTCGCAGGTCCGACGATGGACCTGCTCACGACCCCGCTCAACGGCCGTATGTGGGAGGCCTTCGGCGAGGACCCGTTGGTCAGCGGTGCCATCGCCGCCGCTCAGACCCGCGGGACGCAGAGCCAGGAGGTCTACTCCATCGTCAAGCACTACAACCTGAACAACCAGGAGACCCGACGCGGCAACGTCGACGCGGTCGTCGACGAGCGGACCCTGCAGGAGGTGTACACGAGGCCCTGGGAGAAGGTGGTGGACGAGGCCGACGCGGGGTCGGTGATGTGCGCCTTCAACAAGGTCAACGGGGAGTACGCGTGCGGGAACGACGTGCTGCTCAACGGGATCCTGAAGGAACAGCTCGGGTTCGAGGGATACGTGTCCTCCGACTTCAACGCCGCGCACTCGTTCGCGGACTACGAGGCCGGACTGGACGTGCCGGGACCCGGCACGGAGTACTCCGGGGACAACCTCGTGCAGGCCGTGCAGGACGGCCTCGTCTCCGAAGCGCGCGTGACCGACGCCGCGCGGCGCGTGCTGCGCACCTTCTTCGCCTTCGGCATCATCGACAACCCGCCCCCGGGCTCCTTCGAGTACCCCCAGCCGGCATCGACACCTCTGGACCAGGCGACCATCGACGAGCACTCCGCCGTCGCGCGCAGCGTCGGCGACCAGTCGGCCGTGCTGCTGGCCAACGACGACGCCCTTCCGCTGGACGCGAGCGACGGGTCGATCGCCGTGATCGGCGCCGACGCGGACCACTACATCGACGGCGGCGGCAGCGGCGCGATCCAGTTCCCCGCGCAGCTGACCACCGTCCTCGACGGCATCACCGAGCGGGCGGAGACCGAGGTCACCTACGCCCAGGGCACCGACCCGGTCTCGCTCGCCGGCACGCTGCCCGGGCCCGTCCCGGTGCCGTCTTCCGTCCTGTCCCCCTCGAGCGGCGACGACGCACCGGGCCTGAGCGCCTTCTACTTCCTCGGCACGGGCTTCCCCGGCGAGCCGGCGCTCATCCGCACCGACGAGCAGGTGGACTGGCGCAGCGGCATCTCCCAGGACACGATCAACACGTCCCAGGTGCCGAGCCCCGGGGTGCAGTTCGCGACGCAGCCGATCTCCGTGGTCTGGAGCGGCACCCTGACCGCCCCGGCGACGGGCACCTACGACCTGTCGCTCAGCCACCTCGGCAGGGCGAAGCTGCTGCTGGACAGGCAGCTGCTCCTCGACGACCCCGGAACGACGTACGGCACCCAGTCGGTGGCCGTCGATCTCGTCGAGGGACAGGAGTACTTCGTCGAGGTGAGCTACGAGACGGACGCTCCCAACCAGTTCAACGGCGGCCTGAACGACCAGCCCGGCGCGATGATCCGGTTCGGCTGGACCCCGCCCGAGGGCGCGATCGCGAACCCCACGATCGACGAGGCGGTCGAGGCCGCCGCGGCAGCGGACACGGCGGTCGTCGTGGCTCGTGACTACACCGGCGAGGCGGCGGACCGCGGCACGCTGACCCTGCCGGAGAACCAGGACGCGCTGATCGAGGCGGTCTCCGAGGTCAACGACAACACCATCGTCGTGCTGGCCACCAGCGGCCCCGTCACGATGCCGTGGATCGACGACGTGGAGGCCGTGCTCGAGGTGTGGTACCCGGGCCAGACGCAGGGCGAGTCCGTCGCCGCCGTCCTCTTCGGCGACGTCGCACCCTCCGGAAAGCTGCCCGTCACGTTCCCGGTCGACCTGGAGCAGCTCGAGGCGGTCGGCATCAAGGACCCGTTCCGGCAGATCAGCGAGGTGAGCCCGACGACGGAGTACACCGACGGCGTCTTCGTGGGGTACAAGGCCTACATCGAGCACGGGGCCACGCCCCTGTTCCCGTTCGGCCACGGACTGTCGTACACCTCGTTCGAGTACGGGGACGCCGTGACCGCCCCACCGGTGGACCCTCAGGGCACGGATCCGGTCGCGACCACCGCGACGGTGACCGTGACCAACACCGGCGACGTCGCCGGCACCGAGGTCGTCCAGGCCTACGTGGGGAACCTGCCCACCGATGCGGTGGCGACGCCCGACCTCGCGCTGGCCGGCTTCACGCGCGTGAGCCTCGAACCCGGCGAGAGCGCCGAGGTGGCGGTACCGATCGACCGCAGGTCCCTGCAGTACTGGGACGTCGAGGCGGACGCCTGGGTGACGCCCACCGGTACCGTGCCCCTGTTCGTCGGCAGCTCGTCCGCCGACGTCCGAGCAACCGGAGAGATCACCGTCCCCTCGGACACCACGGCACCGACCGTCGAGATCACGGCCGACCCGGCCACTCCCAACGGCACCCAGGGTTGGTACACGACGCCCGTGACGTTGACCTTCACGGCGACCGACGACCAGGACCCGGCACCCGTGGTCGAGGTCAGCATCAACGGTGGGGAGTTCGCCGTGCAGGACGGCCCTCTGGTGCTCGACGAGGACGGGGTCTACACCGTCGCCGCTCGCGCGACCGATGCGGCCGGCAACGTCTCGGAGCCGGCGACGGTCGAGGTCAAGGTCGACCGCACCCGCCCCGTCGTCAGCGCCGAGCGCACCCGTCCGTGGTTCCTCGTCCGGATCTCGGCGACCGACGAGGTCTCCGGGGTTGCGAGCGTCCAGTACCGCTACCGGATCGAGGCGGGCCGCCGGGACATCACGACCCCGTGGTACGACACGGGCGGGCAGCCCGTCCTCGACGCACTGAGCCGCAGGATCACCCTGCAGTACCGGGCGATCGACAACGCGGGGAACGTCAGCAGGGTGGGTTCGTTCGGATGATCGATGTCCGACGTCGTAGGTCGGCCGGGTCGGACGCCACGGTCGCGCCGGTCGAGACGATCGCCGACCGGTGCACCCGGACCTGCGTCGGCGCGGTACGACGAGCACACCCGCCGGCCTCCACGGAGGCCGGCGGGTGCGCCGTGTCAGGGCTCCTGCGCGGCTCGCACGCTCGACGCCGTCGAGCAGGTCGAGCAGCTCGAGCCGGTCGGAGAGCCGGTCAGGAGCAGGTGAGCGCCTCGTGGTCGACGTCGAGCGTCGAGGTGACGCTCTCGCCGTCGATCGTCCCGGTGCCCGTGACGGTCACGGAGCCGCTCGCGACGGAGGTCGAGCGCACGGGGAACATCTGATAGGCGCTCCGGCCGGGGTCGACGTCAGCGACCTCGCGGGTGCCGAACGACGTCGCGAGGGTCACGTCGACCGGTGAGTCCTCACCGTTCGTCGCGCGGACGGCGAGGTAGGCCTGGCCGGCGAGGCACCGGGGTTCGACCGCGACGTCCAGGTCGAGGTCAGGGGCTCCGTCGCTCGGCGTGCCGTAGATCTCGAGCTCGTAGATGGAGAAGCCCCACTGCGTCGCGCGCTCCGTGGCGTAGACGCGCACGTGCCGGCCCGTGCCGGACACGTCCAGGTCGTCGAAGAGGCCGTCCCCGTCGGTGACGGTGTGCACCGTGGTCCAGGTGTCGCCGTCGGGCGAGGTCTGGATCTCGTAGCCCTTCGCGAACGCGGTCTCCCAGTCGATCACGACGCGGCTCAGGTCGTAGGTCGCGCCGAGGTCCACCGCGATCCACTCCGGCTGGCTCCACTGGCTGCCCCACCGGGTGCCGGCGTTGCCGTCCACCGCCTTGTCGCCGGTGCGAGCGGGGTCGTCGATGCTGGACGTCGTCACGGGGCGGCCGAGCGCCAGCGACTCCTCGTCGTCGCCCCCGCCACCGTTCCCGTCGTCGGCCAGGTAGCACCGCAGGTACTGGTAGGACTCCGCGGAGGTCTCGAACGACGGCGCGTTGTCCCACTCGTAGGTGTAGTACTGCACGTACGGCTCGGCTGCGGCGATGATCGCCGGGAGGTCGAGCTCTCCGTTGCCGAGGCCGACCTGCCTCATGTCGCCCTCGGCGTCGACGTTCACGGCGTCCTTGATGTGGAGCAGCTCGATGCGGTCCCCGTGCTCCTCGATCCACGCCGCGACGTCGATGCCGGCGTCGGCGGCCCAGCCGACGTCGAGCTGGAACGTGACGTAGCGCGGGTCGGTGTTCTTCTCGATGACCTCCCAGGCCCGGACCGTCTCGCCCGTCTCCGGGTCGAGGTACTGCGTGGTGAACTCGCTCTGGTGGTTGTGGAGCGCGATCTTGTGGGCGCCGTTCTCGTGCGCGTACCGGCCGAGCTGGTTGACGTACGCCGCGGTCGCGAGCGCTTCCTCGTACGTGCCGTAGCCGCCCGCCATCCCGCCGGTCCCGATGTAGTCCTGGCCCAGCGCGACGGCGGTGGCGACCGTCTCCGGCCACGTGTCCCAGCTCGTGCTGCCGTGGCTCGAGGAGACCTCGAGACCGTGCTCGTCGAGGATCGCCTTGTACTCGTCGACCGGCATCGAGTAGGGCTGGTCGTACGGTTCGACGTGCGTGAACCCGGCCCGGGCGACCTCGCCGAGCACGCGGTCGAGCGTCTCCGGGGACGGCGTCCCCGACCCGAGCTCGCCGACGTGCGTGTACAGCTGGATGGAGATCTTGGAGTCGGGGATCCCCCAGCCCTCGCCGCAGGCCGGCGCTGCCGTGGTGGACGGCGGGGTGGCAGCGGGGGTCTCCGGGCCCGCGAGGGCCGGGGCCGCGGCGAGCGTGCTCGCGAGGAGCGCGCCGCCCGTCAACGCCGCGCCGAGGCGCCGTGTGCGGGGTGAACGGTACGAGTTCTGCATGGGACTCCAATTGACGACGATGTCGAGTTGGGATGACGAGCAGGCGACTTTTGAACGCGTTCTATGCAAAAGCAACGTATGTGCCGACCATGGCCGCGTCAAGGGCGGAGCCCGCGATCAGCGCTGCGGTCCTTCCACGGTCACGGCTCGGACGGGCTCGCGTGAGGGTTCGACGGTGGCCCGGGCAGGGGCCCGAGGTCCAGGTGTCGGCGCAGCGCCGTCGTGACCTCGTCGACGTGCGTGAGCTGCTCGGGGGAGAGCGCGTCGACGAACAGCTCGTGCACGGCCTGCAGGTGCGTCACCGAGCTGCGCCGGAGCGACTCCGAGCCGACCTCGGTCAGCCGCACGTCGATGCCGTGGACGTCGTCGGGGCACGGGGACCGGTGCACGAGCCCGCGCTTCTCCATGCGCCCCAGGTGGTGCGACAAGCGGCTGCGTTCCCAGCCGATCGAGCGCGCCAGCTCGGAGGAGCGCAACGCGCGCCGGTCCGCCTCGCTGAGGGTGAGCAGCACCCGGTAGTCGGCCGAGGACAGGGACGTCTCGCGCTGCAGCCGGCCCTCGAGGCGGGTGCGCAGCGTCTCGGCGGTCTCGATGTAGCCGCGCCAGACGCGGAGCTCCTCGCGGGTGGGCATCGGGCGGTGCTGCGGTGGGGGCTGGCTCATGAGACCTCCGGGATTGATATGTCAACTCTCGGTGTTACCGCATCCGACGTCAACCCGATGTGCGGGGAGACCGGAACCCCAGGAGCCCACCTCATGTCAGACCCCACCACCGTCCAGTTCGGCATCGACAGCTTCGGTGACCTCCCCCGCGACGACCAGGGCGCCGTCGTCTCCCATGCCCGCGCTCTCCGCGCCGTCGTCGAGGAGGCGGTCCTGGCCGATCAGGTCGGCGTGGACGCGGTCGCCCTCGGCGAGCACCACCGGCCCGAGTTCGCGATCTCCACCCCCGAGACCGTGCTGGCCGGCATCGCGACCCGGACCGAGCGCATCCGCCTCGGGTCCGGCGTCACCGTGCTGTCCTCCGACGACCCGGTGCGCGTCTTCCAGCGTTTCGCCACGGTCGACGCCCTCTCGAACGGCCGCGCCGAGGTGATCCTGGGCCGCGGTTCGTTCACCGAGTCGTTCCCCTTGTTCGGCTACGACCTGTCCGACTACGACCTCCTCTTCGAGGAGAAGATCGACCTGTTCCACCGGCTCCTGGACGAGGGCCCGGTCACGTGGGAGGGCAGCACGCGCGCCGCGATCCAGGGTCTCGAGGTGTACCCCAAGACGGAGTCGGGGCGCCTGACGACCTGGGTCGGCGTCGGCGGTTCGCCGCAGTCGGTGGTCCGCACCGCGCGGTACGGGTTCCGCCTCATGCTGGCGATCATCGGTGGCGCCCCCGACCGTTTCGCACCGTACGTCGACCTGTACCGGCGCGCGACGGAGCAGCTCGGCACCACGGCCTACCCCGTGGGGATGCACTCGCCCGGCTTCGTCGCCGAGACGGACGACGAGGCCAAGCGCCTGTTCTGGCCCGGATACAAGGAGGTGCGCGACCGCATCGGCGCCCTGCGCGGGTGGCCGCCCGTGCGCCGCGAGGAGTTCGAGGCCGACGTCGAGCGCGGCTCGTTGTACGTCGGCTCGCCCGAGACCGTCGCGCGCAGGATGGCCCGCGCCATCGAGGTGCTCGACGTCGGGCGGTTCGACCTCATCTACTCCGCCGCCGGGGCCGTCGACGTGAGCGCACGCCTGCGCGCCGTCGAGCTCTACGGCACCCGGGTCCTCCCGCGGGTGCGCGAGCTCCTGGCCGAGAGGTCCGGCGCCCTGGAGACGGTCCGGTGAGCACCCGCACGGTCGGCATCCTCGGCGCGGGCAAGGTCGGCACCGTCCTGGCGCGGCTGGCGCTCGCGGCCGGCTACCGCGTCCTCGTCGCCGGGTCCGGCGACCCGGCGAAGATCGCGCTCACCGTCGAGGTCCTGACGCCCGGCGCCAGCGCCGTGCGGGCCGACGACGCCGTGCGGCAGGCCGACGTCGTGGTCCTCGCGCTCCCGCTCGGCAAGCACCGCGCGCTGCCGGTCGACGCCCTGCGCGACAAGCTCGTCGTGGACGCGATGAACCACTGGTGGGAGGTCGACGGACCGCGTGAGCGGGTCCTGGAGCCCGGCGTCTCCTCCAGCGAGCAGGTGCAGCGCTTCCTCGGTGGCGCCCGCGTCGTCAAGGCGTTCAACCACATGGGGTACCACGACCTGGAGGACGAGGCGCGACCCGTCGGGGCGCCGGGCCGCAAGGCGATCGCGGTCGCCGGCGATGCCGCGGCAGCCGCCGAGGTGGCGTCGTTCGTCGACGACCTGGGGTTCGACCCCGTTCCCCTCGGGCCGTTGGCGGAGGGCGTGCGGCTCGAGCCGGGCACCCCAGCCTTCGGGGCCAACGTCCCGGCGGACGAGCTGAGGTCCCTCACGCGGACGGCGGCTCCCCGCCCTGCCTGATCGGCTCCGACCTGGTCACCCGGCCGGGCCGGACGGCGCCGGCTCCGGCCGGGCCGCCCGGTCCGCCACCCGTGCCAGGCGCGCCTCGTCGTCGCTGCCGGGGACCGCGGTGTAGGCGACGATCTTGAGGTCGGTGTCGCCGTCGGCGAGGACGTCGCAGTCGACCGCGATGTCCCCGACCAGAGGATGGCGGACCACCTTGCGGTCCTCGGCGTGACGCCCGACGGCTCCCTCCGCCCAGAACGCCGAGAACCGGGCGTTGCCCGCGAGCGTGCGGCGTACCAGCGCAGCCAGCCGCACGTCGTCGGGGTAGCGCGCGGAGGCCTGGCGCAGGTCGGCGACCAGGGCGCGGTCGGCGGCCTCGGCGTTCGCCGGGACGACGGGCCAGGCGGTCAGCCGCCCGCGGTCCTCCGCGACCGGGAAGCGCAGCCGGACGAGGTTCCTGGCCTCGGGGGCGATGTCGTGGGGGTCGCCGAACAGGCCCGCCCAGTGCGGGTTCCACCACACCAGGGTCCAGTCCGCGGCGAAGACCGCCACCGGCACGTCGCTCATCCGGGACAGGAGGCGCACCATCCCCGGCGGACCGCGCGTCGGGAGAGACCCGCGGTCTCGGGGGACAGCCTGTCGCGCCACGCGCGGAGCGTGGTCCCCAGTCGATTCTCTGCGTCGTGCACCCGCCCATTCTCTCGTCCGTACCTGCCGGATGGCGGGCGGAGGGTGGTACCCGTGCTCCCAGGGAGGCCGGGTCCCTGGTCTGTCGGTCGTGACGGCTCAGGCGGGTGCCATGTCGAAGACCATCACCGCGACTCGGAGCGCGCCGTCGAGACGGGATCGCCGAGCGAGGGCCTCAGGCACTAGCCTGCGAGACGCGCCCGACGGCGCACCGTGCTGTGCTTCCTCGGTGCCGTCGCGCACGTCCGAGGACGGTGGCGCGTCACCGAACCGGTATGACCCGCGACGAAGGAACGAGCCGTGAGCCAACCCCCGTACCCGCCGTACCCGGGCGGCGACGCCCCTCAGCCTCCGCAGGAGCCCGCACCGTACGGGCAGGCGCAGCCTCCCTACGGCCAGGCCGCGCCGCCGGCACAGCCCGGCTACGGCCAGGCACCACCCCGCTACGGGCAGCTCGCCCAGCCGGAGCAGCACCAGCCCGCCTACGGGCAGATGGCCCCGGCTGCCCCCGTGCAGCCCTACGGCACGCCCGGCCCGCAGCAGGGTGCGCCGTACCCGGGCCCCGGCCAGCCGTACGGGTCACCGTACGGTCCGGCGGGGTACGCCCCCTACGCCCCTGCGGGTCCTCAGCCCATGACGTGGCGCACGATCCTCGCGTACGTCTTCGGCCCGATCGCCGTCCTCTTCCTCCCGATCGTCTTCGGGGTGCTCGCTATCGTGTTCTCGGCGATCGCGGTCAGGCGGAACGAGAAGAGCGCGAAGATCGCGCTCGGCGTCGCGATCGGCGGCACCGCGCTCGGGTTCGTCCTCGGTGCGATCTCGGCCGCCCAGACCATCCAGCAGCTCTACTGATCGGCGCGCCGGTCCCCGCGGCGGACGCGTCGTCCGACAAGAGGGAGCACCGATGACCGAGCAGTCCTGGACCTCCGTCCCCCTGACCGACGAGTACGTCCGTGGTGCCGCGCGCCTGGAGCGGACCGCCCGCGGGGTCGCGCCGCACCGCCTGCCGCAGCGGGCGGTGGCGCAGGCCGCCGACCCGCAGCTGTCGATGGTGGAGGCTCAGCCGTCCGGCGTCCGGGTCGCGCTGCGCACCGCGGCGACCGCGGTGCAGCTCGTCGGTCACCGCACCCGGGTGACCTACACGGGTGTCCCGCGGCGGCCGGACGGGATCGTCGACCTCGTCGTCGACGGCCGCTCGGTGGCGCACGCCCCCACCTCCGGGGGCGCCACGATGGTCGTCGACCTGGCGACGGGTGCGTCGACGCCGGAGGAGGGCACCGCATTCACGCTCACGTTCGACGGTCTGGCGGCGGGCACCAAGGACGTCGAGCTGTGGCTGCCTCACAACGAGGTGGTCGAGATCGTCGACGTGCGCGCCGACGCCCCCGCCGGCCCGGTACCGGACCGGCGGCCCCGCTGGGTCCACCACGGCAGCTCGATCAGCCACGGCTCGAACGCCTCCCGGCCGACCGGCGTCTGGCCCGTGGTGGCGGCGCGACGGGCCGGCGTGGACCTGACGAACCTCGGGCTCGGGGGCAGCGCGCTGCTCGACCCGTTCCTGGCCCGCACGGTCCGCGACACCCCGGCCGACCTCCTCAGCGTCAAGATCGGGATCAACCTGGTCAACGCCGACCTCATGCGGATGCGCGGCTTCCGGGCCGCGACGCACGGGTTCCTCGACACGATCCGGGACGGGCACCCGACGACACCCCTGCTCGTCGTCTCACCGATCTTCTGCGCGATCCACGAGACGACCCCTGGACCGGGGGCGTTCGACCTGGACGCCCTCGCCGAGGGTCGGCTCAGCTTCCGCGCGACCGGCGACCCGGCCGAGGTCGCGGCCGGCAGGCTGACCCTCACGACGGTCCGCGCGGAGCTCGCCCGCATCGTCGACGAGCGGCGCGCGGACGACCCGAACCTGCACCACCTCGACGGTCGCGTCCTGTACGACGCGGAGGACGCGGTGGTCCGGCCGCTGCCCGACGCCCTGCACCCGGACGCCGAGACGCACCGGATCATGGGCGAGCGCTTCGTCCAGGAGGTGTTCGTCGGCGGCGCCTTCGCCGCGGCGGCCCGGGCAGGGACGGCGCCGGCCGCGGGCGAGGTCTGACGCCGCCGCCCACGACGCGCGGCACTGTCGTACCGTCGAGAGCGTCGGGCGGCACCACGCCGGCCAGAGCCGGAGGAGCATCCATGACCACCATCGCCGTCGTCGGCGCCGGGAACGGCCTCGGGGCCGCGGTCGCGCGGAGGTTCGGTGCCGAGGGGTACGCCGTCGCGCTGATCTCCCGCACCCAGGAGAACGTCGACCGGATCGCCGAGGACCTGCGGATCGAGGGCCTGACCGCGCGCGGCTTCGCCGCGGACGTGCGCAGACCGGAGGAGCTCGTGCTGGCGCTGGACCGCGCGGCCCTCGACCTCGGCACGGTGGAGGTCCTCGAGTACAGCCCGCTCCCGGCCCGCCGGTTCCTGCGCCCGGTGCTGGAGACGACGGTCGACGACCTGCAGGCCGCCGTGGAGTTCTCCGTACTCGGTCCGGTCACCGCGGTGAACCAGGTCCTGGGCGGCATGCGCGAGCTGGGCCGCGGGTCGATCCTCTTCGTCAACGGGGGTTCGGGGGCGCGCCCGAACCCGGCCGTCGCAGGGACGTCGGTCGCGTTCGCCGGCGAGGCGGCCTACGCGAGGATGCTCTACGACACCCTCGCGGAGGAGAACGTCCGGGTCGGACAGCTCATCGTCCCCGGCGCGATCCGTCCCGGGCACCCGACCCACGACCCCGGCGTCCTCGCCGACAGGCTCTGGGACCTGCACACCGGGCCGGGGGCGTTCCGCGTCTACGCCGACGCGATGCCGGACGCCTGACCACGGGGCCCGTCAGCCCGACGGGAGGTCGGTGGCCTTCTCCCACGCGCCCACGACGCGGCCGTCGCCCGTCTCGAGGCGGAACGGCGCGAGGGGCAGGTTGCCCGCACGGCGGCGGGCGCGGAGCACGTCGAGCGCGGCGTCGTCGCCGTCGGCGCCGAACGGATCGCCGCGGCGGGCTCCGGCCGCGTTGACGACGAGGTACGTCGTCGTGAGGCTGTCGTCGTCGTGGTGCACCTCGTCGGCGAGCGCGGCGACCTCCTGTGCGACCTCGAGGCTCGGCAGCGCGGCCCAGCTGCGCTGGGGGCCGACGAGCGTCCACGCGCCGTCGCCGTCCTGGCGGACGACGTACTCCCGCGAGGCGCTGAGGGCGCGCCAGGTCGAGGCGTCGACTGCGGTCCAGCTGAGCAAGTTCATGGTCGTCGTCCTGGGTCGGACGTGGCCCGGACTCTCGTCGGTCGAGCGTTTCTCCCCCCGCCACCGTCGTGCGACCCAGAGGCAGCGTACGCTCCGCGGGCGCCGTCGCGGGTCCCCCCTGAGGCGTACTTCGTGCTCGTCCGTGCGGCGTACGCGCGACGGGGTCAGCCGCAGTCGACCCCCGTGTAGGGGGTGTCGACGACGACGGGCTCGCCGTCCGCGCCCGGGACCGTGAGCGTCGCGACCCCCGCCTCGACCGACGCGGCGCGCTGGCTGAAGGACCCGTACGCGTTGCGGCCCGGCGCGACCCCGGTGTAGGTGCGCTCGCCGGTGGGCGTGCCGAGGGTCAGGTCGACGGGGTCCTCCCCGAGGTTCTCCGCGCGGACGGCGACGTGGGCGGTCCCGGCGAGGCACCGCGTGTCGACCTCGACGTGGACGGGAGGCAGCTCCCGGACCCGCACGTCGCGGTAGGAGACGACGTCCGGCGCCGAGCCGTGCGCCTGCAGTCCCACGTACCCGACGAGGCCGCGGCTGCTGGAGTCCGGGTCGAGCGGTCGGCCGGGGAACGGCACGCCGGGCCGGTTCTCGTACTCGTTGATCACGACGCCGTTGCGGATCACCGTGTAGTGCTGCCCGACGACGCGCACCTCGTACGTGTTCCACGTCCCCTTCGGCGTGGGCATGGCGCGGTCGAGGTCGAGGTCCGCGAACCCGTAGACCGAGCCCGTCTTGCGGGGGTCGTTCGACCCGCCCTCGGGGGAGTCGTTGATCTGGACCTCGTGCCCGCAGTTGACCGCGATCCACGACAGGTTGTTCGTCTCGCTGCCGTTGAACGTCGTGGGGCAGCCTTCGACCGGGCCCGACAACGCGGGGAAGCGGACCTGGACGCCGCTGTTGGCCCGCGCGTCGCCGGGGGCGTCGTCGCGGAACTCGAGGATGAGGGAGAAGTCGCCGTACTGCTGCACGGGGTACCAGAGCGTGCCGAAGCCGCCCGTCGCGCCGACGCGGCTGCGGACCGTCCCGTCCTCGAGGAGGTCGAACCCGCCGTCGCCCGCGTACTCCCAGGCGTCGAACGACTCCTGGGTGCCGTCGAGGATCACGTCGTACCCGTCGTCGGCGGCCGGCGGTTCCACGACCGCCGGGGTGATCGCCGCCGCGGGTGCGGCGAACGCGACCGCCACGACGAGCGCCGTCACGCCGGCGGCGCGTGCACCGCGGGGGCGCCCGGCACCGGCCGCGCCGGGGCTCGGACGGGTCCCGGCGCGCAGGGCGGTTCTCATCGGAGCTCCTTCGTTCGACGCAGGAGGGTCGTGCCGACGGCGCGGCGCCGCCTCGGCCCAGCGTAGGCACGGCCCCGGCGGAGTCGCCACGCCAGCGGGACCGGCGGGCCCTACGCGCCGGACCGCGCCGGGGACCGCGTGGTGATCAGCCCCAGCTCCTGGGCCGCCGCGAGGGCCTCGTGGCGGCGCGAGACGCCGAGCTTGCGGTAGATCGTACGGATCTGGGTGCGCACGGTGTTGACGGAGACGCTGAACCTCTCCGCCGCGTCCTGGGCCGTGCAGCCCTCGCTCAAGGCCTGGAGCACCGCCCGCTCGCGCGGCGACAGCCGGGCCGCCAGGGTGACGCCCGGCGCGTTCCGACCCGCGGTCACCGTGCCTCCGGGCAGGATGCTCGGCGCACCGGCGAGGCGCGTCAGCGCCTCGCGCTCCTGGGGTCGCATCGCCAAGAACGGTGCGACGTGCCGGGGCGTGGCGCGCAGGCGGAGCGCGCGCTGGAACCAGGTCCGTGCCTTGTCCTCGCGGCCGGCCCGCAGGTGCGCGACAGCCATGACGACGTGCAGCTCCAGGGCGTCGACGGGCGACAGCTGGGAGCGGTGGAGCGCCGCGGAGGCCAGCCCGAGCGCTTCCTGGTTCTCGCCCACGGTCAGGTGCGCCCACGCATGGTGGGTCGCGAGCCACTCGACGTCGGGGTCGTGATCGTGGGCGAGCTGGAGCACGCGGGCCGCGCGGCCGGCTCGCAGGAGGAGCTTGGCCTCGGCCCGCAGCACGAGCCGGCCCGCGTACGCGCCGGCATCCCGGTCGACCATGCCGTGGAGCAGGCGCATCTCGTCGACCTCGCGCAGCCCACGGAGGGGATCGCCGTAGTGCGCGTGGTAGCTCGCGACGGTGAACGCGTGGAACGCCCAGAGGTCGCCCCGGGGCGGCGACCGGCGGGGCAGGTCGTCGAGGACGGCGAGCGCGGTCGTGGGGTCGCCCTCCTGGATCGCGAGCTGGGCGCGGGCGAGGGGCTCGCCGGCCGTGTGGACACCGGCGATCCAGTCGGGGAAGGGCGGCTCCTGGGCGATCGAGCCGAGGTGCTCCCGGGCGAGGTCGTGGTGCCCGCGGTACGCGCTCAGGAGCGCCAGGTTGGACGCGGCGCACAGCCGCGCGTAGTGGGCGGGCGGCCGGTCGCCCGCTTCGTCGTACGCGCGGTTGAACAGCGTGACGGCTGCGTCGCCCGCGCCCGAGAGCATCGCCGTGATCCCGCGCTGGACGCTCAGCCATCCGGGTCTCGCCTCGGGACGGGGGGCCGTCCAGGGGAGCGTCGCCTCCGGCGGGCCCTGGACGAGACGGGCGTCCAGCCAGGCGCCGATCCGTTCCGAGGACGTGTAGTCCCGTCGGTGGCGGTGGCCGACGACGGCCGCGGTGCCGGCCGCGAGGAGGTCCGGGTGCCGGCTGAGGCCACGCAGTCGATGGACGTAGCGCAGCCCGGCCCGGACGTACAGCTGGAACGACTGGGAGACGTTCCGCTCGTCGTCCTGCTCGTGGCTCCTGCGTCGCTCGGCGAGGAGAGCGAGATGGGTGAGTCGTGGCCGGTGGTCGAGGACCTCGGGAGGGACCCGCTCGAGGATCTTGAGGACCTCGGGCGCGTGCTGGTCCGGCAGGTCGTACCACAGCGCGTCGAACGCGTCCTCGATGACGTCGAGGTTCCCCGACCTCAGGGCTCGCAGCGTCTCCTCCCGGGAGGGCGGTGCGTGGGCCATGAGCGCGATCATGGCCGAGGCCACAGGTTCTGCAAGCGGGGCCGGTGGCCTGCCGGGGTGAAATCTCCCCCGGGGGTGAAGTCCTTCACCGAACTGATGATGCGGTTGGTGATTTTTGGCGGCACACACGTCATGATCTCGGCCGCCACGGTCCTATGAGGGTGTTCAGCGTGCACGCGAGGGGCGTGTGCACACGACGAAGGGGACACCCCGATGCATGGTTCTGGACGCGGCGATCGCACCGCAGCCTCCCGCAGGTCGACGGCGCCACGCGGCGCGCGTCATGCGCGCGTGGCGCGCCGGGGCGGGGCGCGTGCGCGTCGGTTCCTCGGCGCCGCGATGGCGCTGGTCACCGCTGCGGCCGGTCTGACGGCGGCCGCGGTGCCGGCGACCGCCCTCACCGTGTACGAGATCGAGGGCGCCTGGTCCGCAGGGACGCCGGCGACGGTCTCGACCGGCGACGCCGTGTCGGCGTCCTGGTGGTTCAACCTCAACGACGACGCCGCGGCTCCCGGGAACGCTCCGGTGGACGACGTGACGGTCACGGTCACCGGCCAGGGGGCCGTCTTCGACTCGCTCCCGCCGGTGTGCCTCACGGACGGCGTGGACCCCGCCTCGAGCATCTCCGGCGACGGCTCGACGCTCGTGTGCAACGTGGGGACCCTCGATGAGGGCACCGCGTTCGCGCTGACGACCCCGATGCGCGTCACCGCGGTGACCGGTGAGCCGGTGAGCGCCGGCGCGACGATCGCGGATCAGGAGGCCGCGGTGCCGGACCTGACGGTGCAGAACGCGTTCTTCCAGGACATCCACTGGGTGCAGAGCAGCAACGAGACGGTGCGGGGCGCGGACACGCGTGACGTGGTCTTCAACTGGACGCTGTTCCACGGCACCCACAGCCCTGCCGGACCGGACACGGTGAGCTACGACCTGACGCTCAGCAACACCCTGGGTGCGACGATGCAGGTCGGCCCGGACGCCTGTCGTGCGTTCACGAGCGGGACGGCGAGCGGTCACCCGTGGTCCGGGGGCAACCACGACGCCGACCAGATCGCGCCGTTCGTCGGCTCGTGCACGCTGACGCGGAACAGCAGCACGTCGTACACGCTCGTGCTCTCGGGCATCGACTACAGCCACGTCCCCGCTCCGACGACCGACTCGACGGGCGCGGCTCTGCCCACGGACCGTGCCGCCGTGGCGTCGGGTCAGGTGCAGATCCGCGTGCAGAGCTCGGCGAACGCCGGTTCCGTCACGCTGACGTCGAGCGCCCCGACGTACACCGCCGTCGACGGGCAGACCGTCGTCGACGACCCGTCCAACAACTCGTCCACCCGGACGTGGACGAGCGGGTACTGGACGCACGCCTGGACACCGGGGTACACCGGCCAGAGCGGCGGCGCCTGGACCGACACCTACCGCGTCGCCCCGGGCACCGAGGTGAGCACGGCGGCCTCGGTGAACTACCCGAACGTCCCGACCGTGAACGCCACCGAGGGCGGCCTGTGCATCGTCCTCGACACCCGGTACACGACGTTCACGGGGGCCACCACCCGGTTCACGAACGGCACGACCGGTCCGCCCGCGGGGCTTCCCCTGGCGTACTACACGGGCACCTCTCCTCTGCTGGACCCGGCGGCGGGCGCCGCGTACGACCCGAACTCCTTCACCTGCACCGGCACGGGCGGGTGGACGACCACGCTCCCGACCGACCTCTCCACCATCCGCGCGGTCCGGACGATCTACGCCGTGACGCCGGCGATCGAGACGCAGTTCGTCGCACTGCAGGTCACGCAGCGCGTGAACGACACCACCCCGGTCGGTACCAACGTCTGGACGTGGGGCGCGTACATCAACGCGGGCAGCTCGACGAACGCCTGGGTCTACCCGAACCGGTCGTTGAACACCGCGGACATGCCTGCCAGCGGGACGGTCACGCCGGATGCGCGCTACCCGTACGCGGCGGGCGGCCGCGACGTCCTGCGCGTCATCGGCGTGACCCCCACCGTCGCCAAGTCGGTGCTCCCCGTCACGGTCGACCCGGGCGGTCGGGCGACGTACACGGTGAGGTACTCGGCGAACGGCACGGGAGCGGTCGCACCGGAGGTCGACGACTTCACCCTCGTGGACACGTTGCCGCCGGGCGCGTCCTACGTCCCGGGGTCGGCGAGCCCTGAGCCCGTCGTGACGACGAACGGTTCGGGTCAGCAGGTGCTGACCTGGTCCCTGGACGACGTGACGACGAACGCCGAGCACGAGCTCACGTACGAGGTCGACTTCGCCGACGACCTCCAGGGCGGCGCCCGGCTGGTCAACTCGATCAACGCCGCGGTCGAGGGCGTGACCTCGGGCAACGCGACCGCGTCGGTCGTCGTGAGCGACTCGGGACTGACGAAGATCATCAAGACCGCGGACCAGGCGTTCATCCCGAACCTCGCCGGCGACGGCGCGGGGACGGGCTCGTGGACGGTGCTGGTGCGCTCGGAGGACCCGCTGCCGCAGGCGTTCGTCGACGTGATCGACATCCTCCCGTACGTGGGTGACGGGCGCGGCACCGCGTTCTCCGGCTCCTACCAGCTCAGCGGACCGGTGACCTCGTCGATCGGGGGCACCGTCTACTACACGACGGCGGACCCGGCGACGCTCTCCGACGACCCGGCCGAGGCCTCGAACGGCGCGGCCGGGAACGCCGCGGGCAACACGGTCGGGTGGAGCACGACCTTCGCGCCCGACGCCACGGCGGTGCGCGTCATCACCGGCACGCTCGCCCCGCGCGCGGAGCTCACGCTCGCGGTCCCGGTGGTCACCGAGGGCATGGTCGGTGGCGACGTGCTCGTGAACCGCTCGCAGGGTCGCGCGGAGAACACCCGGCTCGTCATGCGGACCTCGGCCCCGACGTCGATCGCGAACTACTACTCGGCGTCGCTCAAGAAGTACGTCATGGACGACGAGGGCGAGTGGCGCGACGCCAACGACCCGCTCGACCACCCCCGCTACCGCGTCGGCGACACGGTGCGGTACCGGATCGTGGTGGAGAACACCGGTCAGGGCACGCTGACGAACGTCGTCGTGTCCGACGACCTGCAGCCCGAGCTCGGGTCGTTCACGATCGACTCGCTGGCTCCCGGCGAGACGCGGAGCCACGAGTTCGAGATCGTCCTCACCGAACCCGTGGACGACTCGGTCGTCAACACGGCGTGCGCGGACGCGGACGTCCCGGCCGACTCGCAGGTCGAGCCGACGATCAACTGCGACCCGGCCGGGATCACGGTGGTCGGCACGCCGACCCACACGAAGTCCCTGGTCTCGGCGACCCCGGTCGGCGACGGGCAGTGGGAGGTCGTGTACGAGGTCGTCGTGTCGAACACGCAGACGCCGTCGACGACCTACTCGCTCGTGGACGAGCTGCACTTCACCGACCAGGCGACCATCACGTCCGCCGTCGTGACGCAGGCGCCCGACGGCGTCGTGCTGGCGGACCCGGCGTGGGACGGGCAGGGGAACGTGACGATCGCGACCGACGTGCCGCTGCCCGGGAACGACGACGAGGGGTACGCGCCGCACGTCTACCGCGTCACGGTGCTGGCGGACGTGCCGCTGCAGCTCGACGGCGCCGGGGGTGACCCGGATCCGACGGCGTGCCCTGCGGAGGGGTCGGACGCGGACCAGGGGTTCAACAACACCTCGGGGCTGACCGGGCCCGACGGTGAGGTCGAGGAGGACCAGGCGTGCGCGCCGATCCCGTCGATCGACATCGCGAAGACGGTCTCGGCCGGTCCGGTGCCGAACGGTGACGGGACCTGGACGGTGACGTACGACGTCGTGGCGACCAACGACGGCGCGTTCGAGGGCACCTATGAGGTGACGGACCGTATGACGGCGGACGGTGACCTCGAGGTGGTCTCGGGCGCGGTGACGTCGGCCCCCGCGGGCGTCGTGCCGTCGGCCTCCTGGACGGGGCTGGGCGCTGAGGGTGCTCCGGAGAACGTCATCGCCTCGGGTGTCGTCCTGCCGGCCGGCGGGACGCACACCTACCAGCTGGCGGTCGTGCTGACGATCGCGGCCGGTACCGAGGGCGCGCCCGTGGTCACGCCGTGCTCCGCGGAGCCTGGTGGTTCGCAGGGCGGGTTGTCGAACGCGGCCGGGATCGAGCACAACGACCTGACGGACTCGGCCGAGGCGTGCGTGACGATCGCGGCGATCACGGTCGCGAAGTCGATCTCCGCCGGGCCGACGCCGAACGGTGACGGGACGTGGACGGTCGTGTACGACGTGGTCGCCGAGAACGTGGGTGCCGCGGCGGGCGACTACGACGTCTACGACCGGCTGCACTACGGGGACGGGATCGAGATCCTCGACGCGGCGGTCGTCACCGCTCCGGACGGCGTGGTGGCGAACGGCGCCTGGACCGGTCTGGGCGCCCAGGACTCCGACGCGGAGAACCTGGTCGCCGAGGGCGTGACCCTCGTGGCGGGCGGCGTGCACACGTACCAGGTCGAGGTCACGGTCCAGATGGACGAGGCCACGATCGACCCGGGCGCGCTGCAGTGCCCGCCGCCGGGCAGCGGCGAGGCCGGCGGCCTGGCCAACTCCACGGCCCTGGACAGCAACGGGATCGTGGCGCAGGACGACGTGTGCGCGTCGCTGCCGCTGGTCGGGATCTCGAAGTCGGTCTCCGCGGGCCCGACCGGCAACGGTGACGGGACGTGGACGATCACGTACGACCTGGTCGCGACGAACACGGGTCAGGCCGCGGGCGACTACGACCTCGTCGACCGGCTGCAGTACGGCGAGGGCATCGTGGTCGAGTCGGCCGGGGTCGCCACGGTCCCGGACGGTGTGGTGGCGAACGCCGGGTGGACCGGTCAGGGTGGGGCGGGCTCGGCGGAGAACGTCGTCGCCGCCGGGGTCACGCTCGAGGCGGGTGCGTCGCACACGTACCAGGTGCAGGTCGTGGTCTCCCTCGACCGGGCCGTGGTGACCCCTGGGTCGCTGCAGTGCCCGGAGCCTGGGTCGGGGGACTCGGGTGGTCTGGCGAACTCGACCGAGCTGACGCACAACGGTGAAGCCCAGGAGGACGATGTGTGCGCGGTGCTGCCGCTCATCGACATCGCCAAGTCCCTGTCGGGCGCGGTGACGCCGGTCGAGGGCGAGGACGGCGTGTATGACGCGGTCTACGAGGTCACCGTGACGAACTCGGGTCCGGGTGCCGGGGTCTACGACCTGACGGACGAGCTCGCCCCGGGTGACGGCGTGCAGATCGTCGCCGTCCAGGACGTGCTGACCGACGCGCAGGACCCGGTCGGGATCAACCCCGGGTTCGACGGTGTCGACGACACGCTCGTCGTGACCGGCCAGCCGATCACCGGTGCCACGACCGCACCGGTGGTGCACACGTACACCGTGACGGTGCGTTACGCGGCGGACCTCTCCGACGTCGAGATCCCCGACACGGACGTCTGCGCCACGGACGACGGGACAGTGCCCGGCGGTCTGGCGAACGTGGCCACCGTCGGGTGGAACGGCCTGGACGGGACGGACGACGAGTGCGTGCGCCCCGGCAAGCCCACCCTGGACAAGGCCCTGGTCTCGGCCACCCCGGTGGGCGGGGGTCAGTGGGAGGTCGTGTACGACCTCACCGTCGGCAACGTCGGGGCCGAGGCCACGACGTACGACCTGGACGACGAGCTCCTCTTCGCCCCGGTCGTCACCGTCGGGGCGGTCACGGTCTCGGGCCCGGACGGCGTGACGGTCAACACCGGGTTTGACGGCGACACGGACCAGCGGATCGCGACGGACGTGTCGATCCCGGGCCTGGACGACGAGGGGTACGCCCCGCACGTCTACCGGGTCACCGTGATCGCGAACGTGCCGCTGCACCTCGCGTCCGACGACGTGGCAGACGACGGGACCGGTTCACCGGCCTGCACGGTCCCGGCCGGTGGGAACCTCACCGAGCAGGGCCTGAACAACGCCGCGACCCTCACGGAC
>Ga0233372_1000049_pt1 | contig 52546 bp, 47 predicted proteins | sample ElkDunMinimDraft_4_FD_191538 | JGI IMG/M metagenome (GOLD analysis project Ga0233372, IMG submission 191538) | Fecal eukaryotic communites from dung pellets of Tule Elk in California, USA - Elk Dung D8 | ecosystem: Host-associated > Mammals > Digestive system > Large intestine > Fecal | place... | reverse complement strand
CCCTCGCCACGATCAACCGGCTCCCCGTGCTGCTGCTGCCAGGTGACGTCTTCGCGACGCGGGCCGCCGGCACGGTGCTCCAGGAGCTGGAGGACCCCAGCAGCATGAACGTGTCCGTCAACGACGCGTTCCGCCCGGTCTCGCGCTACTGGGACCGCGTCGAGCGCCCCGAGCAGCTCCCGTCCGCGCTGCTGGCCGCCATGCGGGCCCTCACCGATCCCGCCGACACGGGCGCCGTCACCCTGTGCCTGCCGCAGGACGTCCAGGCCGAGGCGTACGACTGGCCCGACGCCCTGTTCGCCCGGAGGGTCTGGCACGTCGCCCGCCCGCTCCCCGAGCCCGGGCTCATCGAGCGCGCGGCTGCGCTGATCCGCTCTGCGCAGCGCCCGCTCGTCGTCGCGGGAGGCGGCGTCATCTACTCGGGTGCCGACGACGCGCTCCGCCGGTTCGCCGAGGCGACCGGCATCCCGGTGGCGGAGACACAGGCCGGCAAGGGGTCCCTCCCGTACGACCACCCGCAGGCCGTCGGCGCGATCGGCGCCACCGGCACCGCGGCTGCGGACGCGCTCGCCCACGAGGCGGACCTCGTGCTCGGGGTCGGCACCCGCTGGAGCGACTTCACCACCGCGTCGCGGACGGTGTTCGCGCACCCGGACGTCGCGTTCGTCAACCTGAACGTCGCCGCGCTCGACGCGCACAAGCACGCCGGCCTGGCCCTCGTCGCCGATGCCAGGCGCGGCTTGGAGGCGCTGACGGAGGCACTCGCGGGGTGGCACGCGCCCGCCGAGCACACGGCCGACGCGACCACGCGCGCCCGCGCGTGGGACGAGGTGGTCGAGGCGGCGTACGGGCTTCAGAACGAGCCTCTTCTCGCCCAGTCGGCGGTCATCGGCGCCGTCAACGAGGCGATGCAGCCCCGCGACGTCGTGGTGTGCGCAGCCGGCTCGATGCCCGGCGACCTCCACAAGCTGTGGCGCACCCGCGACCGGAAGGGCTATCACGTCGAGTACGGCTACTCGTGCATGGGATACGAGATCGCAGGGGGTCTCGGCGTCAAGATGGCGGCCGACGACGCGGACGATCCGCGCGACGTCGTCGTCATGGTCGGAGACGGCTCGTACCTGATGATGGGGACCGAGCTGGTCACCGCCGTCGCCGAGGGTGTCAAGATCATCGTCGTGCTCGTACAGAACCACGGTTACGCCTCGATCGGCGCGCTCTCGGAGTCCCTGGGCTCGCAGCGCTTCGGCACGAGCTACCGCTACCGGACGCCGTCGGGTCTCGACGGCGACCTGCTCCCGGTCGACCTGGCGGCGAACGCCGCGTCGCTCGGGGCCGACGTCATCGTCGCCAAAGGGCTCGACGACCTGCGCGCCGCGCTTCACAGCGCGAAGGCATCCGACCGCACCACCGTGATCCATGTCGAGACCGACCCGCTCGTCCCCGCGCCGGACAGCCCGGCCTGGTGGGACGTGCCCGTCGCAGAGGTCGCGGAGCTCGACTCGACGCGCGAGGCGCGCGCGACGTACGAGGAGCACAAGCTCGCCCAGCGCCACCATCTCGAACCCCACCCCAACCAAGGAGATCCCCTGCCATGAAAACTCTCAGACTCGTCGGGCTCGTCGCGGCAGCAGGTCTGGCGCTGACCGCGTGCAGCGGGACGGGCCAGGACGACGACGGCGCGTCCGGCAACAAGAAGGACTTCACGTACGCCGTGATCACGCACTCGAGCTCGGGTGACGCGTTCTGGGACCGCGTCAAGTCCGGTGCCGAGCAGGCGGGCGACGACTACGGGGTGACGGTCCAGTACGACAGCGACCCGGACCCGGCCGGCCAGTCGCAGAAGATCGACGGCGCGGTGGCCGACAAGGTCGACGGCATCGTCGTCTCGATGGCCAACCCGGACGGCCTGGAGACGAGCATCAAGGCAGCCGTCGCCGCCGGCATCCCTGTGGTGACGATCAACTCCGGCGTCGACCGGTTCCAGGAGTTCGGTGCGATCACCCACATCGGGCAGAGCGAGACCATCGCCGGTCAGGCCGTCGGTCAGCGGCTCAAGGACGAGGGTCTGTCGAACGTGATCTGCGTGATCCAGGAAGCCGGCAACGTCGGCCTCGAGGAGCGCTGCAAGGCCGTGGGCGGGACGCTCGGCGGCAAGGTGGAGAACCTTCAGGTCGACGGGACCGACGACGCCGCCGTCCAGGCGAGCATCACGTCGAAGCTCCAGGCCGACTCCTCCATCGACGGCGTGCTGACGCTCGGTGGCCAGTACGCGATCGACGCGGTCGGCGCCGTCGAGCAGGCCGGCAGCAAGGCGAAGGTGGCGACGTTCGACCTCTCCGAGGACGTCATCACCAACATCCAGGACGGCAAGATCCTCTTCGCCGTCGACCAGCAGCCCTACGTCCAGGGCTACCTCGGGGTGACGACCATGTACCTCAAGGACCTCAACGGCAACGACGTCGGTGGTGGCCAGCCGGTCAACTCCGGTCCTGCGTTCGTCACGCAGGAGAATGCCGACGACGTGCTCGAGTACGCGAAGAACGGTACGCGCTGACGCGCAGGTGGGGCCTCGTCCGACGACGGGGCCCCACCACCCCCGCCAGCCACCGCGACAGGAGAAGGACGATGGCGACAGCTACAGCACAACCAGACGAACGGCTCGCCACGACGGGGCCGGTGGCGCGCCTGCTCAAGCGCCCGGAGATCGGCGCGCTGATCGCCGCTCTCGTCGTGTTCCTCTTCTTCGCGCTGACGACGGAGACCTTCGCGACCCCGGCCGGTGCCAGCACGTGGCTCCAGACGTCGTCGACGATCGGCATCATGGCCGTCGCCGTGTCGCTGCTCATGATCGGTGGCGAGTTCGACCTCTCGGCGGGCGTCATGACCGGGTTCACCGGGCTCACGGTGGGCGTGCTGACCACGCACTGGGGGCTGAACATCTGGGTGGCGATCCTCGTCGCACTGGTGCTGGCGCTGGCGGTCGGTGCCCTCAACGGCTTCATGGTCATGCGTACGGGGCTGCCCAGCTTCATCGTCACGCTGGGGACGTTCTTCGTGCTCCAGGGCATCGACCTCGCCCTCGTCAAGCTGATCATCGGCCAGGTCGCGATCCAGGGGATGTCCAACGTCCCGTTCTACGACCAGCCGCAGAAGATCTTCGGGTCGACCTTCTCCGTCGGCGGCGCGACGATCCACGTGTCGGTGATCTGGTGGATCGTCGTCACGATCATCGCGTCGTGGATCCTGATGCGTACCCGCGCCGGCAACTGGATCTTCGCCGTCGGCGGAGCCCAGGGCGCGTCCCGCCAGGTGGGTGTCCCGGTCTTCCGCACCAAGATCGGCCTGTTCATGACGACCGCCGGCGCCGGCTGGCTGGTCGGGATGCTCGTCCTCTTCCGCACCTCGACGGTGCAGAGCAACACGGGCATCGGCCAGGAGTTCATCTACATCATCTGTGCCGTCGTCGGAGGGTGCCTGCTCACCGGCGGGTACGGCTCGGCGATCGGTGCCGCCCTGGGCGCACTGATCTACGGCATGGTCAACCAGGGCATCCCGTACTCGGGCTGGGACAGCAACTGGCTGAAGGCGGTCCTCGGCGTGATGCTTCTGGGGGCGTGCCTGATCAACAACTGGGTTCGCAAGAGGGCGGAGAACGCACGATGAACCACGCGAGCAAGGACGAGCCGACCAGCGTCAGCACGACCGAGCCGCCGCCGCCCGGCACGCCGATCATCGAGGTCCAGGACCTCGGCAAGCACTACGGCAACATCAACGCGCTGAGCGGCGTCTCGACCACCGTGAACGCGGGTGAGGTCACGTGCGTTCTCGGTGACAACGGTGCCGGCAAGTCGACCTTCATCAAGATCCTCGCCGGAGCGCACGAGCACTCGGAGGGGACGATGCTGGTCGACGGCATCGCGCGCCAGTTCTCGAGCCCGCGCGCCGCCCTGAACCTCGGGATCGCCACGGTCTACCAGGACCTCGCGGTCGTGCCGCTGATGCCGGTCTGGCGCAACTTCTTCCTCGGCTCCGAGCCGACGAAGGGCGTCGGCCCCCTGCGGCGCCTCGACATCGACCGCATGAAGCGCACCACCAAGCAGGAGCTGTCCGACATGGGCATCGACCTGCGTGACGTCGACCAGCCGATCGGGACCCTGTCCGGCGGCGAGCGGCAGTGCGTCGCCATCGCTCGTGCCGTCTACTTCGGTGCGCGGGTGCTGATCCTCGACGAGCCCACGGCGGCCCTCGGTGTGAAGCAGTCCGGGGTGGTCCTGAAGTACATCGCCAAGGCCCGAGAGCGCGGCCTCGGCGTCGTGTTCATCACGCACAACCCGCACCACGCGTACCCGGTGGGGGACCGGTTCGTGCTGCTGCGGCGCGGGCGCAGCATGGGCGCCTTCCCGAAGTCGGAGATGACGCTCGACGAGCTGACCGCGATGATGGCCGGCGGCGCCGAGCTGGAGGCGCTGAGCCACGAGCTGAGCCGCGACCTCGGAGCGGACTCGGCGATCGCCCAGCAGATGGTCGCCGACGTCGCCGAGATCGAGTCGGCGATGGACACCCCCGCCGAACCTGAGGGACGGACCCGGGGATGACCCGCGAGCTGCGGGTGGCGGTCGTCGGGTTCGGATGGATGGGCCAGGCCCACGCCCGTGCGTACGCGCGCCTGCTCCACCACTACCCGGACGCGCCGCTGCGCCCGCGCCTCGTCGCGGTGGCCGACACCGCCGACGACGACCGGCTGGCGCGGGCCGCGGGAGCGTACGGGTTCGAGCGCACATACCGTGACTGGCAGACGCTCTTGGACCGAGAAGACGTCGACGTGGTGTCCGTCACCGGGCCGAACCACCTTCACGCCGAGGTCGGCACGGCTGCCGCGGCAGCGGGCAAGCACCTCTGGATCGAGAAGCCGGTGGGGCGGAGCGCCCAGGAGACCCGTACGGTGGCCGCTGCCGCCGACGCGGCGGGGGTGCAGTCGGCGGTGGGGTTCAACTACCGCAACGCTCCGGCCGTCGAGCGCGCCAAGGAGCTCGTCGACTCGGGCCGCCTCGGCGTCGTGACCCACGTGGACGTCCGGTTCGTCTCCGACTACGCCGCCCACCCGCAGGGTGCGCTGACCTGGCGGTTCCAGAACGCCTTTGCCGGCTCCGGTGTCCTCGGCGACCTGGCCAGCCACGCGTCGGACCTCGCGCGCTTCGTCGTCGGTGACATCGTCGAGCTCGTCGCCGACGACGCCCGTTTCATCACGCAGCGGCCGCCGGCGGTCGGCGCCTCGTCGCACTTCGCGCGCGGGTCCGACGGGCCGTTGGCCGAGGTCGAGAACGAGGACTACGTCGGCGCGCTGCTGCGCTTCGCCGGCGGAGCCCGCGGGACCCTCTCGGCGAGCCGTGCGTCGGTGGGCGAGCAGTGCACGTACGGAATCGAGGTGCACGGCACCGAGGGTGCGGTCGCGTGGGACTTCCGCCGCATGGGCGAGCTCCGGGTGTGCGTGGACCAGGACCCGCAGGACGCCTCGTACACGACCTGGTTCGTGAGGCCCGGTGACGGCGAGCTCGGTGCGTTCCAGCCCGGGACCGGCATCGCGATGGGGTACGACGACCTCAAGGTGATCGAGGCGGAGCGCCTCGTCCGCTCCATCGCGGCGGGCAAGCACCTCGGAGCGACGCTGCACGACGCCGTCGTCGCCGCCGAGACCGTCGAGGCGATGCGGACGTCGCTCACCGAGCGCCGGTGGGTGACGCTGTGACGGCCACGCTGCGCCTCGGGGTCATCGGTGCCGGGGCCATGGGCACCGACCACGTCCGTACGATCACGACGGCGGTGCCCGGCGCGACCGTGACCCAGGTGCACGACCGTGACGCCGGACGGGCCAAGCAGGTCGCCCAGCGGGCCGGAGGCGAGGTCGCCGCCTCGGCGGAGGAGCTGATCGGCTCCGACGAGGTCGACGCCGTCGTGGTCGCCGCGCCCGACGCCACCCACGCGGACCTCGTGCTGGCCTGCATCGACGCGGAGAAGCCGGTGCTCTGCGAGAAGCCGCTCGCGGTCACCGCGCAGGACGCTCTCCGCGTCGTCGAGGCCGAGGTCGCGTACGGGCGACGCCTCGTCCAGGTGGGGTTCATGCGCCGTTACGACCCTGGGTACGTCCGGCTCAAGGAGACCCTGGCGGCCGGTGACCTCGGCGACGTCCGGGTTGTGCACAACGTGCACCGCAACGCGTCCAGCGCCACGAGCGCGACCGGCCCCGGCATCATCACCGGCTCCATGGTCCACGAGCTCGACACCGTCGCCTGGCTGCTCGACGACCAGGTGGTCGGGATCCGGGTGGAGTCACCGGTGAAGGACGGTCTGCCGGACCCGCAGCTCGCGACGCTCGAGATGGCGGGCGGTGCCCTCGCGACGGTCGAGGTGTTCGTCAACGCCCGCTACGGGTACGACGTGCGGTGCGAGGTCGTCGGGACCGCCGGCACCGCCGCACTCGCCCGGACGCCCTCCGTCAGCACGCGGACCGCCGGGGTCGAGGGCGTCGAGATCGCGAGCGACTTCGTGGTCTACTTCGCCGACGCGTACCGCCACGAGCTGGCGGCCTGGACACGTGCGGCGCGCGCCGGTGGCGTCGACGGGCCCACCGCGTGGGACGGTTACCTCGCGAACCTCGTCGCCGAGGCAGGGGTCGCCTCGCTCGCCAGCGGGACGCGGCAGGCCGTCGCGGCCGCCCCTCGTCCCACCCTGTACGACGGGATCAGATGACGGCGCCGTGATCGGGGTCGTCCCCGCGGTCGTGGTCGCCGCGGCGGACGAGCAGCACGACCAGCGCCACCACGAACGCCACGACGGCGGCACCCGGGATGACACCGGGGACCGGCGCACCGACGACGGCCAGCACGAACAGCAGCGTCGGGCCGCCGATCAGCCCCGCCCACGCGGCTCGGGTCCACCGGTCGCCCGGAGGCAGCGGCTCGGGCTGCGGGGGGACGAAGTCGCTGGTGTCCCAGGCGGACTCGTCCTCGTCCTCCTCGTGGGAGACCCGGTCCGACCACCGGGGCTGGAAGACGCCCTGGGCAGGCGTCAGCGGAGGCGGCGGATCGGCGTCGGGGACCGGCGGGTCGTCGTCGGGGTCAGGGAAGGAGAGCTCCAGGCCTGCGACGATCCGCTCGAACTCCTCGTCGTCGGAGGTGGCGCCGCTCATCGCGCCTGATCACTGTCCTGGGTCGAGGCGGTGGTGTGCCGGGCGATGAACCCCGCCGACTGCTCCCAGAGCCGCTCGGCGTCGTTGTCGAGCGTGGCCACGTGGTAGCTGTCGACGAGGATCTCCTCGACCGCCACGGCCGACGAGACCCCGGCGAGGATGATGCGGGCCGACGACGGGTCGACGACGTGGTCCTCGGCGGAGCGGAAGAGCAGGAGAGGCTGCGAGACACGGTGGAGGTTCGCGCGAACGTCGGCCCACAGCCGGGTCTGCGACCACAGGGCGTGCAGGGGAGTGCGGTCGTAGCCCGACTCGTCGACACCGGTCTTCTTGATGTCGTTGCCGATGCCGGGCAGCGAGCGGACGACGTGGCGCAGGACCGGGAGGGCGACCAGCCTGCGGTCGACGATGTTGACCGCCGGGTTGACCAGCACGATCGCGTCCACGTCCGACGTCCGTTGCTCCGCGAGCCGGAGGGCCAGCGCGCCGCCCATCGAGAGTCCGGCGACCGCGACGTGGTCGCAGCGGCTCCGCAGCTCGTCGAGCGCCCGCTCGACCTCGGCGTACCAGTCTTCCCAGCGCGTGCGGTTCATCTCCTGCCAGGTCGTGCCGTGGCCGGGCAGTCTCGGCACCCGGACGGTGAAGCCCTGGGCGGCGAGGTGACGCGCCCAGGGTGTCATCGACGCGGGAGAGCCGGTGAACCCGTGGACGAGGAGCACGCCGGCCGGCCCGCCGTCCAGGGACAACGGCCGGGCGAGCGGGTGCAGCGTCGGGGCTTTGGCCATACCTCCCATCTTCGCTCACGGGTCGCCCTCCGTGCCAGGTGATCACGGACCGGACGACCCTGGGAAGGCCTCCTGGGCGCAGTCGGCGGCGGAGGGACGCCGGAGCACTGTACGATTTCGCTGATCGAGAGGGGATGTCCTTGCTGTACTGGGTGCTCAAGTACGTGGTCCTCGGACCGGTGCTGAAGGTCGTGTTCCGGCCGGAGGCGTCGGGTACGGAGAACGTGCCCGTCGAAGGTCCGGTGATCATCGCGAGCAACCACCTCTCGTACAGCGACTGGCTCTTCATGCCGCTCGTCGTGCCGCGCCGGGTGACGTTCGTGGCCAAGGCGGAGTACTTCACCTCGCCCGGCATCAAGGGCTGGTTCCAGAAGACGTTCTTCTCCGGCACCGGTCAGGTCCCGATCGACCGGACCGGCGGCCACGCCTCGGAGGGGGCGATCAAGACGCAGCTGCGCCTGCTGTCCAAGGGCGAGGTCTGCGGGATCTACCCCGAGGGCACCCGCTCGCCCGACGGCCGCCTCTACCGTGGCCGTACCGGTGTCGCGAGGCTCGCGCTCGAGTCCGGGGTGCAGGTCGTCCCGGTCGCCGTGACGGGGACCAACGTCGTGGCGCCGCCGGGCAAGGTCTTCGGCCGTTACACGCGGCCGAAGGTCCGCTTCGGCAAGCCGCTCGACTTCAGCCGCTACGAGGGCATGGCCGACGACCGCTACATCCTGCGCGCCGTCACCGACGAGATCATGTACGAGATCATGCGGTTGTCGGGCCAGGAGTACGTCGACACGTACGCCTCGCGATCGCGCAAGGCAGAGCCGCCCCCCGCGGCGGAGCCCGACGTCCACGAGCTCCCGAAGGCGTCGTAGGGACCAGTCGATGGACCGCGTCACGCGCGCTGCGCAGCAGGTGGACGACCAGTTCTACCGTGTTCTGACGGTCCTGCGGGCGGTGACGCTCGTCTACGCGGTGGGCGTCAACGCTGCCCGGTGGCGCGACTTCGAGCACCCCGTCACGGCGTGGGTGCTGATCGGCGTGATGGTCGTCTGGTCCGGTGTCGCCACGTGGCTGTACGAACCGCGGCACCGGGCGTCGTGGGTGTTCATCGTCGACATGCTCGTCACGCTCGCGCTGCTGCGCTCCACCGAGTACGTCCACACGCCGGAGATGCTGGCGGAGCACACGTTCACCCTGACGACGTACTGGGTGACCACCGTGGTGGTGTGCTGGGCGGTCCGTTGGGGGGTGACCGGAGGGCTTCTCGCGACGGCGATCGTGCAGAGCGTCGACGTCACGATGCGACCCACGGTCAACTCGTCGACGGTCGGCAACATCTTCCTCATGGTGCTCGCCGCCATGCTCGTCGGCTACTGCGCGCACGCGCTGCGGGTGTCGGCGGTCCGGCGCGTCGAGGCCGAGCGGGCCGCGGCGATGGCGACCGAGCGCGAGCGGCTGGCGCGCGCCGTGCACGACGGGGTCCTGCAGGTCCTCGCGCTCGTCCAGCGCCGGGGCAACGAGATCGGTGGCGACGCGGCCGAGCTGGGGCGCCTCGCCGGTGAGCAGGAGCTCGCGCTCCGCAGCCTGATCCAGTCCCGGGCACGCGAGGAGACCGGGTCGGACGGAGCGCGGGTCGACCTCGGACGCGCGCTCGACTCTCTCGCCGAGGCGAGGGTGAGTGTCGCGACGCCGAGCCGGCCCGTGATGCTCCCGGCGGAGACGGTCGACGAGCTGCTCGGCGCCGTACGGGCGTGTCGCGCCAACTCGTTGCTCCACGGCGGTCCGGACACCTGCACGTGGATCCTCCTCGAGGCGGAGGCCGACAAGGTCGTCGTCAGCGTGCGCGACGACGGCCCCGGGATCCCGGACGGTCGCCTGGAGCGCGCGGAGGCCGAAGGGAGGCTCGGCGTCGCGACGTCCATCCGAGGGCGCCTGCGCGACCTCGGAGGCGAGGCCGTGCTGGTCGACACCGCTGGTCAGGGATGCGAGTGGGAGCTCGTGCTGCCGCTCCAGCGTGTACCCGGCTCCGCCTCGGCACGGTAGGGTTCCGCGCATGGTACGAGTGATGGTCGTCGACGACCACCCGCTGTGGCGCGAAGGGGTGGCCCGCGATCTGACGGAGGCCGGGCTGGAGGTCGTCGCGACCGCGGCGAACGGCACCGAGGCGATGAACCGCGTGCTCGCCACCCGTCCCGAGGTGCTCCTGCTGGACCTCAACATCCCCGCGCCCGACGGTGTCGAGGTCACCGCCCGCCTCACCCAGCGGGGTGTCGACACGAAGGTGCTCGTCCTGAGCGCGTCCGGTGAGCAGCAGGACGTCCTGGACGCGGTCAAGGCCGGCGCCAGCGGCTACCTCGTGAAGTCCGCGTCGCGTGAGGCCCTGCTCGACGCCGTCCAGGCGGTCGCCCGCGGTGAGAGCGTCTTCACCCCCGGGCTCGCAGGGCTCGTCCTCGGCGAGTACCGCCGCCTGTCGGAGGCCCCGCCGGCCGACGAGCCGGACGCGCCCCGCCTGACCGCCCGCGAGACCGAGGTGCTCCGCCTGGTCGCCAAGGGCCTGACGTACAAGCAGATCGCCGAACGGCTGGTGCTGAGCCACCGTACGGTCCAGAACCATGTGCAGAACACGCTGCGCAAGCTCCAGCTCCACAACCGGGTGGAGCTCGTGCGCTACGCGATCGAGCGCGGACTCGACGACTAGCCCTCGCCGGACGGCGCCACGGAGGGAGGACGATGCGCATCGGGGTACTCACCGGAGGCGGAGACTGTCCCGGTCTGAACGCCGTGCTCCGCGCGGTGGTCCTGCGGGCCGCCGCCGAGCCGTCCACCGAGATCGTCGGCTTCCGTGACGGGTGGCGCGGACCGCTCGACGTCGACGTCCGGCCGCTCTCCCCGGACGACGTCCTCGACGTCCTCGACCGTGGCGGCACGATGCTGGGCTCCTCACGGACCAACCCGGCCGGCATGGACGACGGCCTCGACAGGGTGCGTGCCGGGATCGTCGCGGCGGGGTGCGACGCGCTCGTCGCGATCGGCGGTGAGGACACGCTGGGGGTCGCTCACGCGCTCGCCGGGGCCGGAGCCCCGGTCGTCGGCGTCCCGAAGACCATCGACAACGACCTCTCGGCCACCGACATCACAGTCGGTCACGACTCCGCCGTCACGGTCGCGACGGAGGCGCTCGACCGCGTACGCACGACCGCGGAGTCGCACCACCGCACCATGGTCGTCGAGGTGATGGGCCGGCACGCCGGGTGGCTCGCGCTCCGCTCCGGGGTCGCCGGTGGCGCGGACGCCATTCTGATCCCCGAGCAGGCCTTCGACGTGGACGCCGTACTCGCGCGCTGCGAGTCCGTCCGCGCCCGGGGCCGGGCGCCGATCGTCGTCGTGGCGGAGGGAGCGCTGCCCACCGACGGCGAGGAGGTCCTCTCCCGCAGCGGAACCGACGCCTTCGGGCACGTCCAGCTCGGCGGCATCGGCGAGTGGCTGTCGGCGGAGATGAAGCGGCGGGGCGGTCAGGAGCCCCGGACCGTCGTCCTGGGCCACACGCAGCGCGGCGGCTCCCCGAGCGCGTACGACCGGATCTTGGGCACCCGTTTCGGCCTCGAGGCGGTCGAGGCGGTGCTCGCCGAGGACTGGGGGGTGATGGTCGCCCTGCGGGCCGACGAGATCCTCCGGGTGCCGCTCGCCGAGGCGGTGGGGCGGCTGCGGACAGTTCCCCCGGAACGTGTCGCAGCACTCTCCGCGCTGCTCGGTTGACGAGATGCCGACGAGACGCGAGGAGCGGCGTCGTACGCTTGCCAGGTGAGCATCCCGACCCTCGAAGAGCTGCACGCGCTCGGCGCGGCCCAGCAGCCGACCTACACCGACCCTGCTGCGCGCGACGCGGCCGTGGAGCGCCTGCGCGGGATGCCGCCCCTCGTCTTTGCCGGTGAGGCCGACCAGCTCCGCGAGAAGCTCGGTGCGGTCGCGCGCGGTGAGGCCTTCGTCCTGCAGGGTGGCGACTGCGCCGAGACGTTCGACGGGGTGAACGCGGACAACATCCGCAACAAGCTGCGGGTGCTGCTGTCGATGGCGGTCGTGCTGACGTACGCCGCGAGCGTCCCGGTCGTCAAGATCGGGCGGATGGCCGGCCAGTACGCCAAGCCGCGCTCGAGCGACACCGAGACCCGTGGCGACGTGACGCTCCCGGCCTACCGCGGTGACGCCGTCAACGGGTTCGAGTTCACGCCCGAGTCCCGCGCCCACGACCCGCAGCGGCTGCTCGAGGTCTACCACGCCTCCGCCGCCACCCTGAACCTCGCGCGCGCCTTCACGCAGGGCGGCTACGCCGACCTCCGCAAGATGCACGCCTGGAACTCCGACTTCGTCCGCAACAGCCCGGTCGGGGCGAAGTACGAGTCGATCGGCAACGAGATCGACAAGGCGCTGGCCTTCATGGACGCGATCGGCGTCGACCCGGACGAGTTCCACACCGTCGACTTCTACTCGTCGCACGAGGCGCTGATCCTCGAGTACGAGCAGGCCCTCACCCGCATCGACCAGCGCACCGGCGACCCGTACGACGTGTCCGGCCACTTCCTGTGGATCGGTGAGCGCACCCGCCAGCTCGGTGGTGCGCACGTCGAGCTGCTGAGCCGGATCGCCAACCCTGTCGGCATCAAGCTCGGCCCGACGACGACTCCTGACGACGCGCTGGCGTACGCGCGCGCCCTCAACCCGGACAACACGCCCGGCAAGCTGACGTTCGTCACCCGCTTCGGGGCGGCCAAGATCCGCGACCTCCTCCCCGAGCTGGTCGAGAAGGTCCGTGCGGCGGGTGTCCAGGTCGCCTGGATCACCGACCCGATGCACGGCAACACGTTCGCGACCGACAACGGCTACAAGACCCGCGAGTTCGATGACGTGATCGATGAGGTCCGTGGCTTCTTCGAGGTGCACCGGGCGCTCGGGACGTGGCCGGGTGGTGTCCACGTCGAGCTCACCGGCGACGACGTCACCGAGTGCGTCGGTGGTGGCGGCAAGCTCGTCGCCGCCGATCTCACCCATCGTTACGAGACGCTGTGCGACCCGCGTCTCAACCGCGCGCAGTCCCTGGAGCTGGCGTTCCTGGTCGCGGAGATGCTCCGCGAGCGCTGACGGCTGAGGGATCAGCCGGGGCGGCGCATGTCGTGCCGGTGCTCGGGGCGGATCCCGAAGTACGTCGCCGGGCCGCCTGCACGTAGCAGCGGCCGGGCCGCGGCCGTGTCATAAAGCCCGTCGCGCAGCAGCTCGTGGGCGATGTGCACACCGACGACCTCGCCGAGCGTCAACCAGCTCGCGGCCGGCGTGCCGTCCGCGCCGGTCAGCCGGATGACCTGCGACGTCCGGCACTCGAACGCGACCGGGCTCTCCGCGACGTACGGGACGTCGACCACCGCGCCAGGGACGGCGGTCAGGCCTGCGCCGGCCAGCTCGTCGACGTCGGCGGGCACGCTCGCGGAGGTGGCGTTCATCGCCTCGGCAAGGTCCTCGGTGACGAGGTTCCAGCAGAACGCTCCGGTGGCCTCGGCGTTCGTGACGCTGTCCTTGCGGTCGGTGCTCGCGAATCCGATGATCGGCGGCGAGTACGCGAAGGCGTTGAAGAAGCTGTACGGGGCCAGGTTGACCGTCCCGTCGCTTCCGCGGGTCGAGACCCAGCCGATCGGCCGAGGGGCGACGATCGCGTTGAACGGGTCGTGCGGCAGGCCGTGGCCGTCGGAAGGACGGTAGAAGTGGTGGTCGGCTGCGGGCGGCACGCTGCGACCGTACGCGACGTCGTACGCTGACCCTCGTGCAGGTCCTCTCGATCCAGTCCTCCGTCGCGTACGGCCATGCCGGCAACAGCTCCGCTGTCTTCCCGCTGCAGCGTCTCGGCGTCGACACCTGGCCGGTCAACACCGTCGCCTTCTCCAACCACACCGGGTACGGCGTCTGGCGTGGCGCCGTGTTCGAGGCCGCGCAGGTCGCGGACGTCATCACGGGCGTGGGGGAGCGTGGCGTCTTCCCGAATCTCGACGCTGTCCTGTCGGGCTACCAGGGCTCTCCCGAGGTCGCCGAGGTGATCCTCGACGCGGTCGCGAAGGTGAAGGCAGCCAACCCCGACGCGGTCTACTGCGCCGACCCGGTCATCGGTGACCGCGGCCGCGGCGTCTACGTCCGGCCGGGCATCGCCGAGCTGATGCGCGACCGGATCGTCCCTGCCGCCGACATCACGACCCCCAACCAGTTCGAGCTGGAGCTGCTGACCGGTGCGGAGGTCGGCACGCTCGAGCAGCTGCTGTCCGCCGTCGACGTCCTGCGGTCGCGCGGGCCGCGGATCGTCCTCGTCACGTCGGTCGAGGTGCTCGACCCGAGCGACGAGACGATCTCGATGGTCGCGGTCGATGACACCGGCGCCTACGTCGTGACGACGCCGAAGCTCGAGATGAACGTCGTCGCAGGCTCGGGCGACGCGACGACGTCGATGTTCCTCGGGCGGTTGCTCCAGTCGGGCATGGACGTGCCTGACGCGCTCAGCAAGGTGGCCTCCTCCATCTACGGCATCCTCGACCACACGCGTCGTACGGGCGCCGGCGAGATGGAGGTCGTCGCGGCGCAGGACGTCATCGCGAACCCGGCGGAGGAGTTCGTGGTCGAGCGCCTGCGCTGACCCCTTTCCCCGTTCGCGAGCCACTTTTGGTGCGTTCGCGAGCCACTTCCGGTGCGTTCGCGAGCCACTTCCGGTGCGTTCGGGAGCCACTTCCGGTGCGCCGGGGAGCTCCCCTGACGGAGAGTGGCTCGGGGGTACGCGGAAAGTGGCTCGCGGGTGCGCGGAGAGTGGCTCGGGGGTGCGCGGAGAGTGGCTCGCGAGCTATTGGGAGAGGTGGGGGACCTCGGCCTCGATGTGCCGCCGTGGAGCCGCCTCGGCAAGCAGCATCGCCGTCAGCACCAGGGCACCTCCGGCGAGCGTGCGCGCGGTCAGCGTCTCGTCGGTGAAGCCGATCGCGAACCCGGCGGCGAACACCGGCTCCATCGACATGATGATCGCCGCCCGGGTCGCGGGAAGGTGCGCCTGGGCCCACGTCTGCGCCAGCATCGCCAACGCACCGGCGACGAGCGCCATGTAGACCATGCTCACCCACTGGCCTCCGGTCTGCGGCAGCACAACGCCGCCCGGTGCGCTGATCGCGAAGCACATCACCGCGATCACGGCCATCTGCACCACGGCCAGCCCGTAGGCCTCCCGCGCCGACGTCCAGGCGCCGAGCATCACGATGTGCAGCGCGTACAGGACGGCCGACAGCAGCGTGATGCCCTCGCCGTACCCGATCGCGAGACCCTCCAGCGAGAGGAACGCCAGGCCGGCGGTCGCGACCGCGACGGCGATCCACACGAGGAGCCCGATCCGCTGCCGGAGCACGAGCGCGGCGAGGATCGGCGTGAACACGACGTACATCCCGGTCACGAAGCCCGAGACGCTCGCGTCGGTGTGCGCGAGGCCGACGGTCTGCAGGATCTGTGCGCCGCCGTAGACGAGTCCGAGCACGACACCGCGGCGCAGGCTGTCACCACCGAGCTCGAGCACCGCCCTCGGCCGGACGAGGAACAGCGCGGCGGCGGCGATCGCGAAGCGGACGGCGAGGAAGTCGACCGGCGGTACGACCTCCACCAGGTCCTTGATCAGGAAGAACGTCGAGCCCCATGCCGCCGTGACCGCGAGCAGCGCGACGGTCGCCAGCAGGCCGTACGACCGCTGCGGGGTCGACTCGGCGCCGCTCACAGTGGTCGGAGGCCGGCGAGGAGCGCCAGGTCCTCGCGCCACGCGTCGGCGCCACCCGGCGTCTCGAGGACGAACGGGACACCTTCGGTGACCGGATGGGCGAGCAGAGCGGCGAAGGCGTCCTTGCCGAGATGACCCTGACCGATCCGCTCGTGGCGGTCCTTGAAGCTGCCGCGGACGTCCTTGGAGTCGTTGGCGTGCACGAGCGCCAGCCGACCCGGTCCTGCGACGTCCAGCAGACGCTCGAGCGTCGCCGCGACTCCCGCCACCTCGTCGAGCGGTTCGCCGGCGGCGAAGGCGTGGCACGTGTCGAGGCAGATGCCGACGCGGGGATGGTGGTCGAGCGCCTCGAGGTAGGGCTCCAGGTCGTCGACCCTCGCGCACAGCGAGCGCCCCTGGCCGGCCGTCGGCTCCAGCAGCAGACGAGGACCGTCGTCCGGGAGGGTGTCGAGCAGCGGGAGCAGGCCTTCACGCACCTGGCGCAGCGCAGCGTCGTACGTGCCGTCGTCGACGCACGAGCCCGTGTGGACGACGAGCCCCCGGGCGCCGATCGCGTGCGTACGCGCGAGGTTGTGCGCGACGCTGGCGACGGACTTCTCGTACGTCGCCGCGCTCGGGCTGCCGAGGTTCACGAGGTACGGCGCGTGGACGAACGCGGGCACGCCTTCGTCCTCGCAGAGGGCGCGGAACGCCGCGTCCTGCGCCGGGTCTCCCGAGGACGGCGCCCAGCCGCGAGGGTTGCCGGTGAAGACCTGCAGGGTGTCGCCCCTGAGATCGCGCATCGACTTCCAGGCGCCCCGCGCGAGGCCCGGCCCGACCGGGACGTGAGCACCGAGCGGGTTGCGGGCGTGCGTCAGCGGGTGACTCGTGGCGGGGGAGGACACGCGGCCCATCCTACGGCGCGTCGATCAGACGATGCGCAGCACGATCGTCGAGCCCGGGGGTGCCTCGTCGCCGCTTCCGGGCGACTGCCGGGACACCAGGTTGCTGCCGAAGTGGATGCGCTCCTTCTCGACCTTCACCGTGAACCCGGCCGCCTCGAGGATGGCCGTGGCGTCGTCGACGTTCTTGCCGATCACGCCGGGGACCTCGATCGGCTGGGGCCCGTCTGAGACCGACAGCGTCACGGTGTCGCCCTTGTAGGCCGTGCCGGAGGCGGGGTCCTGGGACAGCACCTGGTCCTTGGGCACCTTGTCGTCGTACGTCCGCTCCACGGCGACGACCAGCCCCGCCTTCTCGAGCTTGCGCTGGGCCTGGGCGAGCGGTTTGCCGGTGAAGTCGTCGATCTCGACCGGCCGTCGCCCCTTGCTCACGACGAGGTCGACCGCCGTCCCCGGCTTGAGCATCCGGCCGACGGCCAGGGACGTGGCGATCACCTGCCCCGTGGGGACCTCGTCGCTGAACTTGCGGTCGATGCCCCCGACGACCGCCTTGATGTCGGCGAGCGCCTCCTCCGCCTCCTCCTCCGTGGACCCGGCGAGGTCGGGCAGCGCGTAGCGTTCCTTGCCCTTGGACACCGTCAGCGTGATGGTCCCGTCGGGCAGGATCCGGCCCCCGGGGCCGGGGTCGGTCGAGGTGACGGAGCCCGCCGGGATGGTCTCGCTGAACGCGCTGCCGTCGGTCTCGACGGTGTAGCCGGCGTCCTGCGCCTCGGAGCGTGCCTGCTCGAGCGGCATGCCGGTGAGGTCGGGCGCCTGGTCGAAGCGCGCCACACCGAACCACCAGCCCAGGCTGCCGGCGAGCAGCGCCACGACGAGCGCGAGGATCAGCATCCGACGTCCACGACGCCGCTGCCGTCGCTGCTGCCCAGCGGACGCGCGGTCACCCGCAGGGGCGTCGGGTGCGGTCGGGATGCCGGACGCGTCACGCGTCACGGCTCGCGTCGCCTCGTACCCCGGGTCGTACGGCGGTGACGGCGCGACCGGCGGGCCCGTGGGGGCGTACGGTGCCGCCACCGCGTCGTAGCTGTCGTGACCGGCGACCGTGGTCGCGAACGCGGCCTCGTTGGTGACGCTCGTCTCCAGAAGGTCGTCGCTCCGGGCGGCGACGATCCGGTGGAGGCGCAGGTCCTGGGTGAGCTCGACGTCGTCGGGGAGGTCGGCCTCGAGCGCCGAGCGCACCCGGCGCACCTGGTGGAGGAGGACGCGCGCGTCCGCGGACCGCTGGTCGCGGTCGCGGGCGGTCGCGCGCGAGACGAGCGCGTCGAGGTACGGCGGGATGCCTGGCACCTGGGACGACGGTGCCGGCACGTCGGCGTGCACGTGCTGGTACGCGACCTGGATCGGGGTCTCGCCCGTGTGCGGCTTGGAGCCCGTCAGCATCTCGTACATCACCGCGCCCACCGCGTACACGTCGCAGCGCGCGTCGGCGCCCTCGTTCAGGACGAGCTCGGGGGCGAGATAGGAGACGGAGCCGATGAGGACTCCGGTCGTGGCCTGCGAGCGCGCGGTGATCGCGCGGGCGAGTCCGAAGTCGGCGACCTTCACGTGGCCGGTGGGAGTGATGAGGACGTTCTCCGGCTTGACGTCGCGGTGGATGATGCGGGCGTCGTGCGCTGCGGAGAGCGCCAGGAGGAGCGGCTCGACGAGGGCGAGCACGCGCCGTGGTGGCAGGGGCGCCTCTCGGGTGATCACATCCCGCAGGGTGTGTCCGGGGACGTACTCCATCACGAGGTAGAGCAGGCCGGCGTCGTCGCCCTGGTCGAAGACCGCGACCACGTTCGGGTGGTTGAGGCGGGCAGCCGCGCGCGCCTCGGCCTGCAGCCGCGCGGTGAAGTCCTGGTCTCCGCCCACCGCGTTCAGCATGACCTTGACGGCCACCGTGCGGTCGAGGCGCGTGTCGGTGGCGAGCAGCACCGTGCCCATCCCGCCCCGGGCGAGCACCTGGCGAAGGTGGTAGCGGCCGTCGAGCACACGGCCCACGAGCGTCTCGTCGCCGGTCGTCGTCACGGTCACCTCCTCCACGTCGGGCGTGTCGGCCCGCCCTCGCGCAGGCGCGCCGACGTGTCAGGCGGCCCGGCCTCAGTGTAGGTGAGCATGGTGGGCCCACCGTGGAAGGCGAGCCGACGGGAGCGTGCGAGTCTTGTCCTATGGCAGACGACTACCCCGGCACCGACACGACGGCACAGACGCTGGACGCGCTGATCGACGACTGGCTGACGTGGGAGGAGGCCGCCGCCGAGCTGGAGACGACCGTGAGCCGTGTCCGGCAGCGGATTCGTGAGAAGGATCTCCTGGCCGCACGGTCCGCCTCGTCGTCGCGTCCGCGCGTCCCCGCGCTGCTGATCGCCGACGGCGCACCGATCGAGGGCCTGCGCGGAACGCTCGTCCTGCTCGACGACGCGCGCTTCAGCGACGAGGAGGCCGCCGTGTGGCTGTTCACCCCCGACGACACGCTGCCGGGTCGACCGGTCGACGCGCTGCGTGAGGGCCGTGGGCGCGAGGTGCGCAGGCGGGCCCAGGCGCTGGGCTTCTGAGACCGCGGACGGGTCGCGCGTCACGCCGTCCGTCGCACGGCTCGTGACGCAAGGTCCGCGAGCTCGTCGGCGTACGGGGCAAGTGGTGCGAGCGAGAGTGCGGCGGTGGCCTGCTCCTCCAGCCGGGCGATGTCGTCCTCCAGCCGCCGCAGCGCGCCGGTCTCGCGGATGACGTCGCGCAACCCGTCGACGGCGGTGGCCGTGAGATCGGGATCGCCGATGCCGAGGTCGAGCGTCGCCCGCTGCTCGGTCGTCGCGCGGTCGTAGGCGTGGGCGACCAGCACCGTCTGCTTGCCCTCACGGAGATCGTCCCCGGCCGGCTTGCCGGTGACCTCGGGGTCGCCGAACACCCCGAGGACGTCGTCGCGCAGCTGGAACGCCTCACCCACCGGCAACGCGTAGGCGCTGAGGGCGTCGAGGGTCTCCCTCGGTGCACCGGCCAGCGCCGCGCCGAGATGGAGCGGGCGCTCGACGGTGTACTTCGCCGCCTTGTAGCGCACGACGCGCATCGCCTCGGTCGCCGAGCTCTGGCCGATGGCACCGCTGACCAAGTCGAGGAACTGACCGGCCACGACCTCCGACTTGCAGGCGTCGAGGTACGGGGTGGCGCGGGCGACGACCTCGGGCGCGAACCCGGCCGTACGGAACATCTCGTCGGCCCACGTCAGGAGCAGGTCACCCAGGAGGATCGCCGCGCCGGTGCCGTACGCCTCGGGGGAGCCGTGCCACCCCTGCGCGCGGTGCGTGAGGGCGAACGCGGCGTGCGCGGCGGGCTTGCCGCGGCGGGTCATCGAGGCGTCGATCACGTCGTCGTGGACCAGAGCGCTCGCCTGGAGCCACTCCAACGCCGCCGACGCACGGACGACCGCCGCGTCGTCGCCCGTCCCGCCTCCGACCGTCCAGCCGGCCCGGCAGAACGAGGCACGCAGCCGCTTCCCGCCCTGGGACGAGACGTCGGCGGCGTCGAGGAACGAGGAGAGGCGGGGTCCGAGAGGGGCGAGGCGCTCGCGCTGGAGGGCGGCGAACGCCTCGAGCTCCTCGCCGACCCGGACGGCGAAGGCATCAGCGTCGATCACGGTCGCCACCCTACCCGCGCCGTCCCACGACTCGATCGGCACGCAGGAGCGCGCCACTGCAGTGGTTAAGGTGGTCGGCATGTCGACCGCACGCCGCCTCAGCGAGGACATCGCCGCACCCGCGGCGAGCTTCTCGTTCGAGTTCTTCCCCCCGAAGAGCGACGCCGGCGAGCGGGCGCTGTGGACGGCGATCCGCGAGCTGGAGCCGCTGCACCCCACCTTCGTCTCGGTGACGTACGGTGCCGGCGGCACCACGCGTGACCGTACGGTCAGGATCACCGAGCGCATCGCGACGGAGACGACGCTGCGTCCCGTCGGTCACCTCACGTGCGTGGGCCAGTCGCGCGACGATCTCCGGATGGTTCTCGGCCAGTACGCCGCAGCCGGCGTACGCAACATCCTCGCGCTGCGGGGCGACCCGGTCGGCGGTCCGGGCGCACCGTGGACCTCTCATCCCGACGGCCTCGATCACGGGGTCGAGCTCGTCTCCCTGGTCTCCGGGCTCGGCTCGTTCTGCGTCGGCGCGGCCGCGTACCCGAAGGGCCACCGCGAGGCGCCCGACCTCGACTCCGACGCCGACGTCGTGGTCGCCAAGGCACGTGCCGGTGCGGAGTTCGCCGTCACCGACTTCTTCTTCCTCGCCGAGGACTACCTCGGGCTCGTCGACCGCGTGCGGGCGCGCGGCTGCGACATCCCGATCGTCCCCGGGATCATGCCGATCACCAACCTGGCGCAGATCAGCCGCATGGCGGAGCTGTCCGGTCACCCGGTCCCTGCCTCGGTGGTCTCCCGCCTCGAGCCCTGGGTCGACGACCCCGAGGGGCTGCGCGAGGAAGGCACCCAGATCGCCACCGAGCTGTGCAGCTCGTTGCTCGAGCGCGGTGCGCCCGGCCTGCACTTCTACACGCTGAACCGGTCGCGGGCCACCCGGCAGATCTACCAGAACCTCGCCCCTCTCGTCGTCGGCTGACGGGGCGACGCGCCGGGTCTGGCAACGTCCAGCGCACGACCGGGTCCGGTGCGATCCTGAGAAGGTGACTCGGGAGCAGCACCGCAGACGGGGGATGCTGGTGCTCGGCGGCGTGATCGGGGCCGCCGTGTACGTCGGCTGTGCCCTCGCGTACCTCCAGGCCGGTGCCCGCGGCGACCTCCTCGTCGTCGCGTGGTGGGTGAGCGGGCTGGCTGTTCTCGGCTTCGCCGTCTCCGCGTGCATGGTCGAAGACGACGGCATCGAGCGTCCGCGCTACCTCGCGTCGGTGGTCTCGGGTCTGCGCAACGAGTGGCGCCACGCCGGGCGCGGCTCCGCGCCGCGCGGTTGACCGCCGAGCCGACTCAGGGGCGCAGGGTCTCCGCGGCGGCCGCCGCGCCGAGCGCGACCAGCTCCGTCGACGGGCCGGGGTGGGCGTTCACCCCGATACGCAGGAAGCCCGACCGCCTAGGGCCGACCCCCGGCACGGCGAACGCCGTACGCCAGCCCGACCACTGCCACCCGTACCGGGCTCCCGACCGTACGAGGTCGACGGAGCCGACGTCCTCACGGTGGAGGACGTGGTCCTCGACGTCGATCCCGAGCCGCCGCAGGCTGAGGACCGGGTCCTCCGCCCCGACGTGCTCGACCGTCCAGGCCTGTCCGTCGCCGGCATGGGTGGCGCTCGGCGTGATGCGGACGGGTGTGCCGCCGTGCACGACCGTCTGCTGGGCGAGACGCGGCGCGTACGGGCCGAGGCCGAGATAGGTACGGGCCGCGGGCACGAGGGGGAGCGCGGTGCTCTCCTGCACACCGCCGGGTGAGCCCGGAGCCGCCCACACCACGACGTCGGCGTCGACCGTGCCGTCGTCGGTCACGACTCCCGAGACAGGGTCGGAGCCGATCACGTCGTGGGCGCGGGTGGAGAGCCGGACGTCGACCCGCCGCTCCTCCAACCGGCGCTCGAGCGCCGCGAGGAGCGCCGTCGTGCCCCCGTCGATGCGCCATCGTCCGAACGAACGCTCGACGAGATCGACGACACCGAGGAGCTCGGGCAGGGCGCGGGGCTGCTGTCCGTCGAGGCGGTGCCGGTCCAGCACCATCGCCCGCAGCGCCGGGTCGCGCAGGGCTCGCCGGCTCGCACGCTCCAGTCCTGCGCGCGGGCTCAGCGTCCGCCACTGCTCGCGGGTGAACGACGCGCGCCCGACGAGTCGCTGCTCGAGCGCCTGCCGACGAAGAACCTCCCAGACCTCGTCGAACGCGTCGAGCCAGCGTGTCCATCGTTCACCGGCGCCGACGCCGAGCACCGCGTCGATCGCCTCTGTCTGCGCACCGCGGCTCCCCGTCGGGAGGTCGAGGACCATGTCGCGAGCGAACACGTGGCGCCGCGCGACCGGCAACGCGACCAGGTCGAGCGCACGGTCGATCGGACGGCCCGACTTCTTGAAGAGGTCGCGCACGGTCGCCGGGAGCGTGAGCTCCGACCATCCGTTGTCGAAGGACCAGCCACCGGTCTCGTACGGGACGAGCTGGCCCCCGAGTCGTTCGGACTGCTCGAGGAGCGTCACGCGGTGTCGCAGCTTGGCGATCCGTACGGCCGCCGCGATGCCGGCGAAGCCACCTCCGACCACCACGACCTCTGCCACCCCGACAGGCTACCGACACCGACGCGGCGACGAACGTGGCGCCCGTGGGCCGCTGCCGTTCGTGCTCAGCGGGGTGAATGAGTACGAATGCTCATGACACCGGTCCTCCAGCGAGGGACACTGATCCCGATGCCGCTCGTCCGGCTCGCGTCGGGGGTCGGGCCGGGCGGGAGGCATCCGAGGCGCCGACGGATCATCCGTCCGGCGCCTTCGTCTTCCCGCAGCGTGCCCGGGTCTGCTCAGGCGACCTCGGTCGGCGTCCCGCCGGTGATCTCGACCAGCTGGTCGAACGACGTCGCGAACACCGCGTGCGGGTGCCCCGCCGCGGCCCAGACCACCTCGTGGTCGCGCAGGGCCAGGTCGACGAACGTCCGCAGGGGCGCCGGGTGCCCGATCGGTGCGACCCCGCCGATGACCTGACCGGTCACTGCCCGCACGAAGTCCGGGTCGGCCCGCTCCAGCGGCTGGAGGTCGTGGATCGCGGCCACCAGGGCTGTGTCGACCTGGTGCGCCCCGCTGGTGAGGATGAGCACCGGTTCACCCCCCGAGGCGAAGACCAGGCTGTTGGCGATCGCGCCGACCTCGGTCCCCAGGGCGTCGGCGGCCTCTCGTGCGGTACGCGCAGAGTCCGGGAGCACGCGGACGACCTCGTCGACGACGCCCCGCTCGGCGAGCGCGTCGACGACCTGCTGGATCCGGGGATGGGTGGCGTTCACTGGTCGACCGTACTGTGTCCGTGGTCCGCAGAGCCCGACCGGCCCGCGCCGAGGTCAGCTCCAGGCGCCGTACACCGTCACCTTGAGCTTCTTGTCGGCGGTCAGTGCCCACAGCTGCTTGGCGTCAGGGATGTACATGTTGACGCAGCCGTGGCTGTGACCGACGAACGGATCCATCATCAGGTACGAGGCGTGGAAGGCCTGGCCGCCGGAGAAGAACTGGGCGAAAGGCATCTTGGCCTCGTAGATCGAGCTGACGTGGCTCTTGCTGCGGAAGAACACCGAGAACGAGCCGGTCCGCGTCTTCGACGAGGAAGCACCGCCACGGACGAGCCAGGAGTTCCAGAGGGTGCCGTTCTTGTAGAGCACGACCTGGTGGCGCTTGCGGTCGTAGCAGGCGTTCCAGCCCGACGACTTGCAACGCTTCGGGATCTTCGACTTGCCCCGGACCGTCGTACGGATGAGCACCTTCCAGGTGGCGGTGTTCGCGACGCCGGAGCGCTTGAGCCCGTGGCGCTTCTGGAACTTCTTGACGGCCTTCTTGGTGCGTGCCGTGTAGACGCCGTTCACGGCGCCGCCGTACGCGCCGGCCCACCGGAGGCGGTACTGCAGCTCGCGGACGTGCTTGATCGAGGTGACCGAGCGGTCACGGTCGCCCGGCCGGGTCGTCGCGCGGTAGAAACGGTCCTTCTTCGACGCCTTCGCCCGTGCCGATACCGCTGCGGGAACGCTCGCGGGTGCGACGACCGTAGCGGCGCTGGGAGCCGCCTGCGCCGGTGACGCCGCGCCGACGGCGACCAGCGCGCCTGACAATGCGAGAGTGGCAGAGCTGACGAGTGCAGTGAGCCGAAGCATCGACGTCCTTCCGAGCAGGCGGAGGGGGACCGACGCCCCCGTCGGCACAAACAATAGCCCGTGCTGTGGCGTTGCCGTGGGCGCCTGCCTAGACTGGGCGCTGAAGGTGCTGGCAACGGCCGGTCGAGTGTCAGGGGAGGCCCGAAGTGCCGCTCTCAGAGGAAGAGCAGAGGTTGCTCGAGCAGCTGGAGCAAGCCCTCGCTGCCGAGGACCCGAGGCTCGCGTCGACCCTGCGGGGCTCGAAGCTACGGGCGCGGGCACGAAGGATCGTCGTACTCGCCGCAGTAGGTTTCGTCGTCGGCGTGGGTCTGCTGATGACCGGCGTCATCGCGGCGTCGACACCCCTCGGTGTCGCAGGCTTCGTCCTGATGGTCGCCGGCGCCTACTTCTTTCTCACCGCGTGGAAGTCTCGCGACGTCGACGCGCCGCAGGACCCGCGTCAGGCCCCGCCGTCGCGCCCGGGGCACGGCAGCAGCCGCGCCGCGTCGAGCGGCTCGTTCATGCACCGCATGGAAGAGCGCTGGAAGCGTCGCCGCGACTCCGACTCCTGACCGACGACTCCGACTCCTGAGCGGCCACGCCGGCTCGGCCCGTGTGGCACCGACCGTCCCTGGTGGGACGGTCGTTCACTCCCTGAGCGACAGCACCTCGTCCGCGTCCTGTGCTGTCCCACGCTGCTCGCGGGTGACGAGCACCGATCGCGGCAGGATGAGGGCGACCGCGTGCTGACCCCGTGACGTGGTGTCGGCCATCGCCTGCCTCAGCCGCTTGACGACCTCCTTGAGATCGACCGGCTCGTACGCGGGGGCGTAGCGGCTGCGCTCGACGGCACCGACCAACGCGTCCAGGGCCTCGCGTACGTCCGGGTCGTCCCTGAGCCTCGCGCGAAGCGGAGCGACGGTCGCACGTGGCGATGCGCCGTCGGTCCAGCCCAGCCCGAGGTCGGTCGCGGTGTCGCGAACCTCCGCCCACGCGTTCTCCACCGTCGGTGCAGCGGCGCCTCGGGGCATGCGGCGGCGTCGTCGCTCGGCCCGGACGACCGCCGGAGTGGCCAGCAGGAGGAGCAGGATCGCGCCGACGACGACCATCAGCATCGTGCGGGACGACGAGTCGCCCGTGCCGTCCTGAGCCGCCGGCCCGGTCTCGCGGCCGGGTGCCGCCGTGGGGGCTGTCGTCGGGGCGGCGGTGGGAGCCAGCGACGACGACGGGCCCTGGAGCTCCTCCTCCTCACCCTCTGCGAAGGTCGGCGGCGTGTAGCCGCTCCCGCCCGGGGTGGGTTCGAACCCGACCCAGCCGATCCCGGCGAAGTAGAGCTCGGGCCAGGCATGCATGTCGGTCCCGCGAAAGACCCATGAGTTGCCCAGGCGACCGGGTTGTCCGGACAGGAACCCGATCGACACCCGGGCAGGGATCCCCAGCGAGCGGGCCATCATCGCCATCGCGGTCGCGAACTGCTCGCAGTACCCGACACGGTCGTCGGTGAGGAAGTCCTCGATCGTCTCCATCCCCGACCCGGCACGCTGGTCGAGCGAGTACTCGAAACCGCCGTCCTGGCGGAACCACCGCTGGAGCGCGACAGCACGGTCGAAGGCGTTGTCCGCGCCTGCGGTGACCTCCTCGGCACGTGCGGCGACCACGTCGGGCGTGTTCTCCGGAAGGTCCACGAACGAGGACATCGTCAACGTCGAGGCGGGCGCGGTGCGCATGTCGCTCTCGGTCGGGCGTACGAGCGACGCGTCGAACGTGTAGGTCTCTCCGGCGAAGCTCCCCAGCCGCGCGATGCGGCTCACGTCGAGCATGCTGCGGTTGACCTCCACGCCGTCGGGCTCGTCGAGCGCGATCGCGGTGGGGGCATAGACGAGCGGGAGCCACCGCGTGTCGAAGCCGGGCGCCACCGAGGCGGTGTAGCGCACGTCGCGGCGGTCGACGCCCGCGTTGAGACCGGGGATCGCCGGCAGGTCGTCGTCGAGCTGCTGGCCGGCGCCGACCCGGTCGCCGAGGGTCCACCCGCGCGCGCCGACCGCCTGGAGGGAGGCGAGGCGGACGTAGCGGGGACGCGGTGAGCCCTCGACCTCCTGAATCGTGAGCATCACGTCGGGGCTCTGGCCACGCAGGTTGCGGCGCATGTCGAGAACCGGGTTGTCGAGGCCGGTCCCGTTGCCGCCTGCCCCGCTGCCACCGCCGCCGAACAGGTTCGTCGAGGCCGTCGGTGCCATGGCCGGTACGACCATCGCGATCGCGACCGCGGCCACGGCGATCCCGGCGGCCGGCACCGTCGCGCCGATCCGGTTCAGGACCGCCGGAGCGGCCGGACGCGACGCAGACTCGGCGACGCCGACCATTCGGGGACCCCAGGAACCGGCGTCGTCGCGGCGGGTCTGCGCGAGGAGGCCCGCATAGGCGAGGGCACCGAGGACGAACGACCAGGGCTGCGTCTCGCCGCCCAGCAACGTCGCCGGGATCATCAGCACCGCGAGAAGCACGAGCCCGAGTGCCGGCGCCCAGTGCAGCTCGGAGGCCATCACGTCGATGACCAGCACGAGGCCGATCACGAGAGCGGCCAGCGTGGCATCGAGCGCCTGGAGGTCGGGGACGGGGGCGGCGTAGCGCTGGGCGTGCTGATAGGTGGCCTCGCTGACCGCGCGAGCCTGATCCAGTGTCGCGCCGGTCGGGACGACGCCGGCGATGCCGGTGCCGGCTCCGTACACGGCGGTCAGCCAGCCGACCGCGACCGCTCCCTCGGCGGTGACGACGGCCGCACGCGGTGCGGCGACAGCGCGGAGGAGTACGCCGGTGAGCACGACGGCGGCGGCGCCGAGCCCGCCGTCGACCAGGAACGAGCCGTCGACGACGAGCGGTGTGAACGCGGCCCCGACGGCGAGGGCGAGGAGCCAGACCCACAGCCCTGTCCACGCGGCGCGTGCCGCACCTGCGGCGCTCATCGGACCGCAGCCTTCGCGGCGAGCGCAGCGAGTGCGCGCCAGGCGTCGGCGACGCCCTGCCCGCCTCCGACAGCGACCGCGTCCCATCCACGGGAACGGGCGGAGGCCGCGAGGTCGGCGGAGGCGCCGGTGCCCGAGGACGCCCGCGACAGCCATCCGTCGGCGTCCAGGACCAGGGCCAGACGGCGACCGGCACCGGAGCAGCACCGGTCGAGGTGGTCGAGGGCCCCGGCGTCGGCCCCGGTCACGATCGCCACGACGGTGCCGCGCGAGCCCAGGACGTCGGCGGGGACGAGCCCGGTGGTGCGGCGCGAGGAGGTGCGAACGGCGGCGAGCTCGTCGAGGATCAGGCCGAGCTCGTCGGGAGCGGAGTCGTGGGAGTCGGTCGTGTCGGTGGTGAGACGAACGTCCCAGCCGTTGCCGGCGAAGTGCGCCGCGACGGACGCGGCCGCCGAGACGGCCCACTCGAAGGTGCCCTCCTTGCCGGGCTGATGGACGTCGCGCCGGGTGTCGAGGAAGACCGTGAGGTCGGCGTGCCGTCCTTCTTCCTCACGTCGGACCATCAGCTCACCCGTACGGGCCGTGGTCCGCCAGTGGATCCGGCGGAGGTCGTCGCCGACCCGGTACTCGCGCACCGAGGCGTCGTCGGGCCGACCGGTGGCACCCAGGCGTACGCGGTGGTCGCCGCGCTCGGCGCCGACGCCGCCGGCCCACATGCGGCCGAGGGAGTGGACCACCGGCGTGACGACGAGCGGCGTCGTGGTGTGGAACGTGCGTGCGACCGACAGGAAGCCGAAGGGGTCGCCGACCCGTACGGTCAGCGGACCGATCGCGTGGAAGCCGCGTCGGTGGGGCGTGACGGCGTACTCGACCAGACAGCGCCACTGGGGCCCGCGGCTCTCGACGCTGAACCGGCGACGGCCGCCCAGGGCGTCGGGGAGCTCGTCCTCCAGCAGCACCGTGCCAGGGGTGCCCCGCCCGCCTCCGTCGATCCGCAGCGCTACCGCCACCTCGGCGCCGGCAGGGACCCTGGGCGGTGTCACCTCGCGGGAGGCACTGACGGTGCTCCGGCTGCGTGCGACGACGACCACCGCGACGAGCGGGAGTGCGAGCGCGAGCATCCCGATCCGGACGAGGATGTCGAGACCGAGCAGGATGCCGCCGACCAGCACCGTGAGCCCGGCGGCGACGAAGGCGCGGCCGCGGGAGGTCAGGGCGTCGAGGGTGGCGCGCACGTCACCGTCCGGGCTCGGGCACGCGGACCTCGGAGAGGACCTCACGGACCACGTCGGAGGCTTGCCACCCGGCGACCACGGCATCGGGGGAGAGGAGCAGCCGGTGAGCGAGCACCGGCTCGGCGAGAGCCGACACGTCGTCGGGAAGGACGTACGGGCGCCGGTCGAGGGCGGCCCGGGCACGCGCGGCACGGACGAGGTGGAGGGTCGCGCGTGGCGAGGCGCCGAGCCGCAGACGTGAGGTGGAGCGGGTCGCGTGGGTCAGCGCGACCGCGTACTGCTCGATCGCGGGGGCCACGTGGACGGTGCGGACCGTGGCGACGAGGTCGGCGACCTGCTTGACGTCGGTGACCGGCGCGAGGTCGGCGAGGGGCTCGCTGCCGCCGTGCTCGCGCAGCATCGAGGCCTCTGCCTCGGCCGAGGGGTAGCCCATCGAGACGCGGGCCATGAAGCGGTCGCGCTGTGCCTCGGGCAGCGGGTAGGTGCCCTCCATCTCGAGAGGGTTCTGGGTCGCGACCACCATGAACGGGTCCTCGAGCGGGTAGGTGGTGCTGTCCACGGTGACCTGACGCTCTTCCATGCACTCCAGCAGCGCCGACTGCGTCTTGGGCGATGCGCGGTTGATCTCGTCCCCGACGACGACGTTGCCGAAGACGGCTCCGGGCCGGAACTCGAACGTCCGTGACTCGGGGTCCCACACCGAGGTGCCGGTGACGTCGCTGGGCAGGAGGTCGGGGGTGAACTGGATGCGTCGCATCGAGCCGTCGATCGAGCGTGCGAGTGCCTTGCTCAGCATGGTCTTGCCGACGCCGGGGACGTCCTCGAGCAGGAGGTGACCGCCGGCGAGCAGCACGACCACGGCGGTGCGGACGACGTCGGTCTTGCCGACGATGACGCTCTCGATGTTGGCGGCGAGCCGTCCGGCGGCCGCGACGAGCTCGTCGGTCTGGTCCTGGCCGGGCGGGGCTGCTGGCTCGCGGCGAGCTGTCGTCGTCACTGCGGTCCTCCTCGGATCCACGAACGGAGCGGGCGACGGCCTGCCGGCGACCCCCCAGGATGCCGAGACTACCCGCGCGGTCAACGCCGTGTTCGCTGCTGACGCCGAGGGACGGCAGGTCTCCCCACCCACGCTCCACTCTTCACCATCCGTGGGGTGCAGGCGAGAGGAATGCCGAGATCACGGGGGAGTTCGGCCGTGGCCAGGTGACGGTGATGCGCGGCCCGAGCCGTGCCGGGGGGCGCGCTGGGGTGCAAGTGCGGTTGACGGTGGAGGGTTGTGGAGTACAGTGGCGGAAAGTGGAGCAAGCAGTCGACTGACTCGGGCCGACCGCGGCGAGACGGGGAGGTTGGCGTGCGATGTTCTTCGGTACGTACACCCCTCGCCTCGACGAGAAGGGCCGCTTGTTCCTTCCCGCCAAGTTCCGCGACCGACTCACGGAGGGCCTCGTGCTGACGAAGGGGCAGGACCGCTGCATCTACGTCTGGCCGCAGGCGAGCTTCCAGGAGTTCAGCGACCGGATCAGCAAGACGCCGTTCACCAACAAGGCCACCCGCGACTTCATCCGTGTCCTCTTCTCGGGGGCCTCGGACGAGGTCCCGGACAAGCAGGGCCGCATCACCGTCCCGCCGCCGCTGCGGGAGTACGCCCGCCTGGGCCGAGACTGCGTCGTCGTCGGCGCGATGGAACGGGTCGAGATCTGGGACGCCGCGCGCTGGTCGGAGTACTCCGACGCGCAGGAGGAGAGCTTCGCCTCGCTGTCCGAAGAGGTGATCGAGGGACTGCTCTGACGGGTCGTACGACGAGGCCTCTCGGCCGCTTGCTCCACCACCTGGCACCACTTCCCCGGTGCCAGAGGTGACTTCCCAGGGCAAGCGGCCAGGGACCTGGTCGGACGAACCAGACGCGATCGGGCGGCACGGGTAGCCGACCGAGGCGCAACACACGCTGAACCAACCGGAACGAGGGGTCGAGATGGTGGTCGGACGTCCCAGGTGGGCCGGGGCGCATGGGTGAGACGAAGCACGTACCGGTGCTCCTGGAGCGGACGGTCGAGCTCCTCACGCCCGCCCTGTCCCGTAGCGACGCGGTCCTGGTCGACGCGACGCTCGGGCTGGGCGGGCACTCCGAGGCTGTCCTGAGCCGCTTCCCGGACGTGCACGTGATCGGGATCGACCGCGACGCAGAGGCGTTGCGTCTCTCACGCGAGCGACTCGCGCCCTTCGAAGGGCGGGTCACCTTCTACGAGGGCGTGTACGACGAGATCACCGACGCGATCGCCGACGCCGGCCGCCGGCGGGTCGCCGCCGTGCTCTTCGACCTCGGTGTCTCCTCGATGCAGCTCGACGAGGACGACCGCGGCTTCTCGTACGCCCGTCCGGCTCCGCTCGACATGCGGATGGGACAGGAGGGGACGACCGCCGCGGAGATCCTCGCCACGTACGACAAGGGCGAGCTGGTCCGGATCCTGCGCACGTACGGCGAGGAGAAGCACGCCGGCCGGATCGCGGACGCGATCGTGCGACGCCGCGAGACCGCTCCGCTGCGCACCAGCGACGAGCTCGTGGCGCTCGTCCGTGAGGCGCTGCCGGCTGCGGCCATGCGGACCGGCGGCAATCCCGCCAAGCGGACGTTCCAGGCGCTGCGCATCGAGGTCAACGACGAGCTCGGCGTGCTGCGCCGCGCCCTGCCTGCGGCGCTCGACGCGGTCGACGTCGGAGGCCGTGTCGTCGTGATGGCGTACCAGTCGCTGGAGGACCGCATCGTCAAGAAGGTGTTCGCCGCCGTGACCACCATCGACGTCCCGCCCGGTCTTCCTGTCGTCCCCGAGGAGCGGCAGCCGCGCTTCACGAGCCTGACGCGGGGTGCCGAGACGGCCTCCGAGGCCGAGATCGCCGAGAACCCCCGAGCGAAGCCGGTCCGGCTGCGCGCGGTCGAGCGAGTGAGGGAGTCGGCATGAGCCTCGCCCACAACGCTCCGCGGCGGGCGCCGGTACGTCCGGCCCCGCAGCCGCGACGCACGCTCCATGTCGTCCAGTCGCGCCGCGTCGGAAGCCCGCGTGCACCGTTCGTCATGCTGGTGGTCACCCTGCTCGCCAGTGGTCTCGTCGGCCTGCTGCTGCTCAACACGTCCATGCAGAACGGTGCCTTCGAGCTCGCGGAGCTGGAGAAGAAGGCCGAGGCGCTGCAGAGCCAGCGCGCCCAGCTGGCGCTGGAGGTCGAGGAGCGGGCGACGCCGGCGGCCCTCGCCGAACGCGCCTCGGCCCTCGGCATGGTCCCCAACGCGAGCCCGGTGTTCCTCCGGCTGCCTGACGGTGAGGTGATCGGCGACCCCGTCCCGGCCTCACGATCGTCACGTTCCGCGTCCGGAGTCGGAGGACCGTCACCCGCAGCCGTGGGAGACCGTCAGTGAGCCCGGCCGTCCGCAACCGCGCGAGGTTCTGCTTCGTCGTGGTCGCGGCGCTGCTGGTGGTCTTCGCCGGACGTCTCGTCCAGATCCAGGGTGTCGACGCGAACGCGTACGCGGCACGGGCGCTCAAGGAGACGATGCAGCCTGTCGTCCTGCACGCCGACCGCGGCGAGATCCTTGACCGCGACGGGCAGCCGCTGGCGACCTCCCTCGACGCGACGGCGATCATCGCGAACCCGCGCTTCACCTCCGCCAAGGCGCCCGAGATCGCGCGTGTGCTCGCCGCCGAGCTCGACCTCGACTACTTCGACGTGCTCGAGAAGCTGCGTCGTGAGGGCACGCAGTTCGTCTACGTCGCCCGGAAGGTGCCGACGCACCAGGCGAACACCGTCATGGCCGAGCTGGCGGAGCTGCGGATCTCCAACGGGGTGACGACCGAGCGCGACGCGGTGCGGACGTACCCCGGCGGCACGCTCGCGGCGACGCTCGTCGGCCTGGTCTCCGGCGAGACCGGCGCGGGCACCAGCGGCCTCGAGAAGCAGTACGACAAGGAGCTGACCGGCGCCGACGGCAAGGCGACGTACGAGACGTCGCCGAAGGGCGTACGGATCCCGCTGGCACGGCAGACCATGCGTGAACCGGTGCCCGGCTCGAACGTGGTGACGACCCTCGACCGCGACCTCCAGTGGTACGCCGACAAGCGCCTGGCCGCGGCCGTGCGCGAGAGCGGCTCCGACTGGGGAGTCGCGGTGACCGTCGATCTGGAGTCGATGCAGGTCCTCCAGCTCTCGCAGCTGCCGACCTTCGACGCGGAGGACCGCTCCACCGTCACCCCGGCGTCGATGAACAACCGGGCGGTCGAGAACGTCTACGAGCCGGGTTCGGTGCAGAAGGTCGTCACGATGGCGGCGCTGGCCGACGCGGGGCTCGTGACGCCGGAGACGAAGGTACGGATCCCCAGCCACCTGCGGCTCGACGGCTTCACCATCAGCGACTGGTGGGACCACGGCCGGATCAAGCTGACCGCCGCGGGGGTGATCGCGAAGTCGTCCAACCTGGGCACGATCGCGCTCGCCCAGCAGATGGACGACGCGACGCTCCACGACTACCTGACCAAGTTCGGGTTCGGGGAGACCACGGGCGTGGGTCTGCCGTCGGAGTCACGGGGCATCCTCGCCGATCCCGAGCGGTGGTCCGCCGCCCAGCACGCGACGATCTCGTTCGGCCAGGGGATCTCGGTCACCGCGCTGCAGGAGGTCGCCGCGGTCGCTGCCATCGCCAACAAGGGCCGCTACGTGGCGCCGACGCTGGTCACCGAGGTGCGCCGCGCCGACGGGACGACAGTCCCGCGGAAGGCTCCCGCGAGCCGCCAGGTCGTCTCCGCCGAGGCCGCGAAGATGGTGACGACGATGATGGAGGCGGTGACGGGGCCCGACGGCTCCGCGCCGGACACGGGCATCCCCGGCTACCGCGTGGCGGGGAAGACAGGCACCGCCTGGCGCGTCGACCCGGACACGGGCCGGTACGTCCGCGGCGAGAACACGGTCTCGTACATCGGCTTCGCGCCGGCCGAGCGCCCTCGCTTCCTCACGTACGTGGTGCTCGACAACCCCCGGGGCGGCGGCTCCGGGAGCGGGACCGCGGGGCCGGTGTTCCGGGACGTGATGCAGCAGGCGCTGCAGCGCTACGGCATCGCTCCGAGCGGGTCGCGCGCGCCCAGGACTCCGGTCGAGTGGTGAGTCTCGATACGCTCGGCCACGATGTCTTCTGAGCCTCCACCTCCGCTCGACACCCGACCACCGTCGGTCGATCCCGTGCCTGTCACGGTGCTCGCGACGACGACCGGGGGACGCGTCGTCGGCACACCGTCCGACGCGTCCGTGACCGGGGTCACGCTGTCGTCCGCCGACGTGCGTCCCGGTGATCTGTACGCCGCGCTCCCGGGCGCTCGTACCCACGGCGCCCGGTTCGCCGCCCAGGCGCTGGAAGCCGGCGCGGCGGCTGTCCTCACCGACGCCCACGGTGCCGAGATCGTCGCGGAGGCGCTCGGGACCGTGCCGGTCCCCGTCCTGGTCGTGGACGATCCCCGCGCCACGCTCGGCGTCGTGTCGACCACGGTGTACGGCGACCCGGCCGCACGTCTGACGACCGTCGGGATCACCGGCACCCAGGGCAAGACCACCAGCGCGTACCTCGCCACGGCCGCCCTGCACGCGTGCGGCGACCGGGTCGGTGCGATCGGGACGACCGGGGCGTTCCTCGACGGGCGTCCGCTGGCGTCTGCGCTCACGACCCCCGAGGCCCCGGCGCTCCACGCGCTGTTCGCGGCGATGGAGGCGCACGGTGCCGACGCGGTCGTCATGGAGGTCTCCAGCCACGCGTTGGCGCTGCACCGTGTCGACGGTGTCGTGTACGACGTCGCGGTGTTCCTGAACCTCGGCCGTGACCACCTCGACTTCCACGCCGACGTGGAGGACTACTTCGCCGCGAAGGCCTCCCTGTTCACGCCCGAGCGTGCCGTGCGTGCCGTCATCGACATCGACGACCCGTACGGGCGCCGGCTCGCCGACGCCACGCCGCTGCCCGTGACGACCGTCTCGCTCGAGGGCCGCACCGAGGCTGACTGGCGGGTCGTCGCGCTAGAGACGACGGCCTCCGGGTCGCGGGCACGCATCGTCGGTCCTGATGAGGCTGAGCACGAGCTCGTCGTGCGTCTTCCCGGCCGCTTCAACGTGGCGAACGCCCTGGCGGTCCTTGCCGCGGTGGTGGAGACCGGCCGGGCCGTGGAGGACGCCCTCGCCGGCATCGCCGCGTGCGAGGGTGTGCCCGGCCGCATGGAGCCCGTCGCCGAGGGCCAGGACTTCACGGCGATCGTCGACTACGCCCACAAGCCCGATGCGCTGCGCGCCGTGCTGTCGTCGTTGCGCGGCGTCGGTGACGGACGGCTCATCGTCGTCGTCGGCGCGGGGGGAGACCGTGACCCGGGCAAGCGCCCCCTCATGGGCGCGGTGGCCGCCGAGCTGGCCGACGTCGTCGTCGTGACCGATGACAACCCGCGCAGCGAGGAGCCCGCCGACATCCGAGCGGCCGTGCTCGCCGGCGCCCGGGAAGCAGGCGGGGCAGCAGAGCTCGTGGAGGTCGGTGACCGCCGTGAGGCGATCGGTCGTGCCGTCGCCCAGGCGGCGAGCGGGGACGTGGTCGTGGTCGCGGGCAAGGGTCACGAGCGTGGCCAGATCGTCGGCGACGTCGTCCACCCGTTCGACGACCGCAGCGTGCTCGTGGAGGCGCTGCGTGCCCGCACGGGAGGCCGCGCGTGATCACGACCGCACTGACGAGGATCGCCGAGGTCGTCGGCGGCGTCGCGTACGACGCCGAGGGCGTGGAGGTGACCGCCCCCGCGACGCTGGACTCGCGTCTGGTGGAGCCGGGAGGGCTGTTCGTCGCCGTACGGGGTGAGCACGTCGACGGGCACGACTTCGCCGCGGCCGCGTACGCCGCGGACGCCGCCGCCGTGCTCGGCGAGCGCCGCGTCGAGGGTCCCTGTGTCGTGGTCGACGACGTCGAGGCAGCGCTGGCACGGCTGGCGCGCGAGGTCCGCGACCGGCTCGAGGGTTGCGTGGTCGTGGGCATCACCGGCTCGCAGGGCAAGACCAGCGTCAAGGATCTGCTGGCTCAGGTGCTCGCTGCCGAGGGACCGACCGTGGCGACCGCCGGCAACTACAACAACGAGCTCGGGGTGCCGCTGACCGTGCTTCGCGCCACGCCGGGCACGCGTTACCTCGTCGTGGAGATGGGGGCGCGCGCCGTCGGCAACATCGCCGCGCTGTGCGCGATCGCCCGACCCGACATCGGCGTCGTGCTCAACGTCGGCACCGCGCACGTCGGTGAGTTCGGGTCGGTGGAGGCGATCGCCGTCACGAAGGGCGAGCTCGTCGAGTCCTTGCCGGCGCAGGGCGTGGCGGTGCTCAACGCCGACGACGCCGTGGTCGCCGTCATGCGTACGCGGACGGCGGCGACGGTGCGGACCTTCGGCACCTCGGCCGAGGCTGACGTGCAGGCAGACGACGTCCGCATCGACGACGACGGCGAGCCGCGGTTCGTGCTGCGCGCCGACGGGCTCGCGGCGCCCGTGCACCTCCACCTGCTGGGCGCCCACCAGGCGTCGAACGCCGCCGCCGCCACGGCCGCGGCGCTCGCTGCCGGGATGCCGCTCGAGACGGTCGCGCTCGCGCTCTCCGAGGCCACGACCCGGTCGGCGTGGCGGATGGAGCGCACCGTCCGCGACGACGGCCTGGTCGTGGTCAACGATGCCTACAACGCCAACCCGGAGTCGGTCGACGCCGCCTTGCGCGCAGTCGTCGCGATGGGGCGCGGCAGACGGGTCGTCGCCGTGCTCGGGGAGATGCTCGAGCTCGGTGGTGCCGCGCACGACGCGCACGCCTCCGTTGGTAGTCTCGCGGCTGACCTCGGTGTCACCCAGGTCGTCGCGGTCGGTGACGGCGCACGTGCGGTCCACGAGTCCGCCACGACCGCGGGTGCGGCCTCGGTGCTCGTCGACGACCTCGACGGGGCCCTGGCGTGGCTGCGCGGATACCTCCGTGCGGATGACATCGTGCTGGTCAAGGCTTCACGGGCCAGTGGTCTGGAGCGGCTGGCAGCGGCGCTGCTGGCCGACCCCGACCCACAAGAACGAGTCGCGGACGCCGAGTCCACCAGCGGAGCGGCGCGCGACGACGAAGGGAACGACGCTCGATGAGGGCCATTCTGATCGCCAGCGGGTTCGGGCTGATCGGCACGCTGCTGGGCACGCCACTGGCGATCCGCCTGCTGGTCCGCAAGGGATACGGCCAGCTCATCCGGGACGACGGCCCGACCTCGCACCACACCAAGCGAGGCACGCCGACCATGGGTGGCCTCGTCATCATCATCTCGGTGGTGGTCGCCTACGCCCTCGCGAAGCTGATCACCGGAACTGCGCCCTCGGCCTCGGCCCTGCTGCTGCTCTACCTCTTCGTCGGCCTCGGCCTGGTCGGCTTCCTCGACGACTACATCAAGGTCATCAAGCAGCGCAGCCTCGGGCTGCGGTCGAAGGCCAAGCTCGCGGGGCAGGCGATCGTGGCCCTCAGCTTCGCGCTGCTCGCGCTGAGCTTCCCCGACGGCAACAACCGCACGCCCATCTCGGAGGGCATCTCGTTCATCCGTGACATCCCGGGGTGGACACTGCCTGCGGCCGTGATCGTGGTGTGGGTGCTCGTGATGATCTGGGGCACCAGCAACGCGGTGAACCTCACCGACGGGCTGGACGGGCTCGCCACCGGCGCCTCGGTGATGGTGTTCGGCGCATACATGCTGATCAACCTGTGGCAGAGCAACCAGTCCTGCGCGTTCAACCCCGGCCCCAAGTGCTACGACGTGCGCGACCCGCTGGACCTCGCCGTCGTCGCCGCGGCGCTGACCGGTGCCTGCTTCGGGTTCCTGTGGTGGAACGCCTCACCGGCGAAGATCTTCATGGGAGACACCGGCTCCCTGTCGCTCGGCGGCGTGATCGCGGGCTTCGCCATCATGACCCGCACCGAGATCCTGCTGCTCGTGCTCGGCGGTCTGTTCGTCATCATCACGCTGTCGGTGATCCTGCAGGTCGGCTGGTTCAAGATGTCCGGTGGCAAACGCCTGTTCAGGATGGCGCCGCTGCAGCACCACTTCGAGCTGATGGGCTGGGCAGAGATCACGATCGTGGTCCGGTTCTGGATCATCAGCGGTCTCTTCGTCGCCCTCGGTCTCGGCATCTTCTACTCCGAGTGGGTCAGCGGCCTGTGAGCACGCCAGACGTCGACCGTCTCGGACGCGAAGACTCCTGGGAGGGCGTCCGCGCGGTCGTCGCAGGGCTCGGTGCCAGCGGCTACGCAGCCGCCGACGCCCTCGTCCAGATGGGCGCTCAGGTCACGATCCTCGACGACGGCGACTCCGACCGTCTCCGCGACCGCGCTCAGATCCTCGAGGTGCTCGGCGCCGAGGTCCGTCTCGGTGCGGGGGCCACGGCCGCCCTTCCCTCGCGGGCCGACCTGCTCGTCCCGTACCCGGGGCTTCCTCCGCGTACGCCGATCGTCGCCGAGGCGGCCGGTCGCGGGATCGCCGTGTGGTCGGAGCCCGAGCTGGCATGGCGCCTGCGTGCGCCCGGTGCCGCACCCTGGCTCGGTGTGACCGGGACCAACGGCAAGACGACCACGGTGCAGATGCTGGAGTCGATCCTCGCCGCCGCCGGTCTCCGCGGACCCGCGGTGGGCAACATCGGCGTCCCCGTCACGGAGGCGGTGATGGACCCCGTCGGGTACGACGTGCTAGCCGTCGAGCTCTCCAGCTTCCAGCTGCACTTCGCCGACCGGATCGCGTGCGAGTCGTCGGCGGTGCTCAACGTCGCGGACGACCATCTCGACTGGCACGGCGGCCTGGAGGGCTATGCCGCCGACAAGGGACGGATCTACGAGCACGTCGAGCGTGCGTGCGTCTACAACGTCGCCGACCCGGAGACGGAGCGTCTCGTCCGCGAGGCCGACGTCGCGGAGGGCGCCCGGGCGGTCGGATTCACCCTCGGCGTGCCCTCGGTGGGGATGCTCGGGATGGTCGACGACGTGCTCGCCGACCGGGCGTTCGTGGAGGAGCGCCGTACGAGCGCCGCCGAGCTGGCGACTCTTGGTGACCTCGCGGGCCCGGCCGGCGAGCCGCCCGCACCGCACGTCGTCGCCAACGCCCTCGCGGCGGCCGCGCTCGCCCGCGCACACGGCGTCGCAGCCGGTGCCGTCCGCAAGGGCCTGCGTGACTACCGGCCCGGTGCGCACCGCATCCAACGTGTCGACGAGGTCGACGGGGTCACCTACGTCGACGACTCGAAGGCCACCAACCCGCACGCGGCGCTGTCTTCCCTGCAGGCCTACCCCTCCGTGGTGTGGGTCGCGGGCGGACAGGCCAAGGGCACCCGCTTCGACGACCTCGTCTCCCGCGCGGCCGACCGCCTGCGTGCTGTGGTCCTCGTCGGTGCCGACCGTGAGATGATCCACGACGCGTTGCGCCGACACGCCCCCGAGGTACCCGTCGTCGAGGTCGACGCGGGCAAGGATGTGCTCATGGATCGTGTCGTGGACACGGCGGCGGGGTTCGCCCGGGCGGGCGACACCGTGCTGCTGGCTCCGGGGTGCGCGTCCTTCGACCAGTTCACGGGGTACGCCGAACGAGGAGACTCCTTCGCCGCCGCCGTGGCCCGGTACGCAGCGTCGCGGCGGTGACCTCGTCACCTTCGACGTCGAGGAGAGCAGGAGGCGCGCGGTGACCAGGTCCGGCAGGCAGTCGTGGGCCGTGACCGTCCGTGAGGTGCTCGACAAGCCCCTCACGTCGTACTACCTCGTCCTTGCCGTGTCCGCGCTCCTCATCGGGTTCGGCATGGTGATGGTGCTCAGCGCGAGCTCGGTCACCTCGTACCAGAACAGCGGGAGCCCGTACGCGATCGCCGCACGGCAGGCGGGGTTCCTCGTCGCTGCGCTCGTGTTCGGCGCGATCGCCTGGAAGGTTCCGCTGCGGATCCTGCGATGGTTCGTCTACCCGCTCCTGCTCCTGGCACTCGTGCTCCTCGCGCTCACCTTCACCCCCCTCGGGGAGGAGGTCCGTGGCAACAAGAACTGGCTCAACTTCGGCGGTCCGTTCCTGATCCAGCCCTCCGAGATCGCCAAGCTGGCGATCGTCTTGTGGTCGGCGGACCTCTTCGCGCGCAAGCAGCGGCTCCTGCGCGACCCCAAGCACGTGCTGATCCCGATGGTCCCGGTCACCGGCTTCGTGGCGATGCTCGTCGTCCTCCAGCGCGACCTCGGGACGGCGCTCGTCCTGTTCGCGATCATCCTCGGCCTGCTCTTCGTGGCGGGCCTGCCGGCGCGGGCGTTCTTCGTCACGCTGGTGGGCACGGTGGCGATCGCCCTGTTCTTCGTCCAGTCCAGCGCCGAGCGGATCAAGCGCATCACGTCGTTCACCGACCCGTTCGCCGACGCCCAGGGCAGCGGCTACCAGGCCGCCCACGGCTTGATGGGTCTGGCGACCGGGCAGTGGCTGGGGGTGGGCCTCGGCGGCAGCCGCCAGAAGTGGGGATCGCTTCCGGGCGCGCACACCGACTTCGTCTTCGCGGTGGTCGGTGAGGAGCTCGGTCTCGTCGGCGCGCTGTGCGTCCTCATCCTCTTCGGCCTGCTCGCCTACGTCGGCTTCCGGATCGCCCGCCGCGCCCGCGACCCGTTCGCCCGCTACGCGGCGGCCGGGATCACGGTCTGGCTGATGGTCCAGGCGATCATCAACATCGGCATGGTGCTCGGCATGCTGCCGGTCATCGGCATCCCGCTCCCGCTCATCTCGTACGGTGGGTCTGCACTCGTCCCGACCGTGATCGCGCTCGCCCTCCTGGCGAGCTTCGCGCGGACCGAGCCGGGGGCGGCCGCCGCACTGCGCGAGCACCGTCGCCGCCGTGGTCGGCGTACCGTTCGCGCGCCCGGGGGAGCGCAGCAGCCCTCGACCCTCGCACCACGACCCGTCGGACGTACCGTCCGAGAGGAAGGATGACCTGGTGGCGCTACGCGTCCTGCTGGCCGGCGGAGGAACCGCCGGCCACACCTCACCCCTGCTGGCGACCGCGGGAGCGGTTCGCCGGCTCGTTCCCGATGCCGAGATCACGGCGCTCGGGACACCTCGCGGGCTGGAGGTGACGCTGGTGCCGCAGGCCGGGTACCCCCTCGAGCTGGTGCCGGCCGTGCCGCTGCCCCGCAGCGTCGGCACCGACCTCCTGAAGGTCCCGAGCAAGCTGGCGGGCACGGTGAAGGCGACCGGTGAGGTGTTCGACCGCGTCCGCCCGGACGTCGTGGTCGGCTTCGGCGGGTACGTCTCCGTGCCGGCCTACCTGGTGGCGCGCAAGCGCAAGATCCCCATCGTCGTGCACGAGCAGAACGCGCTGCCGGGTATCGCCAACAAGGTCGGTGCCCGCTTCACGGAGCGTGTCTTCACCAGCTTCCCGGAGACTCCTCTCGCGCACTCGCGCTACATCGGTCTGCCGATGCGCGAGCAGATCGCCCACCTCGACCGTGCGGCCGAGCGGGCGCGGGCGCGAGAGGAGTTCGGGCTCGACCCCGACCTGCCGACGCTGCTGGTCACGGGCGGGTCCCAGGGTGCACGCCGGATCAACCAGGCCGTCTCCGGAGCCGCCGACGAGCTCGCTGCCGCGGGCGTCCAGGTGCTCCACGCCGCCGGGCGCGTCGAGGAGGCGCAGGTGGAGCGGGCCGCAGGAGAGCCGCCGTACGTGACCCTGCCGTTCATCGACCGGATCGACCTCGCGTACGCGGCCGCAGACGCGATCGTGTGCCGTTCGGGGGCCAACACGGTCGCCGAGGTGGCTGCGGTCGGGCTGCCGGCGGTGTTCGTGCCGCTGCCGATCGGCAACGGCGAGCAGGCGCTGAACGCGCACCCGGTCGTCGGCGCAGGCGGCGGCATCCTCGTCGAGGACTCCGCGCTGACCCCGGAGTGGGTCGCCACTGCGGTCGTCTCGCTCCTGCGCGACTCCGCCCGGCTGACGCACATGTCGAAGGCGGCGTCCGGACTGATGCCACGTGACGCCGACGACGTGCTGGCTCGTGAGGTGCTCGCCGCTGCCGGTGCCGGGGCGGACCAAGGATGAGGATCGACGTCCCCGCCGTGATCGAGCCCGCAGAGGAGCTCGGCGCGGTCCACTTCGTCGGCATCGGCGGTGCCGGACTGTCGGCGATCGCCCGCATCATGCTCCAGCGAGGGATCAGCGTCTCGGGCAGCGATGCCCAGGACTCCCCGACGCTGCGGGCGCTGGAGGCGGAGGGGGCCGTCGTCCACGTCGGTCAGGCGGCCCAGAACCTCGGTGACGCGCAGACAGTGGTCGCGTCGACCGCCGTCCGTGAGGACAACCCCGAGATCGTCGCAGCCCGCGCGCGCGGGCTGCGTCTCTATCCGCGTTCGGCCGGCCTGCAGTCGGTGATGCTGGGACGTGACGTCGTCGCCGTCGCGGGCACGCACGGCAAGACGACGACGACCTCGATGCTGACGACCGCTCTGGTGCGCGCCGGTGTCGACCCGTCGTACGCGATCGGTGCTCCGGTGGCCGCGCTCGGCAGCAACGCCCACGCGGGCGAGGGGCGCTGGTTCGTCGCGGAGGCCGACGAGAGCGACGGGGCGTTCCTCGTCTATCGGCCGTACGGCGCCGTGGTCACCAACGTCGACGCCGACCACCTCGACGTGTGGGGGACCCCCGAGGCGTACGAGGCGGCGTTCGGGGAGTTCGTCGACCGGATCCACCCGGAGGGGTTCCTCGTGCTCTGCGCCGACGACCCCGGGGCCGCGGCGCTCGCCTCCCGTGCGGAGCGGCGGGGTCTGCGCGTCGTCCGCACCGGGCTGTCCGAGGACGTCGACCTGCGTGGCGTCGACCTCCTCACCTCCGGTGGAGCGACCTCCTTCACGGTCGTCCATGGCGACGACGAGCTCGGCCGGGTCATGCTCCAGGTGCCGGGCCAGCACTACGTCGTGGACGCGCTCGGCGCGCTCGCGGCAGCGCTGGAGTGCGGTACGTCGTTCGCCGACGCGGCCGAGGGTCTGTCCGCGTACAGCGGTGCGAGCCGGCGGATGGAGCTGATCGACGAGGCGGACGGCGTCCGCGTGTACGACTCGTACGCGCACCACCCCGTCGAGATCGCGGGAGACCTCCAGGCCGCACGCGCGCTGGCCGGGCGCGGCCGTGTGCTCGTCGCCTTCCAACCGCACCTGGTGAGCCGGACGCGCATCTTCGGCACGGCGATGGGTCGAGCTCTCGGCGCCGCCGACGAGGTCGTGGTCACCGACATCTACCTCGCCCGGGAAGATCCCGACCCTGAGGTGACGGGTGCCCTCATCCGGGACGCGGTGGGTCTGCCGCCGGAGGTCGTCCACGCCGGCGACCCGCTGGAGACGCTCGACACCCAGCTCGCCTCCCTCGCCCGTCGCGGCGACCTCGTCCTGCTGCTCGGCGCCGGCGACATCACGACGGTGGCCCCGCGTCTCGTGGCACGCCTCGAGGAGAGGACGCGCACGAGATGACGGTGACGGACCGGTTCGCTCGGCGGCGCTGGCGCGCGCGCCTCCAGCGGCTGCGTCCGTACGTCGTCGTCGTCGCCGTGCTGGCGGTCGTCGCCGGGCTGGTGTGGACCGTGCTGGAGACCTCGCTGCTCGGTGCGCACCACGTCGACGTCCGCGGTGCCGGCACGGTCGGCGCGGCGGCGGTGCGCGAGGAGGCGGCCGTCCCGGCAGGGCGGCCTCTCGCACGGCTGGACGTCGACGCCGTCAAGGAGAAGGTCGCGGCGATCCCCCAGGTCGCGTCGGTCGACGTCCGCCGGCAGTGGCCCCGCACCGTCGTCGTCGAGGTCACCGAGCGGACGCCGATCGCGCGCCTGGCCGGACGTGACGACGTACGCCTGATCGACACCGGCGGTGTGGTCTATCCGCCGGCCGGGAAGGCGCCCCGCCGGCTGCCCTCGGTCGAGCTGGCGGCGGGTGCGGGACCGCGGGACGCAGCGCTGAAGGAGGTCGCGCAGGCCGTCTCGGCGATGGACGCGGGCCTTGCTCGCAAGGTGCGCGAGATACGCGTCAGCAGCCGGGACGCGATCACGCTCGAGCTCCGGGACGGGGCCGAGGTCGCCTGGGGGAGTGCGGACCACGCTGACCTGAAGGCAGACGTGCTCGTTGCGCTCCTGAAGCAGAAGGCCACCGCGTACGACGTCAGTGCGCCGGAGCGTCCCACGATCGTGCCGTGACGCGTGGGCCGGTGGCTCCGGACGTCGATCCACACGAAGTTGTGCAGTTGCGCGCGGCGCGGCGGCGTGTCGGCGACAGGCGGGCCAAGGCAGCCCGTAAGTTCGTCCCATAACGCCGAGGTTGACATAACTATAACCCTGAAGTAGAGGGTTAGGGTTTCGGGCTCGAGAGAACACCAAGCATGTGAGGGGCACCATCGTGGCAGCTCAGAACTACCTGGCCGTGATCAAGGTGGTCGGTATCGGAGGAGGCGGCGTCAACGCCGTCAACCGGATGATAGAGGCCGGCCTCAAGGGAGTCGAGTTCATCGCGATCAACACCGACGCCCAGGCGCTGCTGATGAGCGACGCCGACGTCAAGCTCGACATCGGCCGTGAGCTCACGCGCGGTCTCGGTGCCGGTGCCAACCCCGACACGGGGCGTCAGGCCGCCGACGACCACGCCGACGACATCGAAGAGGTGCTCAAGGGTGCCGACATGGTCTTCGTCACGGCCGGTGAGGGGGGCGGAACCGGGACGGGAGGCGCTCCCGTCGTCGCACGCATCGCCCGCTCGCTGGGCGCGCTGACCATCGGCGTCGTGACGCGCCCGTTCTCGTTCGAGGGTCGCCGCCGCGCGAACCAGGCCGACGACGGCATCGAGTCGCTGCGCGAAGAGGTCGACACCCTCATCGTGATCCCGAACGACCGCCTGCTCTCGATCAGCGACCGCAACGTCACGATGCTCGACGCGTTCAAGCAGGCCGACCAGGTGCTCCTGCAGGGCGTCTCCGGCATCACGGACCTCATCACGACCCCGGGCCTGATCAACCTCGACTTCGCCGACGTGAAGTCGGTCATGTCCGACGCGGGCTCGGCGCTGATGGGCATCGGCTCGGCCCGCGGCGACGACCGCGCCGTGGCGGCCGCCGAGATGGCGGTCTCCAGCCCGCTCCTCGAGGCATCGATCGACGGTGCGCACGGTGTGCTGCTCTCGATCGCCGGCGGCTCCGACCTCGGTCTGTTCGAGATCAACGAGGCTGCAGCCCTCGTCAGCGAGGCCGCGCACGCCGAGGCCAACATCATCTTCGGCGCCGTCATCGACGACGCGCTCGGCGACGAGGTCCGCGTCACGGTCATCGCGGCCGGTTTCGACGGGGGTACGCCGAAGCGTCGCGACGCCTCGCGCCCCGCGCTGCGTCGCGACACCACGCCGGCGCGTCCGGTCCAGACCGAGGCGCCTGTCACGCCTGCGGCACGCGACGAGTCGCCCTCGCACGGCAACGAGCGGGTCCCGGTGGGCGTCCGGGCGCAGTCGGCCGACTCGTCCCGCGAGCGTCCATCGTCGAACGGCGCCACGAGCCCGTCGCCGACCGGAGTCGGCAACGGTGCCCGGCCCGCCGCTCCCAAGCGCCAGGCCGACCCGTTCGAGGACGACCTCGACATCCCCGACTTCCTGAAGTAGTCGATGTTCGCCTTCCACGAGTCGCTGTCTCGGGTCGACCTCGCGTTCACCGACCGGCACGGCGGGGAGAGCACAGGCCCGTGGGCCTCGCTCAACCTGGGGGCGGGCAACGGTGACGACGAGGCGACGGTCAGCCGCAACGTCGCGGCTGCCGTCCGCGCCCTCGGCGCGGACCCGTCCGACGCTCACCTCATGCGGCAGGTGCACGGTGCCGATGTGCGTGTCGTCGCGTCCGGGGCCCCGCCCGCGGCGCATCCCGAGGCCGATGCCCTCGTGACAGCGCGGCCCGGCGCCGTGCTCGTCGTCCGGGTGGCCGACTGCCTCCCGCTCGTCCTGGCCGACGACGACGCCGGAGTCGTGGGTGTCGCCCACGCCGGCCGGAAGGGAGTCGTGCTCGACGTCGCGACCGCGACGGTCGAGGCGATGCGCGACCTCGGAGCCCGGCGGATCACGGCCTGGATCGGCCCCCGAATCTGCGGGAGGTGCTACGAGGTGCCCGAGCAGATGCGGGCGGACGTCGCCGGCCGACTGCCCGTCGCGTGGTCCCAGACGTCGTGGGACACCCCGGCACTCGACCTCGCGGCCGCCGCCGCCGAGCAGCTCGACAAGGCAGGGGTGCACGTCGTCGACCTTGCCGACGACCGCCCCGTGTGCACCTACGAGGGCGAGACCGACTTCTACTCCTACCGCCGCCAGGGCGTGCAGTCCGGGCGGCTGGCCGGCCTCGTACGGGTGCGGCCGTGACGGATCGGCGCGCCGAGCTCTCGCGCAACCTCGCCTCCGTCCGGCGGCGGATCGACGACGCCGCGGCCCAGGCGGGTCGTACGCCCGACGAGGTGACGCTCGTCGTCGTGACCAAGACCTATCCGGCCTCCGACGTGGCGCTCCTCGCGCAGCTCGGCGTCACCGACGTCGGCGAGAACCGTCACCCCGAAGCTGCCCGCAAGCGCGAGGACGCGGGGGAGGGGGCAGCGGGTCTGCGGTGGCACTTCGTCGGGGGGCTCCAGACCAACAAGGCCGGAGCCGTCACCCGCTACGCAGACGTCGTCCACTCGGTCGATCGGCCCCGGCTCGTCGACGCGCTCGCGAAGGGCGCGGTGCAGGCGGGGCGCGAGGTCGAGGTTCTGGTCCAGGTCAACCTCGAGGGCCGTGACGACGACCCGGTCGGCCGCGCTGGCGCGGACCCCGGTGAGGTTCTCGCACTGGCCGGGCGGATCGACTCCTCTGACGGGCTCCTGCTCGGGGGAGTGATGGCCGTGGCGCCGCTCGGCGCCGACCCGGACCCGGCGTTCGCGCGGCTGGCCGAGATCTCCGCGAGCGTTGCAGCCTCGTACCCCGGCGCGACGACGATCTCTGCCGGGATGAGTGGAGACCTGGAAGCGGCTGTCAGACACGGCGCGACACACGTACGGATTGGGCGTTCGGTGCTCGGAGAGCGGCCCGCGCTCGGGTAGGTTGACAGACAAGTGAGCACCGTTATATCCGCAGTGGGTCCAGGGAGGTCAGGCGATGGCTGGCGCGATGCGCAAGATGGGTGAGTACCTCGGCCTCGTCGAGCAGTCGGGCGAGTACGACGACTACGACGACTACGAGAGCGATGCCGAGACCGGACGCCGTCCGGCGCCGGCCCGCCCCGTCGTACGCGAGGTCGACTCCCGTACCGTGGCGCGCATCGACGAGCGTCGTCGCCCCACGCCGGCACCGACCGCGGTCCCCGCTGCCGCCGAGCTGTCCCGCATCACGACGCTCCACCCGCGGACGTACAACGAGGCCCGGACGATCGGCGAGCACTTCCGCGAGGGGACGCCCGTCATCATGAACCTGACCGAGATGGACGACAACGACGCCAAGCGCCTCGTCGACTTCGCGGCCGGGCTCATCTTCGCGGTGTACGGCTCGATCGAGCGGATCACCAACAAGGTGTTCCTGCTGTCGCCGCCCAACGTGACCGTCACGGCCGAGGACCGCCAGCGCCTTGCGCAGGGCGGGTTCTTCAACCAGAGCTGACGCGAGGCACACTGTCGTCCATGGTCGTCGTCGGCGAGATCATCAACTTCATCCTGTGGGCCTGCATCCTGCTGCTGCTGGCCCGCTTCGTCATCGACTGGGTCCAGGTGCTGTCACGCTCGTGGCAGCCCAAGGGGTTCGTCCTCGTCATCTGCGAGGCCGTCTACTCGGTGACCGACCCCCCGATGCGCGCAGTGCGCCGGGTCATCCCGCCCATCCGCTTCGGCGGCATGGCGCTCGACCTGTCGCCGATGGTGCTGCTCATCGGGCTTTACCTCCTGCAGATCGTCAATGCACAGATCTTCTTCAGATGAGCAGGACCCTTCTTCGGTGAAGGCACGCGCACTAGTGTGGTGTCTCGCGGGGTGCCGCAGGCGCCGCTTCTTCCACCGAGTACCGTTGTCAGGACTGTCCGATGAAACATGACCCCGAGGTGAGACCATGCCGTTGACGCCAGAGGACGTGCGGAACAAGCGATTTACGCCGGTCAGGCTTCGTGAGGGCTACGACATGGGCGAGGTCGACCAGTTCCTCGACGAGGTCGAGGCCGAGCTCGAGCGTCTGACCCTGGAGAACGAGGACCTGCGGAGCAAGCTGGCCGCCGCCTCCACCGGCTCCGGTTCGTCGACCTCGTCGTTCGACACCTTCCGCGCGCCCGCCCCGGCTCCGGCCCCGATCGCTGCTCCGCCGCCCCCGCCCGTTCCGACGCCGGCTCCTGCCGCGCCGACCTCCTCGGTCGGTGACGCGTCGAGCGCCGCCGCCCGCCTGCTGGAGATCGCGACGCACAACGCCGACGAGCTCGTCGAGGCGGCCAAGAACGAGGCCGACCGCATCCTCGGTGAGGCCCGGACCAAGGCCGACCGAGTGGAGAACGAGGCTCGAGGCAAGGCCGAGCGCCTCGAGAGCGAGGCCCGGATGCGGGCTCAGAAGCTCGACTCCGAGACCGCCGAGCGCCGCCAGCAGGCCTTCGGCAACATCGAGAAGGAGCGCGACGACCTCAACCGCGAGGTCGAGCGTCTGCGCACCTTCGAGCGCGAGTACCGCAGCCGTCTGAAGAGCTACTTCCAGGCTCAGCTCTCCCACCTGGAGGGCGAGCAGTCGGTCGCCGCTGCGCTCCCGACGTCGGCACCTGCCCCGGCCGCCGTGCACAGCCCTACGCCGGAGCACGCTCCGCGGCGTCTCAAGTCGCTGTTCGGTGACGACGACCGCTCCTGAGCCGCCCGTACGACAGAGGGACCCCGTCCGACCGAGAAGGTCGGGCGGGGTCTTTTCGTCTGCCCGCCCCCTTCTCCGACGTGCTCACCCCTCACAGACGGCGATCGCACCCCTCGTGCGAGGGGTGCGATCGCCGGCTCTCGGACCTCTGGGCCTCACACAGCGGGTGCCTTCACCAGGCAGACGGTGACGCCGAGATCGTCGTCGGTGGCCGTGAAGCCGTCCACGAGCGCCGGTCCCTCATCCAGAGCGACGGCCAGGACCTCGGCCGCGATCTGCGCGCTGTGCGCGCGGATGGCCTCAGCGACGTCGCCGGACGCCGCCCACGTGACCCGGATGCGGTCGCTGACCTCGAGACCGGCGTTCTTGCGGGCCTCCTGGAGCATCCGTACGACCTCTCGAGCCGCACCGGCACGGATCAGCTCCGCGTCGAGCTCGAGGTCGAGGGCCACGGTCTCGCCCTGGTCGTTGACGACGGCCCAGCCCTCGCGCGGCCGCTCGGAGACGATCACGTCGTCGGCGGTCACCGTCACCGGCTCGCCGTCGATCAGGAGGTCGAGCGCGTACGTGCCGCCGTCGGCGGTCCCGGCCGCGAGTGCGGCAGCGTCGGCGGACGCGACCGCCGCGGCAACCGCCGGGGTCTGCTTGCCGAAGCGCTTGCCGAGACTGCGGAAGTTGCCCTTGGCGGAGTACTCGACGAGGTCCCCCGAGGCACCGGCGAGCGACTCGAGCGCTCCGACGTTGAGCTCGTCGCAGACCTCTGCGCGCAACGCGTCACCGAGCTGGTCCCACGCCCGCGAGGGCACGAGGGCGCGCCGCAGCGGCTGGCGGGTGCGGACCTTGGCCTCGGCCCTGGCGGCACGGCCGAGCTCGGTGATCCGTCGCGCGAGGGCCACCTGGTCGTCGAGCCCCTTCACGACGAGGGTCTCGTCGGCGACCGGCCACGACGCGAGGTGCACCGAGGGTGCGGCGTCGGGGTCGGCGGTGCGGAAGAGGTCCTGCCAGACCCGCTCGGTCACGAACGGCGTCAGCGGCGCCATCAGCCGGGTCAGCACGTCCAGCGTCTCGTGGAGCGTCGCGAGGGCTGCGGGGTCGCCTTCCCAGAAGCGGCGCCGCGAGCGGCGGACGTACCAGTTGGAGAGGTCGTCGACGAACTGCGACAGCAACGCACCGGTCCGCTGCGTGTCGAACCGCTCCAGGCACGTCGTCACCTCGCTCACGAGCTCCTGGGTCCGCGAGACGAGCCATCGGTCGAGGACCGGCCTCTCCGCGACCGCCGGGGCCGGATCAGAAGGCGACCAGCCGGCGGTGCGGGCGTACAGGGCGTGGAAGGCGACCGTGTTCCAGTACGTCAGCAGCACCTTGCGGACGATCTCCTGCAGGGCACCGTGCCCGACACGCCGCGCCTGCCAGGGCGAGCCGGAGCACGCCATGAACCACCGGACGGCGTCGGCGCCGTGCTCGTCCATCAGCGGCACGGGCAGGAGGATGTTGCCGAGGTGCTTGGACATCTTGCGACCGTCCTCGGCGAGGATGTGGCCGAGGCAGACGACGTTCTCGTACGAGTTCTGGTCGAAGACCAGCGTCGAGACCGCCATGAGCGAGTAGAACCAGCCGCGCGTCTGGTCGATCGCCTCGCAGATGTACTGGGCGGGGAACGCCTGACGGAACTTCTCCTCCGAGCCAGGCACGTGCGGGTAGCCCCACTGGGCGAACGGCATCGACCCCGAGTCGAACCACGCGTCGATCACCTCGGGGACCCGCCGGTATGTCCCGTCCTCGCCGTCGACGGTGAACGTGACGTCGTCGATGTACGGGCGGTGGGGGTCGAGATCCGAGAGGTCGCGCCCGGTCAGCTCCGACAGCTCCGCCAGCGAGCCGACGCAGACCAGCCTGCTCGGGTCCGCGTCGTTGCGCCAGATCGGCAGCGGGGTGCCCCAGTAGCGGTTGCGCGACAGCGACCAGTCCACGTTGTTCTGCAGCCAGTCGCCGTAGCGGCCCCACTTGATGGTCTCGGGGAACCAGCTGGTCCCCTCGTTCTCGCGGAGCAGTGCGTCCTTGGCTGCCGTGGTGCGGACGTACCAGGCGGGGGAGGCGTAGTACATCAGCGGCGTGTGGCAGCGCCAGCAGTGCGGGTACGTGTGCTCGTACGGGAGGTGGCGGAAGAGCAGGCCGCGACGCTGGAGGTCCTCGACGAGGGCGGCGTCGGCCTTCTTGAAGAACGCGCCGCCGACCAGGTCCAGCCCGTCCTCGAAGTGGCCCGTGGGGTCGATCGGGTTGACCATCGCCACACGGTTGCGCTTGCCGGACGCGAAGTCGTCCGCGCCGAACGCGGGCGCCTGGTGGACCAGGCCCGAGCCGTCGTCGGTGGTGACGTAGTCCTCGGTGACGACGTAGTGTGCGTTGTCGTCCGGCCAGTCGACGAGGTCGAAGGGACGCTCGTACGTCCATCCCTCGAGCTCGGAGCCTTCGAAGCGTGCGTCGACGGTCCATCCCTCGCCGAGGGCCTTCTCGACCAGCGGCTCCGCGACCACGAGCGTCTCGTGCCCGTCGCTGACGGCCACGTAGGTGATGTCGGCCTTGGCCGCGACCAGCGCGTTGGACACCAGCGTCCACGGCGTGGTGGTCCAGACGAGCAGCGAGGCCTCGCCGGCCAACGGACCGGAGGTCAGCGGAAAGCGCACGTAGACCGAGGGGTCGACCACCGTCTCGTAGCCCTGGGCGACCTCGTGGTCGCTCAGCCCGGTCCCGCAGCGCGGGCAGTACGGCGCTACGCGGTAGTCCTCGGCGAGCAGTCCCTTGTCGAAGATCTGCTGCAGGGCCCACCAGACGCTCTCCACGTACGAGGTGTCCATGGTGCGGTAGGGGTCGTCGGTGTCGACCCAGTAGCCCATCCGCTCGGTCATCTGCTCGAACAGGTCGACGTTGCGCAGGACGGCCTCACGGCACTTCGCGTTGAACTCCGCGACGCCGAACGCCTCGATGTCGGGCTTGCCGTTGAAGCCGAGCTCCTTCTCCACCGCGATCTCGACCGGGAGCCCGTGGCAGTCCCAGCCGCCCTTGCGCTCGACGAGGTAGCCCTGCATGGTGCGGAAGCGCGGGAAGACGTCCTTGAAGACACGGGCCTCGACGTGATGGACGCCCGGGGTGCCGTTGGCGGTGGGCGGGCCCTCGTAGAAGGTCCACCGGGGGGCGCCCTCACGGCGCACGAGCGACTCCTCGAACGTGCCCTCGTTCTCCCAGAGCGCGATGACGTCGCGTTCCAGGGCAGGCAGGTCCACGTGGGCAGGGACGGGGCGGTACGCGGCGGTCACGGTCTTCCTCCGACAAGTCTGGAGCGTTGCTCGGCTTGGCGAAGGGACGAGGTCCGAAGACCCCGCGGTACCACCCTTCTTGACGTACGACGACGCGTACGCCCTCTCGTGGTGTGCCGCTGCGCGGGTCTACTGGGCCTTCGTGCGGTCGTCCCGTACGGGGCCGTTCTTCCGGCGGCTCCGGGGTGATGCGGCGTGCGCTGTGCTCCGGGCTCCCACCGTCCCCGGATCGCTTCGGCACAGGGTCTCGCGCGTCGCGTGTCCCCATCGATACCTGCGGCTCTGCCGAGTCTAGTGCAGGGAGCGCACCGCCGTGACCGGGACACGACCGGCCTTGCCGTGCAGGCACGTGCCGGGCCATCCGGGCGACACGCAGAGAATCGGCTTGTGAACGGTCGGAGGCCCGCCTAAAGTTCGGGCACCACGTCACATCGAGGCAGTCCCGTGCGGACGACCTCGATGTGTGGCATTTCTGCACATCGAGGGGGCTCAGGGATGGCAGGCACGACGAAGACGCGAGAGGCGAGCGCCGTGAGCCGCGGCGCTGCGGCAGTCAAGGCTGCCGCGCGCAAGGTCAGCGGAGTCAAGAAGTCTGCTCCCGCGAAGAAGACCGCCGCGAAGAAGGCGACTCCGGCGAAGAAGACCGCCGCGAAGAAGGCGACTCCGGCGAAGAAG
>Ga0233372_1000048_pt1 | contig 52765 bp, 50 predicted proteins | sample ElkDunMinimDraft_4_FD_191538 | JGI IMG/M metagenome (GOLD analysis project Ga0233372, IMG submission 191538) | Fecal eukaryotic communites from dung pellets of Tule Elk in California, USA - Elk Dung D8 | ecosystem: Host-associated > Mammals > Digestive system > Large intestine > Fecal | place... | reverse complement strand
AAACAATGTAAAAAAAATTGAATTATATTTACCGTCTAACCCTATCCCTAAATGAAAAAAAATATTTTAGCCTTATTTATTGGCTCATTGTTAATCATGTCGTGTACAAACGATGAAAATGAAGCCCAACAAACTTCTAGTAATGATAAAACATTAGTTACTAAATGGACCCAAACAGAAAGTAATGGAAAAACTTACGAAACTACTTATAGTTACATTGGTTTAAAACTAGACCAAATTACGTATGGAGTAGATAGTTCTTTTTCTAAATATACTTATACTGGTGACTTAATAACTAAAATTGAATATTTTACTAAAACTAATGATTTAAGAGAAATTACTACCCTTGAATATGACAGTTCTAACAATCTAATTAAAGAAAATACTACTGATGAACGCTACGAAGGGACATACACCTTTATTTCTACTTACACGCATAATAATGACAATACAATAACTGAAAATTATTCAGATTCTAGCAGCAGTAATGGAGACATTCACGCATTTGAAAAAACAATTTACGTACAAGATGGCGAGGTGTTAAAAACAGTAGAATCGTCGATCGGTTATTTAACAAACTTTAGTTACCTTCCAAAAAATAATCCATTTAAAAATATTATTGGATACAATAAATTATTTTTTAGTAGTTATTTAGGCGAAAAAGGAAATTTAAAAATTATAGAGAGTAAAATAGCGGAAGACAAGAATACGACGTATGATTACACTACATTTACTAGCAATAATTACCCTTTACTGTTTGTAAAAACATACGATAATGTTCGATTAGGAAAAAGTAGTACTACGATCGAAATTGAATATTCATTATAAAAAAATCCCAGCTTGGTTTAATTCAAGCTGGGATTTTAAATTTTATCCTCCGAAAATTGATTTTAAAAACGATTTTCTACTTTTTCCGGTTTCTAGAGTTTTATTATCCATTTTATTCAAGCGGTCATCAATATCAGAAAGCAGAGCGTCCTCAGCAAAAATATCAGATAAAAACTCTGTGTATGATTTTTTTTGATCTTCTAAAAAACCATATATATAATCTTCGGCAGCTTTAACACTAACCTCAGCTTCAATTTTAAGAAGTTTAATGTATAATTTTTCAAAATTTCTAATAACATTATCACTTACTGATTTACGTCTACCAATAAAACCAGTAATAACACCGCTTTCATTTTTGATAATTTCAAATTGAGTTACTACCCAATAAAACCTTCCTGACTTAGCCATGTTTTTTACTACTGCATGAAAATCTTCTCCTTTTAAAATATGATCCCAAAGAATTTTAAAAACAACTTTAGGCATGCTAGGATGTCTAATTATGCTATGTGGTTTACCCACAAGTTCGTGTTCTTCATAGCCAGATATGTCTACAAAATTTTCATTACAATATAAAATTGTACCGAATTGATCGGTCTTACTAACAAGCTCGAGATTTTTATCCCAGCTCACTTCTTTGTCAATAGGAGAAACAAAAACATTCATAATTTATATTAGTTTAGTTATTAATTCTAAAAAAAATATGAATCCCTTTAAATTTTAAGATTAGTACTTGTTTTTTAACAAGAATTTGGTTGCAGTAAATATAGTATAATAAATTATTTAAATAAAAAAAGAGCTCAAAAATTTGAGCTCTTTTTTTATTTAAATAATGAAGATAAAAATGATTTTCTAGTTTTAACAGGTTCTTTAATTTCTTCAAATAAAAAATCCTGGTTAGCTTCGATATCAAATGTCTTTTCTTCTTCTGATCCTTCTTTCAATATTTTTTCAAGAAATTCATCGTAAGTAACTTTCTTGTCATCTAAAAAACCATACAAATAATCCTCAGAAGCCTCAACTCCAACAGTGTTTTCTATTTGCTTAAGCTTAATATATAATGATTCAAACTCTTCGACAACTTTAGAGGGAATAGATTTACGACGTCCGATATAATCAGTTATTTCACCTTCCTCGTTAGTTTGAATTTCAAATTGAGTAATTACCCAATAATAACGACCTGACTTAGATAAGTTTTTAACAACGGCATGGAAGTCTTTTCCGTTTTTTAAATTAGCCCATAATAATTTAAAAATAACAGCGGGCATATCAGGATGTCTAATGATATTATGAGGTTTTCCAACAAGCTCATAATCTTCATATCCAGAAACATTTACAAATACTTCATTACAATATTTTATATTTCCAAATTTATCGGTTTTACTCACAAGAACTAATTCTTTATCCCAAGTAATTTCTTTATCTATAGGTACTATAATGTTATCCATCTTATTATTTTATTATTTATTAAGCTTCTTTATCGAAAATTATCCGAATAATCGACGTAAAAAACTAGTTTTCTTAACAGGATTATTTGTTGATTCAACAGCGGTTAAATCTTCTGTATTCAAGTTTCTATCTGCTTCAGCTTTTAGTACTGCATCTTCTTTTAAAATATTAGTTAAAAAATCGTCGTACGACATTTTATTATATTCTAAAAAACCTTTTAAATATTCTTCTGCCCCCTCAATACCAACAGAATTTTCTATTTGCTTTATTTTTTTAAAGAAAGTATCAAATTTAGAAATAACAAATTCAGACACTGCCTTTCGACGTGATAAATAATCTGTTATTTCGCCTTCCTCATTTATAAAAATTTCAAATTGAGTAATTACCCAATAATATCTTCCATTTTTAGTTTTATTTTTAACAACTGCATGAAAGTCTTTACCTTTCGATAAATTATCCCATAACATTTTAAATATCACCTTAGGCATATCAGGATGTCTAATAATGCTATGAGCTTGCCCTATTAGTTCATATTCTTCAAATCCAGAAACATTTACAAATGCTTCATTGCAATATTTAATAGTCCCATATTTGTCAGTTTTTGACACTAACTCTAAAGATTTATCCCATATAGCTTCGCGATCAATAATAGGATAACTATAAGATTCGTTATTTAACATTGTCTTTGTTTTTTGAATAATTTAATAATTTTATGACTTTTGGGGGATACAAAGATAATTTTTTTGTTTAAACAAACACGTTATTTTCAATATTTTTTGTAGGTAATGTTTTATTATAAAGCAACTTACTTTAATAAAAATTTTCAGGTAATATTAAATTTTAAATATTAAATTTGTTGAAATCTATTGTAATATTAGAAATGATGAGAAAAATTTACACATTTTCTTTTTTGATTATCTTCATCGTAAGCTGTGAAAATAATTCGGCCATTAAGATAAACGGTTCTGTTAAAGGAATACCTGATGGTGAATATGCATACCTTAAAAAAAATATTCCTAATACTTTACAATTAACATCTATTGACTCAGCTTTAATAAAGAATGAAGCTTTTTCATTTCTATTAGATTCTGAACAACTTTCAGAAAATTATATTCAATTTGGAGATCACAAAAAATTAGTTTCATTTATTTCTGAAGATGGAACCATTTTAATAAACTTTGATGCACAAAATTTAAATAATAATAGTGTTGGCGGAACATATAATAACGATAAATATCAAGAATATAAAAATCAAGCCAACTTCTATATTGATGAAATAATACAGTTTGAACGCAATAATCAAAAAAAATTAATTGATGCTCAAATTAAAAATAACAACACATTACTACAAGCGTTAAATTTAGAAAATCAAAAACTGCAAGCGGCGTATACCACTTTTAATAAAAATTTTATTGAAAATAATAAAACTGCTTATGTTTCATTAATACTTTTAGATAAATTAGCCAAACAAGGAGTTTATAATATTACAGAAGCAAAAAATATATTTAATGATTTTTCTGCTGACCTAAAAAATGCATCACTTGGTAAACAATTATCAGACTTTTTAAATCCCGAATTTGCTCCAGTTGACACAAGTATTGGTGCAACATTTCCAGATTATATTGCTCCGTCTCCAAATGGAGAAGTAATTTCTATATATAACAATTTGGGTAAAGTAACTATTATAGATATTTGGGCGTCTTGGTGCCAACCTTGTAGAGCTGAAAATCCTAATTTAGTTAAGCTTTATGATGAGTTTAAAGATGAAGGTTTACAAATTATAGGCATTTCGCTTGATAAAAATAAAGACAGTTGGGGAAAAGCTATTTTAAAAGACAAATTAACCTGGCCGCAGTTATCCAACCTAAAACAATGGGATGAACCAATTGTTAAAAAATTATCAATACAAGAAATTCCAGCAACATTTATTTTAGACGAACAAGGGAAAATTGTTGCTAAAAACTTGAAGTTTAATGAACTCAAAGAAAAAGTTAAAGAGCTGCTATAAAAAAAGTCAAACACAATGTGTTTGACTTTTTAGTATTTTTTTGACTAAGACTTATCTTCTTCTTTTTTAGAATCTGATTTCGCTGCTTCATCTTTAGTAGCGTTTTTAAACTCTTTAATTCCGTTTCCAAGGCCTTTCATTAATTCTGGAATTTTTTTACCACCAAAAAGTAATAAAACTACAGCAATTATTAAAACAATTTCAGTTGCACCAAACTTACCCATGATTTATATTTTTAATTTTTGATAACAAATTTGTTACACAAAAGTATATATAAAAAATGAGTAATCTGTAAATTTTTAAAAATAATTCACTTTTGCTCTATTATATTAAATAGATTTATTATATTTTAATTAGCTACTATTCAGTTATTATATAGTAGTCAAAATAATATTTATTATATTTGTAAATAAATTTAAATGGCTAAAAAAATTAGAAAAGCAATAAAATATAAAAAAGCTTTTGTCGAAAAATTTAGAATCATTTTATTAAATGAAGATTCTTTTGAAGAGGTTTTGTCAATGCGTTTAAGTCTTCTAAATGTATTTGTTCTTTTATCTTTATCATCACTTGTTTTAATGTTTTTTACCGCAGCATTAATTGTATTCACCCCATTACGCGAATATATTCCTGGTTATTCTTCAACACATTTACGCCATGAATCTGTTGAGCTAGCTATAAAAACCGATTCGTTAGAACAGGTCATTATTTATAACAATGCATATATAAATTCTATTCAAAAAGTTTTAGCTGGCGACTTGGAATATGCCAAAGTAAATATTGACTCTATCATTAAAGTAGAAACTGAAAACTTACCCGATCTTAAATTTGAAACAACCGAAGCTGAATTAAATTTAAGGCAGGAAATGGAAGACAAAATAGAACCTAAAAAATAATAGATAATGAAATTATTCCTAGCAAAAATTTTTGCAAGCTACATAAATTATCAAGAAAAAAAATGGATTGAAAATCCTTTTGAAGCACAAAAAAATGTATTCAAAACTATTATAAAACAGGCTGAAAATACTAATTTTGGAGTAGATCACAATTTTAAAAACATTCAAACCTACGAAGATTTTCAAAATAATGTTCCCGTTCGCGATTACGAAGATTTAAGGCCTTACATTGATAAAATGATAACTGGCGTACCAAATGTTTTATGGCCCAATAAACCTTTATATTTAGCCAAAACATCGGGTACAACTTCAGGCGCAAAATATATACCCTTAACCAAAGAATCAATTCCATATCAAATACAGGCAGCTCGTAATGCTTTATTGGCTTATATTCATGAAACTGGCAAAGCTAACTTTGTATCTGGAAAAATGATTTTTTTACAAGGAAGTCCTGTTTTAGAAGAAAAAAACGGAATAAAACTGGGTAGATTATCCGGTATTGTGGCACATTTTGTTCCAGATTACCTACAAAAAAACAGAGTACCAAGCTGGGAAACAAATTGTATTGACGATTGGGAAACTAAAGTAGATACAATAGTTGATGAAACTTTACCAGAGGATATGACGCTTATTTCAGGGATTCCGTCTTGGGTGCAAATGTATTTTGAAAAACTAATTGAAAAAGCGAATAAACCTGTAGGAGATATCTTTAAAAACTTTAATCTTTTTGTTTATGGTGGAGTAAATTACGAACCTTATCGTAAAAAATTCGAAAGTTTAATTGGCCGAAAAATTGACTCGGTTGAGCTTTATCCAGCATCAGAAGGTTTTTTTGCTTATCAAAATTCACAACAAGACAACGGGATGTTATTACTTTTAAATTCAGGTATTTTCTATGAATTTATAAAAGCCGAAGAATTTTTTACTGAAAATCCAAAGCGCTATACAATTAATGACGTTGAGCTAGGTATAAACTATGCCTTAATAATAAGTACGAATGCTGGTTTATGGGCATACAATATTGGAGATACTATAGAATTTACTTCTTTGAATCCATTCAAAATTCGGGTAACAGGTAGGATTAAACATTTTATATCTGCTTTTGGTGAACATGTAATTGCGAAAGAGGTCGAATTAGCCTTGCAAAAAGCATCAGAAAAACACCAAGTACAAATTACAGAATTTACCGTAGCACCACAAATTACGCCAAATCAAGGATTACCATATCATGAATGGTTTATCGAATTTGAGAAAGAACCGAATAACATTTCTGATTTTGAACTAGATTTAGATGCAGAAATGCGTAAACAAAACGTTTATTATAACGATTTAATTTCGGGCAATGTTTTACGCACATTGGTAATAACTAAAATAGAAAAAAACGGATTCAAGAATTACATGAAATCTGAAGGTAAATTAGGCGGTCAAAATAAATTACCTCGACTATCAAACGACAGAAAAATAGCAAACTTTTTTAATGCAACAAATCTTTAGAATAAAATTCTATTAGGAACATTATTAAGTAAAAAGCTATATTTGTATAAGAATAAAATTATTATGAAAGATATCAAGAATATTTCGCGCTCAAGAGCGCAAGAGTCTTCAGCTGCTATTGAAAGACTGTACATTACAATGCGTCATTTATTTAACCGTGGTTTTTATAAACCAATGGGAATATCAGGAGAAACATTACGTGAGGCTCTATTGTCATTACGTCCAGAAATTTATGGCTCAATTGCTGAAGAAAAGGTAGAATTAAACGGATTATTATACGTAATTGAACGTTTACCAATTGGTATTGAAGAATGTAGATACATCAATTTAACATCTGACGAAGGCTATTCTCGCTCTCATTTTAAAGCAATTGTACCACTTAAACGCCGTAGAAATTGCTACAGAATTGACGACGAGCAAATGAATATTGAAATCACACGTGGCCGTTCTGATATCTATGATATTCTAACGCACTTAACTTTTATTTTTATAGAATCACACAAAATTATGAATCGCGTGTTGGTTGAAGAAGGAAAAGTTTCTCGTGATTGGTTAAAATTAGAGCAGGCCGTTTTATTGGATAGAAAACTAAGCGAAATAGAACGTGAAAAAGCGATATCTCATACTTCAAATATTTTAGGAAGAAGTTTTGCTGAAATATTAGATATTTATGAAGGTTTTGCAACAGCAGAGTCACCAGAGCGTTTTTTACACACAATCTATTGGTTAGGTAAATTAGCAATCGAAGAGGTTTTAGATAACGACAAACGTACTATTACATTTAGTCCAATTTTACGCGAACGCATCGGACATCATATTTATGGCGAAATTTGGGCTGATAATATCAAGGAAACACTTGCCAAAAACAATTTGTTACAACGCCCAATTCATATAATCAGTGCAAATATGCACAGTGTAATGAATTCACTTTTTGCTACGTATTTATTGAAAGAACAATACGAAAATCAATCTGATTTTACGATCTATGAAGAATTAAGTAAATCAGGAAATTCGGAATTAAGAGATTTAGTAACCAATTTTTCTATAGAACACGGAATGATTTCGTTACCAGATCAATCAGGAACAAATATAGATGTACAAGTTTTTGATACTGCAAAAATAAATTGGGAACAATCAGCTTTTCCAACGGCAAAAATTAATGGTGATTCACCCGTAATAATTGTTATGGATTATGCGTTTGGCGAACAAGCTTTTGAAACTATTGATGAACTTTTAAAACCATATAAACCAGACGCACATAATGAAGATAAAAAACATTATTTAAATGTTGAATCGGTTTCTATTATGGGTAAAGCAGGTATTTTAATTGGAGGCAAAGGTGATATTATGATACCTTCGGCACATATTAATGAAGGAACAGCTGATAATTATCCGTTTGATAATGAATTAACGGCTGATATGTTTACAGGTAATGGAATTCCGGTAGTTGCAGGTCCAATGGTCACTGTTTTAGGTACTTCATTACAAAATAAAGATTTACTTAAGTTTTTCCACGATTCAACTTGGGGTGTTATAGGACTTGAAATGGAAGGTGCATATTATCAAAAAGCGATACAATCAGCTTCTAAAATTCGTAAATCAATCAATCCTAATGTAAAAGTACGCTACGCATACTATGCGTCAGACAACCCATTAGAAACAGGAAGCACCTTGGCTTCAGGAGGTTTAGGAACAACGGGCGTTAAACCAACGTATTTAATCACCATTAAAATTTTAGAACAAATTTTTAATATAAACTAACCTATGTCGCAAAATAATAATGACCAGGAAATTGACTTAGGTCAGTTGTTTCAAAAATTTAAAGAAGTTGGTAATTTTTTTATTGATAAAATATTCGATTTTATACTTTTTATAAAAAATAATATCATAATATTAACAGCACTTATTATTGTAGGCTTTATTACAGGACTATATCTTTCAAAAGCTACACAAAGTTATGATCAAAAAATAATAGTATCCCCAAACTTTGGAAGTATTGATTATTTAAAAGATAAAATTGAATTATTTAATTCTAAAATAACAAATAAAGATTCTGTATTTTTTAAATCTATTAAAATTGATAACTACAAAAATATTGGAGAAATAACACTTGAACCTATAGTAGACATCTATAGTTTTGTATCTATAAAAAATAATCCATCATCTACAGACAATCCACTAAATACGAATTTGGATTTATTTAGGTTATTATCTGATAATGACAAAATTAGTACTGTACTAGAAGATGAAATCACAAGTAAAAATTTTAAAAAGCAATTAATTCACTTTAACACTAAGAAAGCAATTTCTTCAAGTGAAGTAATTGTACCTATTTTAACTTACTTAAACGATTCAAAATATTACAATGAAATAAAAGACCTGTCAACCGATATTTATTTAAATAAAATAAAAGCAAACGACAGCATAATTTTTCAAATTGATAAAATATTAAATCAATTTTCAAAATCGCAACCAAATTCTGATAAACTTATCTATTTCAGCGATAGTAATCAATTGAGCGACTTGATCAAAGAAAAAAATAGTCTTTTAGAAGAACAAGCAGAGCTAAAATTAAGTTTAATAAACGAGAACGAAACGATTAAAGAAGTTAGCAGTACTTTAAATTCTCTAGAAACACATAAAAAAGATATAGATTACAAACTTATACTACCCTTAATTTTTGTTTTCCTATTTATATTTACTAAAGGTTTTATTCGTTTTTATAAATCACAAATGCTAAAAAGAAACGCTGTTTAATGAAAAATATATTAGTAACGGGAGGCGCAGGCTTTATTGGAGCCAATTTCGTAGTCCACTTTGTCAATAATTACCCCGAATATAACGTGGTAAATTTAGATTTACTTACCTATGCTGGCGATCTTGAAAATATAAAAGAAGTTGAAAATGCTCTTAACTATGAATTCGTTCAAGGTGATATTTGCGATAAACCATTTATTGACGCTTTGTTTAGTAAATATCAATTTGCTAACGTGATCCATTTTGCAGCAGAAAGCCACGTTGATAATTCCATTTCTGGACCCGAAGCTTTTGTAAAAACTAATGTTTTAGGAACCTTTAATTTAATTGATGCAGCTCGTAAACTATGGATGAGTGCACCAAATCAGTATAATGAAGCTTTTAAAACTTCTCGTTTTCACCATATTTCAACCGATGAAGTATATGGAACTTTAGGTGAAGAAGGTTTGTTTACCGAAACTACGCCTTATGCACCAAATAGTCCATATTCTGCTTCAAAAGCATCCTCAGACATGCTAGTTCGTTCTTATTTCCATACGTATGGAATGAATGTAGTAACAACAAACTGTTCTAATAATTACGGACCTAAGCAGCATGATGAAAAGTTGATTCCAACTATCATTCGTAAATGTATCGAAGGTCAAAATATTCCAATTTATGGTGATGGTAAAAACGTACGCGATTGGTTGTATGTATTAGACCACTGCAAAGGAATTGAATTAGTTTTCTTAAAAGGTAGAAGTGGTGAAACGTACAATGTTGGTGGACGTAATGAGCGTAACAACTTATACATTGTAAATACAATCTGTGAAATATTAAACGAGGTTTCACCAAAAGCTGAAGGTAAATATCAAGATTTAATAACGTTTGTAAAAGACCGTCCTGGCCACGATTTACGTTACGCAATCGACGCTACTAAATTAGAAACCGAATTAGGTTGGAAAGCCGACGAAAATTTTGAAACAGGTATTAAAAAAACCATCGATTGGTATTTAAATAAATATAAGAATTAATGAAAGGAATTATCCTTGCTGGAGGGTCAGGCACACGCCTTCACCCATTAACATTAGCTGTAAGTAAACAGTTAATGCCAATTTATAACAAACCCATGATTTACTACCCACTTTCAACATTAATGTGGGCAGGAATCAACGAAATATTAATTATTTCTACACCTCATGATTTACCTTTATTTGAAAAATTATTAGGGGACGGATCTTCTTTAGGTTGTAGATTTGAATATGCAGTACAACCAGAGCCAAACGGTTTAGCAGAAGCTTTTATTATTGGTAAAGATTTTATTGGTAACGATAAAGTTGCATTAGTTTTAGGAGATAATATTTTTTACGGAACAGGTTTAGCTGATTTATTAAAGTCAAACAATAATCCAGAAGGCGGAATAATTTATGCATATCACGTTCACGATCCAGAACGCTATGGAGTAGTTGAGTTTGATGAAAATGGTACGGCAATTTCTATTGAAGAAAAACCTTTAAAACCTAAATCACACTATGCTGTCCCTGGAATTTATTTTTATGATAACGAAGTCGTAAAAATCGCTTCAGAAATTGCTCCATCAGATCGTGGGGAATTAGAAATTACAGATGTAAACCGCGTATATTTAGAACGTGGTAAACTACAAGTTTCAATTTTAGATCGTGGAACTGCTTGGCTAGATACAGGAACTTTTCAATCTTTAAATCAAGCGAGTCAATTTGTACAAGTAGTTGAAGAACGCCAAGGATTATTGATTGGTGCTATTGAAGAGGCTGCGTACAAAATGGGGTTTATTACAGAATCTAAATATCGCGAATTAGCCGCTCCACTCGTTAAAGGTGGTTATGGTAAACAATTATTAAATGTAATTTAATAACATGAAATTTACAGAAACTCATCTAAAAGGATGTTATATTATAGAACCTCGTGTATTTACGGATGCGCGAGGCTATTTTTTTGAAAGTTACAATCAAAAAACTTTCAACGAAGGCGTTGGTCAAGAAATTAATTTTGTACAAGACAATCAATCGTATTCGTCAAAAGGTGTTTTACGTGGTTTACATTATCAAACAGGTGAACATGCACAAGCAAAATTAGTACGTGTAATAACCGGTTCTGTTTTAGATGTAGCTGTTGATATTAGACCCGAGTCAGAAACGTATGGTCAATATGTTGCGGTTGAGCTAACAGCTGAAAATCAAAAACAATTATTTATACCTCGTGGCTTTGCACACGGTTTTATTGTATTATCTGATACTGCTACTTTCTTTTATAAATGTGATAATTTTTACAATAAAGAATCTGAAGGTGGGATTATTTACAATTGTCCAGAAATTAATATTGATTGGAAATTAGAAGGATTTGAATTTTTAGTTTCAGATAAAGACGAAATATTACCAACACTTTCTAACGCTAGAAAAATATGGTAATATTAGTAACAGGAGCTAATGGTCAATTAGGACAATCTATTAAAAAAGTAGCCCCAAAATATCCTGAAATTACGTTTGTATATTGCGATTCAAAAGAACTTGATATTACAAATTTAGCATCTTGCGAAGCTATATTTAGCCAATATAAACCAAACTATTGCATTAATACGGCAGCTTACACAGCGGTTGATAAAGCTGAAACTGAAACTGAACTAGCCTTTGCGGTAAATGTATTAGGTTCAGAAAATTTAGCTAAAGTTGCTAAAGCAAATGATACTGTATTATTACATGTGTCTACAGATTTTGTTTTTGATGGAAATAAAAATGAACCGTATACAGAAATAGACGTTCCAAACCCAACAAGTGTATATGGATCAACCAAATTACAAGGCGAACAAGTTGTTCAATCTATTTTAGAAAAGTATTATATTATTCGAACTTCATGGGTTTTTTCAGAATTTGGAAATAATTTTATGAAAACCATGATTCGATTAGGAAACGAACGTGATTCACTTTCAGTAGTTAACGATCAAACTGGAACACCAACTTACGCTCCAGATTTAGCCGATACTTTAGTAAAAATTTGTAAACTTAATGCAGCTAAAAATATAGAAGCTTACGGCATTTATAATTTTAGTAACGAAGGACAATGTACGTGGTTTGAATTTGCAAAGGAAATTTTTAAAGTTAATACTATTGCTATCGATTTAAAACCTTTACCAACAACAGCGTATCCAACTCCAGCCAAAAGACCTTTATACAGTGTTTTAAACAAGGAAAAGATAAAAGCTGTATTTGATATAGAAATAAAAGATTGGACCAAAGTTCTGACAAAATAAAACATTATTTATATACTTCTAAACCTGCATAAATTATGCAGGTTTTTTTATTTTATACCTAAATCAAACAATTAAAACAAATAATCTCGTTTATCTATCAGAATAAGAATAGTTATGAAAAGCAATAGGGATTTTTTAATTGAAATGATCGATCAATACACAACTAGTTTGCTTCAACGAGCACGCTTTATTCTACCAAATTCTGAAGATGCCGAAGATATGGTCCAAGATGTATTTATCGTAGCTTTTGAAGGTATTGAAAACTATAAAGGAAATTCAAACATAAAAACTTGGCTCATGGGGATATTAAGTCATAAAGTAGCCGATTATTATAGAAAAAAATACAAAGCAACAGGCAATATAAGTTTAGATACCTTTTTTGACGAATCGGGCAGCTGGAAAAGCGATTCGATTTTAAAAACATGGGAAGAAACAGACGAATCACTTCTAAATGATGGTCAATTTAAAAAAACTCTTGAACATTGTTTAAACAAACTCCCTGAAAAATGGAGCATTCCAGTAAAAATGTATTACCTGGAAGAAAAAAAATCGGAATTAATTAGTCAGGAATTAAATATTACAACGACTAACTTATGGAAGATTCTCCAGCGAAGTAGATTACAGCTTAGAGAATGCTTGGATACAAAATGGTTTAATCAATAAATAGAGAAAATGATAACTAAAATAATACATAGCTTGTTTCTGTCTTGCAAAAAAGCAACTTTATTTATTGAACTAAATAATGGCAATAACTTAAATGTTTTGCAAAAGATAAGACTGAAAACTCATCTTAAAATTTGCAAATATTGTAAATCTTACGAAGAAAAAGCGCAACGAATTGATCGTGTTTTAAATAACGAACTGCATTCTGTAAACATTAAAAATACAAATGAGCTGGAAGAAAAAATTAAAAAAAGAATATTAGGATCCGAATAATTCCAAAATAAATTGTCAGGATTATCAAAAATCCACGACTTATTAAATATATTATTAATCTCAAAAAAATAAATAATGAGTAAATTATCAGATAAAAACAATTTAAACTTAGGGTTCTATGTTTCCCTTTTTGGAACGGTATTAATTCTATTATGGCTAGGTCCTGCAAAGTTTACAGAATTTGAAGCCATAGCAATTCAAAAACTGGTTGCGAATCATCCACTTACTTTTTGGATGTACGATGTATTTAGTGTACAAATGGTGTCAAATCTAATCGGTATATTTGAACTCGTTGTTGCAGTTTTATTAATTGCTGGACTTAAAAATGCAAATATTGCTAAACTTGCAGCCATTGGCTTAATAATAATGTTTGGAATGACACTAAGCTATTTAATTACAACACCAGGTGTTTTTAGACTTGTAGATGGAAAACCATTTATCGATAAATTTTTGGTAACCGATTTTTTTATCATTAAAGACATTATGTACTTAGGATTTGGAATTACTTTACTACAATATGCAAATAAAAAATAAACATGAAAAAAATTTCACTATTATGCGCTCTAGTAATTGGAGGAATATTACTAGCGAATTTCGGATTAAAAAATAAGATAAAAGAAGAAAACTATATGTCAACAACAACTATTGAAAAAGGAACGGAAGTAATTTATTTTGCTGGAGGATGTTTTTGGGGCACGGAGCATTTTTTTAAACAAATTAGAGGTGTACAAAAAACTAGTGTCGGTTACGGAAATAGTTTAATCAATAATCCAAGTTACGAACAAGTAACTACGGGAAAAACAGGTGCGACAGAAACAGTTAAAGTAATTTATAACCCTAACGAACTTGATTTAGGTTTATTAATCGATGAATATTTTAAAACCATTGATCCTACAAGTGTTAATAAACAAGGAAACGATATTGGAACGCAATATCGAACAGGGATTTATTATGTTAACAATGAGCATAAAGCAGTAATTGATACAAAAATTAATGAACTCTCTAAAAAATACAATCAAAAAATTGCTATAGAAGTTGAGCCTTTAAAGAATTATTACGAAGCTGAAACTTACCATCAAGATTATTTAGATAAAAATCCAAATGGTTATTGCCATATTCCGAAAAAAATGTTTGAAGATGCGAAAAAAGCCAATCCTGTAAAAACAACATCTTATACAAAACCTGATCAAGCTACATTAAAGGCCAAATTAACTCCGTTACAATATGAGGTTACGCAGAATAGCGCCACAGAACGTGCTTTTCAGAATGACTATTTTGATGAATTTAGAGAAGGTATTTACGTTGATATAACCACTGGTGAACCACTTTTTATTTCCACCGACAAGTTCGAATCGGGTTGTGGCTGGCCAAGTTTTTCTAAACCAATTAATAAAAATTTGGTCCAAGAGTTAAACGATAATACCTTCGGAATGATAAGAACCGAGGTTAAAAGCAAAAGTGGAAATGCGCACTTAGGTCATGTTTTTGAAGATGGACCAAAAGATAAAGGTGGGTTACGCTATTGCATAAATAGCGCTTCTTTAAAATTTATTCCAAAAGACGAGATGCAAGCTAAAGGATATTCAAAATACATATCATTAATTGAATAACATTTAATTTTACAAACACCTTAATCATTGATTAAGGTGTTTTTTTATATCGTAGACAAATAGGGGTAATTTATTAATTATTACTTAAATTTGCCGATAAATGATTTTAAAGTAGGGAAACCTTATGAAAGTACAGAGTGTGCAGTTTAATTATCTTCTTAATGTTATAAGAATAGGGGTCACGACACTTCTTGGATTAGCAAGTATGCCTTATATTAATAAAACACTCGGTGTAGATTCTGTTGGAAAATATGAATTTATAAATTCAATTATAACCTATTTTGTTTTATTCTCCGCTCTTGGTATTCCTACATATGGAATTAGGGAAATTGCCAAAACCAGAGATAATTTAAAGGAACGAAGTAAAATAACTATTGAACTTTTTATTATACTAATCATTACAAACATAATTTCTTACCTGCTACTTTTTGTAATTCTATTTAACACACCTGCTTTACATAGTTATAAAACACTTATCTATACAATTTGTCCAATAATATTTTTTACAAGTTTAAGTTTTGAGTGGTTTTATCAAGGGATTGAGAATCAATTATACATTACTGTAAGAACAGTTATAATCAGAACACTGACTCTATTTGCTTTATTCTATTTTATTGAATCTAAGGATGATTATATTATTTATGCAGCTATTTTAACAATAGGAATAATAGTTGGTAATATTTTCAATTTATTTTATCTAAGAAATTTTATTTCACTTAAATCATTTACTTTTAAAGAAATAAACATAAAAAGACATATTAATGGGGTATTAACAATTTTTTTAGCAACTATCTCAATCAGCATTTATTTACAAATAGATAGTACTTTGCTTGGAATTTACGGTTCAGAATACAACGTCGGATTATATACAACTTCAAACAAACTAATACGGTTAGCTATTTTATTTGTTACAACTATTGGAGCGGTTATGTTGCCTAGATTGTCGTATCTATATCAAAATAATGATTTAGATTTATACTACAAATATCTCGAAAACTCATTAAAATATATTTTACTAATATCATGTCCTTTGGTAAGTTTAACTTTCGGGCTATCAAAAGAAATCATTTTAATAATGGCAGGAGAAGAATTTACTCGATCTATTCTCCCTATGAAAATTCTTTCTATCTTGGTTTTTATTATTGGCTTATCTTATTATTTTGCTTTTATGATATTATACCCTAAAGGAAAAGAAAAAACTTATACTATAATTGTATTTTGTTCTGCTGTAATAAGCATAATACTTAATGTTTTATTAATACCTAAATATTTTGAGGTTGCAACAGCAATTGTTACCGTTATAGTCGAACTAATAGGATTATTGCTAATGATTTATTTTTGTAGAAAAGATGTTTCTAAAATAAAGCTTTTTAATTATGATAATTTAAGTATAATTTTTGCAGGTATAGTTATGTTAATTCCAATTTATATTATAGAAAATTTAGAATTGGGTAATATTGAAAAAGTACTAATTTCTACTATTACTTCACTCCTTTTGTTTGTTTTCATCTTATTGCTAACAAAAAACCCAACAATTACTCTTTTATATAACATTTTTACTAATACAGTAAAAAATAAAAAATAAAAAATTGACCAGTAAGCCAGTATATATTGTTTTACTAAGTTATAAAAATAACTTAGATACCGTAGAATGCATAAAATCATTACTATTATCCAATTATAACAATTTTAAGATTTTAATAGTCGAAAACTCTGAAGATGACAGATTTTATAATGATTTGGCAGTTAAAATCAAAGAGAGTCGCTTAAATACAGATTACATTTTCATTAATGAAAGAAATTTAAGTTTAAGATTAGATCATCAACTAATATTTATTAGATCGAATTCTAATAAAGGATTTTCGGCAGGTAATAACATTGCGCTAAAGTATATCTTAAACAAACTAGACCTTAATTCATTTATATGGATTTTGAACAATGATACTGTTGTGCTAGACAGCACATTAACTAATTTAGTATCATATTATGAAAACTTACTAAACCAAGGTACTAAATTGGGAGTATTGGGTAGTAAATTGTTATACTATGATAAACCAAACAATATCCAAGCCATTGGAGGCCAATTCATAAACTCACTTTATATTTGTAAACACATTGTTAATGAAAACAACAAAGATAACATAGATTATATTGTTGGAGCCTCAATGTTTGTATCTACAAATTTTGTACAAGATGTTGGTCTATTACCTGAAGACTATTTTCTATATTTCGAAGAATTAGATTGGATATATCTTTCTAGAAAAAAGGGATATAGTATTGATTATTGTTCAAAAGCAATTGTTTATCACAAAGAAGGCGCAACAATTGGTTCTTCTTCTATAGGAGATAAAAGTGAATTTTCCGAAATAGAATTGTTTAAAAGTAGAAAAAAATTTATACAAAAGTACTACGCACTTAATTTTACTTATTATTTTTCTACACTTTTATTACTAATAAATAGAATCAGAAAAGGTAAATTTAGCTTAGTAAAAAAATTAATTAAAGTTGTTTAATGAAAAATAATATAACCTTAATAATCATTTTTATTTTAATTTTTCTAATGCTTTATCAAGATTTACCCTTGGTTAATACATTTGGAGAGTTAGCGAGGAGCCCTATTGTTTTTGTATGTCCTTTTTTATTATTATATCTTTTATCCTTTAAAAAAACAACAATTTCATTTAACTCTTTAAGTCTATTGGTGTATACAATAGTCATTTTTTTTATTTCAATACTATATGCAATAATAATTTATATAAAAAATGATTCTCTAATAGTCTTTAATGAAAATATCATTTTAAAAGCAATTAAAATGAGCATGTACCCAATTATTGCACTAATTTTTTACATTTTTTGGTATAGATTTATTAACAATAACAAGAGGTCTGATGAAATTTTATATAAAGTATTTAAATTACTTCAAATTTTTTATTTAGGCTATCTATTTATTGAATCGTATTATTTAAAAACCCAATTTATTTTATTACAATTTTTACACTCTAATCCAGAAAAATATTATAGAATTAGGTTATTTACAATGGAAGAAAGTTGGTCTGGAACTATATTCATATTATTAGCTTTTTTTCCTATTTACTTAACTCAAAAATTGAACAAAACCCCAACAGAGAAAATTCGAATTTACATAACTAGTATTCTATTATTGGTAACATATTTATTTGTTTCTGAATCAAAAGGGTTTTTATTCTTAATCGTAATATCCATTTTACCTGCTATTATATACAAACTCGTTACATCTTCTAAATATAAAATAATTAAACCTTTTTTGTTTCCTGTACTAATTGTTGGTTTTATAATAGTGTTAGTTACTTTTATTAAAATTGTAGATAATGAGCTCGCAACAAGTGTTACTTTTGGAACACGTTTCACATCTATCTTTTCAGCAATTTATGTTTTTATTGAAAATCCTTTTGGAGTAGGATGGACAGGAATGGCTTATACATATACAACAAAAATTAGTAAAGTAATTGATAGTGGTCTAATGAGTTACTTTAATCTCTCGGAGATTAAAAGTTATATTTCAACTTCGAAAAATTTATCAACAAAATCTTATTTTTTAGATAGTTTAATAGAAGGTGGTCTATTTTTTATTATTTTCTTTTATACTTTTTTTGTACGAATATATTTCAGACTTGTTAAACAAAAACAAAGTTTATGGCTAAAATTGATAACATTATACTTTATTTTAGCAGGAATAATTTTTATAACATATCATATAAAATATGAGATATGGTTCTTTTTTGCATACGTTGAATCATGTTTAAATAATAATATAAATGAAAAAAAAAATATTGCTAGTTTGTAGTCAAAGTCCCTTTCCAACATTTCATGGAGGAGCATTTGATGTATTTGAACGTTTAAAAGGTCTGTCACAACTTGGTAATTCAATAGACTTAGTCATAACAACTAAAATAAAAATAAATGAAGACGACATTCGCGAAATAAAAAAATATGCTGAAAATATTATTATTTGCAAAAGAGAAAATAAAATAATTGATCTATTTTCAACCAATCCATTACAATATAAGTCAAGAGAAGGATTATCTAAAATTAGAATAAGTGAACTGTTTTATGATATTGTAATATTAGAATCTGAATATTTGTTTTCAATAATTAACAACAAGACATTAAAATACAATAAGCTAATTGTTAGAATCCACAACAATGAGTCTCAATATTTTAAACAATTAGCAAAAAGTACTCTAAATATCTTAAAGAAATTATACTATTACTCAGATGCAATTAAAACAAAATTTTTAACAGAAAATGTTTTAAAAAAAGCTGATAGATTATGGTATATTTCGAATAAAGAGCTAGATAGTAGTTTATATGCTAACAAGTCCATTTGGATGCCTCCCCCTATAAATTCGGAATTTAAAATAAATAATAATACAAACAATACTTTATTATTTATTGGATCCTTATTTATGGATAATAATACTCAAGGTTTAGATTGGTTTATTAATAATGTTCATCCTATTCTTATTAATAAATATGAAAACTATAAACTAATTGTTGTTGGAGGAACTGGAGATCTTGACAAAAATCAACTAATAAAAAAATATTCAAAATATAGTAAAATTGAATTGTATCTAAACCAGAAAAATCTGGATGCTTTTTATGAAAAATCTACGGCCTTCATAAATCCCATGTTTCATGGTAGCGGTGTAAAATTAAAAAGTATAAATGCTATTGTTAACGGATTACCATTAATTTCGACCGAAATTGGTGCAGAGGGCATAGGGTTAACTGAAAACAAAATGTTTTTAAAAGCAAATAGCACCGAGGAGTTCATTTATGCTATTGACTATCTATTCAATACAGATCATAATAATAAAGAAATGATAATAGACAGTGCTCAAAAGTATTTAAAAACGAATCATTATACTAATATATTAAAAAAGGAACTTAATGCATACTAGTTCGGTAATTAAATATTACAACATTTTTACATTTCTTTTTCCTATATCCCTATTTTTAGGTCATGGAATAAACTCTACATATTTTTTTGTTTGGTGTTTATTTTCACTTTTTTTAACAAAAAAAAATAATTTGGATACAAAAAACATTATAAGTATTGTAGTACTTGGTTTTATTTGTATCAGTTATATTGTATCCTATTTTTTTGTAGACGATAAAAAGTTAATTCTAAAAATGATAACCAGGAGTCTTCCACTACTTCTATTTCCTTTATTTTTTGTAATCAATACTAAAATAATTAATAGACAGACCCTAACAAGATCATTGCTAGTATTTTCTTTATCGAATACTCTAATCTGTATTTTTACGTGGTTAAAAATTTTTCAGCAAGGTTTAGGAAGAGTAATTCAGGAAAACAATTTTTATAATCCGATTTTTAGAAATATTTTTTTTGATACGACTAAAATTCATTTACCTTATTTAGGTTTATTTTTTGCTTTTTCAATATACATACTAACAATATTAGCCTTTAAAGAAAAAAAGAAAAAACTTTTATCTGTTTACATTTTTTCTATAATTACTCTAACAGCATCAGTCGTGATAATTTCTGCAAGAACTGCTATTCTATCATTAATTATAACTGTTTTATTAACGATAATTTTCAAATTAAAATTATCTAATAAAATAAAAGTTTTCTCAATTCTAGCTATACTAGTATCAATGTTAGGGATTTCACAAATTTCATCTATTAAAAATAGAATAGACTATTTATGGAAAGAAAAAATTGAATTGCCTAATAAAAATCAAAATCCTGAAAATTTTAATGTAAGATATGGTATCTATGATTGTAGCATAGACATCATTAAAAATAATATTTTTAATGGAGTTGGACCAACTAACGTTCAAAAAAGTCTTAATGAATGCTATAAAAAATTTGATTATAAAAATTATGATGATTATAATACCATAACCTATAACTCACATTGTCAATATTCTGATGTATTAATGAAATTTGGTTTTTTTGGATTTGTCGTATTTATCATTTCTTTATTATGGGGTATCAAAAATTATAATATTTTTTACTTCGGATTTATAATTCTAATTTTATTCGCCTTCTTAACAGAAAATTTATTTGATAGACAACTTGGAATAATGTTTTTTACCTTCTTTAACACATTGTTCTTTATAACTCGAAAACAACATGAAAAAAGTAATAGTAATTGATTGGTTAGATAAATACGGTGGATCTGAAAGAGTTATTAGACATTTAGATCAAATAGCAAACTTCGATACATATTATACCTTAATTAATATTATGAATGATAATGATATTGAAAAAATAACTAATAATAAGCCCAGAACCATTATAGAAACTAAACTTAAAATGTTTGGTTCAAAGTTTAGACTATTATATTTTTCTTTTTTTTATTTGATAAAACAGATAAAAATTGATTCTGATGTTGAAGTAATCATCTCATCATCTCATTGTGTTGCAAAGGGAATAAAAAAAACAAATCCAAATCAATTACATATTTCGTATTTCCAAGCAAGAAACAATAATTATATCTGGGAAGAAGTTGATTTATACCTTGGAAAATTTAAACCTCTATTTTATCCTTTAGTAAAATTATTAAGGACACTTGATATTAAGCAAGCTCAAAATCCAGATATAATCATAACTAATTCTAAATTTGTACAAAATTGGGTAAAAAACACATATAAACGAGATTCCTTTTTAGTTTACCCTCCAGTAGATTTTACCACATTCAATTTTAGTGATAACAAAGAGGATTATTATGTTACAGTTGGGAGGCTTGTCCAAATAAAAAAAATTGATGTTATAATTAAGGCATTTAATATTAATAATAAAAAACTTTTTATAATAGGAGATGGACTAGAATTAGAATATTTAAAATCAATAATAACAAATCCTAATATTATTTTTTTAGGTTTTCTTGAATCTAATGAAATTAATAAATATATCAAAAAAGCAAAGGGATTTATTCAAATGGGAATTGAAGGATTCGGTATTGCTCCTGTTGAATCTCAGTTTTGTGGAACTCCAGTTATAGCGTATGCTCAAGGAGCTGTGTTGGAAACTGTAATTGATAAAAAAACAGGTGTATTCTTTAATAAACAAACTTCCGAAGACTTAAATAATGCTATCAATTTATTCGAAAAAATTGAGTTTGATTATAATAGAATACATGAGCATGCCAAACAATTTTCTATAGAAAATTTTAAAAATAATATTGCAAAAATAATTGATAATTCTGTTAATGAGTTTAAAAACAACAAAAAAGGGAATACTATATAGTATTTCCTTTTTTGTTGTTTTTAAATCAAAAATTTACCCCAAAGCCACATCCAACAACATCATAACAACAAATCCTGCTATAAGCCCTAAAGTAGCAATATCATTATTCCCATTTCGTTGTGTTTCGGGAATCACCTCTTCTACAACTACGAATATCATTGCTCCAGCTGCGAAAGCTAAAGCATAGGGTAAAATAGGAGTAAAAAAAGCAACCGACATAGCTCCAACCACACCAGCAATAGGTTCAACTAAAGCCGAGGCTTGACCGTAAACAAAACTCTTCTTACGACTCATTCCCATGCGTCTAAGTGGCATAGCAACAGCAATACCTTCTGGTAAATTTTGAATACCAATACCAATTGCTAAAGTAATAGCACCGGCAATACTCGCTTCTGGAATACCAGCTGCCACACCACCAAATAAAACACCAACCGCTAATCCTTCGGGTATATTATGCAAAGTAATTGCAAAAACTAATAAAGTCGTTTTTTGCCAATCAGATTTAATACCTTCAACTTCATTCTCTGAATGATTTAAATGTAGATGAGGCAACAACTTATCAAGGGCAAATAAAAACAACGCACCTCCTATAAAACCTAAAGCAGCGGGTGTAACTTTAGTAAACCCTTCTCCAGGGGTCATAGCAATAGCAGGAGCCAATAAACTCCAAAAGCTAGCTGCTATCATAACTCCACCGGTAAACCCAAGCATTCCGTCTAAAACAACTTGATTAATTTTTTTAAAAAACAAAACCGTTGCAGCCCCTAATGCGGTTAAAAACCACGTAAATAATGTGGCGTATAAAGCAGCAAGAACTGGAGAAATACTCGAAAAATAAGCTACTATTTGATCCATTTTATTTTACATATAAGTTACTAGCTATTTTATTAGATAGCATTATTTTTTGATTGTTTAAGATTAATGATAACGATTCATCAAAGTCTTCTTTCTCAATAATTTCAATTTCAGAACCAATGCCAATTTTGTATTTATCTAAATATTGTAAAAACTCGGATGATGAATTTTTTACACCCACACAAATAAGTTTTTGACCAATTTGTGCCTCACTTAATAAAAATTTATTGGTTTTAACAATATGACCGTTTCTATCAGGAATAGGATCACCATGTGGATCATGGGTTGGAAAACCTAAAAACTCATCCAAGCGTAAAATCAATTTTTCATATTTTATATGCTCTAATTCTTCGGCTACTTCATGCACCTCATCCCAAGAAAAATTTAACTTCTCAACCAAAAAAACTTCCCATAATCTATGGTTTCTAATAATCATTTTCGCCGCTTTTTGTCCCGAATCAGTCATTCTAACTCCTTGATATCGCTGATAATCAATTAAATTTTTATCCGCAAGTTTTTTAACCATATCAGTAACTGACGAAGCTTTAGTAACCATCATTTCTGCAATTGCATTCGTACTAACTCCTAAAGGTGATACGAGAGAAAGATGGTAAATAACTTTTAAATAATTTTCTTCAGAGTGAGTCATATATTTTTGAGTTTGTACAAATATAATATTTTTTTATAACAAAAATATTTTTTAGGTTTGTCTAAATTTATTTCTCAACAAAACTAAACACAATGATTTATAAATATTTACTACTTTTTACCATATTATTTACTATACAAAGTACCGCTCAAAATAAAATCCAAGGACAGGTAAATTTAGAAAATTTGCCATTACAAGGAGCAAGTATACAAATTGAGTCCTTAAAAATTGGCGAGAACTCTGGTAAAAATGGTAATTACATTATTAAAAATATACCAGACGGAACTTATAAATTAAAAATAAGTTTTGTGGGTTTAAAAACTATAATACAAACTGTTCAAGTAAAAAATAATCAATCCTTAAATCTAAATTTTAATCTTGATTTTGAAGATACATTAGATGAAGTGGTTGTGTCTGCAAATATGCGAGCGGTAAGCAGAATTGATAGCCCAATGCCAGTAGACGTTATTAGTAAGCAATTCTTTTTTAAAAATCCAACGGCAAATATTTTTGAAGGTTTACAAACTGTAAATGGAGTTAAACCTCAAATTAACTGTAGTGTTTGTAACACCGGAGATATTCATATTAATGGATTAGAAGGTCCGTATACTATGGTTTTGATTGATGGAATGCCAATTGTAAGTGGTCTTTCAACGGTTTATGGCTTATCAGGAATCCCAAATTCATTAATAGAACGTGTTGAAATTGTTAAAGGACCAGCTTCGTCATTATACGGATCTGAAGCTATTGGTGGTTTAATTAATGTTATTACCAAAGATGCTTATAAAGCCTCACGTTTTACAGCTGATATATTCTCTACCTCATGGGCAGAAACAAACATAGATTTAGGGTATAGTACTAAAGTTGGTGAAAAAGCTAACGTTTTAACAGGAGTTAACGCCTTTTATTACGATACACCAATTGATAACAATGGAGATAATTTTACCGATTTAACCTTACAAAAACGCGCCTCAATTTTTCAAAAATGGAACTTTAACCGTAAATCAGGTAAAGCATTTGCTGTAGCAGGACGTTACTTTTATGAAGATCGTTGGGGAGGCGAAATGCAATGGAACAAAAAATATCGTGGAGGAGAAGAGGTGTATGGCGAAAGTATTTATACCAGCCGTTACGAGTTATTAGGTAATTACGAGTTTAATACGGCTTTACCCTTACGCGCAACTTTTTCCTATACCAACCATGATCAAAATTCTGTTTATGGAAGTACACAATTTCTAGCAAAGCAACGTATCGGATTTGGTCAATTATTACATACTAAAATATACGGGCGTCATGATTTATTGGTTGGAGCTGCTTTGCGCTACAATTATTACGATGATAATACACCAGCAACGCATCAAGTTAACGAACATGTCATGCCTAGTATTTTTGTACAAGATGATTATAAATTAACCGATAAACAAAACATTTTACTTGGTGTACGTTACGATTATAACTCGGTTCACGGAAGTATCGTTACACCACGAATTGCCTACCGATATAAATTCACAGATTTTGATGTGTTTAGAATTAATGCTGGTACCGGATTTAGAGTCGTAAATTTATTTACAGAAGATCATGCAGCTTTAACCGGCGCACGCGATGTAATTATTGTAGACGAATTAAAGCCCGAACGTTCTTATAATATCAACTTAAATTATTTAAAAAAAATATATGGTGACACAGGAAACTATTATAGTTTCGAAGCGAGTGCCTGGTATACATATTTCACAAATTCTATTATTCCTGATTACGATACCAATCCAAATCAAATTATATACGCCAATTTAAACGGAAATGCCATTTCTAAAGGAATTAGTTTAAACGGAGATGCAAACCTTACCAATGGTTTAAAAATTATGGCAGGAGTTACCTTTATGGATGTGAATAAAACCGAAGATCGTATTACAACACGCCAAATGCTAACCGAGCGTTTTACCGGAACTTGGACTATTGGCTACGACATTCCGAATACCAAATTCACCATAGATTATACAGGAAATATATATGGCGGTATGCGTTTACCTACTTTAGGACCTTTAGATCCGCGTCGCGAATATTCAAAGCCGTTTTCTATTCAAAACATTCAAGTTACTTATAAAGGAATGGAAAATTTTGAATTTTATGGCGGTGTAAAAAACCTATTAAATTGGACAGTTAATAAAGGAAATCCATTTATAATAGCTAATGCAAACGATCCGTTTGATAAAAATGTAACTTTTGATCCGAACGGAAATGTGATTCCAACACCAAACAATCCGTATGGACTAAGCTTTGATCCGAGCTATAGTTTTGGACCAAATCAAGGCATTCGTGGTTTTGTTGGAGTAAGATATAATTTTAGATAAAATGAATAGTTTTTTTAATAATAAATTTATTATAACAAAAAAAATATTATTTTGGTTGTATTAAAATCAAGATAATTAAACAGAAAATGGAATTTAGAAGGGATATACAGGGTTTAAGAGCATTATCATTCATCATTGTTTTTATCTTCCATCTAAATTCTAAATGGCTACCCGGTGGCTTTATTGGTGTAGATTTATTTTTAGTTATTTCTGGCTTTTTAATGACTACAATTATTACAAATCAAATAAATAATGAGTCATTTAGCTTTACAAGTTTTTATATCAATAGACTAAAAAGAATAGTACCTGCATATTATTTTTTTATTATAATAACAGCTTTTATAAGTTCATTTATATATTTATATTCTGATTTAAATATTTTAAAAAGTAGCATCTACAAATCAAGTTTATTTATTTCAAATCAATTATTTGCCTCTGGAAATTCATATTTTGGAGCAAAATTAACTGAAAATCCATTTCTACACACTTGGTCGTTATCTATAGAAATGCAATTTTATTTTATCTTTCCTATTTTACTTTATTTCTTTAGAAAAAACACAAAAACCATTTTAATGCTTATATTTTTAATATTAATAAGCTATACAACGTATAAAATATTTTATTTAGATCAGAAAAATATAATGTATTTCTCGCTTTTAGCTAGAATTCCAGAATTTTTTGTTGGCGGTATATTTGCACTTATATTTAATAAAAGGATCAATTTCAATAACAAAGTAAATAATATTCTAGCGTTTCTAAGTTTAATTATACTTTTAACTTGCTCTTTTTTAATTAATGAATTGTCACCTTTTCCAGGTATCTTAGCTTTAATTCCTTGTTTAACAGGTGTTTTATTACTATCACTTAAAGACAATAAAATATCCGCTTTTTTTTCTTCAAAACCTTTAGTCTACATCGGAGAACTTTCTTACTCATTATATCTATGGCATTTCCCTATAATGGCACTCGTAAGATATAAGAATGACCGTTATGAATTTAATTGGCACGAAATTATTGTAATTTCTTTACTCACTTTTGTATTAGCTTACTTATCATACAATTTTGTAGAGCAAAAATTTAAACGTTTTAGCACTAAAAATATAATACTACTATTAGGCGGGCTATTCCTAATTACTAATCTTTATGCATATAAAGTAAAAAATGTGTTCGTTGCAAATAAAATAGATAATATGTATTCTAGAAGATCTTTTGGAAGTGAATCACACGGAAAAGACTTTGTTCAGAAATTTGGGAGTAGCAAAAGCAACGACAAAATACTTTTAATTGGCGATAGCCACGCTCGGTCTCTTAAATCATTTTTTGATGAAATTGGAAGAAAAAATAATTTTTCGTTCCAAACAATAACATGCGATAGTTATCCTGCTTTAAAAGGGATTTCTAGAAAAGATATTGAGAAAAATGAAAGTGATGGAATTAATTTCTACGAAACTAGTCTAAAACTAATTGACACAACAGAAAAACTAATTGATGAAAGTGAAGTTATAATACTAGCAATAATTGGAATAGATAGACCAAATTCTGAATATATGGCTATCGAAAATCTTTGCACTAATCTAAAAGAAAATCAAAAGTTAATCTTAGTCAATTCATATCCAACTTTAGAACGAGATCCTCTAAAAATCAATAATGGCTACATTCAAATAAATAATACACAAATTGAACGCGAGAGCAACTTAAAAACAAAAAGCACTTTATATAAATTAGCCAATAAATATAAAAATGTGTTTATTTTTAATCTTGATACAGAAGCAATAAATAAAAACCTTGGTTATATTAATGATACCGTTATTTATTATGACAGAAGACACTTAAATGAATTTGGTGCAAAAAAATTAGTTGATGAGCACGAAATTAAGTTTGTAGAATTACTAAACAATTAAAAACAAAAAACCTCCAGAGTAATCTGGAGGTTTTGAGGCATCTAGCGGATTCGAACCGCTGTTGACGGTTTTGCAGACCGCTTCCTAGCCACTCGGACAAGATGCCCTTTATTATTTCGAATGCAAATATAGAACTGTTTTTTGTAATTTACAAACTATAAAACGGCAAAAACTACCAAAAATTATCGATATTGCTCTAATAAAACAGTAACTCGCTCAACATCACCACCAATAGGCGGATTAATTTTTGACACCTCAACTACCGACTTACTTACTTGGCTGATTTCTGCTAACACACGCGTATTAATTCGTTTAGCAACATGTTCTAAAAGTTTAGAGCGAATAGCCATTTCTTCGCAAACAATTTTGTTTAAATGCACATAATCAACCGTATCAATTAACTCGTCTGTATCACACGATTGCGAAAAATCTGCATCAATAGTTAAATCAACCGAGTAATCAGATCCTATTTTACTTTCTTCAACCAAACAACCATGATACGCAAAAACACGAATGTTTTTTAAACGAATAACCCCCATTTTATTTTTTTTGTACATTAAATCGTTCAAAGGTAGTATTTTTTGATTTTTTATACTCCATTTTAAAGTAGAATAAATCAACAAAATTTGGTAAATTTGTAGTCTTAATTCAATATATATGTCGACAAAAGAAAAATCATTGAATTTTATAGAACAAATCATTGAAGAAGATTTAAAAAATGGTTTGTCTCCCAATAAATTACGTTTTCGTTTCCCTCCAGAACCTAATGGGTATCTGCACATAGGGCATGCATCATCTATTTGTTTAAACTTTGGTTTAGGTATTGATTATAACGCACCTGTAAACCTACGTTTTGATGATACAAATCCAGCAAAAGAAGAGCAGGAGTTTGTTGATGCTATTAAACGTGATGTAGAATGGCTAGGTTTTAAATGGGATCAAGAAGTTTATGCATCAGATTACTTTCAAGAATTATACGATTGGGCAATTGAGTTAATCAAAAAAGGTAAAGCTTATGTTGATAACTTATCAGCCGAAGAAATTGCTAAACAAAAAGGTACACCTACGCAAGCAGGAGTTAATTCACCTAACAGAGATCGATCTGTAGAAGAAAATTTAGATTTATTCGAAAGAATGAAAAATGGTGAATTTGCTGAAGGTGAATATATTTTGCGTGCTAAGATAGACATGGCATCATCAAACATGTTAATGCGCGATCCAATTATTTACCGTATTATTAACGCATCTCACCACCGCACAGCGGACAAATGGCATATTTACCCAATGTATGATTGGGCACATGGAGAGAGTGATTATATCGAACAAATTTCACACTCGTTTTGTACGTTAGAGTTTTTACCTCACCGTGAATTGTATGAGTGGTTTTTAGATCAAGTTTATGATGAAAATAAAGTGCGTCCAAAACAACGTGAGTTTGCACGTCGTAACTTATCGCATACCGTAGTTTCTAAACGTAAATTATTACAATTAGTAACCGAAAAGCATGTAACAGGTTGGGACGACCCACGCATGAGTACCATTTCGGGTATGAGACGTCGTGGATTTACACCTACTGCTATTCGTAACTTTGCTGAAACAATTGGTATTGCGAAACGTACCAACTTAATTGACGTAAGTTTATTAGAGTTTTGCGTACGTGAAGATTTAAATAAAATTACAGACCGCGTAATGGCTGTTCTTGATCCAGTTAAATTAGTAATTACTAATTACCCAGAAGGTCAAGAAGAGTGGTTAGACGCCGAAAATAATCCGGAAGTTGAAGAGCTAACCTATAGAAAAGTACCTTTTTCGAGAGAATTATATATTGAAAGAGAAGATTTTTTAGAAGAAGCAAATAGTAAATTCTTCCGTTTAACTTTAGGTAAGGAAGTCCGTTTAAAAAATGCTTACATCATTAAAGGAGAAAGCGTAATTAAAGACGGAAATGGAAATATCACTGAAATACACGCAACATACGATTCAGATTCTAGATCGGGTAGTGGTTCAGAAGCTTCTAAACGTAAAGTAAAAGGTACCATTCACTGGGTTTCAATTCCTCATGCTATTGAGGCTGAGATTAGAATTTACGATCGTTTATTTACAAACGAAAATCCTGATGGTAATAAAGAGGTAGACTTTAAAGAATATATTAATCCAGATTCTTTAAAAGTGATTACAGGTTATGTAGAACCAAGTTTAAAAACAGCCAAAGATGGAGATAAATTTCAATTTCAACGTTTAGGCTATTTTGCTGTAGATAAAGACACTACTGAAGATAAATTAGTTTTCAACAAAACAGTTGGTTTACGAGACACTTGGGCAAAGGTAGAAAGTAAAGAGTAATTGTTTTTATTATTATAAAAATCGCTATAGAGTATACTCTATAGCGATTTTTTTTTCTTTTTAGCCAATCTCTATTAAAAAATACAGACTAATATATTTAAACAAAAAAGCCTGCTTAGAAGTTTCTAAAACAGGCTTTTTTAATGTTATTTTTTAAGCATCTATCGAATCTTGTTCAACAGCTACATGACCTTCCCATTTATCAACTGCAACTGTAGATAGAGCATTTCCTAAAACATTAGTCATAGAACGAGCCATATCACAAAAATGATCAATTGGTAAAATTAAAGCAATTCCCTCGGGCGGAATACCAAACATCGAACAAGTTGCAACAACTACAATTAAAGATGCTCTAGGCACGCCAGCAACTCCTTTAGATGTTAACATTAATACTAACAACATTAATATTTGTTGATCTATAGATAAAGGAACTTCGTACACTTGAGCAATAAAAATAGCTGCAAAAGTCATATACATCATCGAACCATCTAAATTAAATGAATAGCCCAAAGGTAAGGTAAATGATACTATTTTTTTCTGAGCTCCAAATCGCTCTAATTCTTCAACCAATTTAGGAAAAACTGCTTCTGAAGATGTTGTTGAAAATGCAATTAATAAAGGTTCTTTTATATGGCGTAATAAATCAAATAAACGGCGCCCAAGTATAATATAACCAACTAGTAATAAAACAAACCATAAAACTAAAATACCAATCGAAAAAGCAACAATATATTTTAAGTATAATGAAAAAATGCCAAATCCATAGGTTGCTACTGCTGCAGAAATAGTTCCTAAAACCCCTAAAGGTGCTGTCCACATAATATAACCAACCATTTTAAGCACTACGTGAGAAATTTTATCAAGTGCTTTAGTAACAATTTGACCCTCTTTTCCATAAGCTGCCAAGGCTACACCAAAAAATATAGAGAAAACTACAATTTGCAATATTTCATTAGTCGAAAAAGCTTCGAAAACAGATTTAGGAATCATATGATTAACAAAATGTTCCAATGTTAATGACCCTTGATTTTGTAATAAATCTTGTGCAGAACTCGGATCCATCTCAATTTTAATACCTTCGCCTGGTTTCATTACATTAACAACAACACAACCTATTACTAATGAAATTAAGGATGCAGTAACAAACCATGCTAAAGCACGTCCACCAACACGACCTACCATCTTAATATCATCCATTTTAGCAATACCAACAACTAAGGTTGAAAAAACTAAAGGAGCAATAATCATTTGGATTAATCGGATAAAAACGGTTCCTAATATTTTTATTTTTTCCGAAAAAGAGCTAATTACACCAACAGAAGTCGATCTACCATCTGTAGATTTTTCAACTTTTTCAATCTGATCGCTTGTACCTGTTAGTTGGTTAGGTATAAATGATGCTTTTTCTTGATTAAGAATTAAAACTACATCTTTGCCAGCAAAGGCTTTAGTTAAAGAATCTGAATGTTTTTCGTTATCGTAAATGTAGATTTTCTGATTATAAACTTTTCCATCCGTTGTTGTATAACTTACGGCATCAAACGGAGAATCATTTTTAACTGGCGTTTCAGTATTAATTCTAATGGACTGACCGCGTCCAAATATATTTACATATCCACCTAGAGCAACTCCTAATAAAAGTGCTATGATAATTGCTATAAAGAGTTTATTATTCTTCATTTACATTTTAAAATATTAGTTGTTTTAAATATTGAATCAATTCACAAAATTGTATTCAATTTTATACAATATGATTGTTTTTATAAAACCCTAAAAATATAAGTTTATTTTAAATAATCACTTATAAAATTATTTAAAATTAAATTTTACAATATTTAATTACCTTTTTTCAGATAACTATGTAAAGTATTCATTGTGAATAACAAAAAAAACGAAGGATATATCCTTCGTTTTTTTATTTTATTTAGCAAACATCATCACTAATTTATTGTCTTTGTAGATATTTAAAGTTTGATCGGCTACATCAAATTTTAAATTTGGTGAGTTTAAATATGCTTCAAATTTACTTTCGATTTTCATAGCAGACTCATCACACATCATTCGCGTTGAACCAACTCCACTAAATGTAATTTGATCACCATTGGTAGTATATCCACCAAAAAATCTATTACATCCCGTATTGCCACTTACTCTCTTATTTGCAACATCAAATCTAATAGATGCATTTCCGTAATCTTGACCCACATTATCAAGTTGAATTAATTTCCAGTCTTTTCCATCAATATAGCTCCAAATACTTTCTTCTGTTGGAATTGTAAACGTTATGGTATTATTATTTACTTGATTAGTAAAAACAATATCATTTCCGTTTTCTGCTACCTTAAATTTTTGATTTTGAAGTGCAGCTAAAAATTCTGTTTCAAGTTTCATTTTATTTTCTTCACAAGCCATTAGAGTACCCATACCGCTAGTTGTACTTATAACACCTTTTTTATTAACGGTGTACGAAACATTAAAACGATTACAAGCACCATTTCCAAAAATGGTTTGGGTTAACGGATCAATAGTTACATAAGCACCCCCAAAACTAACATCCTGTTGATTAATTTTACTTAAAACTAATTTTTTATTATCATAATTCTGCACAACGACTGCTTTTTTAGAAATCACTTTTTTTAACTTATAAGATACTGTATTATTTGTGGCATCTGTAGTTTGAATAACTCTTAGTGTATAATTATTTCCTTTTTCGTATGTAAATCCTTGAATTGAATTCGGTAACTCTTGCCAAGAATCGTTTTTCGAAAACTTAACTTGTAAACATTGCTGATTAGGCTGTTCCATACAATTTTGTGTATATGGTTTTATATCTACTTTTAAAGTTTTAGTTTTTTGAGCATACGCTATAGACGATACTGTAGCAAATAATAGAAATCCGAATAATTTAATTTTGCACATAATTTTTTATTTAAAAAGATGAATTATTATAATATAACAAAAAGTATGCAAAAATGAAGCTACTTTTTGTTAAAAACTAAAATAGTCATCAAATTAGTATATTAGAAGTTGTTAAATTTTAGCCAATTATAAATATCTTGCAAAATAAGCGGCGAAATAGTTTCTTCTATCTCTTTATATTCAGCAATAGTTTGCGTTTTACTAGTTTGAAATAAATGATTTAAATTTGGATAACTTTTTATTTGGCTTCGTTTATTTTTAAAACTTGCTTGTAAAACAGGTAAATTCTGTTTGTAATTAACCTGAATATCATTTTCTCCATTAATAGCTAAAACAGGAGTTTTAATTTTTTTATAATAATCTGCAGGATTGGTCATTAAAAACGTTTTAAACCAGATTATATTTTTAGGAATTATAGTATTTATTAAATCTTGGTCACTTGAATTAGCAGCCGAAATTTCTATTTTCTTATATAGATCAACTACTTTTTGAGCACTTTCTTGGTAATTATCCCAATTTTCTTCAAGTATAATTTGGTATAATTGCTCGTTTATTTTTTTGTTTTTTTCCAACTGATCCATATTTAATCCAGCTCCTTTACCTATTAAATAAGTTTGCTCTAACAAAATATCTTGTCCGTTAACGCCAGGTCCAGCCATAGAAATAATAAAACGAACCTTCGAATTTTCTGCAGCTACAATTCCGGCAATTAAACCACCCTCACTATGGCCTAACAAACCCATTTTATTGGAATTAATATCCTTTCGTTGAGCTAGATTATTAACAATTGCATTTACGTCGGAAGCAAAATTAAAAGAGGTAGCTTTTAGAAAATCTCCGGTAGATTTAGCAGTTCCTCTATCATCAAATCTAAACGTTGCAAAACCATTTTGAGTTAAATAATCGGCAATAACAGCAAAAGGTTTGTGATTAAATATTGTTTCATCTCGATCTTGCGGACCACTTCCAGAAATTAAAATAACCAACGATGGTTTTTTAACATCATTTGGTATTGTTAAAGTACCCGACAAAGTAACATTTTCAGAAGTATTTAAAATTGTAAGTTCTTCTGTTTTATAACTAAATGGCGCTTGTGGAGTTTGTGGTCGATTGGGTTGTTTTATTTTTTCAACTGTTTGTGCAAGGTTTAAATGGAACGAAAAATTATTTTGGATAAACTTTCCGTTAATTTTATTATCAATAAATAATCCTTTATACTGAATTCCAGAACGCATATCGTTAATTAAAAGACTATCTCCTTTAACTACAGTTTCCTGAATTGGTATTCCAAAAGCTCCTTGATTTGGGCTATCCATAGTTGTACTCCATACATTTCCATCATTTTTAATGTTAAAAACAATTTTTAATGATGTATTAGGTAATTCTAAATTTCCGGACCATGACCCGGTAAACGTTTGAGAAATACCGGACAAAAAGCTTAGTAGGCTAATGGTAACTAATGTAAATTTCATGGTTTATAAATTTTTTAAAAATATTGATGTGCTAATTTCTGCTATTAAAATTGCTAGCACAAAAAATAAATAATGTTTGGTGCTTTTGGCATTAGTAGCAATTTTAAAACCATTAAATAATATGATTATTGTTGATGCTAAAACTAAAAACGATACAAGTGTAAAAATAATCACATAAACATAGATTGAAGTAGGCAAAATAATTGACGGATCACTAACTTTAAGTAATATAGGTTCAAATAAATATGGCATTTCACCACCAATATTTGTAAGACAAAGTAAATAAAAAGGAATACGAGAATAAAAAGCAGTATTTAAACAATCTATTATTCTAGCTTTTGGATTAATAAACCTACCTAATGCAAATAATATAAATGTTAGAAAAACAATATTTACAATATTATCGGTCATAGTTATTACAGCTCTAGAAAAAGGTAGAAAGTGCAAATCTAAGATGCCATCAAAGCGAGCAGATAGAGAAACTGCTAAAAAAGTTCCTAAACAAAAAATTAACAGATTTAAAAGTAATAAGTTTTTGTCTTGGAAATATTTTACGGGGTTTAGCCATTTAATCATAATTATAGAAGGTTTAAGTAATTGAAATTTTTGCAATAATATCGTCTAACTGATTTCTTACCGTAGGATAACTAATCCCTAACTGTAAAGCCATTTGTTTTAAACTACCACTATTTATAAAAAATTGTACAATAAATTCTTGTTCGTTTACTGATAGTTTTAAAATTTGAGGCAATACATAACTACCATTTATTGTAGTTTGACATGATTTACAACTTAATTGTGTAACTGTCAGTTGATCGTCGCAAGAAGGGCAGCGGACCGGAAGTTTAATATTGTTCATTTATACATTAATTTTATTAAACCAAATATAAATAAAATTAATTACAAGCGCTAAAAAAACACCCAAAAGGGTGTTTTTTTAGCTTAAATTACTATTATATTAATTAGCAACGAATTTTAAACCTACTATAGAACTTATTAATGTTGTTAAAAAAAAGATTCTCCAAAAACTAGCGGGTTCATTAAAAACTAAAATTCCAACAATTACAGTTCCAACAGCTCCAATTCCAGTCCAAACTGCATAAGCTGTACCAATTGGTAATGTTTCAGTTGCTTTCATTAATAAAATCATACTCACTGTTAAGCAGAAAAGAAAGCCTCCATACCACATATACATTTCAGTTCCACTTGTTTCTTTTGCTTTTCCTAAACACGAAGCAAATCCTACTTCAAAAAGACCTGCGATAATTAGTAATATCCAATTCATTTTTATTTTTTTTACAAAAATCAGCAATTTAAATTACATAGCATTTTACCTATGTTAAAAAGTTATTTTAATTCCGATCGTATTCGGCTTAAACTAACTTGGGTTATTCCTAAATAAGAAGCAATATCACGTAACGGTACACGTTTAATAATTTCTGGATGGTTTGCCAATAAATCTAAATACCTCTCTGTGGCCGATGTAAATTGTCGAGAAATTAAGCGCAACTCTGTTTTCAATAATTCGTTTTCAGCATAACAACGCCCCCAATTACAAATATGGATATCTTGTAAGTATAACTTTTTCAATTCGGTAACATTAATTCTGTAAGCTTCAACATTTTCAATTGCCTCAACATTTTCATAACTTTTTAATCCCTTTACATAATTTTCCATCGAAATTATAGTATCTCCTTCCAAACCAAACCAAAATGTTACTTCTAGGTCATTATAATTTTTATAAGCCCTAACCATCCCTTTTTCAATTATGTAGATATATTTTTCTGGTTTAAGTTCTTCGAAAATTAAAGCACCTTTCTCAAAAAAAACTCTTTCTGTTAATGCTAAAAAGGATTGAATTGATTGAAAAGGAAGGGGATAAATATTATTAACATATTGGCTGTTTAACATGATCTATTTAAAAAATTAGTTATAATAAAAAGTTAATTTTAAAATTAGTATAATAAATTGAGTACCAATGTTGTTAATACATTAAATATTAACTAAAATAAATACTTATGGCTAATAACAATTTAAGCAACGGATTAGTTGCTCTTTTAGCGGGATTAGGAATTGGAGCAGTAGCTGGAATTCTTTTTGCTCCCGAAAAAGGATCTGTATTAAGAAAGCGTATTAAAAACAATGCTGAAAATGAAGTACAATCTTTTAAAAAAAAATTTAAAGGTTTAAAACGTGAAGTACAAGAAAAAGCACAAGAAAAAGAACATGCTTTTGCAGATCGTTTTAATTCATTAGTCTCTAAATCGAATCATAAAAGTGATGAAGTTATTGCTGCCTTAGAAAAAAAATTAATTGAGTTAAAAGAGCTTAGAGCAAAATCAACAACTAAATAATATTTATATGGCATTTGAAGATGTAAAAGATGAACTTAACGAGATAAAAGATAATACCCGTAATTACATTGAATCTAGTATTTCATATTACTCTTTGCTTGGTTTAAAAATAAGTGCTAAAGCTGCACTTTTATTATTTAGAACAATAGTTTTTAGCCTGCTTGCACTTTTATCTTTACTTCTGTTCTCTTTTGCAGCAGCTTATGCTATTGGCAAATATTACGGTAGTTACGCTACGGGTTTTGTTATTGTGGGTATCTTTTATCTACTAATTTGTATCTTATTTTATTTCAAATCAGATAAAATATTTGAAAAACCAATAATTAAAGCTTTGTCAGATATATTTTATAAAGAGTAATGTTATGCCAAATAAAAACGAATATCGCAGTTTTGATGAAATTAATTTTGATTTAGCGATCTATAAAATTGAAAAAGAAATAGCTTTTTCAAAAATTTTAATGTCTATTGATAATACACAACAAGAGGTGAAAAATAGTTTATCTCCTTTAAACATCATAAAGTCATTAGGCGAAAATTTTTCGAGTTTTTATAGCTCGAATAATTTAAAATCCATTCTATCAACATTTGCTATAAAATTTTTAGTTTCTAAGTTTCAAAAATAGTTACCTCCCCACTATAAATTTCAATACGTAAAAAAGGCGTTTTACAATAGTAAAACGCCTTTTTGTATAAATTAATTAATCATTTTTTTTGTCCTTTTTCTTAATTGCTTCTCCTATTTGATTTGAAGCTGTAAACGACGCTACCATTGTATTTAACATATCTGAACCTGCTTGAGGTGAATTTGGTAACAAAATTAAGTTTGAATTATTTTGAGCTCCAACAGATTGTAAAGTATCATAGTGTTGAGTAATTACGATTAAAGCAGATGCTTCTTGCGAATTGATACCAACATTATTTAACGTTTCAACAGATTCTACTAAACCTCTTGCAATTTCTCTACGCTGGTCAGCAATACCTTGTCCTTGCAATCTTTTTGATTCAGCTTCTGCCTTAGCCTTAGCAACAATTCTAATTCGTTCCGCTTCACCTTCGTATTCTGCTGCTGTTTTTTCTCTATCCGCAGCATTGATACGATTCATTGCATTTTTCACTTGAATATCTGGATCAATATCAGTAATTAAAGTATTAATAATATCATATCCGTAAGTTATCATTGCATCATTTAACTCACGTTTTACAGCAATAGCAACATCATCCTTTCGCTCAAAAACATCATCTAATTTTAATTTTGGAACTTCTGCACGAACAACATCAAATACATAGGAAGTGATTTGATCTTCAGGATATTCCAATTTATAAAAAGCTTCATAAACACGTTCTTGAACAACTTTGTATTGAACAGACACTTTCATCTTTACAAAAACATTATCTTTGGTTTTTGTTTCAATGATTACATCTAATTGCTGTATTCTAAGGTTAACCCTACCAGCAATTCTATCAATAACCGGAATTTTTAATTGTAAACCTGACTGTCTTATTGTGTTAAATCTACCAAAACGCTCTATTAATACAGCGGTTTGTTGTTTAACTGTAAAAAGAGATAAAAAAATAATTACTAAAATAGCAAATCCTAAAATTAATGGTCCCATATTTTTCTAATATATAATTCTTAAATATAACATTTTTTATGACAAAACACAAGGTAATTGCCCTAATAATTTGCAATTTAATAGCTTTCTCGGCCTTTGCTCAATACGGTTGGAGAGATAGTAATAGGATTGGTTTATTTTTTGGTCCAAATTTCACAAATGTAATGACTTCTAACACTATTGAAACTCAATCTAAAATAGGGTGGACTGCTGGTGCACAAGTTCGTGGAAATTTACATAATTATTGGAGCGGAGTTTATGGTGTTAGATTTATAGAATCTAATTTCTCTGTAAATACTAATACTCCTGGAGGTAAAAGTCAAGAAGTAAATTACAAAACTAGAGCAGCGCAAATTAGCTTTTTATTTAGCTATAATTTAATTGAAGATGTTATGTCTCTAGATATTGGCCCAGTTTTGCAAATAAACAGTGACTTAAAATTCAAAAAAGGCTTGCAACGCAATACAATAGACGGAACTGATTTAGTTGTTAAAGATTTTACCAAAATAAACCCAATTAATGGTTTGCTATATTTAGGAGCAACTTTTGGAAATAACACAATTAGAGGTAATTTTAATTATACCGTTGGGATAAACAATTCGTTTAATCGTTTAAATAATCAGGAAGGCTTAGTAGCCAAAAATGGTAATGAACGTTTTAGTGGACGAATGGGTGTTTTTAGTGCTACCTTACAGGTTAACTTATAAAAAAAGCCGCTCATTGAGCGGCTTTTTTTAAATATTTTCGATTGCTTTTTGAATTCTGTTTAACGTTTCGGTTTTACCGATTACCTCAACAATATCAAATAAATGTGGTCCTTTCATTTCGCCAACTAAGCTTAAACGGAAAGGTTGCATTATTTTACCCATTCCTATTTCATTAGCAGCTAACCATTCTTTTACAATTGTTTCAATATTAACAGAAGTAAAATCTTCAATTTCGTTTAAAATAGCTTTTAGCTTATTCATTAACTCCGGAGTTTCTTCTTTCCAATTCTTTAAGGCTTTAGCATCGTAAGTTGTTGGAGCAACAAAGAAGTAATCTGATAAATCATAAAGTTCGGTAACAAAGTTTGCTCGGTCTTTAACCAACTCAACAATTCGACTAACTTTTTCAATTGGTTCGTTAATTTCTCTTTCAGCTAAATCCGCAGCAAATAAAGTTGCTAATTCAATATTGGTTTTATTCATTAAAACCTGATGATTAAACCATTTGTTTTTTTCTGGATCAAATTTAGCTCCCGATTTATTTACACGTTTTAAATCAAATTTTTCAATTAATTCGTCCATTGTAAATATTTCTTGTTCAGTACCATCATTCCAACCTAATAAAGCTAAAAAGTTAACAACAGCTTCGGGGAAATATCCTTTTTCTCGGTATCCGATAGAAGTTTCTCCATTTTCAGCTGTCCATTGTAATGGAAATACAGGAAAACCTAATTTATCTCCATCTCGTTTAGACAGTTTTCCATTACCAACTGGTTTTAGAATAAGAGGTAAATGTGCAAATTCGGGTGCTTGCCAACCAAAAGCACGATATAACATATAATGTAAAGGCAAAGATGGCAACCATTCTTCACCACGAATTACGTGTGAAGTACCTTGTAAGTGATCGTCTACAATATTCGCTAAATGATAAGTAGGCATACCATCTGATTTGTACAAAACTTTATCGTCTAATAAAGATGTTTCAAATTTAACTTCACCACGAATAATATCGTTTAAAACTAAAGTTTCATCAATCGGTGTTTTAAATCGGATAACATAGTTATCACCATTATATAAGCGCGCTTCAACCTCATCATGAGGCATGTTTAATGATGTTTTTAATTCATTACGAGTTGAATGGTTGTAGATAAATGTTTTACCACTTTCTTCGAATTCTTTACGTAAAATATCTAATTCATCAGAAGAATCAAATGCGTAATAAGCCGATCCGTTATGAACCAACTGCATAGCATAATCTTTATATAAATGTTTTCTGTCAGATTGACGATATGGTCCAAACTTTTCGTTTTTACCAATAGTTTCGTCTGCTGAAATTCCTAACCAAGCTAAAGCTTCAAAAATATATGCTTCAGCTCCTGGAACAAATCTATTCTGATCGGTATCTTCAATACGAATATAAAAAGTACCCTTGTGTTTTTTTGCGAATAAGTAATTAAATAAGGCTGTTCTTACTCCGCCAATATGTAAAGGTCCGGTAGGACTGGGTGCAAAACGCACGCGAACTTCTTGTGACATTTTTATTTTTTTTTTCAAAGATACAATTATCCTCAGGTTATAATAATTAATTCTATATTTTAAACTCGCTTATCGATTAAAACAATTGGCTTTCGGCTTAACGGATTAAAAATAATTTTTTGTAATTCTTCAATAGCTACAACTTCAATTTTAGGAGTTACGCGCAGTTTTGCTCTAAAATGATCTTTAATTGCATCAACATCAGGTACAAAATCAGCCTTAAAGGCTATTTTAATAACAATTTCATCAGTGCCTAGTTCGTTATGCCATATTTCAATAATATGGTGCTCAATACTACTAAAGTTAGCTAAAGCATCATGCATTGCAGGCGGATATAAAGTTGTGCCTTTATATTTAACCATTTGCTGCTTACGACCTTCAACTGGACCAATTCTATAACTCAACCTACCACAACGACATGGCGTAGTGTGTTTTTTAACAACATCACCCGTTTTAAAACGTACCAACGGCAGCCCTTCTATTCCTAATGTAGTAACAACTAATTCACCACTTTCGCCATCGGCAACAACATTATCGTTATCGTCTAAAATTTCAGTAATAATTAGTTCTGGAATTACATGACCACCAGCAAAATGTTCACATTCTGTAAAAGCAGAACTCATTTCTGTAGATGCGTAAGTAGAATGCAATCTAATATTCCACTTTTCAGTAATTTTATTTGCTAAAATTGTTGGTTGTAAATCCGATGTTCGCAAAGCTTCGCCAATACAGATTACAGCTTCAACACTTGATTCTTGGTACGGAATATCATTTTTTTCAGCAAACTCAATCATTTTTAAAAGAAAAGAAGGAACACCAATTAAAAATTTAGGTTTATACTTAAATATACTATCCCATTGCATTTGTGGAATTCCAGATCCAACACGAATTACACCGCATCCTAATTGACGTAATCCTAAAAAATAAGCTAATCCGGCCATAAAACGACGATCCATTGTAGTCATTAACTGAACTACATCGCCGGGCTGTATTCCTGCAGTTTGAAACGATGTCATTTCATTAAACGCTAAACGATCTAAGTCGGCATCTGTTAATCCAAAAGTAACTGGCGACCCTAAAGTTCCCGAAGTGGTTGCGTAATCCCGAATTTTATGCATCGGAACACAAAAAAAATCATCATTAAACTGCTGTAAATCGTTTTTAGAAGTTGTTGGCAATTTTTGTAAATCTTCAATTGTTTTTATCTTAGTAATATCAATATTTTTTTGACGAAACAATTGTTGATAATAAGGTGAATTTTTAGAAATATATTGCAGTTGTTCTTGCAATTTTTGTTCTTGTAGTATTTTAATATCGTGAGTAGATATGCTGTTTTTTTGAGCTATCATTTTATTTTTTTATTAGTTTTTTTGAGTTGATTCACAATTCGTTTTCTATCATTCTTATATGGAATTTCTAACGTTAAAGCTTTTTCAAAGTTTTGTCTAGCAACTTCATAAAAACCTTTTTTAAATTGAATTTGCCCCACTAAATCATAAACCTTCCATAACTTCGGATTCAGATCTATAAAATCATTTAATTCTTGTTCTGAAATTTTATTACCCGAAACTAAAGCTGATTCAATATTCTTCTTCTCAAACTTATACTTTTGAAAAGATTGATAATCCGATTTCATAAACGTAGAATCTGCGGCAATAGTTTCTGCATCATTAAATAAAATTTGAGTCGACTTATTCTCATCAAAAATTTTATTTAAATCGTAACAAACCATTGCACCAAGTTGATAAGGGGAGGAGGAAACCCACATTTTTAAACTTTTTGGCTCAAAAATTACGGCATGGTGTGCCATTAATTGATTTAGCGCTTTCTCGTTTCCTAAACCAATATTATTGTCTTCTAACCCTTCGGTAGATCGCAACAAATTGGCCATCTTTTGAGGCGTCCAAACCTTTTCATTTTTCATGTTTTTTTCAATAACCTGAAAACGGTATTCAGTATGACTATTTTTTACATGTTCTTGATTTCTTATATCGTCAGTATAAATAGTCGATTGAAAATGATTGGTACATATCAAAAAGTTCTGCTCTGGAGTATAAACGTCAAATTTATTAGGAGACATTTCTATAATCACTGCTTTATTTTGAGTACCCGAACCAATTAATAAACTCTCTGAAACAAAAACCTCAGTATTTTTGGCAATTTCTATAGCTTGCTCAATAGTTGCTGCTTCTTGTAAAATTTGACGAGCAACAATAGAAACAGGTTGTTTGGCTTTTAATGGAATATCCGATTTTGCAGCATTTAAAGTAACCGTAATTCCTTTTATGTTTATACCCGAAACAACCCCAATCATTCCAGGCCAAGAAACCGAAGCAAATGCAAAACCATTGGTTGGATTTACAAATTGAATTAGTTTATGATCGGCAAAAGCATCACCCACGTAGAAATCAAAATTTCTACCAATTAATAAATCACCATTTTCAGTGTTTTGGTCCCAAACAGCAAGCGATGAACAGCCAACAACGGCTAAATCTTGCATTGCATGTCCAATATCGTGTGCACCATGTAAAAATAAAGCACGTTGAAATTTTGGAGCTACCCAGTTATAATCTTCTGAAGAAAATTGAGACAGCGTATAAATTTCTTTTAAATAAGGAGTTGGAATATGTTGGTACATTTCTCGATTATACCATCGTAAAAAACGAATTAGAAATTTTTGTTTTGTTTTGGATGGAATAGTAGTTTTAAGGTTATCAAAAAAAGCCTTTTCTTGGTATTGGTATAAATTTTGAGTTAACAAACCTGAGTAATAACCTATTTCTTCGGGAGATCCACTTACTTTTAATTCCCAGTTATTATATTTATTTTTTTGTAAAAAATTGGTTTTCACTTGCTTAAAACTATCAGTTGCCACATCTAATTGTAAGTTAACAGCTGTAAGTTCAACTTCAGGTTTAAATTTCATAGATTTTCTAACACCACAACTAGTCAGTTGTAGAATTAAAAAGAAAAAAATAATTTTACTAATTATTTTATGCATGATTTTTAATCTTATCTAATAAATAATTTCTACCTAAAATTTCAGCACACGTTGAAACTGCACCAATTGTAACACCCAAAATACCATGCATATTAACACCTTGACCAGTAAAATATAAATTTGAAATTTTAGATTTCGAGGCAATAAAATGTCTCAAAGGCTGGCTAGCATCTTTTATAGAACCGTATAGGTTACCTTGATTTCCACCTATATAATCTCGATAAGAAAGCGGGCTAGCTGTATCTATTAATTCAATATTACTTTTTAAATTCGGTATCACTTTTTCGGCTTCTTCAATTAATAAGTCAGCGATTACTTTTTTGAATTTCTCATAATCAGTACCCCGATCCATTGGTTTTGAAACAGTATTTTTAGAATTCTCCCATTTTTTAACCAAATCAAAATTCATATAACTTAACAAACAAATACTATCTGCAAATTTTTGATCGGTTCCTTTGGCGTTCATCGCAATTAAAAACTTAGATACTTTTGTGTCTATTCCTTCTATCAACAGAGAATCAGAAATATTGGTATGCGAATATAAATTATAGTTTAGGTATTCAATAGTATTTGGTTTAAGTTTAATAAAAACGGAAAAGGATGCAATGGTATCTTCTAATTGAGAAATTCTGTTGTAATATGCTTTTTTAAAATAGGAAGGGCCAACTTGATTTAAAGTAGTTTTGGGATCAATATTAGATATAAACAACTTGCTTTGGATACAATTGCCATCTTTCAACTGAACGTATTTAATAATATCGTTTTCAACCACATATTTTACAACTTCGGTATGTTTATACACCTCGGCATTATATGTTCGTAATTGCTTAATTAAAAGATTTGTTATTTGACTTCCTCCATTTATACACCGGTAGGCACTTTGTATATATGAATTTAATATCAAAGCATGCATATAAAAAGGAGTATTAGTATAACCCGCATATAAAAAGCTGTTTCCAGTTAAAACCGCCCGAAGTTTTAAATTACTAGTCAAATTTTCTAAATAATTTGATAAACTAAGTTCAAAAACATCCGAATCATAACTACCTTCAATTGAAACGTTATATAACGGAAATTTGGCACAAATCGACTTTATATCGTTTATATATTGTTGCAAAGCAACTTCTTCGGATGGAAAAAATTTTAAAAGTTGTGCAATAAAATTATCGTACCCTTGCGCCAAGGGATACGCAGTATTATCTTCTGCAAAATAAATAGAATCAAAACAGTCAGTATCTAACTTTTGTAATTTTAGATCCGATTGTATTTCTAAATAAGAAAAATAGGTGTGCAAATTTTGTCCAGGTTCTAATCCTCCAACATAATGAACACCGGTATCAAAAATAGTTTTATTACGTACAAACGTTTGTAAATTGCCTCCATATTGGTTGTTTTTTTCGAGTACACAAACTTTTTTACCTTCTTTAGCTAAAATTAGCGCCGAAACTAAGCCACCTAAACCACTGCCAGTTACAACTACATCGTAAATAATATTTGAATTAATTTTTGACAAAATGTATAATACTATCTTTTTGAAACTTAATTTGAAAACCTAATTTATAAAGCTCTTGGTGTAAAACAGCATTATGAATTACAACAATATCTGTAAATAATGCTAATTTATTAATTTCAACCGAATCCGCAGTCATTTGTTTTGAAATTAAAAGCTTCGTAATTCCTTCTGGCTCATTTTCAAGAAAAGAAATATAACGGTTCGCTCTTAAATAATTAGATTTTGCAACAGTGCGTTTATCATGATCAAAAATAACAGAATAAATTTTTCTATTAGCCTGCTGTAAAGCCAAAATAAAATCAATTTGGCCATAATTATCAGCCCAATGCACAAATTTATCTTTCGGGCTAAAAAAAGAATTTAATTGATGGTAAATACCTTTATTTATATTAAAATCGGTAGTTACAGCTTTAATTATGTCTTCTTCTTTATACAGATAACTCCAAAGTAATTTTTTCTTGAAATAGTTCTCGTTTTCCAATCGATTACGTAACTGATTAAACTCCATTTTAAAGTGCTTTGATACCAATTTGGTACGCTCTTTATAGGTTTCACCAAAAATATCGTCATTATATTTTATACGCTTACCAACCGTTGTAGATAATTTACCATCATAAACAATAAAATCTCCTTTAGGTAAAACTTCACTGTTTCCGTGAATATAAAAAGGTAAAATGTCTAATTTTAATTGCTGTGCTAAATAAAAAGCACCTTTATGAAAACGTTGAATTGAGTTGTTATAAGAACGAGTTCCTTCGGGAAATACAACAATAGAATATCCCATGGCAATTTTATCTTTTAATAACTCAGCGCCATTTTCTATTCCTAACGATGTTGGATAAAACCCAGCTGCTCGAACAATTCGACCAAAAACTGGAGAATTCCAAACCCAATCGTTTACAAAAAATATAATTTTTGGCACACGCATTCCGATCAATAAAGTATCTAAAAATGAGGCGTGATTAGCAATAATTACAGCAGGTTTTTTAAAATCTTCTTGATACGGATTATCAAATTTGTTTTTTATATATGGACTTAAATAAATAATACATTTCATGTAATTAGACATTAAAGTACTAAACAAATTTTGCTTCTTTTTTGAAGAAATTGGTAAGCCAAAAAATAATAAACGTCCGATAATTGAAACAGTTAATGAAATAATTCCATAAAAAACAAAAAACAAAACACTTAGAATAAGCAATCGTAAAGTTATAGGAGACAATCCTTTACTCACTCTATTAACCACGGTGATTTTAAAAAATAAAGGATAAAAAACAAACGAAATAATAACTGCAGCAAAAACACCAATTAAAGAAACACTTGCTATTGATAATAATGCAGGGTGCTTAGCAAATATTAAAGCCCCAATGGCAAGAACCGTTGTTAAAACAGCTAATAAAATTGAAGTTCGATATGTTTGTAATTCATTTTTACCTGTTGTGTATTCTTTTTGAAGAGCCGAGGTCATGAAAATAGAAAAATCAACTCCGTGCCCAAAAACTAACGTACAAACAATTGCACTGAAAATATTGAATTCTAAATTAAAAAGTCCCATTAAGCCAGCTGTTACCAAACCTGTAAATAAAATGGGTAACATGCTAAATAAAACCCATTCAAAACGGCGGAAAAACAACCATAAAATAAAAACGATTGCTAAAACAGAATAATCTATTAAATTGTTGAAATCATTTTTTAATTGTCCTAAATACGTTTCGTTGAGTTGCTTTCTATCAATTGCAAGTACATTTTCAAGTTGTTCAACTTGCTTAATGAATTGTTCACGCATTGATTCATCTAACTTAACAACGGTTGAAATTGTAAAAAACCCATCTTTTTCAACTATAAAATCATTACTTGCTAAGGCTTTTGCAGAGGTAAAATCAGATAAATTAAGTGGTGTGATCGATCTGTGTAATTGGTTATAAAATGTTGCGTGAGCCTCATCAGCAAAACCAAATTTCTTACCTTCTGTTACTAACGTTGTAACAACATTTTGTTTATTAATGGCCCAGAAATTATTCCAAGTATTATAATCCTCTATTTGATTTGATACTGATTTAATAGCCTTTTGAGGAGCTGTAAATTGAATAATTTGCTTTTTACTTAACTCTTGCTTTAATAACAGTTCAACTTTTTGATGGCTATCTAAAACTTGATCGAACGACTTTCCATAAGCAACCACATAAATTGATTTGGCATTATTATGCGTTAAATTATCCAGCTTATTTTCAACTTCTTTTAAATCACTTGGCATATAATTTAATGCTGATAAATCATTATTATAACCAACCTTGTTAAAGGTGAATAAACTAACCAAAATAATAGCCAAGCAACCAAAAATTAGAAACTTACTTTTTTCGAAAGGATAACTTGCAATTTTATCTAAATAAGTACTATTACTTAATTGTTTTGTTGGTTTATAAATGTGTGGAATAATTAATAGCGAAAAAATAGCAGATCCTAAAATAGCAATTGAAGCAAAAATTCCTAAATCAATTAAAGCCTCGCTATGAACAAAAAGTAAACACAAAAATGCGACCGCATTGGTTGATGCGCTCATGATTAAAGGCTTAGAAATTTCTTTATACAATGCCTGAACATTAGTATGACGTTTATAATGCGTTAAAATATGCAACGCATAATCAATAGTAATTCCGACTAAAACTGCCGAAATACTTAATGAAATAGCCGAAATACTTGGCTTTAATAGTGATAAAATAGCAATAGCGAATACGCCGGCGAAAATAGACGGAATAAAAATAATAATAGGGATGCTAATTCTACGGTAAAAAATAATCAACAAAACCATTAAGGTGGACATTGATATAATAATCGTGGTAAAAATATCTGTCTTTATTTGCTTGGCATTTGCATTTGCAACAAGAGCAGAACCGTAAAGATTAATTTGGGCTTTCCCTTTATATTCCTCGTTAAGATTATTTTGAATTTTACTTAAAAAATCAACAAATTGTGTATTAATATTTGAGTCGGAAATCGAAGCGTTAGGCGAAATAAATAAAAGAATTTTGCTCGAGTCGGCCGAAGTTATAAATCCGTTTACCAATCTAAAATCAGAACCCGAAATTTGACTTTGAAGTTTTTTTAAACCTATAAATGTGATTCCTAACGGGTCATTCTGAATGTATTTTGATGCTATAAAACCCGTTGGAGAAAGTAAGGTATTAAAATTTTGTTCAACCTGTTTTTTTAAACTGTCGGTAGTTAGTTTTAATTGTATCTGATCATAATCCTTTCGGTCCAAAAACAAAGGTAAATTTTGATTTACAAATTGATAGGTTTGGTCCATCAAATCTTCATCAATATATCCCTGAATATCATCAATAAAAATAGAATCGGTTTTTATTGTATCGTAAAATGATTGCGCCAAACTTAAAGCAGGATCTAAAGAAACTGAATCATTTTTCTCGATTAAAACTGTTATTTTATCCGAAAAATTTAGTTGTTTTATTACTTGAGTTGTAATATTTCCTTGTTCAGATTTTGGAATAATGCGAGTAACATCTTCATCAAATTTAATTTTTGATCCTAAATAACTGCAAAAAATTAAAAATACAAAAGCAAATAAAATACCTAAGGCTTTATTTTTATTAAAAAATAAATATGTGTTATAAAAAAATTTATGCATAACCAATCTTATTTGGCCTTTTTAAATTTAATGTTAAAAAATAAATAACTTACTAATCCAGCTGCTATTGCACCAGTAATTGCTAATACAAAACTACCCAAAATATATTGTAACAGGTTGTGCTTGATAGACTCAAAAGTAACTTGATGCAAGCTTAAAATTCGAATGTGTGCTGGGTGAATTTTATTTCCAATCCACAAAGAAGCAAATAGGATAAAAGGAATCATTGGAGCGATACTAATATTTGAAAAAGCAAAGGTTATTACTTTATTCAATTTAAAAAACATTGCCAAACCAATAGACAAAGCTAAATGAAATCCCCAAAAAGGAGATAATCCAATAAAAATACCCAAAGCTATTGATAACGCTTTTGTTTTAGGCGAATCATGAGAAGCTAAAATTTCGTTTTTTATAAACTGCTTTAAACTCTTTTTTCTGTAGGTTTGAATTAAATTTCTTGGTTTAATATACACAAAAAGAATAGTAACTAAGGCAGTGTTTAATATGCTTATTCGTGTAAAATCTAGAAATGGACGAAAATGTGAAACTCGCTCGGTTGGATCATATAAAACCTGAATCGGAATATTTTTAACAGCAACACCGTTCCAAGCAGTACGAACAATCACTTCAATTTCAAATTCAAATTTTGAAGTAAAAAATTTTTTCGGAATATAATTTAATGGATAAGCTCTGTACCCAGATTGTGTATCTGACAAGGCAACTCCCGTTTCAACCTTAAACCAAAAATTCGAGAAATTATTACCAAAATTACTTTTTTTAGGTACCGTATCTTGATTCATATTACGACTACCTATTAATAAAACAGGTGCTGTACTTTGTTTAATTTCGTCAAAAAAAATAGGTAATTCATTCGGGTAATGTTGTCCGTCAGAATCAATAGTAATTACGTAATCAAAACCAAAATCTTTAGCTTTTGTAAAACCCATTTGAAGGGCAATTCCTTTTCCTAAATTTTTTGGCGACGTAAGTACATTGATTTGAGAGTACTGTGCTAATATCTGAGCTGTTGTATCAGTACTTCCATCATTTACCACAATTACATCTTTTGTGTACTGTAAAACACCGTCTAAAACACGCTGTAATGTTTTATCGTTGTTGTATGTGGGTATTAAAACACAAATTTTATATGCAGGATTGGGAATTTGCATGTATTAAAGGTTTTTTTTCTCGACTTCAGAAAATTTATTTGATGACAAAACGTATTCTTTAATTATTTTTTGAATTTTAGAATCTGTATGCTTAAAATTAGACCAAACAAATTGTTTATCTGCTTTTATATTTTGGTTGTATTTTAAAATAGCCGGTGTGTTTTGCTGAATTGTTAATCGGATAAATCGAACTTCAATATTATTAGGATTATGTTCAATTAATCGATTTAAAGCCAATGCGCCTTCTTTAAAAAGGTCTTTTTTAAGTTGTCGGTTTTTTTCAAACTTAGATTGAGTCATTTTTCCGGCTTCTTTATAGGCCAAAAAAACTGGATCCGAATTAGTTATCTTGTTTGTGTTTTGATAAAAAACAAGTGCTTGCTCCTTATTTGTGTGAGCTGTTTGAAAATTTTTTCTAAACCAATCTAAATCATTTGTAAAGAAAAGAGTAAAAATACTGATAATGATAATCAAATATTTCATAATGTTAATTTTTAGAATACAAGCTCGATAATTTTAAAGCAACAGTATCATTAAAATAAGTAACGTTTTTAACTTTAATTTCGTTTTCTATCGCTACAATTTCAAATTCTAAACGTAAATTTGGAGTTACAACAGGATTTATTAAAGCCATGAATTTAATATTATTAGATTCTATTAATCTAACCTGACAGCCAATAATTTGTTCTGTTATTTCTTTTATAATTTGCATCATACAAACACCAGGCATTACAGGATTATTTGGAAAATGCCCATTAAAAATTTCGTGCTTAGCGTCTAAAATAATTTGCGCTTCGAACTTATTAGTTTCAACGTTGGTAATACTTTGTATTTGATATAAACTAGGAAATAACATATAATTCATTTAATATACGGCAAATATAACTTTTTTATATGTTAGGATACAAAAACTGACAAGTAACATCAAAAAACATTTAAAAAATATACTTCTTTTCTATTTTTTTAAGTTATCCTTTTTATAATAACGAATTTATGCATTTTAAGTCTTTAAAAATTTTAAGAGAAGTTTTGGCTAAAACAGGAGACAATCAATTTTATAATGCGATTAAAATTACATTTTGTGCATTATTGTCCTTCTTAATTTTTTATAATAGTTCAACTCCAGCATTAGCTTTTTCAGTAACATTAGGCGCCATGCTTTGCGCACCAATTGACATCAGTAGTAATCTGAAGCATAAAATTGTAGGACTAAGTTGTGCAGCCATACTAATTCCAGCTTTTTCGGTACTACTTACTTCTATTTATAACTTAACAGGCTTGTTTCTTGTTGTATTTGTTGTGTTGGTTTTTATCAGTGCTCTTATTTCTTTATACGGACAAAGAGCTTCACAAATGTCATTTACATTATTGTTAGGAATTAGTTTATCGTTTATACATTATGATACACCAGAAAATGCTTTGCATAATGGTTTTTATATGTTTTTAGGCGGCTTACTTTATTTAATAATTTCGGTAGTTTTTTATTTTTTTATGCCTTCTCGCTATATAAATTTAGAAGTTGCAAATTGTATGGATAATGTGGCCGAATATCTTCAGCTACGCTCTGAGCTTTGGGGAAATAATCCTGATATTGAATCAATAAAACACAAACAGCTAGAATTACAAATTACAATTAACGACTCGTTTCATAAAATTAGAGAATATTTGGTTTTTAATAAAATGAGAACGATAAACTCTAACAACAATCGGAAATTACTTATTGCTTTATCTTCATTAATTGACATCATGGAATTGGCCATTTCTACTACATTTAATACCCAAGAAATTAAGGAAAAATTTACAGATGATGTTAGCATTTTACACAATCATCAAATAATCACAGCCAACTTTTCTATAACGCTTAAAAACCTTTCTGAAAGTATTAAAGTACACGGAAAATATGTTTCACATTCGACGTTAACAAAGCAGTACAAAGATTTACAAAATCAAGTTAGTGCTTACTGTGTAACTAAAAACTGGGATATTTACAATGAAAATCAAATTGCATTTAATAACATTCTGTTTTATTTTGATAAACAAATTGAAAAAATAAGGGGTCTAGAACGTGTTTATAAAGAACATGTAAATGCAGACGATTTAGAAGGTAAATTTAAAGACCTCGAAAAATTTTTTACTCCAGAACATTACCGATTTACAACTTTAATTGAAAATATAAATTTTAAATCTACCTATTTTAGATACGCCCTTAGAATGACAATTGCCATGTTACTCGGGTTAGTAATT
>Ga0233372_1000045_pt1 | contig 53500 bp, 47 predicted proteins | sample ElkDunMinimDraft_4_FD_191538 | JGI IMG/M metagenome (GOLD analysis project Ga0233372, IMG submission 191538) | Fecal eukaryotic communites from dung pellets of Tule Elk in California, USA - Elk Dung D8 | ecosystem: Host-associated > Mammals > Digestive system > Large intestine > Fecal | place... | reverse complement strand
TTCCGGACAGGCAGCGCACAGCCAGGCGGTGCCGTCGAAACGGAAACGGGGCCCGATCGGGCCCCGTTTCCTTGCGTCCTGCGTCGTTCAGTTCACGCGTTGCGCGACGCGCAGCACCTTGGGCGTGACGAAGATCAGGAGTTCGGCCTTCTCACGATCGCGCCCGCGCTTCTTGAACAGGTTGCCCAGGATCGGCAGGTCGCCCAGGAAGGGCACCTTGCTCAGGTCGCTGCGGTCACGGAACTCGTATACGCCGCCGATCGACACCGTCTGACCATCCTCGACCAGCACGGCCGTGGTGATCTCGCGCTTGTTGATCTGCGGAACCTGGCCAAGTCCGTCGCCGACATCGATGAAGCTGGCGATCTCGTCCTTCTTCAGGGCCATGTTCAGGAATACGCGACCGTCGTTGGTGATGGTCGGCGTGACCTTGAGCTCCAGCAACACGTCCTTGAACTCAACGGTCGGGATGCTGTTGCTCTGCCCGCCGGTCACGGTCAGGTAGCCCACTTCCTGCCCCTGCCGGATCACCGCTTCCTTCTGGTTGCTGGTGACGATGCGGGGATTGGACACCACCTCGCCGCGTCCCTCTTCCTGGAGAGCCGAGATCTCGACGTCCCAGTTCACGTAGTTGCCCAGGATCGTCAACGCCAGGGAGCCGGCACCCGCGCCCGCGGACCGCGAGAAGTTGAGCGGGTTCTCGAACGTCGGAAACGGAGCGTCTTCCGGATCCCGCAGGAAAGCGTTACGCGAGCTGATGAAGGACTGGTTCGACGCGATGCTACCGGAAGTCACCAGACGGTCCTTGGCGCCATAGACGCCGAAACGCGCCCCCAGGTCGCGGGCGAACGATTCCTGCGCAATCACGATGCGTGCCTCGATCACCACCTGGTCGACCGGCTTGTCGAGCATTGCGACGAGGCGCTGGATCTCGGTGACACGCTGCGGGATGTCGATCACAAGCAGGGTGTTGGTGCGGCGGTCGAAGCTCAGGCTGCCACGCGTGGAGAGGAAGCCGCGGCTCTGCTGGTTCGATCCCGACGAGCCGCCACCAGCCCCCATGCTGTTCTTGCTCTCATCGGTCAACAGCTTGGCGATGTCCTCGGCATTGCCGTAGCTGATCGGGATGTACTCGGTGACCATCTCGGCGCGCTCCTCGAGCTCGAGGCGCGCGTCTTCCTTGGCTTTCTCGAAGGAGGCGATCTCGCTCTGCGGCGCGACCCACACCACGTTGCCGCTGCGCCGCTTGTCCAGCTGGCGCGCCTGCAGGACGATGTCCAGCGCCTGGTCCCAGGGAACATTGATCAGGCGCAGGGTGACGTTGCCGGTCACCGTGTCGCTGGCGACGATGTTGAGGTTGGACTCCTCGGCGATCAGCTGCAGGACGGTACGCACCGGCACGTCCTGGAAGTTGAAGGTCACCGGGCGGCCGCTGTAGCCGCGGCTGGCCGAGGCCTGGGCCGTGCTCGCCACCGTCGACGGGCTGCTGGCCCCGACCGCGCGCTCGGACGTGGCGGCCGCGCGGGGCACGATCTCGACGACGTAGTCGCGGCCGGTCTGGTAGGCCAGCGACTCGAAGCTGCCCTGCGCGCTGAGCACCAGCTGCGCGCCCTCGCCGCCCTGCCGGGCATCGATGCGCTGCACCGGCGTGGCGAAGTCGCTCACGTTGAGCGGACGCTGCAGCGCCGCGGGCAGGGACGCATTGCCGATATTGACGATGACGTTCGCACCCTGGGTCCGCAGGTCGGGATTCGCCCCGTCGCCATCGAAGCGGAGGATCAGCTTGCCGGCGCCGCCGTCTCCGCGCTTGAAGTCGACGGCGGAGACCGAGACTGCGGCAGGCACCTGCTTGGCCGGATCGACGGACACGACCTGGGCCATCGCCAGCATCGCCGGTGCGTGGGCATGCGAACCCGGTGCACCTGCCGCGGCCGAAGCAGAAAGCAGTCCGGCGAACAGGCCGATGGCCAGCGCGTGGACGGAGATGGCCGGCCGGGTTGGCTGCCGATTACGCACTTTGGTGACGGTCATCTTTGACTTCCCCTGATCAATTGTCTTCGAGCGCAATCGAAGCCGGCCGTTCCAGCCAGCCGCCAGCGCCATCCGGCACGAGTTCGACGAGATCGATTCTATCTTCCTGCACACCGGTCACCCGGCCATCGTTCTGGCCCACGTAGACGCCGGGCGACACCCGATAGGTCACCTTGTCCGGCGCCATCACCAGCGCGACCATGGACGGGCCGGTATGCAAGGTGCCGACCATGTCCAGGCTGTCGAGCGGGAACTGCTCGAGTATCTGCTTGCGCCGGTTGGAATCGGGCCTGGGCCCGCTGCCGCTGCCGTCGTCGCGGAAAGCCGCGCTGAAGGGATCGCGCAGATCCTGCGCCGCGTACTCGAACGTCTCGAACTGCTGCATCACCGGCAGCGGCTGCAGCGGTGGGGCCGGACGGGCCTTCACGTTCGCGACCCACTCGGGCAGGTTGGGCGCATCGCCCGGCGTGCTGGCCACGCCACGGACGCAGCCGGTGATCGCCAGCGCCAGCATGCATGCCATGGCGCCGGCGGCATTCCTGGAAATTCCCATCAGCGAGTTCCCCCTGCGGCTGCCGCCGCAACCTGCTCCTGGGCCGCCGCCTCTTCCTCGTCGAGATAGCGGTAGGTCTTGACCGTGCCGGCCAGCTCCAGGCTCGAATTCGGGCCGATGCCGGCGAGGCTGTTGTTGCCGCTGCCGCGCGGACGCAGCGAGATGTCGTGCATGGTCATGATCACCACGCGCGGCAGCGAGGCCACGCCGCTGACGAAGGCTCCGAACTGGTGGTAGGTGCCCACCATCTTCAGCTCGATCGGCTTCTCGGCGTAGAACTCCTTGGGCGCCTCCGGGCCGGGCTTGAACAGCTCGTTGTGGATGCCGGTCGCCAGCGCGGTCTGCGAAATGTCGTTGATCAGCGCGGGCATCTCGGTGCGGCTGGGCAGCTGCCGGAGCATCTGCTGCAGTTGCTGCTCCATCTGCGCCAGCTGCTGCTTGAGCGGCTCGAGGTTGGACGCGCGGCCCTGCTTGGTTTCGAAATCCGTGCGCAGCTCGGCTTCCTTGCGCTCCAGGTTCTGGAGCTCGGGACCCTTGGGCCGGGTCACCACGTACCAGAGCAGGCCGAAGATCAGGGCCGCCAGCAGCACGCAGAAGCCGATCTTGTACTCGCGCGGCCACGATCCCATGTTGTTGAAGTCGAGTTCCCGCAGCGACACCTTCTTCTTGCTCACTGGGCAGCTCCTTCAGCAGGCGCGGGCGCGATCGCCGGCTCATCCTGGACAGTCGCAGCGTCCGCCGCGGCTCCCGCCACGCCATCGGCTGCGGCCACGGCCGGTTCGGCGCTGACCGGCGGCACCGCGTCCGGCACGCCGTCGCCGTCCTCGTCCTTGGGCGCGTTGGGGTTGGCCAGCTGCACCGACAGCGTGAACGCGTAGGGCAGGCCGGCGACGCCGTCACGCGCCTCGATGATCGACAGGTCGGGCTTGGTCATCCAGCCCGAACCTTCGAGGTTGCGCATGTAGGTACTCACGCGGGAGTTGGACTGCGAGCGGCCTTCCAGCGTCAGCTTCTCGCCCTCCTGCTTGATCCCGGTGAGGATCACGCCGTCGGGGATCGTGCGCACGAGCGAATCGAACAGGTGCACCATCTGCGAGCGGTTGGCCTGCAGCTGCTCGATCACGTCCTTGCGCGCCAGCAGGCGGGCCCGCTGCTTGTCCAGGGCTTCGATCTCGACGATCTTCTCGTCGACCGCGGCGATCTCCTGCTCCAGGAAGCGGTTGCGCTCCTGCTGCCCGGAGATCTGCGCGTCGTAATACATGTTGAACAGGAACCAGAGCAGCAGGCCGGCCAGCGCCGACGCGCCGAGCATCACCCCGAATTCCTTCTGGCGGAGCTTGCGGCGCTCCGCGCGCCAGGGAAGGAGGTTGATCCGGGCCATCAGTCGAAGCTCCTCAGGGCCAGGCCGCAGGCGATCATCAGGGCCGGCGCATCCTGGGCCAGGGCATGGGCCTGGACCCGCGCGCCCAGCGTCATCTGCGCGAGCGGGTTGGCGATGACCGTCTGCACGCCCAGTTGCTCCTCGACCATTTCCGAGATGCCCGGGATGGAGGCGCAGCCGCCGGCGAGCACGATCTGGTCGACGCGGTTGAACTCGCTGCCCGCGTAGAAGAACTGCAGCAGGCGGCTGATCTGCTGGACCAGCGCCTCCTTGAACGGCTCGAGCACTTCGATCTCGTAGCTCTCCGGGAGGCCGCCCTGGCGCTTGGCCAGCCCTGCCTCCTCGTAGCTCAGGCCGTAGCGGCGCATCACCTCGTCGGTGAGCTGCTTGCCGCCGAACACCTGCTCGCGTGCGTACAGGCTGCGGCCGTTGCGCAGGATGTTGAGCGTGGTCATCGTCGCGCCCACGTCGACCAGCGCGACGATGCCGTCGCGCGGGATATTGAGCGTGTTGGCAAGCAGGCCGAATGCGTTCTCGATGGCGAACGCCTCGACGTCCACCACTTTGGCGGTCAGCCCGCCGAGTTCGAGCGCCGAGGCGCGCATCTCGACGTTTTCAGAGCGCGATGCCGCAAGCAGCACCTGCACCATCTCGCTGTTCCCGGGCATGGCGCCCAGCACCTCGAAGTCGAGGTTCACTTCCTCGATCGGGTAGGGAATGTAGTTGACCGCCTCGAGTTCGACCTGGGACTCCATGTCGTCGTCGTCCAGGTCGGCCGGCATCGGGATGATCTTGGTGATCACCGCCGAACCCGAGACCGCGGCCGCGGCGAACTTGGCCTTGCTCCCGGAGCGCGAGACGGCGCGGCGGATGGCCTCGCCCACCGCTTCGACTTCGACGATGTTCTTCTCGACAACCGCGTTCGGCGGCAGCGGCTCGACGGCGTAGTGCTCGACCCGATAGCGGTCGCCGGATCGCGACAGCTGCAGCAGCTTGACCGCGGTCGAACTGATATCGACGCCGACCAGCGGCGCTTGACTTTTTGTGATCAGTCCCACGTTTTTCCCCTTTGCCACGGGCGCTTACGTGCGCAACGTGCCCCGGCGCATTAAATAACGGACTTTTCACCCCGTGGCAACAGGCGTCTTCCCGTAGCGTGCCGCAGTGCCCGCTTGCGGGCGCCCGGCCCTCCCGGGCCGGACATGACCGCCCGCCCTCCGGCCCGCGGGCACGCCGACCCCGCCCGTCGGTCGAACCCGCGGCGCCCACTATACTTGCGTCTTATGTCCGAACCCGCCCCCTCCCCCAAGAAATCCCGCCTGGCGCTGCGCCTGCTCCGCTGGGCACTGCTGGCCTGCCTGGCCGTGGCCGTGGTCGCCGCCGCCGCCGGCGCATTCGTCTATTACACGGTGTCCTCCAAGCTGCCCGAGGTGCAGAGCCTGCGCGACATCGAGATGCAGGAGCCGATGTACGTCTACGCGCGCGACGGCAAGCTGATGGCGCTGTTCGGCGAGATGCGGCGCTACCCGGTGAAGATCGAGGACGTGCCCGAACGCCTCAAGCAGGCGTTCCTCGCGACCGAGGACGCGCGGTTCTACGAACATGGCGGGGTCGACTACAAGGGCGTCGCGCGTGCGGTGTGGCTGCTGGCCAAGACCCGCGGCCAGGAACGCGTGCCGGGCGGCTCGACCATCACCCAGCAGGTCGCCCGCCAGTTCTACCTGAGCGCCGAGTACAGCTTCACCCGCAAGTTCGCCGAGATGCTGCTGGCGCGGAAGATGGAGCGGGAACTGAGCAAGGACGAGATCTTCGAGCTCTATCTCAACAAGAGCTTTTTCGGCAACCGCGCCTACGGCATCGCCGCGGCGGCCGAGTTCTACTACGGCAAGACGCTGGATGCGCTGGACCTGGACGAGATCGCGTCGCTGGCGGCGATCCCCAAGTTCCCCTCCAGCGGCAATCCGCTGAGCAATCCGGAACGCGCGCGCGAACGCCGCGACGATTACGTGCTGGCCCGGATGCTCGAGCTGGGTTACATCAGCCAGGCCGAGTACCAGCAGGCCCGTGCCACGCCGATGCACGCCAAGCCGCACGAGCGCCCGGTCGAGGCGTATGCGCCCTACGTGGCCGAGATGGTGCGCCAGGAGATGGAGGCGCGCTTCGGCGGCGACGTGCTGAGCCGGGGCTACCACGTCACCACCACCATCGATCCGGTGATGCAGGCGGCTGCGGATCGCGCCGTGCGCAGCGGCCTGGCCGCCTACGACCATCGCCACGGCTGGCGCGGAGCGGAACAGCACTTCGAGCTGGCGGACGACGAGGACGCGGCGACCGCCAGCGCACGCCTGCGGACCATTCCGCCGCAGGGCGGCCTGCTGCCGGCGATCGTGCTCGGCACCGGCAAAGGCACGGCCGAGGTCGTGCTCGCCGATGGCACCACGCAGACCCTGGATGCGGCCGCCAGCCGCTGGACCGGCAAGAACCCGGCCGCCCTGGTCAAGCGCGGCGACCTGGTGCGGGTGGCGCGGATCGAGAAGGCCGCCGCGGCGGTCGGCGACGCGGCGCCGCCGACCGTGACCTGGCAGCTCGACCAGCTGCCGCGCGCGCAGGCCACCCTGGTGTCTCTGGAGCCGGCCAACGGTGCGCTGCGCGCACTGGTCGGCGGCTTCAGCTTCGCCGGCAACAAGTTCAACCGCGCCACCCAGGCCCGGCGCCAGCCAGGCTCGAGCTTCAAGCCCTTCATCTACGCGGCCGCGTTCGAACGCGGCTTCAATCCGGCCTCGATCGTGCTCGACGCGCCGGTGGTGTTCCGCATGCGGCGCGGCCAGGAATGGCGGCCCCAGAACGACGACGGCCGCTTCCTCGGGCCGATGCGCCTGCGCGAGGCGCTGGTGCGCTCGCGCAACCTGGTGTCGGTGCGCCTGCTCGATGCGATGGGGGTCGACTATGCGCGCCGCTACATCAGCCACTTCGGCTTCGACGAGGCCGAGCTGCCGCCCAACCTCTCGATCGCGCTGGGCACGCCGTCGCTGACCCCGCTGTCGGTGGCGCGCGGCTACGCCGTGTTCTCCAACGGCGGCTTCCGCATCGACCCCTGGTTCATCGACGAAGTGCGCGACCGCAACGGCGAGCTGGTGTACAAGGCCAATCCGCCGCTGGCCTGCCCCGGCTGCGCAGCCAACGAACGCGGTATCCAGGTGGCGCGCGCCAACGTGATCGACGGCTTCGACCTGGGACCGGCGCGCCCGACGACCGGCCCGGCCGCCGGTACCGCCGATGCGGAGGACGCGGCACCTGTCGCGCAGGTGCCCGAGACGCTGCCCGAGAATGCGGTCGCGGCGCCGCGCGCGATCGACGACCGCGTGGCCTACCAGCTGGTGTCGATGATGCGCGACGTCGTGCAGCGCGGCACCGGTACCGCGGCCAAGGTGCTCGGACGCGAGGACGTGGGCGGCAAGACAGGCTCCACCAACGACCACCGCGATGCCTGGTTCTCCGGATTCGGCGGCAACCTGGTCACCTCGGTGTGGGTCGGCCGCGACGACAACCGCTCGCTGGGCTATCGCGAGTACGGCGGCCGCGCCGCGCTGCCCATCTGGATCGACTTCATGCGCGTGGCGCTGGACGGTGTGCCGGAAGGGCGCAACGATCCGCCACCGGGCATGGTGAAGGTCGCCGTCACGGCGGGCGGGCAGCTGCTGCCGACCAGCGCAGACGGTGGAATCGGCGAGTACGTGAAGCTCGAAGACCTCGAGCGCATGGAGACGCTCAACGCCCCGGTCTATGACGAGGCGCCCGCCGAGGAGGCGTTCGACATCTTCTGAAGCCGCCCGGCGGCTTCAGTTGACCTTCGGGACACGTCGGTTACAGTCGGTGCATCGCAGGATCGGGGGATCGTGATGCACCGCGCCCGCCAGCACGCCGAAAGCCGCACCCGCGAACGGCGGCACCGCCTCGCCCACGAGGCGGCCAGACTGATGGCCGAGGGCGGTTTCCGCGACTACCACCAGGCCAAGCTCAAGGCCGCCGAGCGCCTGGGTTTCCACGACGACGCCTCGCTCCCACGCAACCGCGAGATCGAGGACGCGCTGCGCGAGTACCAGCGCCTGTTCCTGGGCGACAGCCAGGCAGACCATCTGCGCAGCTCCCGCGAGGCCGCCCTGCGCGCGCTGGAGTTCTTCGAACGCTTCGACGCGCGACTGGTGGGCCCCGTGCTCGAGGGCACTGCGGATGCGAGGACGCCCGTCTGCCTGCACCTGTACAGCGACGACGCGGATGCGGTCGCGCGCTTCCTGGACGAGGCCGGCATTCCCGCCGAACTGCGCAGCCGGCGGCTGCGGTTGGACCGGACGCGCGAAGGCGATTTCCCGGTGTGGCTGTTCACCGCCGAGGAACAGGGCTTCGAACTGGTCGTGCTGCCGTCCGTGGCGCTGCGGCAGCCGCCGCTGTCGGGTATCGACGGCCGGCCGATGAAGCGCGCCTCTGCCGCGCAGCTGCGGCAACTGCTGGTCGAGGACGAGATCGCCGGCTACGACGGTGGCAGCCCCACGCGGACCGCCTGACCGGGCGCCCCCCCCGGGTCCCGCGCCTGCCGGCGGACGCATCCGCCAGCCAGGCAAGAAAAAGCCCCGCGATCGCGGGGCTTTTCCGGACCACGGCGGACCGCGTCTCAGCGCTTGGGTGCGGGCACGTAGTCACGCACGTCGCTGCCGGTATAGATCTGCCGCGGACGGCCGATCTTGGCTTCCGGATCGACCTGCTGCTCCAGCCAGTGCGCCACCCAGCCGGCGGTGCGGCCGATGGCGAACATGACGGTGAACATCTCGGTCGGGATCTTCAGCGCCTTGTAGATGATGCCGCTGTAGAAGTCGACGTTCGGGTAGAGCTTGCGCTGGATGAAATAATCGTCCTGCAGCGCGGCCTCTTCCAGGCGCATCGCCACTTCCAGCATCGGATCGTCCACGCCCAGCTCGCCCAGCACCTTGTGGGTCATCTCGCGGATGATCTTGGCGCGCGGGTCGAAGTTCTTGTAGACGCGGTGGCCGAAGCCCATCAGGCGGAAGCCCGACTCCTTGTCCTTGGCCTTGGCGACGGCCGAGGCGACGTTCTTCGCATCGCCGATCTCCTCCAGCATCTTCAGCACCGCCTCGTTGGCGCCGCCGTGCGCGGGCCCCCACAGCGCGGTGATGCCGGCGGCGACGGAGGCGTACGGGTTGGCGCCGGTCGAACCGACCAGGCGCACCGTCGAGGTCGAGGCGTTCTGCTCGTGGTCGGCGTGCAGGATGAACAGCAGGTCGAGCGCCTTGGCCACGACCGGGTTCATCTCCAGCGGCTCGCTCGGCACCTCGAACATCATGTGCAGGAAGCGGTCGACGTATTCGAGGTTGTTGCGCGGGTAGCGGATCGGCCAGCCGATCGAGTAGCGGTAGGCGGCTGCGGCCAGGGTCGGCATCTTGGCCAGCAGGCGGATGGCGGCCAGCCGGCGCTGCTCGGGATCGTTGAGGTCGAGCGTGTCGTGGTAGAACGCCGAGAGCGAGGCGACGCTGCCGGCCAGCATGGCCATCGGGTGCGCGTCGTAATTGAAGCCCTGCAGGAAGTTCTTCAGCGACTCGTGCATCATCGTGTGATGCGTGACTTCGTGCTCGAACCTGGCGAAGTCGGCCTGGTTCGGCAGTTCGCCGTTCATCAGCAGATAGGCGACTTCCAGGAAGCTGGAATGCTCGGCCAGCTGTTCGATCGGGTAGCCGCGGTACAGCAGCACGCCCTTGTCGCCGTCGATATAGGTGATCGCGGACTTGCAGCTGGCGGTGGCGGTGAAGCCGGAGTCGTAGGTGAACAGCCCGGTTTCACGCGGCAGCCTGGAGACGTCGACACAGTCGTTGCCGAGGGTGGGCTTCAGGATGGGCAGTTCGACGGACTTGCCGCCTGCTTGCAACACGACGCTGTCGGACACGGATGCGCTCCTCTTGATTCAGACGTACGGACGGGTCCGCAGGACCCGGCGACGGCGGCACGACAACTGCCGCAACGCAACAATTATCGCACAGGCCGCTTGAGCACCGACTCGGACTTTGGCCAGGGCCGCCGCGCGCGGAGTTCGTCGCCGCCTGAGGGCTCGGGCCGAACGCCGGCACCAACGACAACGGCCGCCCGGAGGCGGCCGCATCGACGCATGACGGAACGGACCGTTCCGTCCGCGATTACTTCGCGTAACGACGCTTGAACTTGTCGATGCGACCGCTGGTGTCGACGACCTTGTTCTGGCCGGTGTAGAACGGATGCGTCGCGGACGACACTTCGATCTTGACCAGCGGGTATTCATTGCCGTCTTCCCACTTGATCGTCTCCTTCGAGGAGGCGGCCAGGGTCGAGCGGGTAAGGAACCGGAAATCGGAAGTGACGTCCTGGAAGACGACTTCGCGGTATTCGGGGTGGATGTCGGCCTTCATGGCGTCACACCGTGAGATTGCGCAGGGAAGCCCGGAATTATACCCAAGCGCGCCAGCCGCATGCAAGCGGCCTCAGCCAGCGGCCAGCGCGCGCCGGATGCGGTCCTCGACCGAGGCCTGGTCGTAGCGCAGCAGGATGCGCGCCGACTGCGGCCGCCCGGTCTGCGCGTTCCAGTCCACCACGGTGCAGCCGCGGCCGGGCCCCTGGCCGCAGTCCACCTCCAGCGCGCGCGCGGCCACCTCCAGCGCGCCCTCCGGCGCCAGCGCCCAGGCCATCGCCAGCGCATCGGCCGCGAACCAGCGGTCGCCGCGCGAATCGGCCGACCAGCGCCGGGTATGGAGCGAGATGGCGTCGAAGAAGCGGCCGCGGGCCGAGCCGGCGGCCAGCCAGGCCTCCACGCCGGCATGCGGCAGGCCGTGGGCCAGGGTTGCCGTCCAGTCGGCGAGGTCGAAGCGCTCGAAGGCGCCGAATACCAGGTGCGCGGCCTCCGGATCGAAGTAGATGTTGAACTCGGCCGCGGGGGTGATGTTGCCGCGCCCGTCCCCCGCCCCGCCCATGATCACCAGCCGCGCCACGCGCCCGGGCAGGCTCGGGTCGAGCTTGAGGGCCAGGGCCAGGTTGGTGAGCGGGCCGAGCATGACCAGCAGCAGCCGGCCTGCGTGTTCGTGCGACAGTCGCAGGATCGCCAGGGCGGCGTGCTCGTCCGCGGCGGCCAGCGCCGCGGGCGTGTAACCGGTGTCGCCGAAGCCGTCCTGGCCATGGACATAGGCCGCGTCCGGCGCGGGGTGCAGCAGCGGCGTCGGGCAACCGGGGAATACGGGGACGTCGCCGCGCCCGGCCACCTCGCACAGCTTCAGCGCATTGGCCACGGTATGCCGCAGGCCGACGTTGCCGGCGGCGATGGTCAGCCCGACCACCTCGTGCGCCGGGTCGTCGAAGGCCATCAGCAGGGCCAGGGCGTCATCGACGCCCGGATCGGTGTCGATGAGCAGGGGGATCTTGGCGGTCATCGGATGGCGTGTCCCGGGCCCGTCGCGGGGGCGACGGAGTCACGCGCCAGCATAGCGCGCGGCGCCGCCGATCCAGCGTTCGACCAGCTGGTCGGCGACGGCGGGCGCGGCCCGCAGCAACGCATCGGCGATGCCTTGCGCCTGCGGCAGCAGGTCCGCGTCGCGGGCGAGATCGGCGATGCGGAAGCCGACCAGGCCGGTCTGGCGCGTGCCCAGCAGCTCGCCGGGCCCGCGCAGCTCCAGATCCTTTTCCGCGATCAGGAAGCCGTCGCTGGTACTGCGCATGGTGTCCAGCCGCTCCCTGGCCATCTGCGACAGCGGTGGCTGGTACAGCAGCACGCAGCTGGACGCGCGGCTGCCGCGGCCTACCCGTCCGCGCAACTGGTGCAGCTGCGACAGCCCAAGCCGCTCGGCGTTCTCGATGATCATCAGCGAGGCGTTGGGCACGTCGACGCCCACTTCGATCACCGTGGTGGCGACGAGCAGGTCGAGTTCGCCGGCCTTGAACGCGAGCATCGTCGCCTGCTTCTGGCCGGCCTTCATGCGTCCGTGCACGAAGCCCACGCGCAGCCCCGGCAATGCCGCGGTGAGCTGCTCCCAGGTGGTCTGCGCCGCCTGCGCGACGATCTCGTCGCTCTCGTCGATGATGGTGCAGACCCAGTAGGCCTGGCGGCCTTCGGCACAGGCCGCGCGGATGCGCTCGATCAGCTCCGGGCGGCGGCCGGCGCCCAGCACCACCGTCTGCACCGGCGTGCGCCCCGGGGGAAGTTCGTCGATCGCGGAGACGTCCAGGTCGGCATAGGCGGCCATCGCCAGCGTGCGCGGGATCGGCGTGGCCGTCATCACCAGCTGGTGCGGCACGACGCCCGCGGCCGCGCCCTTGTCGCGCAGGGCCAGCCGCTGGTGCACGCCGAAGCGATGCTGCTCGTCGACGATGGCCAGGGCGAGATCGCGGAACGCCACGCCCTCCTGCATCAGCGCGTGGGTGCCCACGACCAGCTGTGCGGCGCCGCTGGCGGCGTCGGCGAGTACGGCATTGCGCGCGCGACCGGTCACCTTGCCGGCCAGCCAGGCCACGCGCAGGCCCAGCGGCTCGAGCCAGGCGCGCAGGTTGGCCAGATGCTGTTCGGCCAGCAGTTCGGTCGGGGCCATCAGCGCGGCCTGGCGGCCGCTGCCGATCGCCAGCAGCGCGGCCAGCGCGGCCACCACTGTCTTGCCGCTGCCCACGTCGCCCTGCACCAGGCGCAGCATCGGCGCGGCCCGGCCCAGGTCGGCGCGGATCTGGGCGAATACGCGCTGCTGCGCGCCGGTCAGGGCGAACGGCAACGATGCCTGCAGCCGCGCGACCAGGCCGCCATCGTCGACCAGCGCCGGCGCGGAGAACGACTGCAGCGCGATGCGCTGGCGACGCAGGCTCAGGTGGTGCGCCAGCAGCTCCTCCAGCGCCAGCCGCCGCTGCGCCGGATGCGTCCCCGCCAGCAGGGCCGCCACGTCGGCATCGCGCGGCGGCCGATGCAGGATGAGCAGTGCCTCGCGCAGCGTGGGCAGCGTGCCCGTGCCCTGGCGCAGCAGCGCCGGCGGCAGCAGTTCCAGCGCCTCGTCGCCGGGCAGCCGGTCCAGCGCCAGGCCGACCAGGCGGCGCAGCGTGGCCGGGCCGAGGCCCTCGATGGCCGGGTAGACCGGGTCGAGGGCATCGCCCAGTTCGCCGGCCTCATCCTCGGCCAGCACGCGATAGCTGGGATGCACGATCTCCAGGCCGTGCTGCCCCGGTCGCGGGGTGCCATAGGCGCGCACCCGCACGCCGACGCGGAACTGGTTGACCTGCTGCGAGCGGAAATGGAAAAAGCGCAGCGCCAGGGTCGCGCCGGAGGCGTCGGCGATGGCCACGCGCAGCATCGGCCGGTAGCGGAAGCCGCGCTCGACCGCCTCCACGCGGCCCTCGACCTGCGCGGCCACGCCAGGCTGCAGGCTCCGGATCGAGGTGAGCCGGGTGCGGTCCTCGTACTGGCGCGGCAGGTGCAGCCACAGATCCTGCACGCGCTGCAACCCGCGCGCGGCGAGCTTCGAGGCCACCGCCGGGCCCACGCCCGGCAGCGTCTTCAGCGCGGCATCGCCGCTGGCCGCGAGCGCGGGCGCGGGCCTGGCCATCGCGTGGGCCGGATCAGCCCAGCACCATCACCGCATCGACCTCGAACAGCACACCCTTGGGCAGCGCGGACACCTCGATGGTCGAGCGCGCCGGATACGGCGCTTCGAAGTACTCGGCCATCACCGCGTTGACCGCGGCGAACTGGCCCAGGTCGGTGAGGTACAGGCCCACGCGCACGATGTCGGCCATCGATCCGCCGGCGGCCTCGGCTACCGCCTTGAGGTTGTCGAATGCACGTCTGGCCTGCGCTTCGATGCCGCCGTCCACGACCTCGCCGGTCGCTGGATCGAGCGGGATCTGGCCGGAGAAGAACACCGTGTTGCCGGCGAGGGTGGCCTGGGAGTACGGGCCGATGGCGGCGGGCGCCTGGCCGGTCTGGATCGGGGTGCGGGGCATGGCGAGGTCTCGATGGGAATGGGTCGATTATAGGTCGCCGGCAGGCGGCCTCCTCGCGCGCCTCGCGCGCGCCGCGCTACATCCGCTGGACGCCGTGCACCGCCGCCAGCCGGCGCGTGCGGCGGATGACATCGGCCAGGTGCTGGCGGTCGCGGACCTGGATCGAGAAACGGATCACGGCGATGTTGGAATCGCGCTCCAGGTACTCCACGCCCTCGATGTTGGAGTTCGCCTTGGCGATCGCGGCGGCCACCTCGGCCAGCGAACCGGGCCGGTTCTCGGTTTCGATGATCAGCCCCACCGGATACTCGCCGGTGACCTCGCGGTCCCAGCCGATCGCCACCCACCGGTCCGGCGATTTGCGGTACTCGGCCACGTTGGGACAGTCCAGCCGGTGCACGACGATGCCCTTGCCGGCGGTGTGGTAGCCCATGATCTCGTCGCCCGGAATGGGCATGCAGCAGTTGGCGAAGCTGATGACGCCACGCTCGTGGCCGTTGATCAGGATGCGTTCGCCGTGCCGTCGTCCGTGCTCGCCGCCGCTGGACGCGCCGCGTGCGTCCGATTGCGCCAGCGCCATGGCCACCTGGGACGGCATCCGGTTGCCCAGCGCGATGTCGGCAAGCAGCTCCTCCAGCCGCGGATAGCGCAATTCGCCCAGGTAGGCGTCGAGACGGGCCTGCGGCAGGCGGTCGAGCGAGGTGCCCATGTCCTCCAGCGCGCGATCGAGCATGCGGTGGCCGAGCGTCACCGCGTCCTCGTGCTCGAGCTGCTTGAGCTGGGCGCGGATCGCGGTCCGCGCCTTGCCGGTGACCACGAACTCCAGCCACTGCGGCTTGGGCAGCGAGGACTTGGCGGTGACGATCTCCACGGTCTGTCCGCTCACCAGCTTGGTGCGCAGCGGCACCAGCTTGCGGTCCACGCGCGCGGCGACCGCGGTGTTGCCCACGTCGGTGTGCACCGCGTAGGCGAAGTCGAGCGCGGTCGAATTGCGCGGCAGCGAGAGGATGTCGCCCTTGGGCGAGAACAGGTAGACCTCATCCGGGAACAGGTCGACCTTGACGTTCTCCAGGAACTCCAGCGACGAGCCGGTCGCGCGCTGCGACTCGAGCAGGTCGGCGATCCACGAGTGCGCACGCGCCTGCGCGCCGCTCGGCGCCATGCCGTGCTTGTAGGCCCAGTGCGCGGCGATGCCGCGCTCGGCGATCAGGTCCATCTCCTCGGTACGGATCTGCACCTCGATGGGCGAGCCATAGGGGCCGAACAGCACCGTGTGCAGCGACTGGTAGCCGTTGGCCTTGGGAATGGCGATGAAGTCGCGGAAGCGTCCGTCCAGCGGCTTGTACACCGAATGCGCCACGCCCAGCGCGCGGTAGCAGTCGCCCACCGAGGTCACCACGATGCGGAAGCCGAACACATCCATCACCTGGGCGAAGGTCTTCCCCTCCGCGCGCATCTTGTTGTAGATGCTCCAGGGCGATTTGACGCGGCTTACCAGCCGGTACTTCAGGCCCTCGCTGGTGAGGCGTTGCGCCAGTTGCGCCTCGATCTTTGCCATCGCCTCGCGCCGCAGCATGGGCTGGCTGCGGATGTGCTTTTCCAGGATCAGGTGCCGCAGCGGATGCAGGGCGTGGAAGCCCCGGTCCTGCAGTTCCGCCTTGATCAGGTTCATGCCCAGGCGCTGCGCGATCGGCGCGTAGACCTCGAGCGTCTCGCGCGCGATGCGCTCGCGGGCCGGCCCCGGCTGCGCGCCGAGGGTACGCATGTTGTGCAGGCGGTCGCTGAGCTTGATCAGGATCACGCGCAGGTCGCGCGCCATCGCCAGCATCATCTTGCGGAAGCTCTCGGCGGCCGCCTCCTGGCGGCTGCTGAAGTGCAGCTTGTCGAGCTTGGTGACCCCATCGACCAGTTCCGCCACGGTCTCGCCGAATTCGCGGGCCAGCTGCTCGCGGGTCAGCGGCGTGTCCTCGATCGTGTCGTGCAGGATCGCCGCGACCAGGGTCTCGACGTCGACCTTCTGCTCGGCCAGCACCTTCGCCACCGCGATCGGGTGGGTGATGTAGGGCTCACCCGACTTGCGGGTCTGCCCGGCGTGGGCGGCGGCTCCGACCGCCCAGGCGCGTCGCAGCAGCGCGCGCTGCTCGGCCGGCAGGTAACTGGCGGCGCGCTCGAAGCTGCGCACGTAGTCCGGCACGTCCTCCTCGGTCGAAGGCACGGGCTGGATGAGAAGCGGTACGCCGGAATTCATCTCCGGAGCCTAATTGGAAGGCGGTGATTGGGGAATAGGCAGACCACCGCCGCACCGCCGCGGACGGCAGGACGCGCCGGCGGGCTGGCCGCTGCGACGCCTGCGCCGCTGCGCGCAGCGGCCGCGCCGCGGAAAACGCGAAAGCCCCGCCGAAGCGGGGCCCGTACTGGACGCGGGGGCGCGCATCGCGCGACGCCCGGTCCGGCTGTCAGATATCGTCGCCCTTCATGTCGTCGTCGCCGGCGACCACTTCGGCAGCGGCCCACTCCAGCGCCTCGCGCTCCTTGCGCTCGCGCTCGGCCTTGTCGACGGCGTCGATGAACGGCTGGTCGATGCGGCGGGCCGCGATCTCGCGCAGCGCCAGCACGGTCGGCTTGTCCTGTGCGTCGGCATTGTCGATCTGCGGCTCGACGCCATTGGCGAGCTGGCGGGCGCGCTTGGCGGCCATCATGACGAGCTCGAAGCGGTTGTCGACCACTTTCAGGCAATCTTCAACGGTGATGCGGGCCATAAGTCTCCCGGCGGCCGGTTCGGCCGTCGATCAGTAGTCGGAAAGGACCGGGAATTCTACCGGCAAGGTGCGGGCGAATCAAGCGTTCGCTTGTGAAATCAGCGACTTACCTCTGGCCAAGGCGCCTTTTCACTCCCGGACGCGGCGCCGGCGGCCCCGCACGCGCCGGCGGGCCTGCCGCCGGGCGACCCTCAGTCTTCGGCCAGGAGCGTGGCGATCAGGCCGGCGTGGCGCTGCACCTGCAGGTTCCGGCGCAGGCGGCTGGCCAGGAAGATCGCGCACATCTCCTCGACCGCGACCTCGAAGTCCTCGTTGACGATCACGTAGTCGAATTCGGCGTGGTGCGACATCTCCTCGCGGGCGTTGGCCATGCGCCGGGCGATGACCTCCTCGCTGTCCTGGCCGCGCTTGCGCATGCGCTCTTCGAGCGCGGCGCGCGATGGCGGCAGGATGAACACGCTGACCGCGTCGGGCACCTTGGCCTTGACCTGCTGCGCGCCCTGCCAGTCGATCTCCAGCAGCACGTCGCGGCCGGCCGCCAGCTGCGGCTCGACCGACTGCCTGGCCGTGCCCTTCCAGTCGCCGTGCACCTGGGCGTACTCGAAGAAGTCCCCCGCCGCGATCATCGCCCGGAACGCGTCGGCGCCGACGAAGTGGTAGTGCTGGGCATGCAGCTCGCCCGGACGCGGCGCGCGCGAGGTGAACGAGATCGACAGGCAGATGTTGGGATCGCGCGCCAGGCAGGCGTTGACGATGCTCGACTTGCCCGCGCCCGATGGCGCCGCAACGATGAACAGCGTGCCGCGCATCGGCGCTGACGCGCCCTCGTGCTGCGGCTGCGGGGCGTTGGGGGGGGCGGACTGGGAATTGGACACGTCGGATCCGGGCCTTCGTTGTGCATGCCATCGTACCGGCCCGGCGCGCGCCGGGCCCGACTCTGGCGGGGGCTACTCGATGTTCTGCACCTGTTCGCGGATCTGGTCGATCAGCACCTTCAACTCCACCGCCGCATTGCTGGTCCGCGCGTCGACCGACTTGGAGCCGAGCGTGTTGGCCTCGCGGTTGAACTCCTGCAGCAGGAAGTCCAGGCGCCGCCCCACCGGCTCCTTCTGCCTGAACACGCGCCGGATCTCGTGGATGTGGCTGGACAGCCGGTCCAGCTCCTCGTCCACATCCAGCTTCTGCAGCGACAGCACCAGTTCCTGCTCAACGCGGGCCGGGTCGGCGCCCTGCGCCAGCTCGGCCAGCCGCGCCTGCAGCTTGGCGCGCTGGCCCTCGCGGATCGCCGGCACCAGGCCACGCACCTCGGCGGCGATGCGCTCGACGCCGTCCACGCGTTCCAGGATCGCCGCCACCAGCTTGCCGCCCTCGCGCTCGCGCGCCTCGACGAAAGCGTCCAGCACCTCGTCCAGCAGCGCCAGCGCCTGGGCCGGCAGCTCGGCCGGATCGGCCGCCTGCGACTGCAGCACGCCCGGGAACTGCAGCAGCTCCAGCAGGCCCACGCGCAGCTCCGGGAAGCGCCCGCGCAGGCCCGCGGCCAGTTCGCCCAGCCGATCGACCAAGGCCTGGTCGACCTGCAGCGAAACCGCGCCGTCGCTGCCGCGCAGGCGCAGGGTCAGGTCGAGCTTGCCGCGCGACACGCGCGCGGACACGCGCTCGCGCAGCGCCGGCTCCAGCGCGCGCAGCTCGTCGGGGAGGCGCACGCCGAGCTCGAGGAAACGGTGGTTGACCGCGCGCAGCTCGCAGCCGAGCGTGCCCCACGGAGTGTTGCGCTCGCCCGAGGCGTAGGCGGTCATGCTGCGGATCGACATCGGACATCCGGTGCGGCTGGGGCGGCAATGGTAATCTGGCGCCCCATTTTTTGCCGGAAAATCCCGCATGAGCATTGCCCGCCCCAGCGGCCGCGCGCCCGACCAGTTGCGCGAGGTCCGCATCGAGCGCGGCTACACCCGTCATGCGGAGGGCTCGGTGCTGGTCTCCTTCGGCCAGACCCGCGTGCTGTGCAACGCGAGCGTGGACAACAAGGTGCCGGGCTTCCTGCGCGGCAAGGGCGAAGGCTGGGTGACCGCCGAGTACGGCATGTTGCCGCGCGCCACCCATACCCGCAGCGACCGCGAGGCCGCGCGCGGCAAGCAGGGCGGGCGCACCCTGGAGATCCAGCGCCTGATCGGCCGCACCCTGCGTGCCTGCGTGGACCGGGGCGCGCTGGGCGAACGCACCATCACCCTGGACTGCGATGTGCTGCAGGCCGACGGCGGCACGCGCACGGCGGCGATCACCGGTGCCTACGTGGCCCTGGTGGACGCGGTGCGCTGGCTGCAGAAGCGCCGCGAGATCACGCGCGACCCGATCTTCGGCGCGGTCGCCGCGGTGTCCGTGGGCGTCTACCGTGGCGTTCCGGTGCTGGACCTGGACTACGCCGAGGACAGCGCCTGCGACACCGACATGAACGTGGTGATGAACGACGGCGGCGGCTTCATCGAGCTGCAGGGCACGGCCGAGGGCCATGCCTTCCGCCGCGACGAACTCGACGCCCTGCTGGGCCTGGCCGAGGGCGGGATCGCGACCCTGCTCCAGCACCAGCGCGAAGCGCTGGCGCAATGAACGCGCCGCGCCCGCTGGTCCTGGCCTCCGGCAATGCGGGCAAGCTGGAGGAGTTCCGTGCGCTGCTGGCCGGAGACGGGTTCGAGGTGCGCGCGCAATCGGAGTTCGGCATCGCCGACGCCGACGAGACCGGGCTGAGCTTCATCGAGAACGCGATCCTCAAGGCCCGCCATGCCTGCCGCGCCAGCGGGCTGCCTGCGCTGGCCGACGACTCGGGCCTGTGCGTCGCTGCCCTGCAGGGGGCGCCGGGACTGTACTCGGCGCGCTACGCCGGCGGCCATGGCAATGCCGAAGGCAACATCGACCGCCTGCTGCGCGAACTGGCGGCGGTCCCCGATCAGGCGCGCGGCGCGCACTTCGTCTGCGCACTGGCCCTGCTGCGGCACGCCGAGGATCCCGAGCCGCTCGTGGTCGAAGGCCGCTGGCACGGGCGCATCCTGCGCGAACGCCGCGGCAGCGGCGGCCATGGCTACGACCCGGTGTTCCTCGATCCTGCGCACGGCCAGACCGCGGCCGAAATGCCGCTGGCGCTGAAGAACGGCCTGAGCCACCGTGGCCAGGCGCTCGCCCTGCTGCGGGCACGGCTGGCCGACATCTGAACGGGCGCGGCGAGCCGCCGCGCCGCCTGCAAGCGCAAAGCCACCGACGTGCCATCCTTGCCGTTACCTATGTCGACTCCCGACGCCCCGGCGCACGCAGCGCCGGCCAGCCAGCCCGCGGACGCGCCGCTGCTCCCGCCGCCGCTGTCGCTGTACGTGCACCTGCCCTGGTGCGTGCGCAAGTGCCCCTATTGCGACTTCAACTCGCACCAGGCGCGCGGCGCGCTGCCGTTCGAGGCCTATGTCGATGCTCTGCTCGCCGACCTCGACCATGACCTGCCGCTGGTCTGGGGCCGCACGATCCATTCGGTATTCTTCGGCGGCGGCACCCCCAGCCTGTTCCCGGCCGCCGCGATCGACCGCTTCCTGCAGGGCGCATCGGCGCGGCTGCGCTTCGCGCCCGGCCTCGAGATCACCCTGGAGACCAATCCCGGGACCGCCGAGCACGGCCGCTTCAACGACTACCTGGCCGCAGGCGTGAACCGCATCAGCTTCGGCATCCAGAGCTTCGACGATGGCTGCCTGCAGCGGCTGGGCCGGATCCACGATGCGGCACAGGCCGAAGCCGCGGTCCGGCTCGCCCAGGATGCGGGCTACGACAACCTCAACCTCGACCTGATGTACGCGCTGCCCGGCCAGTCGCTGGAGATGGCGCTGGCGGACGTGGAACGCGCGCTCGCCCTGGCGCCCGCGCACGTCTCCCACTACCAGCTCACGCTGGAGCCGAACACGCTGTTCGCCGCACGCCCGCCGGGCGGCATTCCCGACGAGGACCTGGCCTGGGACATGCAGGAGCACTGCCAGGCGCGGCTGGCGCAGGCGGGCTACGCGCAGTACGAAGTGTCGGCCTACGCGCGCGCCGGCCGCCAGTGCGCACACAACCTCAACTACTGGCGCTTCGGCGATTACCTTGGCATCGGCGCCGGCGCGCACGGCAAGCTGACCCTGGGCGCCGAGCAGGCGATCCTGCGCCGCTGGAAGCTCCGCCACCCCAGCGCATGGCTGGCGGCGGCGGGCAGCGCCGCGGCGACCGGCGGCGACGAGCGCATCGCGCCCGCGCAGCGGCCGTTCGAGTTCATGCTCAACGCGCTGCGGCTGGTGGAAGGCTTCGCGCTCCAGGACTTCCAGGCACGCTGCGGGCTGCCCGTAGCGGCGATCGAAGCGCCGCTGGCACAGGCGGTGGACCGGGGCTGGCTGCGGCTGGACGGTGCGCGCGTCATGCCGACCGCACTGGGCCGACGTTTCGGCAACGACGTCATCGCGCTGTTCCTGATCGACGAACCCACGCCCCGAACTGGCCGATCCGCAGCCGGCGTGTAAGTATTCGCGGACCTCCGGCCGGTCCTACTCGATGCCGACAGCCCCTTTCCGAGAAACCGCGATGCCGAGGTCGCTTGCCACAGCCGGGCTGCCGCCCCGCGTCCACAAGGCGCTGGATGCAGCGCTGACCGCAGTGACCGACGCCATCGAGCCACGGCTCGATGCCATGCTCGGGGAGTTCGAGGAAGAACTGTTCCGGCTCGCCGACCAGGCCCGCAACCCGGGCGTGGAATCGGGCTACATGCAGACGCTGCGGGCCTTCCGCCTCAACCGCTCCGACCTGGTGCCGCGCTTCATCCTCGAGGTCGAGGCCGCCACCGCCGCCATCCGCAAACCCGCGGCCGCGCCGCAGGCGGCGGGCGAGTCCGGCACTCCCCGTCCGGCGCAGGTCGGCTTCGGCAGGCTGAGCCTGGTCGACGAGGCGGTCATGGACGAGGGCATGGTGCTGCGCGAGATCGCCAGCCGCCAGGAAGGCCGCGCCGCGCTGGCCCTGCATCTGCTGGGCCAGCGCTTCGGCGTGCTGGCCGGGGCGCCGGCGTTCGACGCCGAACGGTTGCCGCTCGGGCCGCAGGCGATCTGCCGGGCGATGGGCGCCGTCGCCAAGGCGCTGGAGATCGAGCATGACTCGCGCCTGCTGCTCTACCGCATCTTCGACCGCCACGTGATGGCGGGCTATCCGGCCGTGCTCGAGCGGCTGGACCAGCTGCTGGACCAGGAAGGCATCCTGCCGGGGCTCACGCACGTGCCCGTGCGCGCCCGGCCCGCCCCGCCGCGCAGCGACCAGGCCCGCCATCGCCCCGCCGCCGGCGCGGCGACGCCGCCGCCGGGACCGGGTGGTCCCGCCGGGGCGGTGCCTGCGCCCGCAACCAGCGATCCGCAGCGTCCATACACCGCCTGGCCGGGCGAGCCGACCGAGGCCGCGGAGGACGAGGAACGCATCTCGACCGAGCAGCTGCAGCAGTTGCTGCACAGTCGCCGCCAGCTGCTGGGCAAGCTGCGCCCCGCCGCGCGCGCGGCGGCCGCGGCGGTCATCAGCACCGAGGAGGTCTCGGCCGCCCTGGGGCGCCTGCAGACGCAGCCGCTGTCGGTGGCCGGTGCCCCGCAGAGCCTGGCCGACGTCAAGCAGACCCTGCTGGCGCAGGCGCGGCAGCGCGGCGGCGTGCACGCCGAACTCTCGCCACGCGACAACGACACCTTCGAACTGCTGGGCATGCTGTTCGGCAACCTGGAGGAGGAGATCCACGCCGACGCGCCGGCCGCCGCGCTCGTCAAGCGTCTGCAGGTGCCGCTGCTGCGGGTGGCGCTCAACGACAGCGCCTTCTTCGTACGCAGCCGCCATCCGGCCCGGCAGCTGCTCGACACCGTGGCCGAGAGCGCGGCCAAGTGGCTCGACGCGGCCGACTTCGATCCGCAGTTCCTGGGCCCGCTGCAGGGCGCCGTCAACCACGTGGTCGAGAAGTACGACGGCGACATCGAGGTCTTCAGCGCCTCCAACGAGCGCCTGCAGACCCATCTGCAGGCGCAGGTGCGCAAGGCCGAACTGCAGGAGAAGCGGCACGCCGAGGCGGCGCGCGGCAAGGAGAAGCTCGAGGTCGCCAAGCTGCGCGCGGCCGAGGTGATGGCCGGACTGGTCGGCGACCAGCGCCTGCCCCATTTCAGCCGCGCCCTGCTCAACCAGGCCTGGGCGGACGTGCTGACCCTGACCCTGCTGCGCCAGGGCGAAGGCTCGGAAGCCTGGACCCGGCAGCTCGACGCCACCCGCCGCATCACCGAGGCCTGCACCCGCGAGGACGCGCCGCGCGATCCGGAACTGGTCGCCCACATCGAATCGGCGCTCGCGCAGGTCGGCTACCACGGCGACGAGGCCAGCGTCATCGCCCAGCGCCTGACCAGCAACCGGCCGGAGGAGGCGGAAGGGGATCCGGAATCGCGCACCGAACTGGCGATGAAGCTCAAGGCGCGTGCCCGGCTGGGCGAGGATGCCGAACGCAGGAAGCCCGCCCCGCCCCCACGCACGCCGGAGGAGCAGGCGCGCTACGAGCAGTTGCGGGTGCTGCCGTTCGGCACCTGGATCGAATTCACCATCAACCAGCAGGGCGATGTGGTGCGCCGCCGCCTGTCCTGGTACAGCCTGCTTACCGGCAATGCGCTGTTCGTCAACAGCCGCGGCCAGCGCATGGGCGAGCAATCCCTCGACAGCGTGGCGCGGCTGCTGGCCTCGGGACAGGCGCGCATCGTCGCCAGTGGCCAGGCGCGCCTGGTCGATCGCGCCTGGCAGGCTGCGATGCATGCGCTGCGCAGTTTCGCCGGACTCGGCGAGCGCACCGGCGAAGCCGTGGAGACGCGCGCATGATCCAGGAATTCAGGCGCGCCAAACGGCGCAAGGCGTCGGACACGATCCCGGTCACCGATGTCATGACTGGCCGGGTGATCGGCCGCATCGGCAACCTGTCGCAGTCCGGGCTGCTGCTGATCGCCAGCGAGCCGCTGGTCGACGACGCCCTGTACCAGCTGCACTTCGACCTGCCCCACGACGATGGCCCGCTCCCGATCGAAGTCGGCGCGCACCTGCTGTGGACGGACCCCGCCAGCGCACGCTCGCAGGTCTGGACCGGCCTGCGCTTCCTTGCCCTGGGCGCCGACCAGTCGCGACGCCTGCGCAGCTGGATCGAGGCACCCGGCAGCCACTACGAGTAGCCCGCGCGCGCGCGATGGGCGCCAGGGCCGCGCTCGCGCGGCGGCCGGGCGCTGCAGCGCGCGCGGCCTTGCGGCAGAATGAGGGCACGCTTTTTCCCGCGGAAAATCACTGATGTCCCCTGCCGCCGTCCTCTACGCCGACCATCTCGCCACCCTCCAGGCCCGCACTGCGACGGCGCTCGAACGCGGCGGCTTCGACCATCTCGTGGTGCCCAGTGGCGGCCTCCACTACCAGGTCTTCGATGACCGCGAGTATCCCTACGCCGCCAATCCGCAGTTCAAGCACTGGCTGCCGCTGACCCGCAATCCCGGCAGCTGGATCGTCGCCACGCCCGGGCACAGGCCCCGGCTGGTGTACCTGCAGCCGCGCGACTACTGGCACGTGGTGCCGCAGGCGCCGGAGGGCTACTGGGTCGAGCACTTCGACATCGTGGTGATCCGCAAGCCCGAGGACGCGCTCCGGCACCTGCCGCGCAATGCGCAGCGCTGCGCGATCCTGGGCGAGGCGCAGAGCGCGCTGGGCAAGTACGGCGCGTTCCGCCCCAACAACCCGCAGCCGGTGCTCGACTATCTGGACTACCACCGCGCGTTCAAGACCCCCTACGAGCTGGAGATGATGCGCGAGGCCACGCGCCGCGGCGTACGCGCGCACCTGGCGGCCGAGCGCGCCTTCCGCAGCGGCTCCAGCGAATTCGGCATCCACCTGGCCTACTGCCAGGCGGCCGGCCAGGATGCGACCGAACTGCCCTACGCCAACATCGTCGCGCTCAACGAGCATGGCGCGGTGCTGCACTACACCGAACTCGACCGGGTGCCGGCAAAGCCCGCGCGCAGCTTCCTGCTCGACGCCGGCGCCAGCCACGGCGGCTATGCCTGCGACATCACCCGCACCCATGCGCAGGACGGCGCCAGCGATTTCCAGGCACTGATCGACGCGGTCGACCAGGTCGAGCAGGCGCTGTGCGCGAAGGTGCGCAAAGGCGTGGACTACCGGCAGGTGCATCTGGACGCGCACCTTGCGCTGGCGGGTGTGCTGCGCGAGGCCGGCGTGATCACCGTGTCGGCCGAGGAAGCGGTGGCCACCGGCGTGAGCAGCGCCTTCTTCCCGCACGGCATCGGCCATGGCCTGGGCCTGCAGGTCCACGACGTCGCCGGCTTCGCCGCCTCCGACCGCGGCGGCACGATTCCCAAGCCCGGAGGCCACCCCTATCTGCGCCTGACCCGCACGCTCGAGCCCGGCTTCGTGGTCACCATCGAACCGGGCCTGTATTTCATCGACATGCTCCTCGACGACCTCAAGGCCGCCGGCCGCGGGGGCAGCGTGGACTGGAACCGGGTCGATGCCTTCCGTCCCTACGGCGGGATCCGCATCGAGGACAACGTGGTGTGCACCGACGGCGAACCGCACAACCTCACCCGCGAGGCCTTCGCCGCCGCCTGATGCGGCGGCACGCGCGGCGCGCCTCCCCGCTCCTGCGCGCGCCGCCCCACGCCTGCACCGCCGCTGCCCCACGCAGACGCGCTCCGATCCGGCCCGCCGCGCTGTCGGCGCTGCACGCCACCTGCATTCACTCGGCTGAACGCCGCAGCGGGCCCGCGTTGTGGTGCAAGTCCCAAGCTGTGCCGTGCTGCAACATGGGTGCCTCGCAAAATGGGTAAGAATCGATCCACCGGCCGGGCCGGTCGTCGTGGCCGCGCCATCCGGATCCTGTGACTCCATACGCTCCACTTCGAGGGGAGGGTTCATGCTCGAGCAGCACGGATTGACGCTGGCACTGGTGTGCGCAGCGGTGGCGATCGTCTACGGCATCGTCTCGGCGCGCTGGATCAACCGGCAACCGGCCGGCAATGCCCGCATGCAGGAAATCGCGGGCGCCATCCAGGAAGGCGCGCGCGCCTACCTCAACCGGCAATACCTGACGATCGCGATCGCGGGCGCGGTGCTGTTCGTGCTGATCGGGCTGTTCCTGGACTGGTACACGGCCATCGGCTTCCTGCTGGGCGCGGTGCTCTCGGGCGCGGCCGGCTACATCGGCATGAACGTCTCGGTCCGCGCCAACGTGCGGACGGCGGAGGCCGCCCGCAGCGGCATCGGTCCGGCAATGGATGTCGCGTTCCGTGGCGGCGCCATCACCGGCATGCTGGTGGTCGGGCTGGGCCTGCTGGGCGTGGCCGGCTACTGGGCCGTGCTCAACCTCGTGTTCGGGCTGCCCACCGCCGAAGTCCTGCACGCCCTGGTCGGCGTCGCCTTCGGCTCCTCCCTGATCTCGATCTTCGCGCGCCTGGGCGGCGGCATCTTCACCAAGGGCGCGGACGTGGGCGCCGACCTGGTGGGCAAGGTCGAAGCCGGCATTCCCGAGGACGATCCGCGCAACCCGGCGGTGATCGCCGACAACGTCGGCGACAACGTCGGCGATTGCGCCGGCATGGCGGCCGACCTGTTCGAGACCTACGCGGTCACCGTGATCGCCACCATGCTGCTGGGCTACCTCATGGTCACCGAGGTCGGCAGCAACGGCGTGCTCTACCCGCTGGTGCTCGGCGGGGTGTCGATCATCGCCTCGATCATCGGCGCGTTCTTCGTCAAGGTGCGGGCCGGCGGCTCGATCATGGGCGCGCTGTACAAGGGCGTGATCGTCTCGGGCGTGCTGGCGGCGATCGCCTACTTCCCGATCACCCGCGAGCTGATGGCCGACAACAGCCACGGCGCGATGAACATCTACTGGTGCGCGCTCATCGGCCTGGCGCTGACCGGCGCGATCGTGTGGATCACCGAGTACTACACCGGCACCCAGTACGCGCCCGTGCGCCACGTCGCCCGGGCCAGCACCACCGGCCACGGCACCAACATCATCGCCGGCCTCGGCGTGTCGATGAAGTCGACGGCGATGCCGGTGATCGCGGTCTGCATCGCGATCTGGGGCTGCTTCACCCTCGGCGGCCTGTACGGCATCGCCATCGCCGCCACCGCCATGCTGTCGATGGCCGGCATGATCGTGGCGCTCGACGCCTATGGCCCGATCACCGACAACGCCGGCGGCATCGCGGAAATGGCGGAGCTGCCGCCGGAAGTGCGCGCGATCACCGACCCGCTCGATGCGGTCGGCAACACCACCAAGGCGGTGACCAAGGGCTACGCCATCGGCTCGGCGGCGCTGGCGGCGCTGGTGCTGTTCGCCGACTTCACCCACAACCTGGAAGCCAACAACCCGGGCGTGGTCTTCAGCTTTGAACTGTCCGACCCGGCGGTGATCATCGGCCTGTTCATCGGCGGCCTGATCCCCTACCTGTTCGGCGCGATGGCGATGGAAGCGGTGGGCCGCGCGGCGGGCAGCGTGGTGGAAGAGGTGCGCCGCCAGTTCCGCGAGATCCCCGGCATCATGGAAGGCACCGGCAAGCCCGATTACAGCCGCGCGGTGGACATGCTGACCAGGTCTGCGATCAAGGAGATGATCGTGCCATCGCTGCTGCCCGTGCTGGTGCCGGTGGTGGTGGCCTTCGGCATGAACTGGCTGATGGGCCCCGGCGCCGGTATCCGCGCGCTGGGCGGACTGCTGATCGGCACGATCGTGACCGGCCTGTTCGTCGCGATCTCGATGACCACCGGCGGCGGCGCCTGGGACAACGCCAAGAAGTACATCGAGGATGGCAACTTCGGCGGCAAGGGCTCGGAAGCGCACAAGGCCGCGGTCACCGGCGACACCGTCGGCGATCCCTACAAGGACACGGCCGGCCCGGCGATCAACCCGCTGATCAAGATCATCAACATCGTCGCGCTGCTGCTGGTGCCGCTGCTCTAGCGACCGGCGCGACACCGTAAGGGCGGCCACCTGGCCGCCCTTCTTCGCTGCTGCCGTGCATCGCGCCGGACGTTGCCGGCCTCGGCTAGCTCCCGTGCAGGCCGCCCTGCCCGCGCGCGATCAGGGTTCGACGAACGCGCCGCGCGCGCAGTCGAACCAGGGCGTGCACAGCTCCCACTGCGCACCCGGATCGGAAGCCTGCCAGACATCGCCCTTGTCGCCCGGCTCCGCGGCGAAGAAGCCCTGCTGCGAGAACCCGGCCACGCCCAGGCACCAGCGCAGGCGGCGCGGCGCCGGCACCGGGATCGAGTAGACGAATCCGTCCTCCAGCACCGCACCGGGCTCGAGCCGCAGGGCCAGCGGCGTCGGCGGGCTGGTGGGTCCGGTCGGCCCTGTCGGCGCGGCCCGGGCCACGTGGCGCAACACCACGTCTCCCTCGCCCGTCGGCTCGAACACGGGCGCGCCGATGCCGCCCCGGGCCTGCCGTCCGCTCAGCACCGCGTGGCGATCGCCACGGTCGAAGACCGCCAGCGGCTGCGTCCCGCCATTGCGCAGGCGGTAGCGCAGCGCGACCGTATCGGCCGCCGGCATGGACAGCTGCACGTCCAGCAGGACGCCACGATCTTGGATCCGGGTGGAAGCCGTGGGCGATGCAGGCATGGCGAGGCTCGAAGGGGTGGACACCGGAACCGGCGATACGCCGCCGGCGGCGGCGCTTGCCGCCATCATGCTGCCGGCAAGCGCCAGGCACCACGGCACAGCGGCCGGCGTACGCGCGGGCCGGCTGTCGCACACAGGCGGCGACCGCAAGCGATCCTCGCCGGACCAGGGCCGCCTGCTCCGTGCGTCATCGCCGCTGTCCGGCCCGGTCACAGCCTGTAGCTGGGACGATCCGGCAGGCCCAGTTCCTCGCGCAGGCCGTTCTCGGTCAGGTGGTCGGGGTTGGCCGTGGTCGGGGGCGTGGCAGGGTCGCCATCGAAGTCGAAGGCGGGGGCCGTGGTCTCCAGACCCACCGCCTGTCGCTCGGAGTTGGAAATGCCGCGGTCGGCCACGTCGGGCCCGTTGTAGTTGCCAGGCTGCAGGCTGCCGTTGACGAAGTTGTAGGCGTGCGACATCTCGTGATACAGCACGACCACCGGCGCCGGGAACGCATCCATGTGGAAGGACGGGTTGTAGCGGATCTCGGTCTGCACGCCCGGGCCGGCCACGCCGTTGGTGATCTGCACGTCCGGCCAGGTGGCGCCGGCCTCGGCCGGCATCGCAAAGCCGTTGTGCTCGTTCGACAGTTCCTTGATCGTCACGGTGTTGCCCTTGCCCGCCGCGGTCGCGTCGAACTCGGCGAGCATGCGCTGGCCGTTGGGCGAACTGCGCAGGAACTCGATCTCGGCCTGCACGCGCTGCACGAAGCCTTCGGATCCCTCCACGCGCAGGCTGCTGCCTGCCCGCGGGTCGATCTCGACGTTGATCACCGTCGGCCGCGTACCGGTGGCGGCGTTGATGCGGTCGCCGAGTTCGGCGTAGACGGTGCTGCGGTTGCCGGCGCCTTCGATCGTGTCGCGGCCGGCGCCGGCGTAGATGCTGCTGGCGCCGCTGGCGGCGTGGATGGTGTCGTCGCCCAGACCGCCGGAGACCATGTCGCCGGCGCCTCGGCTGTGGATCACGTCGTTGCCGGCACCACCCTCGAGGAAGTTGCGGCCCGCGCCGCCGTCGATGCGGTCGTTGCCGTCGCCGCCGTGGATGACGTCGACGCCGCGGCCGCCCTGGATGACGTCGTCGCCGCCGCCGCCGAACACGTCGTTGCGCCCGCCGCCGCCCAGGGTGACGCTGTCGTTGCCCGCGCCGGCGTCGATGCGATTGTCGCCGCTGCCGGCGATATCGACCTTGTCCTCGCCCTCGCCGGTGTCGGCGACGATGTTGACGGTGACGTTGGCCGCGACCTCGATCACGTCATCGCCGCCACCGGTCCGCAGGGTCAGCTCCTGGCCCTCGGCCGTGGTCACCGCGAAGCTGCGCCCGTTGACCGACACGTCCAGGGTGCCGTCGTCGCGCTGGCTCACGCCGATGCGGTCGCTGGCGCCACCGGTGCTGATCACCAGCTGGTCGGCGCTGACATAGGTCTGGCCGGAGCCGGCATCGCCCAGGGTGCGCTCGCGGGCGATGTGCACCTCGCCTTCGCGATGCAGCGGATCGACCTGGATGGTCTTGCCGTCCGGCGTCTGTTCCCGGGTCCGGTCGGCCGGGTTGCTGCGGGTGCCGTCGATCTCGGTCGCTCCGAAGCGCGGCAGCAGCGACATCAGCGGCGGGCGCTCGACCTGGGCGGGGTCGACCGGGTCGCGGTCGAGTTCGGACGGCGAGGTCAGGCGGTTGCCATCGACGGCGGGATCGTCCCAGTAGCCGTCGGTGCGTGGGCTGGCCTCGGCGACGCGGGAGGCATCGGTGATCGACATCGGTCAGGTCTCGCTGCAACGGAAGGCACGGCCATATGTACGCAAGCGTATGGCGGTCGCCCAGCTGGGGCGTACCCTGCCTCGGGACGACCCTAGATGGCGGCCGCGGACCGGCCGCCCCCCCCCGACAGCCCGCGCGCAGCGTCGCCACGGGGCCCGCCCGCCCGCGTTTCTGCAATGCAGCATCGGTGGGCGTAGAATGCGCTCCCCACCATGCGGGCAGGCGCCCGCCGCAGGAGCCTTGCAAATGGGTCTCGACCACGTCTCCACCGGAAAGAATCCCCCGGACGAAATCAACGTCATCATCGAGATTCCGAAGGACTCCGAACCGGTCAAGTACGAGGTCGACAAGGACAGCGGGGCGATCTTCGTCGACCGCGTTCTGTCCACGCCGATGCGCTACCCCTGCAACTACGGCTACGTGCCCAACACCCTGTGCGGCGACGGCGACCCGGCCGACGTGCTGGTGGTGCTGCCGCTGCCGCTGGTGCCCGGCTCGGTGATCCGCTGCCGCCCCGTGGGCGTGCTGAAGATGAGCGACGAGGCCGGCAGCGACGAAAAGCTGCTCGCCGTGCCGGTCACCAAGGTGTTCCAGGGCTATGCCCACGTCGAGAACATCGATCAGGTCAGCGCGCACTGGCTCGAGCGTATCGGCCACTTCTTCGAGCACTACAAGGACCTGGAGAAGGGCAAGTGGGTGAAGATCGAGGGCTGGGGCGGCGCCGAGGAGGCGAAGAAGATCCTGGTCTACGCGATCGAGCGCCACAACGCGCAGAAGGCGCAGGCCAAGGCCTGAGGCGGCGCCCCGCCGCTCATCGCGGCGGGTCTGGCGGCGCCTGGCGCAGGTTGGCCAGCCCGACCAGGCGCGAGACCACCAGCGCGATGTACATCACGCCGGCAAAGGCCTCCAGCATCACCAGCGCACGCGCAGGCGGCCGGACCGGCAGGATGTCGGTCAGGCCCACGCCCGAGAGCGTGCTGAAGCTCAGGAACAGCAGTTGCGTCCAGGTACGCGGCTGCTCCGGCGCCACCGCGGCCAGGAAGCTGCCGGGCGCCCAGAACTGGCAGGCCGCGAAGGCATAGGCGAAGGCCCAGGCCAGCAGCGTGAACGTGGCGCCGACCGCATACAGCTCGTCGCGCGTCACCCGGTGGTCGCGCAGCATGTAGTCGATCAGCGCCGCCGCCGTATAGAAGTACAGCGCGGCCTCAAACAGGTAGGCCAGCACCTGCAGGTGCGGCAGCTGCGCGATCACCGACGAGATCGACAGCAGCACGGCCGCACCGGCCAGGATCCAGGCCACGAGGTTGCTGGCGGGGCTGCGGTCCACCACCCACAGGACCAGCACCAGCACCAGGATGCCGAAGGCGCCGAAGGCGACCTGCCCCGAGGCCATGCCTTCCATCGCCGGGTAGAGCACCACGCCGGCCAGCTGCACTCCCAGCAGCCAGGCCGAGGGGTGGCGCCTGGCCAGCGCCAGCATCCGCAAGGTCGCGGGGGATGTCATGACCGGCTCAGCGGCCCCGCCGCCCGCCGCCGACATGCGTCTGGCAGGTCATGGCGGGGCCTGTGTCCGACCTGCTCAGCCCCGGCCCGGCGCTACTGGGTCCAGCGCCCCGGGGCCGACGATTCGGGCAGCACCTGCGCCGACAGGCGCCGGTCCTGGTCGAGCAGGCGCACCGCGTCGGCGAGGATCGCGGCCGATTCGTGCAGCAGCGGATCCGGGCGTTTCTCGGCGGCCTTCTCGCGGGCGGCATCCTCGGCCACGTTGCGCTCGCTGGCCTGCAGGCCATCGTCGGTGCTGGCGTCGGCCAGCGGGTCGAGCGCCAGGCCCAACGCCCTGCGCTCTTCCTGACGCCGCGTGCGCTTGGCCTCGTCGCGATCGCGCTCGGCCCGCCGCTCCGCCTCGTTGAGCGAAACGTACTTCTTCTCGCGCTCGGCGCGGAACTCCGCCACGTCCTCCGACCACCAGCGGAACTCGTGGTCCTGCGCCACGCGCTGGTCGTGCAGCGCCTTGAGCTTGGGCAGCAGCGGCGTGAAATCGCCATAGCGCTGGTGCGGCACGGCAGCGATCTGGCGCCACTCCAGCGCGTTGTCATAGGTGCTTTCGCCGAACTCGCTGGCATCCACGGTCACGGGGAAAGCCAGGTCGGGCACGATGCCGCGGTTTTGCGTGCTGCTGCCGCCGGGCAGGAAGAACTGCGCGATGGTCAGCTTGACGTGCCCGTAGCGGTCGCCCTCGGAGGCCGGCCAGCGGTCGAGCGGCACGATGTTCTGCACGGTGCCCTTGCCGAACGAGGTCTCGCCGATGACCAGGCCGCGGCCGTAGTCCTGGATCGCGCCCGCGAAGATCTCGGAGGCCGAGGCCGAGCCGCGGTTGATCAGGACCGCCAGTGGCCCGTCCCAGGCCACGCCGGGGGTACGGTCGGCTTCGACGCTGATGCGGCCGCCCGATTCGCGGACCTGCACCACCGGACCCTTGTCGATGAACAGGCCGGTCAGTTCGATCGCCTCGTTGAGCGAGCCGCCACCGTTGCTGCGCAGGTCCAGCACCACGCCGTCGACATTGTCCGCGCGCAGCTCCGCGAGCAGCCGCGCGACGTCACGCGTGGCCGAGGTGTACTCGCCGTCGCGGCTGCGGCGGCCTTCGAAATCCTGGTAGAACGCCGGCAGCTTGATCACGCCGATGCGCTGCTCCACGCCGCCCTGCGCCGCGGGAATGGTGATGATCTCGGACTTCGCCGCCTGCTCCTCGAGCTTGATGCGGGCCCGGTTGAGCACGATGCGGACCGGCTTGCTGTCGAGCGTGGCCTCGCCGGGAATCACGTCCAGGCGCACCTGGGTGTCCTTGGGGCCCTTGATCTTCTCGACCACGTCGTCCAGACGCCAGCCGACCACGTCCTCCATCGGCCCGCTGCTGCCCTGGCCCACGGCGACGATGCGGTCGCCGGCCTTGAACTTGCCGCTGAGCGCGGCCGGGCCGCCGGCGATGAGTTCGCGGATCACCACCACGTCGTCCTGCTTCTGCAGCTGCGCGCCGATGCCTTCGAGCGAGAGCGACATGCTCTGCGTGAACAGCTTGGCCGTGCGCGGGCTCATGTAGTCGGTGTGCGGATCGACCGTCGAGGTATAGGCATTGAGGAAGGTCTGGAACGCGTCCTCCTGCTTGAGCGCGGCGACGTTGTTGGCGAGGTTGAGATAGCGCCGGTCCAGCGTCTTGCGGATCTCGTCGGGCTTCTTGCCGGCGAGCTTCAGGCGCAGCCAGTCGTTGCGGACCGACTGCTTCCACAGCGCGTCGAGCGTCGCGGCGTCCTGCGCCCAGGGCGCGTCCTCGCGGTCGTACTCCCAGCGATCGTCGCCGGTGAAGTCGAAGATGTCCTGCTCGAGCAGTTCGCGCGCATAGGCCATGCGGTCGGCCACGCGCTGCTTGTAGATGGCGAAGATGGCGTAGGCCGGCTCGAGGTTGCCGCCGCGCACGTTCTCGCCCATCGACGGCTTGTACGCCTCGAAGCGGGCGACGTCCTGGGCGGTGAAGAACAGCTTGGCGCCGTCCAGCGCCTCCAGGTAGTGGTCGAAGATCTCGGCCGACATGGTCGCGTCCAGCGGCCTGGGGCGGTAGGCGTAGCGGCTGTCCGACAGCAGGCCGTAGACCAGCTTGGAGGTGGTGGCCTGCTCGGCGCTGGTCGCCCCGGGCAGCGCATCGCCCTCGCTGCGCGCCATCAGCCCGACAGGCACGGCCAGTACCAGGGCGATCAGGGTCACGGTGGCGAGGCGGTTCAATTTCATCGAGGACGATCCTGGGAATGCGATCCGTGGGCGCGATCGACCACGGGTGACGGCTTGTTTTTGACCCCGCGCCGGACACAAAGTTGCCGGCGCGGCCCACTGTATCGGGCCGGACCGCAGGCGGACGTGAACGGACGCGGCGGCCGGGCTGCCGCCAGTCCGGGCAAAGCCGCGGGCAGCAGCGGCGGCGGCCTAGGCCGCGACGCCCGCTTCCTGCGCCTGGCGGTCGGCGTGGTAGGACGACCGCACCAGCGGCCCCGAGGCCACGTGGCTGAATCCCAGCGCCATGCCGTATTCCTCCAGCGCCTTGAACTCGTCCGGCGTCCAGTAACGCAGCACCGGATGGTGGTGCGCGCTGGGCTGCAGGTACTGGCCGATGGTGACCATCTGCACATCGTGGGCGCGCAGGTCGCGCAGGGTGCCCTGCACCTGCTCCATGGTCTCGCCCAGGCCGAGCATGATGCCCGACTTGGTCGGCACGTCCGGGTGCTGGGCCCTGAACTTCTGGAGCAGGGTCAGCGACCACTGGTAGTCGGCGCCCGGACGCACGTTGCGGTACAGCTCGGGAACCGTCTCGACGTTGTGGTTGAACACGTCCGGCGGCGCGCTGGCCAGGATCTCCAGCGCGCGCTCCATGCGGCCGCGGCCGCGGAAATCCGGGGTCAGGATCTCGATCCTGATGGACGGCGACTGCGCGCGCACCGCGCGGATGCAGTCGACGAAATGCTGGGCGCCGCCATCGCGCAGGTCGTCGCGGTCCACCGAGGTGATGACCACGTACTTCAGGCCCATGTCGGCGATGGTGTTGGCCAGGTTCAGCGGCTCGGCCGGATCCGGCGGCTTGGGCCGGCCGTGGGCGACGTCGCAGAACGAGCAGCGGCGGGTGCAGACCTCGCCCAGGATCATGAAGGTCGCGGTGCCGTGGCCGAAGCACTCGTGGATGTTGGGGCAGCTGGCCTCTTCACAGACCGTGACCAGGCGGTTGGCGCGCAACTTGGACTTGAGCGCCGCGACCGCACCGTTGGCGGGGATGCGCACGCGGATCCACGAGGGCTTGCGCAGGACCGGTGCCGCGGCGAATTCCACCGGCGAGCGCGCGATCTTGTCGCCGGCCAGCTGCTTGGCGCCCTCCTGGAGCGGCGCGGGGGCGGCGGACTGCATCACCTGCAGCGGGATCGAACGCGGGCTGGACTCGGACATGAAGGCTCAGGCGGCTCGGGCCGCGGCGGCGGGAAGGGGATTGGACAGATCGGGTGCCGGTGCCGGGCGCGGCGCCAGGCCGAACTGCCGGGCCAGTTCGTCCAGCAGGACGGGCTTGACCGCGTCCATGCCCGACGGACCGCCCAAGTCTAGCATCGAGGTCACGCGCAGCCCGGCGTAGCCGCAGGGGTTGATCCGGTCGAAGGGCGAGAGGTCCATCGAGATGTTGAACGCCAGGCCGTGGAAGGTGCGGCCGTGGCGCACGCGGATTCCCAGCGCCGCCACCTTGGCCTCGCCCACGTAGACGCCCGGCGCGCCCTCGCGCCGCGTCCCGAGGATGTTCCACTCCAGCAGGGTGTCGATGACGGCCTGCTCGATGCGGCACACGTAGTCGCGCACGCCGACCTTGAGGCGGCGGATGTCGAGCAGCGGATAGACCACGATCTGGCCTGGCCCGTGATAGGTCACCTGGCCGCCGCGATCGACGTGCAGAACGGGGATGTCGCCCGCCGCGAGCACGTGCTCGGCTTTCCCGGCCTGGCCGAGGGTGAACACCGGATCGTGCTCGACCACCCACAACTCGTCGAGCGACGCCTCGTCGCGCGCATCGGTGAAACGCTGCATTGCACGCCACACCCGCTCATAGGGCTGGCGGCCCAGGTCGCGCACCAGGCACTCCACGCCCTCGCCCGCGCGCGAGGTCGCAGCCGTCGCAGGCGCCATCGCGCTCACGACGCCACCCGGTGCCGGCCACCGGACGCAGGCATCACAGGGTCCACTTCACTTCCGGGTGGTTGCGAAGGGCGGTGTGGGCGGCCTCGTACTGCTCGCGGTCCATGGCCCGGAAACCGAGTTTGACCGACACATAGCGCCCGCCGCTGGACTCGCGCCAGGAGATGGTCTCGTCCAGCACTTCCAGGCCGGCGGCGGTGAGCAGGCGCGGAATCTCGCTTTCCAGGCCGACGCTGGCCGCCCCCATCGCGGTGATCTCGAAAACGCCAGGGAACTGGAAGCCGTGTTCAGGGTTGTCGGATTTGATTTCCATGGCCCGATTATGGGGGCAGCCAGGCCGATCCCAAACCTTGCGCATGGAACGCAAAAGGCCGCCTTGCGGCGGCCTTCGCGTGCCGGCGCGGGGTGGATCAGCGCGACAGCTGCAGCAGGCTGGAGGACACCCATCCGGTGTTGCCCAGCTCGTCCTCGACTTCCCACATCACGCCCTGCTTGGTGCCCGTGGGATACAGCATCATCCCCACCTCCAGATCGCGCACCACGCCCTTGCCGTCGGCACTGGTGAACAGGCGCGCGGGCCGGGTCACGCTGACCGCCTGCTGCGCGTTGGCGGCAGCTGCGCTCTCGGGCAGGCCACCGAGCTGGGCGACCAGGTCGGTGTAGGCCTGCAGGTAGGCCAGGGTGATCACCTGGCCCAGCTCGGTGTTGGCATAGCCGCCCACGCCGGCAGCACCCAGGCCGCCGCCGCCGAACAGGCCGCCGCCCGCGCCCCAGCCGATGTCGGTTTTCTTGGCGCTGCCCTCGGCCATCGCCACCTGCTCGGACGAGCGCACGTCGGTAACGGTCAGCACCACGTCGGCGGTCTTGCTCTTGAAGTTCAGGCCGCCCACCAGGGCGCCGGCACGGCCGCCGATCAGGCCTCCGAGCAGGCCGCCGACGGCATTGCCGCCGGCATTGCTGTTGGCGCCGATCAGGTCGGGCACCATCACGTAGTCGGCGGCCTTGATCTGGCCCTTGCCGACGTTGGAACGCACGCGCAGTTCGCCGCCGGCGCCCAGGTCGCGTTCGCGCATGGCCGCGTCCAGGCCGGCGCCACGGTCGACGAGGGTGAAGCAGCGCGACTTGTTGACGAACACCTTGATCAGGCGCGACGGCGCGGGCAGCTGCTGCCCGGTCCACCAGTGCACGCCGTCCTCCGGCTCGATCACCGAAATCGCGCCCAGCGGCTGCGCGCACACCGGGATCTGCGCCACCTGCTCCTTGCGCCGATCCTGGGCGCTCTGGCGCTGCGCCAGTGTGGGCGTGGCCGCAGCCAGCATGACGAGGGTCGAAAGCGCGGCCACGAAGGCGCGCCGGCCATTGAATCCGGACATCCTGTACTCCCCTTCCCGAAAGTATCTCCAAGGGGCGCACGCGCCCCACCCCTGCGCGCCCTCCGCCTCCGGCGTCGGGCGCACCGGGATGTTAGCAGACGCGCGTTCAGCGTCGGGCGGCGGCCGGGCCGGGGCGGCCGGGGCGACGGACGCCCCGGCGCGGAGACGTCACACCGAATTCCACCACATCAGGAATTCGTGCCACAGGCGCTTGAAGAAGCCCGCCTCCTCGACCGCCTGCAGCGCGACCAGCGGACGCTCGGCCACGACCTTGCCATCCAGGGTCACGCGCACCTTGCCGATGGCCTGGCCCTTGGCGATCGGCGCGACCAGGATCTCGGGCACGTCCATCGAGGGTTTGAGCTGGTCGTACTTGCCGCGCGGCAGGCTGACCAGCAGCGGCGCGGCCACGCCCAGCTGCACCTCGTTGGTCGCACCCTTCCACACCTTCTGCGTGGACACCGGCTTGGAGGCGTCGTACAGGCGATGGGTCTCGTGGAAGCGGAAGCCCCAGTTGAGCAGGGCCAGCGAATCGGTGGCGCGCTGCGCCTCGCTGGTCGAGCCCATCACCACCGAGATCAGCCGCTGGTCGCCGCGCTTGGCCGAGGCCAGCAGGCAGTAGCCGGCGCCGGAATGGTGGCCGGTCTTGATGCCGTCCACGCTCTGGTCGCGCCACAGCAGCAGGTTGCGGTTGCGCTGGGTGATCGGCCCGACCGTGAACTCCTTGATCGCGTTGTAGCCGTATTCCTCGGGGAAATCGCGCACCAGGGCGCGACCGAGCAGGGCCAGGTCGCGCGGCGTCGAGTAGTGCTCGGGGGCGGACAGCCCGTGCGAGTTGACGAAGTTGGAATTGGTCATGCCGATGCGCTTGGCATAGGCATTCATCAGCGCCGCGAAGGCCTCCTCGCTGCCGGCGACGTGCTCGGCCAGGGCGATGGCCGCGTCGTTGCCCGACTGCACCACCATGCCCTTCTCCATCTCCAGCAGCGGCGCGGTCTGGTTGACCGGGAAGCCGCTGTAGCTGCCGTCCGTGCCGGCCCCGCCCTTGCGCCAGGCGTTCTCGCTCATCATCACCTGGTCGTCGGGCTTGACCTTGCCGGCCTTCATCTCGGCGGCGATCACGTAGCTGGTCAGCACCTTGGTGATGCTCGCCGGCTCCACCCGCTCGTCGATGTTCTCGCCGGCCAGGACCTGGCCGCTGGCGTAGTCCATCAGCAACCAGGCATTGCCGGTGACCGAGGGCGGCGGCGGCGTGGGCAGCGCGTCGCTCAGCGCGGCGGCGGCGGGCGCGGCCGGTGCGGGCTGCGGCGCATCCTGGGCCGTGGCCAGGCCGACGACGAGGAGGGTGGCCAGCGCGGCCACGGCGATACGGTGGATGAGGACAGCGGATTTCATCGGATACACGACTCCGGTGGGCCGGACATCCCTGGCCGGATGGAAATTCGGGGGAGGCGTCGCGGCAGGCCGCGACGAAAGTCGGACAGTCTACTCGCGAACGATCTGTGGCATGCCCAGGCCGAGGCCCGAGACCCGCGAGGACATCTCCGCCAGTGCCATCGCGGCGACCGGGCCGACCCGGACCCGCCACAGGCGCCGGTCGGCGACCGTCACGTCCTGCAGGTGGGCCGCTGCGATGCCGGCGGCACGCAGGGCGGACAGCGCGCGTTCGGCGTTGTCGCGCACCGAGAACACGCCCACCTGCAGGGTCACGGCGTCGGCCGGCGCGGCGGCCGCCGGCGTTGCGGCCACGGGCGGGCGGGCGGCGGCCGCTGCGGGTGCGGCCGTGGCGGGCGCCGGGACGGCGGCAGGCGCTTGCGGTGCCGGTGCGGCCGCGCCTTGGGCGCCGGCGACGGACCGGGCCGCGGCCGCGGCGCGCTCGGCGTCGTAGCGGGCCTGGCGCTCGCGCATCCAGGCATCGAACTCGTCCGCGCTGCGCACCCGGCCGTCCTCGGCGACCATGCGGAAGCGGTTTTCCTCCAGGCCGTAGCCGGGGCGGTCGACCACGCGCGTTCCGGCCGCGGCCGCGCCCGTCGGCGCCTGCGCCGTCGCGACCGCAACCGGCTGCGTCCGCGCCGGCGCCGCGGATGTCGCCGCCACGGGCGGCAATTGCCCGACCAGCCGATCCAGCGTGCTGGCGGCGGCCGGCGGGCCGGCCGGCGCCGTGGCGGCCGCATAGGTGTTGCCCGTCTCGCCGGGCGGCAGCGCCCGCACCTCGACCCGGCCAGTGCCCTGGCGATGGATGTCGAGCTTGACCGCGGCGGCATAACTGAGGTCCACCACGCGCCCCTCGTGGAAGGGACCGCGATCGTTGACCCGCACCACCACGCTACGACCGTTGTCCAGGTTGGTCACGCGCGCGAAGCTCGGCAGCGGCAGCGATTTGTGCGCGGCGGTGAAGGCGTACATGTCGTACACCTCGTGGTTGGAGGTGCGACGCCCGTGGAACTTGTTGCCGTAGTACGAGGCCACGCCCGATTCCACGAAGCCCTCGGTGGACGCGAGCACATGGTAGGTCCTGCCGAGCACGTCGTAGGGCGAGCGGTTGCCGTAGGCCGAGCGCGGCTCGGCGACGACCGCCGGCTCGGGAATGCAGTCCACGTTGGGAACGTAGGCGGGCGTGGTGTCCTTCACCCCGGGCTTGTAGAGGCCACCGGCCACGTAGTCGCCGCGGGTGGACGGGTCTTCCTGCGCGGCGGGGTATGGCTTGAAGCCGGTGCAGTCCGGCCGCGGCCCGGCGTCGGCGACGCGCGGCGGCACCACGACCTTGCCTGGCGCAGCCGCGGCCGGAGGCCGCTTGGGCGCGCCGGCGCAACCGGCCAGCAGCGCGATCGCCAGCAGCGGCAGCAGCCGCCTCACTGGGCCCGTCCCGCCCCGGCGCGGATGGCCTGCGCCAGCTGGTGCACCGCCAGCGAGTACATCGGCGAGCGGTTGTAGCGGGTGATCACGTAGAAGTTGCGGAAGGCCAGCCAGTGCTCCGGCCCGCCCGCGCCCTCGAGCGTGAGCAGGGTCGCGCCTTCCGCCACCGGCTGTCCCGGCTGCGCGCGATAGCCGCGTGCGGCCAGGTCGGCCAGCGGATACACCGGGTCCCAAGTCTCCGGTGCGAAATCCGTTGCGCCCGGGTCGCGCGTGGCGCGCGCCACCACCGGCCCGCCGCGCTCCCAGCCATGCACCACGAAGTAGTTGGCGACCGAGGCGAACACGTCAGGCAGATGGGTGAGCAGGTCGCGGCGGCCGTCGCCGTCGCCGTCCATCGCCCACAACCGGTAGCTGGAGGGCATGAACTGCCCCAGGCCCATGGCGCCGGCGTAACTGCCCTTGAGCGCCAGCAGGTCCAGTTGCGGCTCCTCCTTCTTCAGCGCGAACAGCTGCGCCAGCTCGCCGGCGAAGAACGGCGCGCGCTTGGGATAGTCGAAGGCCAGGGTGTACAGCGCATCGACCACGCGGTAGTTGCCCGTCACGCGCCCGTAGCTGGTTTCCACCCCGATGATCGCCACGATGACCTCGGCCGGCACGCCCGTCTGCGCGGATACGCGCTCGAGTGCGTCGCGGTGGGTGTCGTAGAAGGCGACGCCGCCGTTGATGCGCGCGTCGTTGAGGAAGATCGGACGGTATTCGTGCCACTTCCGCACGGCTTCGGCCGGGCGGTTCATGGCATCGATGATGGCCTGCTTCTTCTCGGCCTGCCCCAGCACCTGGCGGATGGATGCAGGGTCCACGCCATAGGTCTGGGCGGTGTAGTCGACGAAAGCCTCGATGCGCTGCGCGCGCGGGATCGCCGGATCGGTCACCGCGGCGGGCGCGACCGGACGTTCCGGCGGCTGCGGCACCTTGGGCAGCAAGCCGGCAGCGTCGGCAGGCGCCCCGGCCGATGGCACCACGGTGGCTGCGTCGGTGACGCTGGCGGGAGAAGGCGCCGGTGTCGCGCAGGCGCACAGGGCGGCTGGCAACAGGCAGATGGCAAGACGGACTGCGCGCGCTCGGATCATCGGGGCGAGGTTAGCACGCAGCAGCATGCGCGAAGATTTGCGCAGCATGAACGCCTGCGCAGCGATGCGCCGTGCTTCGCGAGGACGTGTCGCGCATCGTCGATCAACAGCCGATCGACGTGGCCGCCTCAGCGCTTGCCCTGGCCGTGCGCGCCCACCGCCATCACAACGCCCATGCCCGCCAGCAGCGACACCGCGGCCGTGCCGCCGAAGCTCAGCAGCGGCATCGGCACGCCCACCACCGGCAGCAGGCCCGAGATCATGCCGCCGTTGACCAGCACATAGACCGAGAGCGCCAGGCCCAGGCTGCCGGCCAGGATCCTGGCGAAGGGATCGCGCGCGCCGGCCGCGATCCACAGGCAGCGGCCGATCACGAAGGCATACAGCGCCAGCACCGTCGCCACCCCCAGCCAGCCGAACTCTTCGGCCAGCACGGCGAAGATGAAGTCGGTGGTGTGCTCGGGCACGTAGTTCAGATGCGATTGGGTGCCCTCGCCCCAGCCCTGCCCGGCCATGCCGCCCGAGCCGATCGCGATCTTGGACTGGATGATGTTCCAGCCCGCGCCGAGCGGATCGTTCTCCGGATCGCGGAAGGTGAGGATGCGATCCTGCTGGTAGGGGCGCAGGAACGAGAACCAGGTGATCGGCGCGAACAGCGCCAGTGCCGCGGCCGCCGCCGCGCCCGCGCCGGCGGCGATGAACCACCAGGCCGACAGTCCCGCCAGGTACAGCGCGAACACGCCGCTCGCCGCCACCAGCATCGCGGTGCCGAAGTCCGGCTGCAGCAGGATCAGCCCGGTGGGCGCGCCGATGATCGCGATGGCCGCCAGCAGCACGCCCGGACGCGGCGGCGGCGCGCTCTGGGCCAGCACCCAGGCGGCCATCATCGGCAGGCTCAGTTTCATCAGTTCGGCGGGCTGGAAATAGAACACGCCCAGGTTGATCCAGTGCGCGCCGCTGCGGCCGGTGCCGATGAACAGCACCAGCAGCAGGGGCAGCAGGGACACGGCATAGAACGCCGGCGTGGCCCGTCGCAGCGGTCCCGGCGGCACCCGCGACAGCAGCCACATCACGCCCAGGCCGATCACGTAGCGCGCGGCCTGCGACCGCACCAGCGCCGGACTCTGGCCGCCGGCGCTGTGCAGCACGGCCAGGCCGATGCCCATCAGCGCCATCAACGCGGCCAGCAACGGCCAGTCGAGGGTGCGCAGCAGGCGCCCGAGCAGGTCCAGCAGCCAGCGCACGATGACATTCATTGGCCGGCCGCTCCTGCGGCCTGGCCCGCCGCGCCCGGGCTGGCCGGGCTGGCCGGGCTGGCCGGGCTGGCCGGGCTGGCCGGGCTGGCCGGGCTGGCCGGGCTGGCCGGGCTCGGGCGGGGCACGCTCGGGCTGGCCGGAGTGGGGCTGGGCGGCGTCGGCTTGGCCGTGCTCGGGCTTGGCGCGCCCGGGCTGACGGCGGCAGTCGGGCTGGCGGCAGTCGGGCTGGCGGCGGCGGGCCGGTCGTGGCCGATGGCCGGGCCGGCGCTGGCGGGCGGACCGGCGGTGCCGGGCGCGGCGATGGCGGGCGGCGCGGTCATGGCAGGCGCGGCGGTCTGCGCGGCGGCGACGGTCGCACGCCTGGTGGCCACGGGCGAGCCGGCCGCCTCCACCGGTTGCGGCATCACGCCCAGCAGCCAGGCGTCGAAGATCTTGCGCGCGATCGGGGCGGCCGCGCTGCCGCCGTAACCACCGCCTTCGACGGCGATGGCCACGGCGATGGTCGGTGCGTCCGCCGGTGCGAAGCCGATGAACAACGCCCGGTGACGCTGGTGCAGCGGCAGGCTGCGGGGGTCGACCGCGGCGCTGCCGCGGCGGCTGACCACCTGCGCGGTGCCGGTCTTGCCGGCCATCAGGTAGCCCGCGCCGCTGGCCACCCGCCAGCCGGTGCCGCCTGGCTGCATGGTGTCCATCATCCCCAGGCGGACCACCTCGAGGTTCTCGCGGCGCGGGCTCATCGGCACCGGCGCCGGCTGCGGCATGTCGGCCCAGTCGGCATCGAAGCCCGGGCGCAGCTGCGTGACCAGATGCGGCCGGCGCAGCATGCCGTCGGCCAGGCCCGCGCTGGCGCGTGCCAGTTGCAGCGGGGTCACCTTCCAGTCGCCCTGGCCGATGCTGGCATTGACGGTGTCGCCCGGGTACCAGCGCTCGCCGCGGGCAGCGCGCTTGGACTCGGGCGAGGGCAGGATCCCATCGATCTCCCCCAGCAGGTCGATCCCGGTGGGCTCGCCGAAACCGTAGTGGCGCATGTACTGGGCGAAGCGATCGATCCCCAGGTCCAGGGCCAGCCGGTAGTAATAGGTATTCACCGACTGCGAGATCGACTTGCGAAGGTCGGTCCAGCCGTGGCCGCCACGGCTGGCGTCGCCCCAGCCGCGGCTGGTGCCGGGCAGGTAGAACATGCCGGTGGACAGGACCCTGTCTTCGGGTTTGCGCACGCCGCTGTCGAGCCCGGCCAGGGCCAGCAGCGGCTTGAGCGTGGAGCCGGGCGCGACGCCGCCCAGCACCAGGCGATTGAACATCGGCCGCGACGGATCGTCCATCAGCCGCCGGTAGTCGGCGCTGGAGATGCCGTTGACGAACAGGTTGGGGTCGAAGGCCGGCAGGCTGACCATCGCCAGCACCTCGCCGGTGCGCGGATCGAGCGCGATCGCCGAGCCCTCCTGCTCGCCGAAGGCGGTCACCACCGCCTGCTGCAGGTCCAGGTCGATGCCCAGGCGCAGGTCGGCGCCGGCCCGCGCCGGCACCATGCCGATGCGGCGCAGCGCGCGCCCCTCGACATTGGTCTCCACCTGCTCGTAGCCGATGCGGCCGCGCAACTGCTCGTCGTAGGCGCGCTCGATGCCGGTGCGCCCGGTATGCGGGAACAGGATCTGGTCGCGCCCGTAACGCTCCACATCGTTCTCGTCGGTGCGCCCGACGTAGCCGATCACGTGCGCGAACAGCTCGCCGTGCAGGTAGCGCCGGGTCAGGTAGGGCACCACTTCCACGCCGGGAAAACGCCAGCGGTCCACCGCGAAGCGCGCGACCTCGTCGTCGCCGACGCGCGCCTTGAGCGTGATCGAACGGAACCCGCGCGTGCCCTTGCGCGCCGCCTCGAACCGGGCGATTTCCTCCGGCGACAGCGCGACCACCTGCGACAGCCTGGCCAGCATCGCCGGGATGTCGCCGGCGTCCTCGGGGGTCACGTCGATGCGATAGGCCGGCACGTTGTCGGCCAGCAGCCGGCCACGGCGGTCGTAGATCAGGCCGCGCGCCGGCACCACCGGCCGCGGCTTGATGCGGTTGGCCTCCGACAGGCGCGCGTACTCGTCGTGGTCGACCACCTGCAGCCGGAAATACCAGCCGCCAAGGCCGAGCAGGCCCAGCAGCACCAGGCCGAAGCCCACCAGCGCGCGCAGGCGGAACTGCGTGGCTTCGGCCGAGGCGTTGCGGATGCGCTGGCGCCACTGGCGCATCAGCGCGGCCTCCGCACCTGCCGCAGGGCATCGAAGCCCAGGAACAGCGGCACCCACAGCACCATGCCCACCAGTGGCGCCAGCCAGTAGGTCCAGGGCAGTTGCGGCAGGCCCAGCACCAGGTGCAGCGCGGCCGTCACGACGCGATCGTTGAGCAGCAGCCCGCCCATGCTCAGCGCCTGTTGCGGCAAGGGGAAAAAGCGCAGCTGCGTGCGGAAGCGCTGCAGGATGAAGGCCATGATCACCAGCCGCAGCGCCTGCTCGCCCAACAGGGTGCCGAAGGCCAGGTCAGCGGCCAGTCCGGCCACGAACGCCAGGCCCAGGCCCGCGCGTTCGGGCTCCTCGATCACCCAGTAGGCCACCACCAGGGCCAGCCAGTACGGCCGCAACCCCTGCATCATGGCCGGCAGCGGGAGCAGGCCAAGCACGATCGCCACCAGCACGCTCACCGGCAGCAGCCACAGGCGTCCGCGGCGGTTCATCGCGCCGGCTCCTGCCGGGGCCGGACCTGGGTCGGCGCGTTCCCGGCCACGGGCGGCGCTCCGGCGGCCCCGGCGGGCGCGACCTCACCGGTCGTCGCCGCCCCGGCCATGGGAGCGCCGGACGCGGTCCCGGGGGCTGCGCCCGGGTCGGCCACGGCGTCGGCGGCCACCGGCAGCGGCGCGCGCGCGCGGCCTTCCCGCAGCAGCAGCACGTCGCGGCCGCGGTCGAGCTGGGCGGACGGCGCGAGTTCGCCGACCAGGAAGGCATGGCTGTCGTCGGGGCGCAGGTCGACCAGCGTCCCCACCGGAAAGCCGGGCGGGAACCGTCCACCCAGACCCGAGGTGACCACCACGTCGCCCGCCCTCACGTCGCTGGAGACCGGAATATTGCGGACTTCCAGCCGGTCGCTGCGGCCGATGCCATAGGCCACCAGGCGCACGCCGCTGCGCGAGATCGAGACCGGCACGGCGTGATCGAGGTCGGTGAGCAGCAGCACGGTGGCCGTGCCGGGCGTGACGGCGATGATCTGTCCGACCAGGCCGCCGGCGTCGATCACGCTCTGGCCGATGTGCACTCCATCGTTGCTGCCGGCGTCGAGCAGCAGCCGCTGGCGGCTGGGATCCAGGTCGACATCGAGGATCGGCGCCAGTTGCACGTCCAGCCCGTGGCGGGTGGCGGCGCCCAGCAGGCCGCGCAGGCGCGCGTTCTCGTCGGCCTCCACCTGCAGCCGCGCCTGGCGCGCGGCCATCACCAGCAGTTCGTTGCGCAGGCGGCGGTTGTCGTCGGCCAGCAGCGATCGCGTCACCGCGTCCTCGCGCACGGTCTGGCCCAGCCGCGAAGGCAGGCCGGCCAGCTGCCACAGCGGCTGCATCGCGATGCTGGCGCTCGCGCGGACCTGTTCGAGCCAGCCGCCGCGGTGGTCGAGCACGATCAGGACCACCGACAGCGCAAGGTATGCCAACAGCCGCAACGTGCCGGCGACATCGCCGGGTCGTTGCGCAGCGGGATTGGCGAATGAGGACACGTCAGGTGCCGGGGGTCGTGGGTCGGTGGACGAAGATCGACAACCGCGCCCTGCGGCACGGATTCGCAGCCGCCGGCACCGGCGGGCGGTGGCACGGCGTTGCGCGGTTCATGTAAACGGACGCGTCCCGGGCGCTGGCGCGCACCCGCTCCCCGGGCCTGCGCCAGCCGATCGCCCCTGCCCGGTCGCCCCCACCATCACTCCGACGCGAAAAACTCGTTCCCGTGCAGGTCCAGCAGTTCCAGCGCGCGTCCGCCGCCACGCGCCACGCAGGTCAGCGGATCGTCGGCCACCTGCACGTGCAGGCCGGTCTCCTCGCTGATCAGGCGGTCCAGGTCGCGCAGCAGCGCGCCGCCGCCGGTGAGCACGATGCCGCGCTCGGCCACGTCCGCGCACAGCTCCGGCGGCGTCTGCTCCAGCGCCTGGCGCACCGCCGCGACGATGCCCGACAGGGGCTCGCGCAGCGCGTCGAGCACTTCGCTGGAGGTGATCGAGACGACCTTCGGCACGCCCTCGGCGAGGTGCCTGCCGGAGATTTCCATCGACAGCACCTTCTCCTGCGGATAGGCGCAGCCCAGCTCGATCTTGATCTTCTCGGCCGTGCTCTCGCCGATCAGCATGCCGTGGTTGCGGCGCACGTAGTTGATGATCGATTCGTCGAAGCGGTCGCCGCCGATGCGCGCGGACTGGGAGTAGACGATGCCGTTGAGCGCGATCACCGCCACCTCGGTGGTGCCGCCACCGACGTCGACCACCATCGAGCCGCGCGCCTCGGTGACCGGCATGCCGGCGCCGATCGCGGCGGCCATGGGCTCCTCGATCAACGACACGTCGCGGGCGCCGGCCTCCATCGCCGAGTCGCGGATCGCGCGCTTCTCCACCTGGGTCGAGCCGGCCGGCACGCAGATCAGGACCCGCGGGCTGGGCCGCAGGAAACGGCTCTTGTGCACCTTGCGGATGAAGTGCTTGAGCATTTCCTCGGTATAGGTGAAGTCGGCGATCACACCGTCCTTCATCGGCCGGTGGGTAGTGATGTTGCCGGGCGTGCGGCCAAGCATCATCTTGGCTTCGCTGCCGACCGCGGCCACGGACTTCTGCCCGCCGCTGCGGTCCTGCCGGACGGCCACGACCGACGGCTCGTTCAGGACGATGCCCTGTCCGCGGACGAAGATCAGGGTATTGGCCGTGCCCAGGTCGATGGACAGGTCATTGGAAAACATGCCGCGGAACTTCTTGAACATCGGGGGCGGAATCCGTCGGGGCGCTGGCGCACGGGGCCCGCTAGCCTAGCAAAAAAGCCGCATTCGGGCGTTCCGGACTTGCCCGCCGCGCCGGGGCGCCAGCGCCGCCGCGCCGCCGTCCGGGCACTCGCCGCTGGCCCTCCGGTAGCGGGGGGGCTACCCTATTCACCCCTTTTTTTCCGATGAGACCCTGATGTCCGCACTGATCTGCGGTTCCCTGGCCTACGACACCATCATGGTGTTCCCCGACCAGTTCAAGAACCACATCCTGCCGGACAAGGTGCACATCCTGAACGTCTCGTTCCTGGTGCCGCGCATGCGCCGCGAGTTCGGCGGCTGCGCCGGCAACATCGCCTACAACCTCAAGCTGCTGGGCGGCGACCCGATCCCCATGGCCACCGTGGGCCAGGACTTCGGGCCCTACCGCGCCTGGTTCCAGGAACAGGGGATCACGCTCGACCGGGTCAAGGTGATCGACGAGCTGTTCACCCCCCAGGCCTTCATCACCACCGACCACGACAACAACCAGATCACCGCCTTCCATCCGGGCGCGATGATGCGCAGCTACGAGAACCACGTGAAGGACGTGCCGGGGGTGACCATCGGCATCGTCAGCCCCGACGGCTACGAGGGCATGATCCAGAACGCGAAGGAATTCGCCGGCTCCGGCATTCCCTTCATCTTCGATCCCGGCCAGGCCATGCCGCTGTTCAACGGCGAGGAACTGCGCGCCTTCATCGAACAGGCCGACTACGTCACGGTCAACGACTACGAGTCCAACCTGCTGCAGGAGCGCACCGGCTGGACCGAGAAGGACATCGTGCAGCGGGTGAAGGCCTACATCATCACCCAGGGCCCGAAGGGCGCCACGATCCACACGCCGGAAAAGACCTACGAGGTGCCGCCGGCGCACGAGCGCCGCATCACCGACCCGACAGGCTGCGGCGACGCCTTCCGCGCCGGCCTGATCTACGGCATCCAGAAGGGCTGCGACTGGATGACCATCGGCCGCATCGGCAACCTGATGGGCGCGCTGAAGGTCGAGCACCCCGGCACCCAGAACCAGCGCTTCGACTTCGACGAATTCAGCCAGCAGTTCCGGCAGCAGTTCGGCTACGCGCTCTGATCGGCGACCGGTGGCCCCGCCGCCGGTCCGCGGTAGGCGACGGCCGCGGCCTCCAGCCAGGCCGGCAGCGCACGCCGGCCCACGCCCTCACGCCGGGCGACAGCCAGGTGCCGGAGCATGTAGGCCTGCCTGTCGGCATCGCCTGACGCGAACGACAACGCCAGGTCGCGGTCGATCCAGCGGCGGATCAGCACGGACAGCCCCACGTGCAGGGCCAGGGCCAGGCCGCTGACGAGGACGACGATCGCCACGTCCATCCGCCGGGCGCCGCGTCAGTCCCAGCCGGGCATCTTCGCCCGGTCCAGCCCGGCCACCTCGAATTCCGCCACCTGCTCGCCCGCGTCGCGGGTCGGGAAGGCGATGCGCACGCGCCTGGCGTCCTTCGTCAGCCGCCACAGGGCCTTTTCGTCGTCGATGAACATGGCGATGGCCTCGTCGGTCTTCGGCCGGTTGGCGGCCATCTTCCTGGGCGCCTGGTCGTCGACGGTCACCCTCACGCTGCAGTTGCGGTAGCAGGCCTGGGCAAAATCGCCCGTCGCCAGCACCAGGTAGCTGCTGCGGCCCCAGTCGGGATGGTCGCGGAAGATCAGGCGCACCGGCTTGGCGCCGCTGCCGTCCACGTCCAGCGGTTCCCTGGCGTAGATCGAGGCGGAAAGCTGTCGGCCGCCCTGCACCGCCTGGCTCTGGTAGGCCCACAGCGCGGCCACGCGACGCGCCTCGTTCTCGGCATCGCCCCTGGCCCGGGCCTCCTCGTGGCGCGGGCCCACGCGCGCGGCCGCCTCGGTGGTCGGCCACTTCGCCAGCAGCAGGTCGCCCTGCGCCTTGGCCAGCGCCCAGTTGCCGTCGGCGATCGCGGCCTCGAAGGCGCGCTCGGCCTCGGCCGCGGCCTGTTCGTTGGCCGCCGCCACCGAGGCCGCCTGCGCGGCGGCTTCGGCCTCGCGGTCCTGGCAGCCCGGCAACAGCGCCAGGGCCAGCAGTGCCGCGCCCAGGGGTTTGGTCAGGTACATCGCATGGCCTCCGATGGATGTCTGCAGGCGGCGCCGCGCGGTGCCGTTACCGGGTCGCGTCCGGCGCGCCCGCCGGGGCGGCGCCATCGTCGGGCCGGGGTGGCGCCGGCGCGGCCGGCCTGGCCTCGGCGATCACCTTCTCCACCGAGGCTGTGGTGATGGGGTGGTAGCCGGGCCTGGCCTGCTCGAAGGCACGCTTCGCCAGCGCCAGGCCGTCGGGCGTCTCCACCAGCGCCTCGTAGACCGGCATGATCAGCTTGCGCCGCCCGATCCTGCGCACGAACTCGACGATGGCATCGTTGGCCTGGGCATAGCCGCTGCGGATCGCCAGCGGGTACCAGCGCATCGCGATCTCGCCGTTGGCCGTGCCGGTGAAATGATAGGCACGGTCCAGTTGCTCGAGCTCGGCCACCGGCAGCGTGCGCGGCATGCCTTCCAGGAAGTGCAGCCACTCCTGGGTGCTCCACTGGCTGGTGATCTGCGTCGGCGGCAGCTGCTTGCTGCCGCGCCATCCCAGGCGCGCCGAATCGACGATGCCCAGTCGCGGCGACAGCACTTTCGGTGCGTTGGCCGGGATGCCCGGCCCGTAGACCCACTCGTCCACCTCTTCGGCGCTCACCACGCCCGGATGCGCATCGAACAGGTGCTCCCTGGCGTAGTCCAGGAAGGTCTGCGTGGGAATGCTCTGGAAGGCGAAATGGTCGAAATAACCGCGCAGGAATGGGTCGAACACCCCGCGGCCGTAGCGCTCCTCGAGGAACTGCAGGAACCAGGCGCCCTTGTCGTACGACACCTGGCTGAGCGCATCGTCGGCATCGATCGGGGTGCCGGGACGGATCGCCAGCGCCTGCGTGGCCGCGGGCATCGTGCCGATGTCGCGCCTGAGCGCATCGCGCGCGATCACCCACTCCATGTCGCTGAACTCCTCGCCGTACAGCGCCTCGACGATGCGGTTCTCGACGTAGCTGGTCATGCCCTCGTTGAGCCAGCCGTGCTTGGCGCTGGAGAAGGTGACCAGGTTGCCCGACCAGCTGTGCGCAAGCTCATGGGCGATGAGCGACACCAGCGACTTGTCGCCGACGATCACTGTCGGGGTGATGAACGACAGGCGCGGGTTTTCCATGCCGCCGAAGGGGAAGGACGGCGGCAGCACCAGCAGGTCGTAGCGGCCCCAGCGGTAGGGGCCGTACAGCGACTCGGTGGCGGCGATCATCTTCTCGGTGTCGGCGAACTCGGCGGTGGCCCGATCGACCATCGACGGTTCGGCCCACACGCCCGAGCGTCCGGAGATCGGCTTGAACACCAGATCGCCGGCGGCGATCGCCATCAGGTAGGACGGGATGCGCTGCGGCATCTGGAAGCTGTAGTCGCCGTCGCGCTCGGCGGCCGGGTCGTTGTCGGCGCTCATCAGCACCATCACGTCCGGACGGGTGCGCACCCGTGCGCTGTAGGTGTAGCGCACCTGCGGCGTGTCCTGCAGCGGCACCCAGGAACGCGCGTGGATCTGCTGCGACTGGCTGAACATGAAGGGCAGTTGGCCGCCCTCGGTCATGGCCGGTTCCAGCCACTGCAGGCCCGAGGCCGCTGGCGATGTGCGGTAGTGCACGCGCACCTTGGCCGGGCGCTGCGGGGCCTGGATGGACAGGCGGCTGCCCAGCGCCGGATCGGGTTCGCCCAGCGCGAACTGCAGCGGCTGCCAGCGCCCGTCCACGTCGGCCTCGACCTGCCCGATGGCGAGGTCGCGGGTGTCGAGCACCAGTTCGGTCGCGTCCGGATTCTTCCAGTCCAGCGTATAGGTGGCGGTGCCGGAGATCGTCCTGGTGTCGAAATCCAGGTCCAGGTCCAGCGCCAGGTCATCGATGACGACGTTGCCCGGCTCGGCGAAGGAGTGTTCGTCGGTGTCGGCCATGGCGGTGGGCTTTTCGACGGGAGCGGCGGCGGGAGCCGGTTCGGCAGCCCCCCGGTTGCAGGCCGACAAGGCGACCATCAGGGGAAGGATCAGGAACACGATGCGCAGCGCGCGCATGCCGGATGGACGCATGGCCGGGGGAAGCCTCTGGCGGAGAACAACCGATGATTCTAGCCCCGCCGCGCTGCGGCGTCCCGTGCCGTGCCCGCGGCGGCGCGGGCGGCCAAGGTGAAGGGACGCGCGACGACGGGCCGCCACTCGGGCCGGCGCGGGTGCGCGGCGCGGCAGCCCTGGACGGCTGCCCGGCTCAGGCCTTCCAGCCGTCGTGGATCGCGACGATCCCGCCGGTCAGGTTGCGGTAGCGGGTGCGGGCGAAGCCGGCCGCCTCCATCATCGCCCGCAGTTGCTCCTGCGGCGGATGCTGGCGGATCGACTCGGCCAGGTAGCGGTAGCTGTCGGCGTCGCCGGCGAACAGCCGGCCCAGGCGCGGCAGCACCTTGAACGAGTGGAAGTCGTACAGCGGCTTGAACCAGTCGGCCTTCACTTCCGAGAATTCCAGCACCCGCGCCTGGCCGCCGACCTTGAGCACGCGCAGCATCTCGCGCAGCGCCGCGTCCTTGTCGGTGACGTTGCGCAGGCCGAAGGCGATCGTGACCAGATCGAAGCTGCCGTCGGGAAACGGCAGCTTCTCGGCGTTGCACTGCACGTATTCGAATCCGCGCACGAGGCCGCGATCGGTCATGCGATCGCGGCCGACGCGCAGCATCTCGCCGTTGATGTCGCCCAGCACCAGCTCGCCGGACTCGCCCACGCGATCCTTCAGCAGGGCGGCGATGTCGCCGGTGCCGCCGGCCAGGTCGAGCACGCGCGCGCCCCGCCGTACCTGCGCGGTGGCGACGAAGTAACGCTTCCAGACCCGATGGATGCCCATGCTCATCAGGTCGTTCATCAGGTCGTAATTGCCGGCGACCGAGGAGAACACCTCGCCGACCAGCTTCTGCTTCTCGCCGACCGGCACCTCGCGGTAGCCGAAATGGGTGGTGCCCGGTTCGTTGGATACGCTCATGCCGGCATTATCGCACCGCTGCGCACGCCGGGCGTCACGGCGTGGGGGCCGCGACCGGAGCCTGCGCGGGCCGCCGCGTGCGGAGCGGCCCGTTTCGGCGCTATCTTGGGGGCAGGCCCCTTCCGTTGCGTCCCGCCATGTCCACGCCCGACTACCGCGCCATGCTCGCCGTTGCCCTGTCCGAAGCGCGCCTGGGCCTTGCCGAAGGCGGCATCCCGATCGGCGCCGCGCTGTTCCACCGCGACGGCACGCTGCTGGGCCGTGGCCGCAACCGCCGCGTGCAGGAGGGCGATCCCTCCGTCCACGGCGAGACCGATGCCTTCCGCAAGGCCGGCCGCCAGCGCTCCTACCGCGACACCGTCATGGTGACCACGCTCTCGCCCTGCTGGTACTGCAGCGGGCTGGTGCGCCAGTTCGGCATCGGCACCGTGGTCATGGGCGAATCGGTGAATTTCCAGGGCGGCCACCACTGGCTGCGCGAGCACGGCGTGGACGTGGTCGATCTCCAGGATCCCGAATGCATCGCCATGCTCGGCGACTGGATCGCCGCCAATCCGCGGGTATGGCACGAGGACATCGGCGAGGACGACTGCGGCCACGAGCGGTGACCCGCCCGGACGTCGGCCTGGCCGGCGGCGCCACGATCGGTCCGCACGCGCGCCGGTAGGATCGCTTCTCCATCTCGGCCGGCGCCGACACCTCGCGCCGGCGACTGCCATCGCCCCGGAGCCTGCATGTCCCTGACCGCCGATGCCACCGACCTGGGTGGCCTGCCCTGCATCCGCCTTCACGCCGACGGCGCGAGCGCCCTGGTCGCGCTGCGCGGCGCGCAGTTGCTCTCCTGGATTCCCGCCGACGGCCGCGAGCGGCTGTTCCTGTC